>Ga0214921_10008303_pt1 | contig 13515 bp, 12 predicted proteins | sample LL1505_MetaG_FD_177992 | JGI IMG/M metagenome (GOLD analysis project Ga0214921, IMG submission 177992) | Freshwater microbial communities from Lake Lanier, Atlanta, Georgia, United States - LL-1505 | ecosystem: Environmental > Aquatic > Freshwater > Lake | place: USA: Georgia | collected... | reverse complement strand
TTCATCGGCAGCTTCTATTTGTAAATTGATGTTTTTTCCAACGCGAACGTCTTGAATACCTGATAAACCTAAATTATGTAATCCGCCTAAAACTGCTTTTCCTTGTGGATCTAATAAATCCTTTAACGGCATTACTTTAATTTGTACTTGATAGATCATACTTTGTTATTGAGTGATTGTTTTTGGATACATCAAAGATACTATGCAATAGCCAATAAAGCCAAATGGAATCGCGTACCATTTAAAAAATAGGGCAGAAATAATGACTTCTAACAAGACAATCCCTAATGGTAGGATTAATTTTTTCTTATTAGAAAAGCTTTTAAGCGCCAACATAGGCCTTGTCATGACCATCAAATAACTCACAACTAAAATATAGCCGTACCAAAATATCGGACTCAATAAAAGCTTTGAAATAATCCCAAAAGAAGGCTGCCAATAGATCAATGGAAAAACCGCAGTTAAAATCCCAATCATTGGAATAGGTACCCCTTTAAAATAAGTGGATTGCGTTGTATCCAAATTAAATCTTGCTAGTCTGTAAGCACCTGCCATTGGAATGATGAATGCCGGTGCAAATAACCAACTACTTGTAGCTAGTGCATTCACATCATTGGCTAATGCTAACCTTAAAAACTGATATACGATACATGCAGGTGCAACACCAAAACTGACCACATCTGCTAATGAATCTAATTGCTTCCCCATTTCAGAAGGGACGTTTAATAATCTAGCCACATATCCATCAAAAAAATCAACCACTGCCGCAAGTCCAATGAATAAACTGGCTAAGTATAATTTCTCAGGAATTTCTATCAGCATTTCCCCAGATTCAGAGATAGACGCTACCGTCCCAAATTGAAAGCAACTTACAATGGCTAAGCATCCTAAAAATAAATTAAGCAGTGTGATGATATTGGGGATTTGTTGACGCATCTTGGAATTGAATTATTTTTTTCTTTTCATTAAATTTTCAATCTCTTCTGCCTTGATTGGAATGTTCTTGAATAAATCTTGATTGCCTTTTGCAGTAATCCAAACATTATTTTCGATACGCACACCCATACCCTCTTCCTTAATATAAATTCCTGGCTCCACTGTAAAGACCATGCCTGCTTGAATTGGCGCCGTTCTTGTACCCAAATCATGTACATCTATTCCTAAATGATGCGAGATACCATGATATAAATATTTACGATATGCTTTATTCTCTGCATCTTCGTTTTTAATATCCGCTTTAGAAATTAAGCCAATTTTTAGGAATTGCTTTGTTGCTTCATCCCCTACTTTATCGGTATAATTTAAAATACTAATACCTGGCTTTAATATTGATTTTGCATAATCATGTAAATGTAAACAAGCATTGTACACTTCCTTTTGTCTTTTTGTAAACTTACCGTTTACTGGAACAGTTCTTGTTAAATCTGCATTGTATCCACCATAAGCAGCACCAAAATCCATCAAGATCAATTCTCCGTCTTTACAAACATTATTATTGCTTGTATAATGCAATGTTCTTGCATTATCGCCACTCGCTATAATACTATGATATGCAACACCTGTTGCTTTTTTACTTAAAAATTCATGGTAAATTTCTGCTTCAATTTCATATTCGTGCACACCTGGTCGAATGAATTGTAATAACCTTCTAAAAGCAGATTCTGTAATATCAATGGCTTTTTGAATCACCACTACTTCCTGCTTTGTTTTAATTGCTCTCAAAGCCTTCATAATTTTTGCAGCACGTAAATATTGATGCAATGGATAACGAGCTTGCATTTCGTCTATGAAACGGTATTCATTTGTTCTAACTAAATTATTTTTACGATCGTTCTCATTGGAGTCTAAATAAATCGCATCTGCTAAATGAATCCATGTTTGCAACATTGCGTCTAAACTATCTACCCATACAATGGTTTTCATACCAGAGATAGCAGTGGCTTCATGTGCTCTCAATCTTTTTCCATCCCAAATTTCTTTTAGTTCCTGTGGACGAACCAAGACCAATACCTCTCTGTATTTGGGATCTGGATTGTCTGGAAACAAGACCACCATTGTACCCTCTTGCTCGATACCTGTTAACCAGAATAAATCTGAATTTTGAACAAAACCATGCAGGGCATCTCCATTGCTCGGAAACTCGTCGTTGCTGACAAAAACAGCAATGCTATTTTTTTGCATTTGACTCACAAAACGTTTTCTGTTTTGTATAAAAATAGTTGGATCTAATGGGTCGTATTTCATAAAATTAATTTGAATTTATAATCATGCCTCCATCTACTGGCTACTTGGAAGCAAGATACTTAAAATTGATGGGCTTAGGCAATCTTACCCCAGCCAATTTTGGTTTTTTGGGTCTGCAAAAAGCTTCGGATTGCGAGGTGTTCTGGCATGGTCAAATTAGGATCTTTCTCACAAATGGCGGCAGCTGCTTCTTTGGCGATTTCCATGGTCGCTCGATCATTGATCAAACTTGCTAGTTTAAAATTCAATGCACCGCTTTGTCTTGTGCCATCTATATCTCCCGGCCCTCTAATCTCTAAATCTTTTTCTGCAATCACAAAACCATCTGTGGTATTACACATGATTTTTAATCTTTCTCTTGCCTCTCTACTTGCTTTGACGCTGCTTAATAAAATACAATAACTCTGCTCAGAACCTCTACCTACTCGGCCCCTTAATTGATGTAATTGAGATAAACCAAATTTTTCTGCACTCTCTATTACCATTACGGATGCGTTGGGTACATTCACGCCCACTTCTATCACAGTCGTACCAACAAGTATTTGTGTATCACCTGATTTAAATCGATTCATATTCTCGGATTTTAAATCATTGTGCATCTTTCCATGGACCATACTAATTTTGAATGTAGGTTCAGGAAAAAAACTTTTCACTTGCTCATAACCCTGCATTAAATCCTCGTAACTCATTTTTTCACTTTCCTCAATTAAAGGATAGACAAAATAAGATTGTCGTCCTTTTTGTATTTCTGATTTTACAAAATCCATGACACTCGCGCGCGATGTTTCATAACGGTGTACGGTTTTGATAGGCTGTCTTCCAGGGGGTAATTCATCCATGATGCTATAATCCAAATCTCCGTATGCAGTCATGGCTAAGGTTCTTGGAATGGGTGTTGCTGTCATGACTAGTACATGCGGTGGGATGGATGCTTTTTTCCAAAGCTTGGATCTTTGCTCCACTCCGAATCTGTGTTGCTCATCAATGACTGCCAATCCTAATTTTTTAAATTTTACTGGGTCTTCAATCAAAGCATGGGTGCCTACCACAAAATGAATCGTATCTTCTTCCAATCCTTTTAATATTCTCCTTCGTTCTGCTGCTTTTGTGCTACCCGTTAAAATGGCGACTTCGACAGGCATTTCCTTTAAGAGTTCTGTCAAGCTACTATAATGTTGTTGCGCTAAAATTTCTGTTGGTGCCATTAAGCAACTCTGAAATCCATTGTCGGCAGCAATGAGCATCGCCATCAATGCAATCATCGTTTTTCCACTGCCCACATCTCCTTGTAAAAGCCGGTTCATTTGAAAACCTTTTGCTACGTCTTGTCTTATTTCTTTAATCACCCTTTTTTGTGCACCTGTTAATTCAAAAGGTAAGTAATTGTTGTAAAAGGTATTAAAGTAGTCTCCCACTTTTTCAAACACCTGTCCTTTACTATTCTTATGTCGGTCTATCTTAATTAAATTCAACCTGATTTGTGCAATGAATAATTCTTCAAAAATTAACCTAGACAAAGCTTGTTTATATTTAGCCTGACTGGATGGAAAATGGATTTGCCTAAAGGCTTCCCATCTTCCCATACGATCCACTAACAAATGCGTAGGCAAATTTTCTGGCAGATCCCTTTCACTAATTTGTTGAAACAAAACTTGGGTGAGTTTACCTAATTGTTTTCCGTTCAATCCCCTCGATTTTAATTTCTCAGTGGAACCATAAACAGGCTCAAGCAATGATTTTTTTGCCATCGTTTGTATTTCAAAGGGTTCCATTTCTGGATGCACAATCTGTGGCTTGCCATTAAAAAAGCCCAGCCTGCCAAAAACCAGATAGGTCTGGCCCTCCACCAAATTCTTTTGAACGTATTGAATCCCCTGAAACCAGGCCAATTCCAAATAACCGGATTCATCTTTTAACTGGGCAACCATCCGTTTTGAACGCTTCTCCCCAATAGAATGTAGCCCCAATAAGACCCCTTTTACTTGGACAAAGTCCATCTCGGGGGTCAAAGTTGATATAGGCGTCATCTTGGTCTTATCTACATGCCTATGTGGAAAATGTTGTAATAAGTCGCCGAAAGTATAGATACTGAGCTCTTTTTTAAGCAATTCCGCCCTCAAAGGGCCTACGCCCTTAAGGTATTCGATGGGACTGGATAAAAGAGATGCTAGGCTCAAGTGATTTTTTTTAGTTTCAGGACAAATATCCCAAAAAGATGGCAAAAAATGGGATTGCGATTCATTATCTTCGCACAGCTATGGAAAAGGAAATCGTATTGAGTGGAATCAGGCCTACTGGCTTCTTACATTTAGGAAATTATTTTGGCGCAATGCGCAATTATGTCCGCATGCAAGATGAATACAATTGCTATTTCTTTGTAGCTAACTGGCATAGCTTAACAACCCATCCTGACACAAAAACTTTGCAAGAAAGTGTGTTGCGTGTAGTCGCAGAAAATATTGCTTGTGGATTAGATCCAGAAAAAGTGTCTTTATATGTTCAAAGTGACGTGCCAGAAATTGCAGAATTGTATTTGTATTTAAATATGTTGGCTTATAAAGGTGAATTAGAAAAGACCACTACTTTTAAAGACAAGGTAAGAATGCAACCCGAAAATGTGAATGCTGGTTTATTAACTTATCCCGTATTACAAGCTGCTGATATCTTAATCCATCGCGCAGTAAAAGTGCCAGTTGGAAAAGACCAAGAACAAAACTTAGAAATGGCACGCAATTTTGCGGAAAGATTCAACCACCGCTATGGAGAGACTTTCCCTCTGCCCTATGCCTTTAATTATAACAGCGAATTAGTGAAAATCATGGGTTTAGATGGTAATGGTAAAATGAGTAAGAGCGAAAATCAAATGACTACTTTATTTTTAGCGGATGAAGATGAGTTGATTCGCAAAAAAGTCATGAAAGCAAAAACAGACCAAGGACCTTTAACTCCGAATTCAGAAAAACCTGATTATATCCAAAACTTATTTACCCTAATGAGTTTAGTGAGTACAACAGATACTGTAAAAAAATTCGAGGATGACTTTAATAATAGTTCGGAAGGCAATTGCATTATTCGTTATGGCGATATGAAAAAACAATTGGCCGAAGATATGGTTCAATTTATCAACCCAATTAGAACCAAAGCTGCTGACTTACAAAACAACAAAGATTTACTTTTAAAAATCATACACCAAGGTGCTGACAAAGCAAGAGCAAGTGCTTCAGCTACTTTGACCACTGTTAGAAAAGCAGTTGGTATGGAATACCTATAAAATCAACCTGAATCATTCAACTACACGCATAAGATTATGGCAAAAGCAACAACTAAAAAACCAAAACACGTAGCAATCGCAGGCAATATTGGCGTTGGTAAAACAACACTAACCGAGTTGTTGAGTAAGCACTACCGTTGGATCCCCCAATTTGAAGATGTGGACCATAACCCTTATTTAATGGACTTTTATGATGATATGCCAAGATGGAGCTTCAACTTGCAGATTTACTTTTTGCATGGCAGATTGAATCAAATTTTAGAAATACAAAAAGGGACCGAAACCATCATTCAAGACAGAACTATCTATGAAGATGCTAATATATTTGCACCCAATTTACACGAGATGGGTTTGATGAGTAAGCGTGATTTTGATAACTACTTCGGCTTTTTTAATACCATTAAATCGATGGTTCAACCTCCAGATTTATTGATCTATTTAAAAGCATCTGTACCAACATTGGTTTCTCAAATCCAAAAAAGAGGAAGAGAATACGAAGAGAATATTCGTTTAGATTATTTAAAAAGATTGAATGATTACTACAATAAGTGGATTGATAATTATTCAGAAGGCCCATTACTAATAATTGATTGCGATAAAATTAAATTTGGTGAATCTGAAGAAGATTTAGGTCATATCATTAGTAAAGTAGATAGTACATTGTACGGATTATTTTAATATTTTATAGATGCAACAAATCACAACGGAAATACTAGCACAAATTAAATCCATTGTTGGTGCAGCATATGTATTCACTGACGAAGAGAGCATTGAAAAATATGGCAGGGACGAAACGGAAAAATTGCATTACAGTCCGGCGGTCGTAGTTAAACCTAGAAAAGCAGAAGAGATTAGTGCTTTGATGCAATTAGCAAATAAACACTTGATACCAGTGACTCCAAGAGGTGCAGGCACAGGTTTAACAGGTGGAGCACTGCCTCATTTAGGAGGTTTAGTGATTGCGATGGAAAGATTCAATAGCATCTTAGACATTGATGAAAGAAATTTACAAGTGACCACTGAACCTGGTGTGATTACAGAAGTTTTGCAAAATGCTGTAAAGGAAAAAGGCTTGTTCTACCCTCCCGATCCCGCCAGTAAAGGATCTTGTTTTATTGGTGGTAATATTTCTGAAAATTCAGGTGGCCCTAAAGCAGTAAAATATGGCGTAGTAAAAGACTACGTTTTAAATTTAGAAATCGTTTTACCTACAGGTGAAATTATATGGACGGGTTCGAATGTATTAAAAAATGCAACTGGTTATAACTTAACCCAACTAATTGTTGGAAGCGAGGGCACACTGGGCATTGTGACTAAAATTGTTTTAAGATTAATCCCGCATCCAAAATTTGATTTATTAATGCTCGCACCATTCGATAGTTTAGAAAAAGCAAGCGAAGCGGTGAGCGCTATTTTTAGAGCAGGCATTACACCAAGTGCAATGGAACTCATGGAAATTGAATCTATAAAATTAGCTAGTAAATTATGTGAGAGCACTGCGATTACAATTACAGATAACCTCGCAGCGCATTTAATTATTGAAGTTGATGGCAATGATAAAGACGTATTGATGAAGGATATGGAAGCCATTGCTGATGTTTTGTCAAATTTCGAAGTGGGTGAATTATATTTTGCAGATGATGCCCAACAAAAAACTGAACTTTGGAAAATACGCCGAAAAGCCAATGAAGCTTCGGTGGCTGCAGGATATACCATCGAAGAAGATACCGTGGTACCTAGAGCTGAATTACCTAAATTAATAAAAGGTGTTAAAACATTGGCCGCTGAGAATGGATTTAACGTAGTTTCTTATGGACATGCGGGTGACGGTAATTTACATATCAGAATCAACCACCCTTTGTACAAAAAGAGCTATGAAAATGAAGTGATACAAGATATCCTTTTTAAAATATTCGAACTAGTGAAATCCCTTGGAGGAACCATTAGCGGAGAGCATGGCATTGGACTTATTCAAAAATCTTTTATGCCAGTGATGTTTGATCCTATCACCATGGAATTGATGAAGGGTATTAAAAAAGTGTTTGATCCAAATCATATTTTAAACGCAGGTAAAATATTTGACCATCCATAAATGAAAAAAAAGCTACTACTCCTGGCACTAATTGCTTTAAGCAATAGCATTATAATCAATGCGCAAGAAGTCATAGAGACAATGCCATCTATGAATGTAAACCCGATTTTTATTGGAGGTAATTTAGTGATTGGTGGTGGTACCGGCACCTTTCAACTTGGACTCAATCCCGAAATTTATAAGCGTGTCAATGACTATGTGGATATTGGGGGTGCTACCAATTTATTTTTTCAATCATTTAACCCAACAATTAGCAATGGTCTACCTGGCACATCATCTAGAAGTTTCCAGTTAGGAGTTGGAGCATTTACTAGGATCTGGCCACTCGAAAAGTTTTTCATACAACTACAACCAGAATATAATTACACTTGGAGCAGGTTCAAAGACAGGGGGACGGATGGTGTCAATGCTGGCGCATCTAGAAGTATTCGTTTTGGAGCAGAGAGCCTGTTGGCAGGTATTGGATATGGTACTAGATCAGAAAATGGGATGACCTATTTTAGTATCATGATTGATTTATTAAAAAATCCAAACTCCCCATACAGAGATGGGTACAACAGAGCAGACCCAATTATTAGAGCGGGTTTCACATTCTCTATTTTAGGTGCTAAGAAAAAGCAGCCTTAATTTCTTCGAGTGTTGAACAAACATGTAAACGGTACCTACTGCGTTCATATAAAAAATCTTCTTCTTCCATTTTATTGATCATGGCAACCAAAGGGTCATAAAATCCCTCAAAGTTGTATAGCACTATGTTTTTATCATGAATGCTTAAATTATTCCAAACAAGCATTTCAAAAAGCTCATCAAATGTGCCCAATCCTCCAGGTAGCACAATAGCAGCATCCCCTTTTTCGTATAAAAGTAATTTTCTTTCATGCATCGTCTCGGTTACTATTAATTCCGTTAATCCTGTATGTTGCGCCTCCCATTCTAATAATAATTTTGGCATAATGCCAATCACTTTGCCTCCATTTGCCAAACAACCATTTGCTACCGCACCCATTAACCCTTTATTGCCTCCACCATAGACTAATTCTATATTTTCTTGGGCTAATAGATTTCCTAAATGAGTCGCCGCTTTCAAAAAATTAGGATTATTACCCGATTTAGATCCGCAGAAAACAGTAAGGGACTTTATTTTCATGAAAACAATTTTTATACTCGAATATAGAAGTATTTTAGCTAAATATTTCAAAGATTCTCTTTACTTTGTCCTATCAAAATGTCAAACAATTAACTATGAGTGCAACTACCCTTTTTATATTCGTCATCCTTTACTTTTTAGTGTTGTTAGGAGTAGCCAAAATCACGGGCAAGAACAGTAATAACATGTCTTTTTTTATTGGTAATAAAAATAGCAATTGGATGTTAGTGGCGTTTGGTATGATTGGCACTTCATTAAGTGGCGTTACATTTGTGAGTGTCCCAGGTGCTGTAGGGAAAGATGCATTTCATTATTTACAAATTACGCTAGGCTATTTAATTGGTTATTTATCGATTGCTTATGTGCTACTACCCATTTATTATAAACTAAATTTGACTTCTATTTATAATTTTCTAGAAGGCAGATTGGGGTTCAGCGCATACAAAACAGGGGCCTCCTTTTTTATTCTATCAAGAACATTAGGGGCAACTGCTAGATTGTATTTAGTTGTCAAAATTTTACAATACTTTATTCTTGACAATATGCATGTGCCCTTTTGGGCTACTACAGTAGTCATTTTAGTCATGATCTTATTATACACTTATGAAGGTGGTGTTAAAACAATTGTTTGGACAGATACATTGCAAACATCAGGGATGCTAATGGGTTTGATTATCTGTAGCATCTATATTTTATCAAAACTAGATTTGAATGTATTTGAAGGTTTAACTGCAATGCAGAACCAAGCTTTAGCCGGAAATCCATCTATGCACTTAGCCGATGTCTTTAGTATGGATGTGAATAGTAAATCCTTTTTCTTGAAACAAATTATTGGAGGTGCATTTGTCACCTTAACTATGACTGGGCTAGATCAAGAAATGATGCAAAAAAATATCTCAGTAAAGAATCTTAAGGATGCACAAAAGAATATGGTCACTATAGGAATCACCATGTTAATAGCAATTAGCTTATTCCTTTATTTAGGCGGATTATTACATTTATACGCTGCTCAAAATAATATCACTGCCACTGGCGATGATTTATTCCCTACCCTAGCTTTAAACCACATGCCTCCTTATTTATCCATCATTTTTATTCTTGCTTTAATTTCTGCCCTATTCCCAAGTGCAGATGGTGCGATCACCGCTTTAACTTCTAGTTTCTGTATTGATATATTAGGAATACAAAGAAATAAAAACTTATCAGAGGCAGAACAAAAAAAGATTAGACAAAGAACCCATTTAACTTTTGCATTGATTTTTTTAATCATGGTCATGGTATTCAAATGGATAGACAATAAGAGTACAATTGATTTACTATTGAAAATCGCTTCTTATACCTATGGTCCATTATTAGGTCTGTTTGCGTTTGGAATCTTAACAAAAAGGAGCTTAAATAATACACTTGTACCAGTCATTTGTGTTTTGGCGCCAATCCTTTGTTTGGTACTTGACTATTACCAAGCACTATTATTTGGAGATTTCAGAATTGGCCAAGAACTATTAATCATCAATGGTGGAATAACTTTTATAGGATTATGGCTCATTTCAAGGGCTAATAGCGAAAAAAATTAGACATTTGCAGCATGGATTTTATTCAACAAGCTGCCAACGACTATGTAACGCATTTCAGTGATGCCACACCGGCCTATTTAAGGCCTATGTATGAGCAAACTCTACTAAGCCACCCTCATGCGCATTTACAAAGCAATTGGAACCAAGGGGGCTTTTTATGCTTTTTAAGTAAGCTTTTATCACCACAATCTATTTTAGAAATTGGTACGTTTACTGGCTTTAGTACTTTATGTTTAGCTGAGGGATTAACTGCAACAGGAAGTATTGATACCATTGAATTAAGAACCGAAGATGCAAATATTGCAAGAGCATATTTTGATGCAAGCTCAAAAGCACATCAAATTATATCACATATTGGTGACGCAAAAACAATATTACCTACCCTTCATAAGCAATGGGATTTAGTTTTTATTGACGCAGACAAGACTGGTTATATTGAATACGTTAATTTAGTACTGCCAATGCTTTCGGATAAAGGCGTGATTATTGCAGACAATGTATTATTTCACGGACAGGTTTTTGAAGAAAAAATAACAGGTAAAAATGCTTTAGCAATACATGCATTCAACGAATATATTTTAGCACATAAAGGTATTGAAAAAATTATGTTGACTATTAGAGACGGATTAACCTTGATTAGAAAAAAATAATATGAAACAACCCATACTATTGATATTCATTTTATGCATGACCATCCAAATTGGTTGGTCACAAAACAATGCAATAACCATCGCTTATATTGCACAGTATAAAGCTATTGCAATGAAGGAAATGAAACGCACTGGGGTACCCGCTTCGATTACCCTTGCTCAAGCAATTCTTGAATCCAATAGCGGCGAGAGTAATCTGGCCAAAAACCATAATAACCACTTTGGTATCAAATGCAAATCGGATTGGACTGGTGCCAAAGCCTATCAAGATGACGATGCAAAACAAGAATGTTTTAGAGCCTATGAGACAGCCGAGATATCTTTTAAAGACCATTCTAATTTTTTAAAGAATAGACCAAACTATGTGGATTTATTTTTACTTGATCCGGTAGATGATACCGCATGGGCCTATGGACTTAAGAAAGCCGGTTATGCTACCGCTTCAGACTATCCTAAAAAATTATTGAAGATCATAGACGATTATGAATTGGCACAATACAATTTCCCAGAGTTAGAAAATGAAGTGGAAGTAGAAGAAGAAGGTGTTAAGACACCTTCTGATGGTCCTATAAAAAAGGCACTTACAGATACATCTGTAAAAAATACTCCTTTTGATGGATCCCTAAACAAGCTTGTTATTGATTCTCCAATAAATAAAGTAATTAATGATACAACAGTAAAAAGTTTGAATAAGCCATCAGGTATTGCTCAAATGAATACAACGAACAATGTGGCGCCATTACCAACAAAGGCTTTGCCTACACAAATATTGCCTTTACAAACATTGCCTGCTCCTCAAAAAGACACCATACAAAAAGATACAACTAAAAAGGAAGTCATTACAGTTGTTCAAACGACTCAAAAAGAGCCGGTAAAGACAGATTCAACTAAGGCATCTACAATCGCTCAACCTGATGTATCCAAAAAGCCTACCTACAATTATCCTGAAGGACAATTTAGAATCAATCAAGTGCCAGTGATCCTTGGAAAAGAAAAAATGTCATTTATAGAGATCGCACTTAAATACAAAGTACCATTATACAAATTATTTGAATACAATGATATTAAAGCTTCAAATCTTTTGGAAAAAGATCAATTGATTTTCCTTGCTCCAAAAAAGAAAACAGGTGCCGCCTCATTTCATATTGTAAAATACAATACTAGTTTACAAGAAATTAGTCAGCTTGAAGGGATTCAATTAAGTCAATTAAAATTATATAACCCTCAATTAGTGGAACCATTAAAAGAAGGCACACAAGTAATATTATTTAATAAAAAGAAATAACATGTCTAACATTCAAGTTCTAGATAAAACATTTGAGCCTTATTTAAAAGAAGCAGCCATACAAGCAAAAATTACCGAACTAGCAGGACAATTAAATAAAGACTATGCAGGTAAGCGCCCTCTATTTTTATCCATTCTAAATGGCTCCTTCTTATTTACTTCAGACCTATTCAAGCAGATCACGATAGAAGCAGAAGTAAGTTTTATTAAATTAGCATCCTACAAAGGCACAAGCTCAACAGGCAATGTGATTACAGCAATAGGATTAGATACCAATGTAAAAGATAGACATATCGTTATTTTAGAGGACATCATTGACACAGGCAAAACCTTACATCACTATCTCCCACAATTAGATAGCATGCAGCCTGCCTCTGTTAAAATTGCAGTATTGCTCAATAAAAAAGAAGCTTTGCAATATCCTGTTCAAGTCGATTATGCTTGTTTTGATATTCCAAATAAATTTGTAGTGGGCTATGGATTAGATTATGATGGATTAGGCAGAAACAGTAAAGACATCTATCAATTAAAAGCATAAATAAAAAAGGGGGCAATTAAAATTGTCCCCTTTTTTTGATCTTATATTTTCTTACTTAAAAGCTTCTTTTACTTTATCATAGAAACTTTTATCCCCTTTGATAGGTTTTGGTTTAAAGTTTTCACTTTCTTGCATTTTATTCAAAGCGATTTTTTCTTCTTCACTTACTTCTTGTGGTGTCCAAATATTCACATGAATCAATTGATCCCCCTTTGCATAGCCTTGCACTTCAGGAAATCCTTTACCTTTTAATCTAAATATTTTACCACTCTGTGTACCTGCTGGTATTTTAATTTTTGCACGACCATCTATGGTTGGTACTTCTACATTTGTACCAAAAATGGCGTCGGGAATCGTAATGTATAAATCAAAAGATACATTCAGTCCTTCTCTATGTAATGATTCATGTGGCTCTTCCTCAATCATGATGATTAAGTCTCCTGAAGTCCCACCACGCTCACCCGCATTACCCTTGCCTGACATACTTAATTGCATACCATCTTGCACACCTGCAGGAATATCAATTGAAATCGTTTCTTCACCATACACTCTACCCTCACCTTTACATGCCGTACACTTTGCAGTCACAGTGCTTCCTTCTCCATTACATGTTGGACAGGTATTTACAGTTTGCATCTGCCCTAAGAAAGTATTGGTCACTTTTTTTACTTGGCCTGAACCTTTACAGGTTCCACAATTTTGAATACTTGATTT
>Ga0214921_10008302_pt1 | contig 13517 bp, 16 predicted proteins | sample LL1505_MetaG_FD_177992 | JGI IMG/M metagenome (GOLD analysis project Ga0214921, IMG submission 177992) | Freshwater microbial communities from Lake Lanier, Atlanta, Georgia, United States - LL-1505 | ecosystem: Environmental > Aquatic > Freshwater > Lake | place: USA: Georgia | collected... | reverse complement strand
CCTAAATACAAATTTGACCTGGTTGCCACAAACTATTAATCATCCAACACAAGGTATGGTATTTGCTAATGGAGCTTCTGCTGATAACTGGAAATGGGCGGCTGTTAAAGCAACCAAAGTAACAGAAGAAGAAAAAGAAAAATACCCAATCCCAAAACAACCAGGTAAATTCTATGAATACAGAATGGATATGGAAACACTTCAACACTTTGAAGAAAGAGAATTTATAGACGCTTTAGAATATGTTGGTCTATTAGGATAATTTATTATATTATAGTTGTATGAAAATTAGTTATGCTATTACAGTTTGTAATGAACTGGAAGAAATTAAACGTCTAATTAATTTCCTCCATCAACACAAACGTCCTGAAGATGAAATTGTTGTTTTATTAGATAAACCAAAAGCCTCCCCAGAGTTATTATACCAATTAAGTGTATATTCTTCTGAAGGTTTTATTATCTTAAAAGAAAGTGAATTTAAAGGACATTTTGCTGATTGGAAAAATCAATTAATGGATTTATGTTCTGGTGATTATATCTTCCAAATTGATGCTGATGAATTGCCTAATGAGTACCTAATTAATTCATTACCTGAAATTTTAGAGACTAATTCAAATGTAGAAGTATATGTTGTTCCAAGAGTTAATACTGTAGAAGGTTTAACTCCGGAACATATTGCTAAATGGAGATGGCATGTTAATGAAAATGGATGGGTTAATTGGCCTGATTATCAATGGAGAATATATAAAAATACTCCTGATATTAAATGGAAAAATAAAGTACATGAAGTAATAGAAGGATATAAAACCATGGCTCAATTACCTGCATATGAAGATTTAGCTCTATATCATCCTAAAACAATAGAACGCCAAGAAAAACAAAACAATTATTATAATACATTATGAATACCCCATTAACATTTTGTATTTCTACATATAATAATTTACCATACCTTAAAATAGCTATAGACTCAGTTAGAAAAAATAGTTATTTTAAAGACGCTCCTTTTATAATACATGCTGAAAATTGTATAGATGGTACTAATGAATGGTTAAAAGAAAATAAAGAAAAATATAATTTAACTTTATTGATTGAACCTAATAATGAAATAATCAAAGGAATTGGTGGTGGAATGAATATTTGTGCTGAGCATGCAAATACTGAATACATAATGTTTTTACATTCAGATTTTTACGTTACTAAAAATTGGGATCTAGAAGCCTTAAAAATAGCCCAAAACTACCCAGATAAAAAGTTGTGGGTATCTTCTTATAGAATAGAACCAAATATGTTTAATGACCCAAATCAACGTCCTGGAACTTTATTAGTACCACCTGATTATTTTGGAGCATACTATAATGATTTTAATCAAGAAGAATTTGAAGGATGGGCTAGTGAATTTAAACACATGAATCCAAACATTGAAATCCCAAAAGGAGAAGGAGTATCAGGTTTAATTAAAAAAATAGATTGGGATTTTATAGGAGGTAATGATCCTATATTTGCTCCTGCTTCATACGATGATATGGATTTATTTTTAAGAATGTTAATAGCTGGTTATGAATTTATTTTGACTAGTAATTCTTTAGTATGGCATTTTGGAGCGAGAGGCTCACACCGTTTAGAAGAAAATAATGGACAAACATCACAAAGACAAAAAGAATCAGAACAAAAGAATATTAAAAAATGGTTGAATAAATGGAAAAAACTACCTACATTTGATCAATATGGTATGATAACTAAATTTAATTAAATTATGAAGAATAAAAAAATATTGATAACAGGAGGATTAGGATTTATAGGAACACACTGTGTTGAAAAATGGAATGAATTAGGATATGATATAACTATTATAGATAATTTGTCATCAAATGCCTTGCCTCCAACAAATAATATATTTAAAGATTGTAACATTATAATTGAAGATATTTTAAATGTAGATATAACTCAATTAGAAAAATTTGATATTATTTTACATTTAGCTTCACCTGTAGGACCTGTTGGAGTTTTAAAACACTCAGGAAAAATGGCTTCAATTATAATTGATGATATATATTGGGTTATTAAAGCTGCTAAATATAATAATTGTCCTTTACTTTTTATTTCAACATCTGAAATCTATGGGTATAGAGATGGAAAAACATATCTAAAAGAAGATGATCAAAAAGTATTAAATGGAGAATTTACAGTTAGAAATGAATATGCTATAGCTAAACTATTAGCTGAAATAGTATTAGCTAACACAGCTAAAATTGATTCAAATTTTAAATACCAAACTATTAGACCATTTAATGTGTCTGGTAGATATCAGTTACCTGATAATGGGTTTGTCTTACCAAGATTTGTTAATCAAGCTTTAAATAAAGAAGATATAACTGTTTATTATGATGGATCACAACTTCGAGCTTTTACTTGGGTAAAAGATATTGTAGAAGGAATTTATTTAACTTCAGTAGCCCCAAAAGAATATTGGAATCAAGAATGGAATATAGGCAATGAAAAAAATGAAAATACTATTTTATATTTAGCTACTAAAGTAAAAGAAATTACAAATAGTAATTCAAATGTTATTCATATTGATCCTACAACACTTCATGGACCTTTATTTGCAGAAGCACCTGAAAAAATACCTAATAGTGAAAAAATTAAGTCTTTGTTAGGATGGAAAGCCACTAAAGAAACAGATGATATTATAAAAGAAGTTATTGATTATTTTAATTCTAAAAAATAAAAATGATATTATATAATGAATATTTCCAATCAGTAGCAGAAGTAAATAAATTAGGTTTTTCTAATACTTCTGATGTTAAAATCCCAATTGAGTATTTAGACAATAAACAATTTATTTTATTTAGGACATGCCATTCATATGGAGATTGGGTACTACTATCAGCCATACCTAGATTACTTAAACAAAAATACCCAGATTGTATTGTTGTAATTCCATCACCAGAATGTATAGCTAAGTATTTCCCCCCAAATTCTTGGTTTTATAAACATAGTAATCCGTTTAATAATGTGGTTGAAGTATTTAAAAATAATCCGTATGTTGATGGAATGATAGATGAAATACCTCAAGGTACACCTATATATCATGACCATTTTAGAATATATGATCCAAATAACGCTGATATTCCTTTAATTCAACAAATGTTAAAATTTTGGAGATTTGAAGATCATGAAATGCAAGATTGCCAACCAGAGCTATATTGGGATGATGAGGAAAAAGAAATTGGAGATAAAATTATTAAAGATCTTTTTGGAAATCAATCATTTGGATTTTTATATATAGATGATAAATTTGTAGTAGGAGATGGTAAAAACCATACTTGGTACTTAGAAGAAGAAAAATTAGAAAAACTTAAATATAAAAGATCTCTTATTCAAAATGAAATAAATAAACATAATTTACCCTGGTTATACTACTCAGATGATAGTTCTTTTATATATAAAACAAATAATAAAAAAATTGATGTTAGAACCCTTAATATTAACCTACGAATTCAAAACTATATCAAATCAAAAAGCAAATTAATTATAGGACATCAAGGAGGATATGGAACAGATTGTATGCCTAGATATACAGAATGTTATGTTGTGCCTTTAGTTCCTGGACTTTTAGCAGAACATATATTATTAGGAACAACATATTTGTATTAATCATTATGAAAATAGTAGTCACTGGTAAAAATGGATTATTAAGTAAAGAATTACAGTCTTTAGACAATACAATTATAGGATTACCTAGTATTGAATATGACATAACAGACCCTAATATAATCCCCCAACTAACCAAACTAAACCCAGATATTATAATACACGCTGCTGCTTTCACTAATTCTACCTTAATTCATCAATCAATTCAAACTGTATTAGATGTTAACATTATAGGAACCGCTTATATTGCGAAATATTGCTCAAAACACAATAAACGATTAATATTCATTTCTACAGATTACATATACCCAGGTGTGACTGGTGATTATAAAGAAACAGATCCTATCCACCCAGTGAATGAATATGCCTGGACTAAATTAGGAGGAGAATGCAGTGTGAAATTAGTCTTAAATCATCTTATTATAAGGACTAGTTTTGGTTCAAGTAAGTTTCCATATAAAGAAGCATGGACTAACCAAATAGTGAGTAAAGATTATGTAGATATAATTGCTCCTATGATTTTAAAAGTTTCTAAATCTGACACTGTTGGGATCATTAATATAGGAACTTCTCCAAAATCTTTATATGAATATTCTTTAACTCGTAATGATAATATATCACCAATAAAAAATAAAGTGTCAAAAAATTTTAGTTTAAATATAAATAAATATGAACAATTATTCTCTAATTAAAGAATGTCCAATAACAGGACATGATAACTCAATTAAATATTTTGATTTAGGAGACATTCCTTTAGTTAACAATTTATGTAATACAAGAGAAGAAGCTCTTAAAGCCGAAAAATTCCCTTTAAACATCAATTACTACCCAGACTCAAAAGAATCCTCATTAAGTATAGCTGTTAATGGAGAATTATTATTTTCCCATTATCTGTTTAAATCTGAAGTGAATAAACCATATTATAAACATTGCCAAGAAATGTTTAAGTATGCTCAAAACTATATTGAAATAAAAGATGACATTGAAATAATTGATATTGGAGGAAATGATGGTTCACTACTTGATGCTTTTAGAAGTATTAGTGATAAAAAACTAAATTTATTAAACATAGATCCATCTCAAAATTTATCATTATTATGTCAAGAAAAAAACATTCCATTCTTAACAGAATTTTTTTCATATGAAATAGCTAAACAAATAAATAAAAAAATAGATATAATCGCATCTACTAATGTATTCCAACATTTATTAGACATAAATTCATTTGCTAAAGGTATTGAATGTTTGTTAAGTGATAATGGAATTTGGATTTTAGAATTCCCATATTGGTTCCATGATATGGAAACCAATCAATTTGACCAAATATATCATGAGCATATGTTTTATCATTCTGTTACCCCTATGAAAATGATGATGGAAAAACATGGAATGAAAATCATTAATATTACAAAACAAGATATACATGGAGGTACATTACGATTAATAATATGTAAATCTTCTTCTTTATTAAAAGAAGATAATACTATTAATGCTTATTTAAATGAAGAAAAAAAATATGATTTAGATTATCATTTATCTTGGGGAAAAAAAGTTCAACAACACATACAAGACTCTAGAAATTTTATAAAAAACTTAATAAATGATGGAAAAAAGATTTATGGGTTTGGTGCTGCGGCAAAAGGATGCATTTATTTAAATGCTATGGGTTTAAATTATAATGACATTGAATATATTATTGATGACACTGATATTAAACAGGGGAAATATGTACCTGGCACAGGCATTAAAGTTGTTGATAGAGATATATTAAAAACTCATGTTCCTGATTATATATTAATTTTAGCCCACAACTTTACAGATTACATTATAAAATCATTAAATAATTTGGAATTCCAAGGAAAATTTATTATATTGATCCCAAATATAAAAGAAATATGAATAAAAGTTTAGTAGCTATCTTACATTACAACACCCCACAATATACAGATTCATTATATGAAATGTTAAAACCATATGAAAATAATGATTATGATTTAGTTGTGATTGATAATGGTTCTGAATTAAGTAAAACTTCAAAGTATACAACATTTCGCTTAGACCAAAATGTATATTATGGGGGTGGTTTAGATGTCACTATGAATTATTTTTTAGAAAATCCCGAATATGACTCTATGATATTACTCAATTCAGATCTAATCATACATGGGTATAATTTCATTAAATCCTTACGAAATGAGCTTTTCTCAGAAGAAGATTTAGTTTTAGTTTCTGGGTGTGTTATCCAACCTGAAAAAAATCAATGTCATTGGAAAGCAGTACATAACTGGGGGAGCAAAACAATTAGATATGTACCTTGGGTTGACTACCAATGTTGTCTTTTAAAGAGAAAATTTGTTGAAGAAGTTAAAGGATTTAATTCCCAATTTGGATGGGTGCAAGATGTAATGACTGGAATTGTATGTGAAAGCAACAATTGGAAAATTGGAGTTTGTGATTGGCTTCCAGTTATTCATTTTGGAAATGGAACTGTGAAAGAAAATATGGATGATAAAATAATTTCACAATATAATTATTTGGCTGAACAGGAAATGGTTCAATATTTTCAACAAAAAGGTTTATGGGATAAATTTATAAAACAAAGAAACATAGCAGAACAATACAGATATGATATTAAATAATTTAGCAACAAAGTACAATACGGATAAAGGTCCGGGAAATCATGAATATACATCTAGATATGAGATGTATTTAGAACCATTTAGGGATTTAGAATTCAATTTATTAGAAATTGGAATATGTGATGGGGCATCTATTAAAATGTGGAAAGAATATTTTCCAAAAGCTACTATTGTAGCTATTGATATAGATCCTAGATGCAAGGAGTTTGAAGAAGATAGAATACATGTACATATTGGAGATCAAACAGATATAAGTTTTTTACAATCTGTTGTTAATCAACATGGTCATTTTGAGGTTATATTAGATGATGGTGGTCATTCTTGGAAACAACAGATTATTTCATATGAGACTTTATTCCCTAGATTAACACCTGGTGGATTGTATTTTATAGAAGATATGCATACTTCTTATAGACCTCAAAGCGTTTGGGATGATTATCATGTAACTGGAGTGGAATACTTTAAACAGTTAGTAGATGATGTGAATCTTAATGGAAAGAGTTTTCATGGGTATCATGAAATTCATAACCAACCGCTATCATACAATGAAAATAATATTGATTATTTGCATTTTTATAAAAGTTTAATTGTTATTTCTAAAAAAGAAACCCCAATTCGATGATTCATTGTAAATTACATGGTCGAACAGGAAATAATTTATTTACAATTGCTACTGGACTTTCCCAAGCAAAAAAATTAAACACAGAATTAACCATATCATCTACAGCCATAGCAGGACATTACGGAAATATCCCAGTTGATTTATCTTGGTTAAAGCATAAATTCATTCAAACAGATGATATAAGCTTTAAAGATACATACAATGAGATTGATATGCATTATAATGAAATTAATATTCAAGATAATACAATTTTAAATGGTGTGTTTGGCTCATGGAAATACTTTGAAGATATTAGAAATGAATTATGTAATAAATATTTCACCCCATCAAACCATATTGTTGATAAATTAAAAAAATATAATATATCTGATAATTCTTTAGGGATCAGTGTACGCCGAGGAGATTTCTTACAATTACAACATCATCATTGTGTGTTATCAACTGATTATTACCAAGAAGCATTAAATGAATATTTCCAAAATAATATAGATTCAATATATATATTTTCTGATGATATACCATGGTGTAAATCAGTATTTGGTCCTTCTGTAAATTACATCACTGATACCCCAGAAGTTCAATTATTTTTAATGACTAAAGTAAAACATTTTATTATGTCTAACAGTACATTTGCCTGGTGGGGAGCATATTTAAACCAAAATAATGGTATTATTGTTATACCTGACCCATGGTTAGGCCCAGCTTATGATACAAGCAATACTGAGGATATATATCATCCTACATGGGTACGTAAAAAACATAAAAGAATTTTTCAAAACATATAATAATGAAATTATTTATAAATCATATAAATACAGATACTATATATCAACATTTAAAAGAAAAATTATTACATGAACTTAATATTTCTCTTTTTATAGATAAAACCCCTCAATCACAAGAAGAACTATCAGAAATTAATATTTTAGTACTTCAAGAACCAAATGAATATTTTGGTTTACATGATTGGGCTGTTAATAATCATCATTTATTTTCTTTTATTTTAACATGGAGTGATAAAGTTTTAAATTCAACTCCAAATTCAACGTTTTTATCATTTGGAAACTTATGGATAAATAAACATCAATCTTCTAAAATTAGAGATAAAAAATTTGAAATATCTCATCTGTGTGGAAAAAAATTAATGACTTATGGTCAATCATTAAGACATGAGATTTTAGCTAGAAAAAATGAAATAAAAATTCCAACAAATTTTTATGATGTGTATGGAGAAATGAATAGTGTTTTAGAGGCTTCTGAGGGTAAAGAATTTATATTTGGTGATTCTATGTTTGGAACTATTATTGAAAATACTTCACATAGAGGATATTTTACTGAAAAAATTATGGATTGTTTCGCTTTAAAAACTATACCCATTTATTGGGGATGTAGTAACATAGAAGATTTTTTTAATGAAAAAGGTATATTAAAATTTAATAATGTTGATGATTTTATTTATATTTGTAATAATTTAGATAAAACATATTATGATTCTATTTTAAAACACATTGAAGAAAATTATCAATTAGCAATTAATGCTACAAGTTATGAATGGAAAATAGTAAATAAAATAGAAGAAATTCTTAAATATAATAACTTAGTATGAAAAAAACTAAAATACTTATACAACTATTTTCTATGGTTAAGGAAATAGATTATCTAGAACGTACTTTAATATCTTTGAAACAAAATTCATTGTTTATAAATAAAGATCAATACTATATTATTTTAGATATCAATTTTTTAATAACTGATCATTTAACAGATTGGGAAAATTCAATATTAAAACAAGATTATTTCTTACATCGTCTTGACCATTTAAAAAAATACTACATGGACTGGTGTGATGAATATAAAATTGATACTGATAACTCAGTTAAAGGTGCTTTAGGATATCTTATAAAAAATTTAGATAATTATTCTGATGTTGATGATATAATTCTATTAGAACCAGATGTTGTATTTGGACCATACACATTAAATTTATATTTAGAATCTACACAACTTGCTAAACAACAATCACCAAATTATATTATCACTGGTGAATATGTTAAAATGTGGGATTCTAGTTGGGATGTAGTTGTGAATTCTAAATTTTTAGATAAACCATTTAATTATCGAGTTACAAATGATTTTATAAAAGACACATACTCTATTGATAATGAAACATACCTTCAGCCTTTAATATATGATAATCAAAAACAATTTAAATTTGGAGGAGGATGGTTTACTTTGTATTCTAAAAATTTATTAGATACTATTGATTTCCCTAAAACATTAGAAGGATATGGATTATTTGATAATTACGTGATGTCATTTTGTTACAATATGGCTCATTTAGTAACACAATATAAAATAGTAAATTTAATAATTAATGACAAACATAATTATACTAATTATTATGATGAGTATGTGACATCTTTAAATAAAAAACATGAATTCTTAAAAATAAATGATGAGATTATGTGTGATCATTTTAAAAATAAATTTGGATTTTAATGATATTTACTTATATTAAATTATATAAAATAATAAGTTATGAAAAATGTATATGATATAACAAATGAATTTGAAAAAAAACTATCAGAATATACTGGTGCACCTTATGTTGTAACTGTTGACAATCAAAGTAATGCTCTATTTTTGTCATTATATTATGAAAACTATGTTAATAAAAGCATTATCTCAGAATATATTACCATTCCTTCCAGAACATACCCTTCAGTACCTTGTGAAATCATTCACGCTGGATTGAAAGTGAAATTTTATACTATAAAAGGTAAAACTATTAAAGGTTCTTATAATTTAGAGGGTTCAAACGTGTGGGATTCTGCTTTATCATTTACTTCAAACATGTATAAACAAGGAACCCACATGTGTATTTCATTCACAGGTCCATATAAACATTTTAAACTAAGTAAAGGAGGAGCTATTCTAACAGATAGCCATGAAGCGTATTTATGGTTTAGAAGAGCTCGATACTCAGGCCGTCGTGAATGTTCTTACCATGATGATTATTTTGATATGTTAGGGTGGAATTTTTATATGATGCCTGAGTTAGCTTCTCGTGGTTTACTTTTAATGGGACAATTTTATAATATAGATGGGACCCCTAAACATAATGAAGATTTAGAATTGCCATACCCAGACCTATCAAAATTTGAAATTTATAACAAATAATTTAATTTTAATAATATGTTCTATTCAAAAGAAGAGTTACAAGATATAGGCTTTAAAACTATAGGTGATAATGTTTTTATATCTAATAAAGCATCAATATATGGTGCTAAAAATATTGAAATAGGTTCTAATGTTAGAATTGATGATTTTTGTATATTAAGCGCTGGTGAAGGAGGAATCAAAATAGGAAATTATATACATATAGCATGTCACGCTCATTTGATAGGATCAGGAGAAATAATTGTAGAAGACCATGCTCAAATATCAGGCAAAGTATCAATATATTCATCATCAGATGATTTTTCAGGAGAATACTTAGTAGGTCCAACTGTACCTAAAGAATTTACAAATGTTAAAAATCTAAAAATACACCTAAAAAAATATGTAGTATTAGGATGTAATGTTGTTGTCCTCCCAGGTGTTACATTAGAAGAAGGATGCGCTGTAGGTGCGTTAAGTTTAGTTAATAAAAATTTAGAATCATATAAAATATATGGTGGTTCACCAATTAAAATTCTAAAAGATAGAAAATCAACAATGACTAATATTATTTTAAAATAATATGAGATATAATAATGTAGGCATTAAAGGTACAGGATCTTATTTACCATCTAAAATCTTAACAAATTACGATATTGAACAGAAGGTAAATACAACTCATGAATGGATACAAACAAAATTAGGTATTAATGAAAGAAGAATAGTTGAAAACGAATTACCATCTGATATAGGATATAAAGCAGCTAAACAAGCACTCACTAGTGCTAATTTAACTATAGAAGACATTGACCTGATTATAGTAGCTACATCCAGCCCAGAAAAAATATCACCCTCTACAGCTTGTACTATACATAATAAATTTAATACAAATAAAAATATAGCAGCGTTTGATTTAAATGCTGTTTGTTCTGGGTTTGTTTATGCTGTTAATTTTGTGACTCCTTTAATTAGTTATGGAGTTTATAATAATGTATTAATAATAGCAACTGAAGCATATTCTAAAATAACAAATTGGAATGACCAACATTGTGTATTTTTTGGAGATGGGGCAGGAGCAATTGTATTAAGCCATACAAATAAAGGATGGATGTCATGTGAAAGTACAGCTAATGGTAATGGCACAGGAATGACTGGTTTTAATTTACCTTTAAATTCTCCTTTTATTATGAAGGGAAAAGAAGTATGGAATCAAGCAGTTAAAGTTATTCCTGAATCTATTAGAAATATTTTAAAAACATCTAATACTAATATTAAGGATATTGATTTAATTATACCTCATCAACCTAATATTAATATTCTTAAAAATATAGCTAATGAATTAGGTGTTCCGATGTCGAAAATTAAAACTATCGTAGATAAATACGCTAATATCGCTGGTGCTTCTATACCTATAGCTTTAGATGAAGCTATTAAAAATGGGGAAATTAAAGAAAATAGCACAATATTACTAACAGCCATTGGATCAGGATGGACATGGGGATCAACTATAATATCTTATGAATAAAAATATGATTTCATTTATAATACCAAGTTATAATAATTTAAAACATTTAAAAAATGTTTACACTAGTATTCAAAAACACGCTCCACAAGCTGAAGTTGTCTTATTAGATGATGGTTCAACAGATGGAACTTGGGATTGGATACAAAAACAAAATTGTATAAAATATAGAAGTGAAACAAGAGTAGGACATACTATTTTATATGATAAAGGTATAGAATTAGCTACAAATGATATTGTAGGTATTCTTCATGCTGATATGATTCTAGGCCCTAATTACATTGAAAATCTACTTAAACACCTTAAACCCGGTATAGTAGTATGCGCTACTAGAATAGAACCTCCGTTACATCCTGAGGGTAAAGAGAAAATTATTAAAGATTTTGGTCTTGATTTTGATACTTTAAATATAGATGCTTTTGAAAAATATTGTTTAGAAGCTCAAAATGGATTTAAAGATCAAACCACTAAAGGAATGTTTGCTCCTTGGATTTTATATAAATCTGATTTTCAATCTATAGGAGGACATGATCCTTTATTTGCTCCCTTCCCATATGAAGACTCAGATATATTTCAAAGATGGATTTTAGCTGGATATGAATTAGTTCAATCTAGAGATGCTTTGGTTTATCATTTAACTTGTAGAGGTCATAGATGGAATGAACAAATAGGAAGAGATGATGATTATTATAAAATTGTATCTCAACGAGCAGCCCGAAATTACTTACGCAAATGGGGTAGTTGGATTAAAAATAATGAATATCAGTATCCTATTATTAATCCAAAATATGATATTGGTTTTGTAGTATCAAACTGTGCGTTTTCGATACTAGAAGTTCTGGAGCCATGGTGTTCAACAATTTATATTAGAGATAACCATAGTCAAATTATGACTGACTATATGACTAAAGAGCAACCAAATACCAACTTTGATTTGCAAGAGCGTATTAAGTCTTACGACAATGAGAAGCAAAACGAAATACTTGTCACCTTTGATGCCTCTAAATTAAACCAAAATAATTTCCAAATAATACAACAACTTTCTGAGATTATTAAAGATAGTGGTGAAATTGGTAGTTTTCAATTAGATATATTCACTATTGATATTATTCAAATGAATGAATATCAAAACACCCTTATTAAACTTTAATTTGAGATCATTAAAAGAAATAACATCTCGAAACTTTAACCACTTCTGCCAACGAACAACTAATTATCAAAAATCTCAATTAAGACAAGATTTATTTGTATTATTTGTTACTAATTTTAAACAAGATGGTTATTTTATTGAGGCTGGAGCTAGTGATGGAGTAACATTCAGTAATACCTTTACTTTAGAAAAAAACTTTAATTGGGAAGGAATACTTATTGAGCCTAATATCTATTGGAAAGAACCTTTAAGTAAAAATAGAACATGTCATATAGGCTATGAAGCGCTTTGGAAAGAAAATAGTTCTATTTTATTTAATGAAATTCAAAATAATCCTACTTTGTCACATATATCAACTGTTGACTCAAGTAGTTGGATGTTTGATATTAACCAAGAGAAAAAACAGCAATATATAGTTCCAAGTATTACTTTAATAGATGTTTTAAACCACTATAACGCTCCAAATACTATAGATTACTTATCATTAGACATTGAAGGTTCAGAGTATGATGTTTTAAGTAGTTTTGATTTTGAAATATACAATATTGAAATCATAACAATTGAACATAATTATTCTCTTAATAGAGAAAAAATATTTAATTTATTACAAGATAAATACACTCGTGTGTTAACTGAAGTGAGTGGAAAAGAAGATTGGTATATTAAAAAATAGTTTGGCTTTCTAATTTTTTAAAATTATATTTATTCAAAATTAAGAAGCATGGAATATAACAATAGTGACTATTATTTCTATTCACATTTAGATCC
>Ga0214921_10008301_pt1 | contig 13519 bp, 10 predicted proteins | sample LL1505_MetaG_FD_177992 | JGI IMG/M metagenome (GOLD analysis project Ga0214921, IMG submission 177992) | Freshwater microbial communities from Lake Lanier, Atlanta, Georgia, United States - LL-1505 | ecosystem: Environmental > Aquatic > Freshwater > Lake | place: USA: Georgia | collected... | reverse complement strand
GTATCGGGCCGATGTGCAACGACCGATCGATGTAGTGGAAGAAATTGTGCGAATTGCTGGGTTTAACTGCATTCCCGATCAGCAGAAATGGTCGTTTTCAGTACCTGTGGCACCCGTTGTTGAACCCCATCGAGTAAAGCATCAATGGGCGCTTATGTTAGCTTCTCGGGGTTTTTCTGAGATTCTCAATAATTCCTTAACTAAGGCGCGTTACGGAGAACTCCCCACGGAACCGCATTCGGGAGCTACCATCCATTTGAAAAACCCCTTGAGCAGCGATTTATCCATGCTTCGAAATTCAATGCTTTATGGAATGCTCGAAACCATGGTTTACAACCGAAATCGTCAGGCAGGAAACCTCTCCCTCTTTGAATTCGGAAATACCTATCATGCCTTTGGAAACAGGTCGGTTGAAAAATCGATGTTATGTTTGGCAATGACCGGCATTCTTCACCCAGAATCTTGGATAGGAAGCCGTGCAGCTAGCTTCTTCGACCTGAAAGGACATGTCTTGGCTTTGTTGAATACCTTTGGTCCTATGGAGGTGCAGGAAACCCCGTTGGATCCCAATGGAATCTATTCGGAAGGCTTACAACTTTCCATGCAAGGCAAAAAAATAGGAACCCTTGGCAAGCTTGCTCCTGAGATACTCCAGCTGTTCGACCTAAAACAACCGGTATTCTATGGGCAACTGGAACTTAAACCCTTGTTGGAAGTCGTTGGAAAGCAAGCAATCGTATTCCAAGAATTACCAAAAACCTTTCAAGTACGAAGGGATTTTGCATTGGTGTTAGACCAAACGATTTCTTACAGCGCCTTGGAACATGAAATTCGCAAAGTAGCTTCGACCCGCTTAAAAAATCTGGCGCTTTTCGATGTTTATGAAGGGGATAAAATTGCCTCAGATAAAAAGTCGTATGCGGTGGCTTTTCATTTTCAAGACCCGATTAAAACGCTCACGGATATCGAAATCGATGCAGAAATGGAAACCCTTCGCAAGCACTTGGAGGCCAGTCTAGGGGCAACCTTGCGATAATGTTATTTTTTCTTGTCGTAGCCTAAGATGTGTAAGTAATCGGCCGCGGTTTGTTCTTCGCTGAACAGTTGCGTTACAATTTTCTCGTTTTCATCCCTTGAAATCAAGACATGGCGAGGTTCAGGAATGAGGCAGTGTTTCAGCCCTCCATAGCCACCAATGGTTTCCTGATAGGCCCCGGTATTGAAGAAACCAATGTAAAGGGGTGCAGCTTTATCGAATTTGGGGAGGTAAATGGCGTTGCTATGTTGCTCGGAATTGTAATAATCGTCGCTATCGCAAGTTAATCCACCCAACAAAACCCGCTCATAGTCGTCGTTCCATCGGTTAACGGGAAGCATGATAAAGCGCTGGTTTATGGCCCATGTATCAGGAAGATTCGTCATAAACGAGGAGTCAATCATGTTCCATTTTTCCCGGTCGTTTTGCTGTTTTTGATGTAAAATACTGAAGATTGCTCCTCCACTCTCCCCCACGGTAAAGGATCCGAATTCGGTGAAAATGTTTGGCTCGGGAATTTCGCTGTCGGTACAAACGCGTTTAATTTGTTGTAGGATCTCGCGCACCATGTACGCATAATCAAAATCAAAGGCTAAGGATTTCTTGATCGGAAAACCACCTCCAATATTCAAGGAATCCAACTCTGGGCAGAGTTTCTTTAGGTCGCTGTAGATTCGTAAACATTTGGTGAGTTCATTCCAATAATAGGCCGTATCGTTGATGCCAGTATTGATGAAAAAATGCAGCATTTTGACCTTAATCCGAGGGTTGTCTTTTAAAACAGATTTGTAAAACGGAACGATTTCCCGGTAACGCATGCCGAGGCGCGAAGTATAAAATTCAAACTTAGGTTCCTCTTCCGCAGCGATACGAATGCCAATATAAATGTCTTTTTCGGTGGCTTGCAGCAAATTGAACACCTCTTCCGCATTGTCCACCACGGGAATCACTTTAAGGAAGTCTTTTTCGATAAGGGTCTTTAAATTTTGAATGTATTTCTCCGGCTTGTATCCGTTGCAAATTACATACGACCCTTCTTTCAATTTACCTTCGTCGACCAAATGATTTACAATATCGATGTCGAAGGCGGATGAAGTCTCAATGTGCACATCGTTTTTAAGAACCTCATCCAAAACAAAAGCAAAATGGCTGCTTTTGGTGCAATACGAATAATAGTATTTCCCTGCGTACCCTTGATTATTAATGGCTTCACGAAACCAACCTTTGGCCCGTTGGATGTTGTTTGAAATCTGAGGGAGATAATTAAACTTAAGCGGCGTGCCATAATCGTTCACCAAGCGCATTAAATCAATGCCGTGAAAGAACAACCGATCTTCTCTCAGGTTGAATTCATTCTGGGGAAAATCGAACGTTTGATCGATCAAATCAAAATATTTCGTACGCATAGTATCAACGCTTATTTATACGGTTTAACTTCCATCGGATCTTCCCCGACATATGTGGACAAAGGTACGCAAGCCACGGAACAATTTATAATATTAAATACCATAATATCATTCCAACGTATTGTTGACAACTTCCATTAAAAGAGGAATGTGCTTTGATTGTAAGCTTGTAAATCTTAGTAATTTTGAGTTTTAGACTTTTTCATGTCGTACCTTGACGAATTAAACGAAAGCCAGCGTGTAGCTGTCGAACACCTATACGGCCCGTCCATGGTCATCGCAGGCGCGGGTTCGGGCAAAACCCGGGTACTTACCTACAAGATTGCCCACATGATCGAGCAGGGAATTGACCCTTTTAACATCATGGCGCTCACGTTCACCAACAAGGCAGCGCGAGAAATGACCGATCGTATCGGCAAAATAGCCGGTGAATCCGAAGCAAAGAACATCACGATGGGTACTTTTCATTCCGTGTTTTCTAGGATATTACGCTATAACGCTGACCGAATTGGTTTTCCAAGCAATTTCACCATTTACGATACGCCGGACACCAAAAGCCTTATGAAGGACATTCTCAAGGAGTTCGCGCTTGACGATAAAACCTACAAACCGAGCGGTGTTTTGCAGCGCATTTCGGCGGCAAAAAATAACCTCATCTCCCCGGAAGCGTACTGCAATAACGACGAAATACAAGGGGAAGACCGCATGTCGCGACGCCCTGAAATAGGTAGAATCTACACCCAATACGCCGACCGTTGTCAAAAAGCCGGAGCTATGGATTTTGACGACTTGCTCTATTTTACCAACGTTTTATTATCGGAACATCCTGAAGTACTTCATTACTATCAACAAAAATTTAAGTTTATTTTGGTAGATGAGTATCAAGACACGAATTTCGCCCAGTACCTGATTGTTAAAAAATTAGCCGCTGCCTACGAAAATTTGTGTGTTGTGGGCGACGATGCACAAAGCATCTATTCCTTTCGCGGAGCCAACATCGAGAATATTTTGAATTTCCGTAAAGATTACCCCGATTTCATCTTGTTTAAGTTGGAGCAAAATTACCGTAGTACCCAAACCATCGTCGAAGCAGCAAACAGCGTCATTAAACGAAATCAGGATCAAATTAAAAAGGTCGTTTGGACCGAGAACGGCCAAGGTAAACCCATTTCCGTGGTGCGTACCTTGACCGACAACGAAGAAGGCCGCGTGGTGTCTGGCAAAATTTTCAACCTTCAGGAATCGCTATCCAACAGTTTCAACGATTTCGCTATCCTTTACCGTACCAACAAACAATCCCGTGCCTTTGAGGAAGCCCTTCGCAAACTCAACATTCCCTACAAAATTTACGGTGGCTTGTCCTTCTACCAGCGCAAGGAAATCAAGGATGTGTTGGCATATTTTCGGTTGGCTGCCAATCCCAAGGACGAAGAAGCCCTCAAACGCGTAATCAATTATCCTAAACGCGGGATTGGTAAAACGAGCATTGAGAATTTAATCATCAGTGCTGCCCGACACGGTGTCAGCATGTGGGAGGTTTTGTGCGACTTCAACGCGTATCCTACGGATGTGAGCGCAAGTACGCGTCAGCGCATGATGGAATTCGCTACCATGATTCAGAGTTTTCAAGCTGAGCTCAACACCGCGGATGCCTACACCTTAGCGGAGCGAATTGTAAAATCCAGCGGCATCTTGACGGAATTGCAGCACGAGAAGGACAAAGGACCAGAAGAGATGGAGCGCATTCAAAACGTGGAAGAACTCTTAGCAGGTTTGCAAGAATTCACAAAAGGATCCGAAGACGATGAACTTAAGACCTTGGCGGAGTTTTTAATGGATGTGGCCTTGCTGACGGATGCGGACCAAGACAAAGGGGAAGAAAAAAATCATGTATCGTTAATGACGATTCACTCCAGCAAAGGGTTGGAATTTCCGCATGTGTATATTGTGGGAATGGAGGAGAACTTATTTCCTTCTCAGATGGCCACGAGTTCCCGTAGTGAACTGGAGGAGGAACGCAGGCTTTTCTACGTAGCCCTTACCCGGGCCATGCAATCTTGCACCTTGTCTTATGCAGGAATTCGCTTTTTGTACAATCAAAGTTTCAAAAGTGAACCGAGCCGCTTTTTGGATGAAATTGATGCTGCATACCTCCACCTCGAAAGCCCAATGCGGAGTCAACAGGGGAAATCCTTGATGGGAGGAGGCGACCGTCCTTTGTCGGGAGGACTGAATCCAAAATTCAACCCATCTCCCGCGCACAAATCCCTAAAGTCCTTGAGCGATGCTGCAGCCAAACCCGGAGGCGCCTCAGATTTCAGTGCAATTTTGGTAGGAACCACCGTGGAACATAGCCGCTTTGGAAAAGGACGCGTTACCCAATTAGAAGGGAACGGAGCGGACAAAAAAGCTGTAATTTTCTTTCCGCATCACGGCTCGAAAACGGTCTTGCTAAAATTTGCTAACCTCAAGGTGCTGGAATAGCACTTTATTCTACCCTAAGGATTTTTTTGACGCTGCCGTCAGAATAACGTTGGATCATTACCTTGTTAGGGATTTCCTGCGTTTCATTTCCCATTAAATCATAGGTTCCTAGCAATGTTGGAATGACGTCGATTGAAAGGGGTGCGTTTCCAAGAAAGGGTGAATACATCCAAACATCTTTTAACCGAGTGTTACCCTCATCAATGCCCGTAACGTAATACATTGCTGTACCCGTTGATGCACATACACCTCCTCGACGACCTACATCTGGCAATCCAGGCAATGCATTCCATGAAGCAGCAACCTGATCAAAGGTCCATAAATCATTCATGGAATGGCCTAAACTGTCCAATCCAAAACACGTGTAAATACCGTTGTCCAAACCAAACATTGCTGCATGACTCCTGCCCAAGGAGGGGAAACTTGGCAAAGCTACCCATTGATTTGTCAAAGGATCGAAGGAATGAAAATCATTTAAGAATGCATTGTTTTCATTTCTCCCGAATAGCAAATACCCAATTCCGGCATGCGTCGCGGCAGAGGCTCGCCAACGAGCACCAAAAGGTAAATTGGGCTGTTGAACCCAAGCATCCAAAGCGGCATCGTAACACCAAACCTCATCCAATGCTGCCGTTGCGGCATTTTTCCCACCGATGACATATACCAAATTGTTTAAAACGAAGGAAGTCGATCCAGAACGTCCCGAACCAGGCAGTTGCGCGCAAGCATCCCATGTATTTTGAATCGGATTGTATCGCCACAAATCATTTAAATAGCTTGAACCATTATAGCCTCCAAAGACAAATCCTTTTCCATTTACCACGAAACCCGTTGCATACTGACGCTCCATTCCTTGGGGCAATCCTGCGACAGAAAACCATTGCTGGGAGGCTATGTCAAAACCGTAAAAATCGGATTGCGGAGCCCACCATGGACTGAGTCCACTGCCCACATAAAAGGTGTCTCCTATTCTGAAACTTACGGCATCATCTCGTTCCACGCCAGGGAAATCAACCAATGGTTGCCACTGCTGGGCTTGCATCCATTGAGACAACAAGCAACAAGCGATTAAAATACAGAATGTTTTTTTCACGGAACAGGTATGTAAAATTTCGAATATAATTTACGCCTTTTTTACAAACTCTGATTTTAAGGCCATGGCACCAAAACCTTCAATTTTACAATCGATGTTGTGATCCCCGTAGGCAAGCCGGATGTTTTTCACCTTGGTACCTGATTTAATGGATTTCGGAGCGCCTTTAATGGGTAAATCTTTTATAACAACCACATTGTCACCATTTACAAGGACCACTCCATTCACATCTAATACTACCAAATCATCGCTTCCAAGCTCCGCCACAGCTTCCTGGGCCGCTGTCCATTCGAAAGAACATTCAGGACAGACGTATTGGGTATCATTTCTTTCGTATCCATAAGGACATTGGCACGAAGGGCATTCTTTTAGTTCTTCACTCATGAACATTGTTTTGCTACTAAGGTAAAAAGAAATAGGTTACTTACGGGAAAGCCCTTTTACGCTTGATTACAATCCACCCGCTATGGAGCGCTCTCAATAACTGTTGTCCACAACGAAGTTTTGCCCATGTCCATGCGAATCCAAAGCGGAACCACTTTCTCTTGGTAGGCTGCTAAAGCAATGTAGTCTCCAAAAAAGACTTTTGAATAAGGAACAAACGGTTTTTCAGACACATATTCCGAGGTAAAAGTATTGCCTCCATCGCTAGATTTTACCCACACCACTTCCGTTTCATTCGGATTTTTCGCTCGAGCACGGTCGTAGTATAACCAATGCAAGGTGCCGTTCGCCTGGTCTATGGCCATGGTCGCCATGAACTGGTGGGTTTTTGTTGCATCCTGATTCACGCGGATGGCTTTCGACCATGTTTTTCCAAGATCCTGTGATTTGGCAAGCCAAACTTCGGTATCGTTGGGATTTTTGGGTTGATCCGTCCAGGTCAGGTACATCGTTCCATCGTTGATTCCCCCGCTTCGGTCCAGTTGCAATACCGGCAACCCATTGCACCGATTTATCCCAGGAACCTTATAATCCCATCCCCCGGGATGGGCAAACAGCGTTTGCTCCTTAGGAAGCCACGTAGTTCCTTGATCGGTGGATTCCTGCATCACCAATCCCTTCGGCCCGGTCCAAATCACAACCAACTTGCCATTCTTAGCTACAACGGGCACCGCCCCTTCAACGGTGTTATCGCCATCCAAACAATCGCCGTTGTAGAAGGAAATAACCTTAGGGTCAGTCCATGAAAGCCCTCGATCTATGGACTTACTGAAAATGATGCGGGATGAATCGGTCTTCAACTTTGAAGCGTACTTATCAAATTGCGTCCAAGTCATGTAAATAATTCCCGTGTTGGGATCAATATCCACCCAATGTTTATCTTGGGCCTTGCTACCGTTTGGTTTGGGATAACTTCCTTTACTGAAGGCGCTCGGAATAGCGCAGCGGTCACTGTATTGACATACAATTCGATCGATCCATGTTCCTTTTTCATAATCGGACAAGTGGAAATAATACAACCTTCCTTTGCTGTCGAAGCGCAATACCGGGTCACCGTACACCCCATAAGGACTTGAAATGCTGTTAACACTCCACGATTTTCCGCCATCCTGAGAATAATAATACTCGTCCAGTACAGCTCCTGCAGCAATTTCTGAGGGATTTAATGGGTTAATTGCCACGGAAGGTTCGGTTGGCCTTCGGTCTGCAGGACTTATCCTGACATTAACAAACTGCGCATAGAGCACCGCACTGCTAACGCAGCCAATAATTGTACAAAGGAAGTGATGCATCGGTGGGTACGTTATTAAACAGGTAAGAAACGCGTTTTTGTCCGGTAATTTTAACCTTTACGCTACGAATTAATTTAGTCCTTGCCAGTGTGAGTTCAAATTCATCGTTGATTTCCGCGCTATTCATAATACCATCGAGCATGGCCTTGTCCACCCGATACTTCATGCAAGCTATGATTTCATCGTTCACGCTAATGCCTGCATCCTCTGCAGCGGAGCCGGCCCGAATGCTTTTCACAAGCACCTTCCCCTCTTCTTCCGCGACGGTTGCCCCAAAAAGGGGTTTAATGCTTCCCACTTCCTCCACTTGAATACCCATGGGCAGAAAAAAATCGTTGTAAGGAATTACATCGGTTCCGTTGATGTATTGATCAAAAAAACCCGTCAGACTTTTTCCGACATATTTCTCCACCATGAGTTTAAATTCTTCATCGGTGAATCCTCGCTTTTTGCCTAAATAATAGGTTTGATATAGGTCTTTTAGTACATGGTCCAAGCCTTGGGTACCTTTCGAGTGTTGTACAATCATGGCATCGAAGACGGCAGCGATGACCATTCCGCGAGAATAGTAGGTCATGGTGGTATTGGCACTGTTTTCATTGGGACGGTAGGCTTTAATCCAAGCGTCAAAACTGGCATGGGCCACCGGTTGAACGCGCGAACCAATGGATCCTTCAACGTAGTTGATAGCGCTTTGAATTTTTCGCTGCATTTCCTCTTTGGTATAAAACCCACATCGGCGCATGATCAATTCATCGTAATACGAGGTAAACCCTTCCATAACCCAGAGCAAGGTGGTGTAAACTTCATGGTCGTAATCAAACGGACCCAGTGCCATAGGACGGATGCGTTTCACGTTCCACAAGTGAAAATACTCGTGGGCTACTAAATTTAGAAAATTCAAGTAATTACCCCCTTCATAGGTCCACCGATCCACACTCAACACCGCACTGTTGCTATGTTCCAGACCACCGTCACCCCCCACCACATTGTGCACGATAAACACATAAAACGAATTCGGATTTTCGCCCACGATTTTCGTTTCCTCCTCAACAATCTTCGCCATGTCGCGCTTTAAGGATTCCTGGTCGTAGTTGGCTTCGCCATACATGGCCACCGTATGCTTAACGCCCGCAGCAGTAAATTCAAAAATTTCCTGATTACCGATCTCCAGAGGACAATCCACCAATTGGTCGTAGGAATCGAACGAAAACACCTGCTGATTCCCTTGTTTTCCGGCGGATGATTTGGCCATCAACCCCGTAGAAATTTTCTTGAACGAGGTATGGGGTTGTACGGTTAGTTGGCCTCCTGTTTCTTTGAAGCCATCCAAATACATGAACATGCTTGGCCCGCTCACAAATCCGTGGGTTTCATCCAAGAAACTGGTGCGCACACTTAGTTCAAAGGCATAAACTTCATAGTTCAGGACAAATCCTTTCTGGCCATTCAACTCAATTTCCCATGCATTTTTGGTTTTTTTGGTAACCAATAGCGGTGTCCCGGTAAGCGAATAGGCCTTTACTTGGTTGATATTTTTCGAAAATTCACGCACCAAATAGGAACCAGGAGCCCAAACGGGCAACTTTACCGAAGCGGTTTTTTGGGTGAATTGGTCCACGCGCATTTCCACTTGAAAGTAGTGGTTTTGAGGTTTGGCCATTTTCAAGGTATAGCGAATATCGACGGCCCACGAGGGAGAAGCCAACAAGAAAATACCCAGTAAAAGCGTCAAAGAAAGAAACGGGTTTATTTTTCGGTTCATGGAATTAGTAAATTGAAATTAAAGATGCCATTGTTCGAGCTTGTTCCACATGAAAATCGACCGTTTCCTGACCATAAGAAAGGGTAACTCCCATGCGTCGGAAAGGTCTAGCGGAGGGTTTGCCAAAAATACGAATATCCGTGCCAGGGAAGGTTGCCGCCTGTTCAATGCCCCGTAACTTTGGATTATCAAGATTTGTAGTGGATAAAATCACGGCACTTGCCCCGGCGTGAAGTAAGCGAATTTCCGGAATAGGCCACCCAAGAATTGCCCGTGCGTGCAGCTCAAATTCATTGAAATTCTGGGTATTTCCCAACGTAACCATGCCCGTGTCGTGCGGCCTTGGGGATAATTCCGAAAAATAAGGTCCTTCCTCGGTAATAAAAAACTCAACGCCCCACAAACCTGCACCGGTGAGTGCCTTGGTCACTTGCTCCGCCATGCGGCAAGCCTCCAAGAGGTGTGCTTCGTTCATGGGCATAGGTTGCCAACTTTCCTGGTAATCACCACGTTCTTGCCGATGCCCGATTGGAGGACAAAACAAGGTAGGTCCATTTTGCTGGGTAACCGTTAATAACGTAATTTCAAAATCGAAGCGCACAAACGCCTCCACAATCACTTCTTTTAGGTCCCCACGGGAACCCTCCATGGCATAGTTCCATGCTTTCTTCAGGTCAGACGCGCTTTGAATGACCGATTGTCCCTTCCCGGAACTCGACATCAACGGTTTGACCACACAAGGAAATCCACAAAAAGCGACTGCTTCACAAAATTCTTCAAAATGGGTAGCGTACCGATACTTCGCTGTTTTAAGTCCTAATTCTTGGGCTGCTAAATCCCGAATTGCCTTACGGTTCATGGTGAAATTGGCAGCTTTTGCGCTGGGAACCACGGTAATTCCTTGTTGTTCGTAGGTAAAAAATCGTTCGGTGCGTATTGCTTCAATTTCAGGTACGATAATATCGGGAGCATGTTTTGCCACGATCGAATCCAGGGCATCGCCGTCGAGCATATCGATCACTTCAAATGCATGAGCTACCTGCATGGCCGGTGCACCGTCGTAACTGTCTACCGCGATCACGTATTGCCCATAACGTTGGCAGGCAATCACAAACTCTTTCCCCAATTCTCCCGCCCCTAAAACCATGATTTTTTTCATACTTGCATTTATTGGTTCATATTCCATTGGTACTCTCGATCTACCTTGGAAACAAAAAACAAAAATACACGTACCTTTGGAATACCTATGACCGAAACCACCACGTTGCTATCACTCCATCCATTCGAAGGAATATCCTTGGTCGATGCAAACCGAGTAAGCCTCATGAACCGCATGGATACCAAATTTACGTTGGACAAAAGTACATTAAATCAAATCTTACCTTTACTTCAAGAACATTATTTCGTGCTTGAAATCGATGAACGCCGCGAAATGCGCTATGAAAGTTTGTATTTCGATGATTCAAACTACCGTTTTTACCTCGATCATCACCGAGGAAGGACACGGCGTGCAAAAGTGCGCATTCGAAACTACGTGGACTCCAACCTGTTTTTCTTCGAAATTAAGTGCAAAAACAAAGGGAGAACGCATAAAGTCAGGGTTCCCACCGACGGTTTTCACAGCCACTTAACCCCTACTGAACAACACTTAGTCAACGAAACCTTAGCTTCCGAAATTGGCCTACAAGCCAACCTTTCCAACGGGTTTAAGCGCATTACCATGATTGGGAAAACGATGAACGAACGATTGACCTTGGATTACGATTTACGGTTTACCTTGAAAGAAGAGTCCATAGAATTTCCTACCTTGGTCGTTGCAGAATTGAAACAAGAACGCATTAACCGCCTTTCTCCCTTTTATTGTCTTATGAAATCACACCAAATTCGGCCGAACAGATTGAGTAAATACTGTATTGGGATCATGGAACTGATGAACCACGCTGGCCTTAAATACAATCGCTTCAAATCGAGAAAGCAATCCTTAAAAAAATTGAATGTTTATGCCTAAATTATTTACGCCTTGGTTCGTAGCTTCCAGCACTTATCCCCAATTTTCATGGGAATTCAACGGATTGATGGACCTGGGTCTTCGTTTAGCCTTGAATCTTGCTGTCCTTTTTGTAATTGTACGTTTGTTATACTATCCAAAAACCAAGCGGAAGGATTATTTATTTACCTTTTTACTCATTGGGATCATAACCTTTTTCTTATGTTATAGTCTAAAAAAACTCGACATCAATACGGGAATGGGCCTTGGCCTTTTTGCTATTTTTGGAATCATTCGTTATCGAACGGAAACCATCGGAATAAAAGAAATGACCTATTTATTTTTGGTCATTGGGTTGAGTGTGGTCAATGCGCTTCTCACCACCGAAATAGCACAAGGAACTTTTCAGATCAATTTAATCGAATTGGGGATCATCAATGTGAGCGTGATACTGCTCCTCTTTTTGCTGGAAAATGTATGGTTGATGCGGCATGAAACGCGTAAAATTATCAACTACGATCGCGTGGATTTACTAGCTCCCGAACATCGTGAAGCGCTGAAGCGCGATTTAGAAAATCGCACCGGTATCGTGATCAACCGCTTCGAAGTGGGTAAAATCGATTTTTTAAACGATACCTGCGTAATTCGCATATTTTACTACACCGAAGATCAAGATTTTTCCAACGACGTCGAGTAAATCATGCATTGGCTCCGTGGGTTACTTTTTCCTGTTGCGGCAATTTATGGGTTCGTAACCGCCTTGAGAAACCGCCTGTTCGATTTGGGTTGGCTCAAATCCTACCCCATTCCCGGTCGTTCTATTTGCATTGGAAACTTAAACGTTGGGGGTTCGGGAAAAAGTCCTTTAACGCGCTACCTCATGGCGCATCTTCAGCAAGATTTCGAAGTGCAAGTGCTCCTTCGCGGCTATGGACGCAAGACACGCGGCCATCTTCGGGTGGCGGATCACCACAGTGCACAAGAGGTGGGTGACGAGGCCCTTCAATACTATGGAGACCTTCAAGACGGCGATGAAGTGCATGTATGCGAAAAACGAAAGGACGCAATAACCACCTTAGCACGCGATGCATCCAAGGTCTTGCTTTTGGACGACGCATTTCAGCATCGTTATGTGCGTGCAGGACTCTCCTTATTGGTCAGTGAATACGAGCATCCCTTTTTTCGAGATTATTTAATGCCGGTAGGTTCCTTACGCGAAGCTCGAAGGGGCGCTAAACGCGCCGATGCCTTGATATTTACAAAGTGTCCTGACAACCTGAGCGAGGAACTCAAAAAACCATACGTTGAAATAGGTCAACGTTACGGGGTACCCGTCTTCTTTTCCTCTATTCGCTACCTTCCCCTAAAAAAAATGACACCAATCCCGGTTAACCCACCGAATCATGTGCTGTTGGTGACAGGAATTGCCCATCCTGAACCGCTCTTACATCACCTGGAAGCAAGCTATACCGTGACCCACCTTAAATACCCGGATCATTTTCCATTCACATTAGCGCATCTGCGCCAAATTCATCAAAAATTTAGTACTTTTGATGTTGAAAAAACCATCATCATTACTACCGAAAAAGACTTCGTAAGGTTGAGTTCCATGAAAGATGAAATATCCAAAGCACCTTGGTTTGTGCAACCGATAGGAATTTCCTTCGACCGAGAAGCATTATTCTTAACAACGATCAATGAATATGTTAGAAAAAATTAAAGAAACAGCCGCTTATTTATCCTCCAAAACAAACTTTAAACCGGAAGTAGGAATCATCCTCGGTACGGGTTTGGGGGGATTAGTCAATGAAATTAAGGCCCTCGAGGTTATTCCTTACGATGAAATTCCCCATTTTCCTGTTTCAACCGTGGAAGGGCATTCGGGAAAATTGATTTTCGGAGAACTTGGCGGAAAAAATGTCGTGGCCATGCAAGGCCGCTTTCATTTCTATGAAGGATACAGTTTGCAGCAGGTTACTTTTCCGGTACGCGTGATGAAGCTATTAGGAATC
>Ga0214921_10008299_pt1 | contig 13522 bp, 13 predicted proteins | sample LL1505_MetaG_FD_177992 | JGI IMG/M metagenome (GOLD analysis project Ga0214921, IMG submission 177992) | Freshwater microbial communities from Lake Lanier, Atlanta, Georgia, United States - LL-1505 | ecosystem: Environmental > Aquatic > Freshwater > Lake | place: USA: Georgia | collected... | reverse complement strand
TTATCGACTAATTCTTTTAAATTCGGGGTTGACATATTTAGATAAATACTTTTATAAATACTTTTATAAATTATTATTTATGTGTTTTAGTGAGAAAATAATATTATAGCTATATTCCAGAAAAATGTCTGAATCAGGAGAATTAACTTACGACGAAGTATTTAGCTTAAATACCGATTATATTCCATTAATCGTAGGTATTGTTTTAGGAATTTTGATTATACTGTATTTTGTTTATTTTATTGGGATTGATAAAACAAATCTTTTAGACAATATGGAGAGAAAGTTAAATGAAGTAAAAGATTCTATCAGTTTTTATACAAATAAATTATTATTAGAATTAAATATGGATGGTTCTGCCGTAAAAACAGTACAAGAGCTATAAATACTTTAATTTATAATAAATATTATCAAAACAAAAATTATTCAAATCAATATATAGAAAAACATATATATTGATTAATAAATGTATGATATTTTAATAACAATATTACTTTCTCTCGGAGTCATATTTTTAATTTATAAATTCTATTCAAAAATAGATAGTTTATTAAAAACATATCTTCCAACACAACGCGTTATTGATATAAAATCGGAAATGAGAAGCATAGATACTATTCAAACTACAGATAAAGCAATTGAATTAGATTCAAAAATAGATGATTTATATCAAAAAATAGATCATATAGTATTTATGCCTATTGAATTTATAAAGAAATTCATTCTCTCTATTACCTCAAAAATCGGATAAAGAATAAAAATTTAGGAAAACATATTTTACATCCAGTCCGATAATATCTTATCACTATGTATATAATGTTTTTGAAAAAAGAAACTTGGATAGTAATTGGCCAATTATTTCTTATTGTTTTATTAGCTCTCTGGTTATCTACTACTTCTATATTCCCATCACTTGTTAATACTAGCCACGAAGGGTTTCAACAAATGATAGCAAACCCACTAGAGTATACTGCAGTGAATGCACCAGACAAAGCATTTGATGATATATATTCTTTACGAGCAATTAGTCCTGATAGTGAACAGTGTAAAAAAGTCAGTGGATTCCCTGGTTATGGTGTTTTCTGCACGCCAACTTCACCTCCTGAAAAGGTAGATATTTATTCACAGGCAAAGGGTGATTTAACTTGTGAGAGCGTAGGACTATATAATTCGAAAGGCCCACTTTGTTTAGATAGTAAAATGAAACAAATGTTACAAACACGCGGCGCAAATGCAAAGGGAGGTTTTGGACAAATTGGCAGCGCATAAACTTGGGAGAAAATAAATATTTTATTATAATAACATATTTATACCAGCGAAGGTGTAAAATTGCGCTAATACGAAGTGCGCAGTACATTTTAATTCTACTACGTAGTGCAAGGGTTTATAATCCATTGAATTCATGTATCGGATTTTTTACAGGTTGTAGTTCTAAAACACGTACATCTTTATTTCTGTTCCTCCACGCATAATAACAGCGCATTAATAATGCAATAATATCAAGTGTTAAAAGTGGCGCATAATTAATAATAAGTGCATTGTTATTAGTAGTCACTGCATAACTTAATGCAAAGGATGTTCCGATGACTATTACTACTTTTTCTAAAACATTATAATTATTCGCGTTTTTATTTCGCCAATTTGCATAGAATTCGGGAATATAACATAAAAAGTAAATACTGGATGCGGCATTCATTAAATATTCATTGTTTTTTATAGAATCATTATCTGTCATTTGAGAGATGTTTATTGTTTTACAAATATATTTTATATAGTTTTTTATAAATTTTTATGTATATTTTGAGAGATTTATAAAAATTCTTTTATCTCGGAATATAAAATTAATATAATTATATTATATTATGAAACATTTAGACTCTAACCATTATGTTATTATGTTTTTTATAATGGTATTCTCTGGTTTATTATCAACTATGAATATATGGGTAGATAAAGTGGATGATATACGATTTAGTATAAATGATGCATATATGACACTCCTTATGACTGGGTGGATGTTTTTATTTATGGGATTGATTTATCAAGAATTAATCGTCTTCTTTATAGGATTATCATTAATAATATTCAATATTTGGTGTATTCGAAATCAATTTCTAATAACAGAAACACAATATAGACTCGGTATGATACCACATCATTCAATGGCGGTTCATATTAGTAAAAAATTATTAGAAAAAGAAAATAATAAATCATCCTTTGTTAAAAATATAATAAAAACTCAAGAAAATGAAATAGTAATATTAAAACAATCCGTTTTTGAAATGTAAATTCAAAAAGTCGTTAAGCATAATTCACAGAACAAAATTTGTTTCGTTTTATCTATACCGATATCAATATAATCTTCCACAATTGTATGATTACAGCGTGTTTTAATATATTCTAAAATCAAATCATATATTTTCCTATATTCGGAATTTATATTTGAAAAATTATTCGCAGAATCGGAATATCTCTCGAGAGAATCTCTCGCTGAGACCATAGCTTGGATATCATCCATTTCTTAAATAGTATAGTAAATATTATATTTATTATAGAATCTAATATTTATGTAATTTTACTAATGTAATTTTTTCAATCTATTTTTTCAATCTATTTTTTCAATCTAATTCTATGTTTAATTTACCAGTTATTTTCGAGAGACTGGGTTTTTGAAATCCGAGTTTTTTCTTAAATATATATATTTTATCGAGAGATGTCCACCAACGGTCTATACAATAAATATGTGAGCATTCAGGATTTTCTAAAAGTAATTCATATCCTTCTCTCACTTTATTAAATACAGTATCTATATTCGTTTTAGAAACTAAATATCCAGAACTAGTAGTACATATTTGTTTCGATTTTAATAATAAATCATCGTGGTCTTTACGTTCGTGGTATTTCGATGCCGAGAGAAAGCAAATATTATAATCATAATCTCTTTTAAAAAATTCGGTGAGAGATTCCTGGTTCTCTCGAATACGAGAGGTAAATACGAAATCGTCCTCTAAGAAAAGGCAACATCCATATCCTGCGTCTTTCATCGATTTTAGACAATCCATATGATTTTTTGTAGCTCCAATATAAATATCCGTAAGTGTCTTATCTTTTTTCGCCCGATATTCCTCAATTCTATCGAGCGGTGCATTCATTGCGCAAAGGTGCATCCACGTATCGTTCATCCGCTCGAATTCGCCTTCTAGTCCCATTATAAAAATTCGGTCGATTTTATCCCAGCAACTATGCGATACGAAACGGTCTATCGGTGTATCCTTAAAAAATATGAAATGTCGGTATATTCGGTAACTTTGAGGTAGCGCCATATAATCATCGGGATAGTTTCCAAAATAGATTACAAATTCGAATAATTTTGGCGTATATTCTGTATCGCAAGTTCCGATTATTTGATAACCGAGAGAACGGACCATTTTAAAAAATGTAGGTATTTGATTTCTTACACCAGGAGTTATATCATATTTTGCAAATTCCTGGTATTTTATAAAACATTCACTGATCGCATCGACCGAATTTCGTTTAAAGAGAGATAAAAGTACATAATCTAAAATATAGGGTTTTTCATCGAAATGAATACGATTATAACCAAATTCATCAACAAGTGAAATAACTAATTCTGTTTGGGTTTGGTGATATAACCATACTATTTGTTTTAATAATGGATATTCAAAATAATTGAATTGATAGGATTTTTCACCAGAAGGAAAATAATTAATAACATTTCCGCAAAAATTATAACCATTGTTTTCAAAATCAATAGACTTATAATTATCTCCTTCAAAAATATTAATATTGGAATATACAATTAATTCATCTTTTATAATCGGCCATAGATATTCATTCAGTAGTTGTTCATCACCGCCATATGTAATATTTTGTTCATTGGACTTATTTAATTGAATATTTAAGATAGATTGAGATAATGAACGAATTAAATCATCAAAAATCTCTCGATTATTTACTTTAAGCCGATTTAAATGAAATCCAGTTAATCCTCCTGTAAGTCGCGATTTATGCCAATAGTGGTCTCTTATAGTTTGTATTGATTTTGACGTGTTTTCTTCATTTAAAAAATCGTTAATTATCCATCGATCTCTCTCATTTATCTCACTATCAGCATCTCTCGAAAATACAATTTCTGCATCTTCTAATAATAATGGTACATATCGATAAAACATATTAATAACCCCATTCATATTTGTATTAATTAAATGTATAAACTCATCCGTCGAGATACTCTGTAAAAAATCGTCTAATCGGGTTAATCCACAATAAATAAATATATGAAAATCGGGGAAATTCTCTCTTATTAATCGAATATTCTCTCTTAGTCCCAAATAATATTTCATATTATCGCCATAAATACAAAACGAGAAAATTTTCATTTTTTATTAAAAAACACTTTATAATGAATATTATAGTAATATATAAAATCTTTTTATATATTAACTATGCCGATTATTAAAACTGAAACAAAGGGAAAAATCAAAGTCTATACTGTTGAAAAAGAATTCGACGATAATAAGATGGAACAAAAAATGAGTAAAAAGTTATCGCGCGACCAAATCAAAAAAATAATCGACCACGATGCCGATGTATTTACTGCCGATGGAAAATTATTACTAAGGTTTAGGAAAGATGTACTCCCGAAAACACATATTGACCAGTTTTATGATTCCGTTATTAAATTCGCCCATAATACTACTGGAAATCGCGGTACTGCATCGGGGTCTAAAAAAAAAGATCTTGCGACGAATCCACGTGTAATGTCGAATATTTTCGGCTATTTCGACCGCTGGACACCCTTTCAAAAATATATGTTTAAGAAAAAGGGGAAAAGGCCATCGATCGATATCCGTGAATGTAAATTCAATATGGATTCACCAGATTTATACCAAAAAACGATTCCATTAATCGAAGATATCGACGAGCTCTATAAAAAGTTAACACCCGACCAGTATAAAAAACAGATCGCGAAAGCAAATGATACTCATTTTCGTGTCGGTAAAACATCCTTTACTACGATTACTACTAATGTGAATTATCAGACAGCCATTCATACGGATAAGGGTGATGATGAGGAAGGTTTTGGAAATCTTGCGGTAATCGAACGGGGGAAATATGAGGGTGGTGAAACCTGTTTTCCACAATATGGGGTAGGAGTTGATGTAAGAACTGGTGATATGCTTTTTATGGACGTACACGAACCACACGCGAATTTACCGATTATTCTAAAAGAAAAAGATGCAAAGAGGCTATCGATAGTATGTTATTTAAGAAAGAACGTATGGTTACGAACAAAGGGGAAATCGAAACAGTTTTTCGAGGCACATAATAAATCGGTAAGAGCACTGAGATTTCTAGATCCGAAAAAGAATAATACAAAGAAAAATCAACCAGAAAAATTGGAAAATCAGGAAAATCCAGAAAAACATAATAAAACACAGAAAAAATTCAAGAAAAATGGATGGTTCGGTTTTTGAAAGTAATTATAATAATATTATTATGATTATTTCGGTTTATATAGTTATTATTCAGACACTACTTCTTCTGTAGCTGCATCAGGTATTAATGTCTGTCGCGTTTTTGCTTTAGCGTTATCTACATTTTTTGCTTTAGATAATGTTTTTGTTGTATAATAAGCAGCAGCTTTTTTTTCTATATCGCTAGCACGTTTTAAAACTCCAAGATAGGTCATAATTTCAAAATATAACCGTGTTTTTTTATCTTCACAATTCTCATAGTTTGTGTATTCACAAGGCGTAATAGATACGTCCATAAGTTCTTTCAATATATTATCACTTTCAACTGTAGGAGAATCACCACTGGTTTTACGTATTTCTTTATATTTTTTAAATTTGGCGTAATAATCTACCATATTAAGTTTAGGTCTAAACAGACTAATTCCTCCCTTTCGTTTTCTAATTGTTGTTCGTTTATTATTACGTTTAGATTTTTTACTATTTCTAGCTCTTTTACTTTTACGCATTAATGCCATTATATATTAAATAAATATATTTAATATATCAACTATATCAACTATATAATAAATTATAATATCGCTAAAAAACAAAAATATATCAATAAACAAGCCAGCGTTTTATTTGTTTGAGACATATATTTTTGAATAGACTGATTTGAATATTTATCATCGCCAGTATTTTCTCCAATTTTCTTTAAAAAAATAAGTTGTGGAAAAAATAATAAAAAATATAAAGTCCCTATTTTCCAATTAAATACTCTTTCTAAAACAACCATATTTATAAAAAGATTCAAATAAAATACAGTATTCGCAGTTATATATCCAACGTCTTTTCCAAAACACGTCGATACAGTAGATATATTATATAATTTATCTCCCGTATAATCTCTTATATCTAATAATATTTCATTTATGAGAGAACCCGAAAAAATCGTATTACACGCAATCGTTAAAATCTCTCGATTCGGATGTATAGAAAATGGTATTTTCGCAGTAGAAAGTCCTGCGAAGAATACAGAAAAAGCTACGATTATGCCACACGACAGATTTTTCACAAATAGGATTCGTTTAAGAATCGGCGTATAAATAAACGTAAATCCCACTGCTAAGTGAATAATTGCCTGTAGATTTATCGGTAGATATCGTATATTTAGTATTTCTGCTATACCTAATAGTCCTACTGTGGATAATATCGCATCTTTCTTAGATATCTCGCCTGTAATAAGTGGCCTACTCGGATTATTTACGCGGTCAATCTCAATATCGAATAGGTCATTGATTACCATATTCACAGACATAATTAAATTCGTAGTGAGAATCGATATCCAAAAGATATTATTTTGGAAAAGACGGGAAATATGGGGGTCCATAATAAATCCACCAGAAAAACATAAAAAAGTAGTAGCAGGAATATTATTCGCACGAATTAATTTTAACCCTGCATTAATATTTTTATTAATATTATTATTTCTGGTAGAATTTAGTTGAATAAGTCGTGGCCGTATAAAATGTTTTGGAAAATAAAATCCATTAATTAAAGATGGAAAAAATAGAAGTAGAATAAAAAATAATTTCATATTTTTATTTTATTTTATTTTATTTATGAAATTATAGAATTATATTTATTTTATTTTTGAAATATACTATTTTATGATATTTACACTGTTTTCTTAAACATACATCGAATAGAGTACCGACTTATTCGATTCCTCATTTTTAATAAACATATCTACATCTTTTCTTGTCACTGTAAAGGGAAACTTGACATCCATCTTCATCTCTTTCTCAAACAAATTCACTTCGGGTTTCATTAGTCGGAAGAGATTCAGCTTTGTATGAATAATTTCTAAACAGCGCTTCAGATTACGTACACCAGATTCGCCTTGAGATAGCTTCTCGCTCGTAATAATATATTGTAGAGTATCATCTGGAATAATCACTTCTTCTGGGGTAAAACTCACTTGTTCTCGAATTGTTGGTAGAAGATGCTCTCTCGCAATAACGATTTTCTCCTTGGTCTCGTAACCTTTCGTCTGTATCCTATACATTCTATCCTTTAAAATCGGATTGACCTTCGACTCGTCGTTATACGAGAAGATGAAAAGCGCCTTACTTAAATCGAAATCGATTTCCGAAAAATACTTATCGTGGAACTGCGAGTTCTGTGTCGTATCTGTTAAATGTGTAAGAATACCCGTTACTTCTTCGCCTTTCGGTGTCTCGCTTAACTTATCGAGTTCGTCGAAGAAGAACACTGGATTCATCGAACCGCAATTCATCAGACTCTGGACAATTTTACCCCACGTCGAACCCTCATAGGTATAGGAATGCCCCTCCAAATAACTGGCATCGCCCGTACCACCGAGTGGAATAAATACGAATTCACGGCCAAGTATCTTACTAATACCGTCTTTTACTAAGGTCGTCTTACCAGTACCAGGCGGACCCTTAATCGCAATCGACGTACCCATTGCCTCGGGATTTGTAATCCACTGGCCAATCATCTGCATAATCTGGAGTTTAGCATCATCGAGACCATAAACACAGTCATCTAGCTGTTTTTTCGCATCGGCCATAAATTCGTGACAGGCATCGATACCATTTTCTAAATTTACAGAAAGCGATTTATTGGTACAGAAGGGAATACGCATAAAATTATCGACCCAGTTCTTAATCTTATAGTACTCTGGGTCACAAGAATCCATCATATTGAGCTGATTGAGTTTTTGAAATGCGTGGGCCTTGAATTTCGCAGGCATTTTCGATTCTAGAAGAGCCAGCCGATATGGCTTATCGATATTGATGAAACTATTGATTTCCTTTAAATCATTCATAACACGGAGCTGTTCTGCATTCGATAGCTGTTTCTTAAAGTAGGTCATCTCATTTGGCTTCTTCTCGCCACCACTTACGAGTTTTCTATATTCGCGTACATTTTTCGTACGAGCATTCTTAACAAGGTCCTTAATTGATTCGACACAGGATTTAAGAGCCTTAATCAGGATTTTCGATTTCGGATTTTTCTCGAGTTTCTTAGAGAGGTCTTTCTTTAATTCCAAAAGTTCAGTATATTCGGATTCGACTTTGACAGAGGCGGCGTCGTCATCTTCCTTTTCTTTTTGCTTACGTTCCTTCTTCTTCTGTGCCTTTTCTATTTTCTTGAGTTCGGATTTCGTACGAGGAATATCGATCTTCTCATACTTTTCTTTCATAAACTTCTGCTCATCATCAGAATCGCATTCTTCGTCCTCGTCATCTTCTTCCTCTGCGAATTCGTCTGCGAAATAATTATCATATTCCTCTTGATTCGCGTCGAGGGATAGAATAATATTGATTTGTTGGTCTTCCTCGGAAATAGATTCTGAATCAGAATCAGAGCTAGAGTCAGAGTCAGAGTCGGATTCGGACTCGTCTTTCTTAGACTTCTTCTTATCGCTCTTCGAGCTCTTTTTCTTACTATCTTTCGCCTTCTTTTTATCTTTTGATTTTTTCGTACTCTTCTTTGTCTTTTTCTTAGACACAGACGATTCCGTTGTCTCTGTCACATCGGTAGAACTAGATGAGCTAGAATCAGAACTAGACGAACTCTTTGGAGAGATTGCTGCCGTCTTCTTTTTATTTTTATTCTTATTATTCTTCTTAGTAATCTTCTTAGACTTCTTCTTAGAACTAGCGTCAGACGAATCCTCTTCATCAGAGTCGGAATCTATCTGTGCTCTTCTTTTAGAATATTTGGAAGGGAATAATTTCGAAATGAATTTTCTGTATTTTTTCATATCTTTCTTAGAAAATTCATCCTCTTCCTCATCATCCTCATCTTCCTCATCCTCATCATCCTCTTCATCATCATCCTCTTCATCTTCGTCCTCTTCATCATCCTCTTCATCATCCTCATCCTCATCCGAATCATTTTCATCAGAAGGTCGATACGAAGAATCTGACTCTTCCTCTTCCTCTTCTTCATCTTCATCTTCAGAAACGACTATTTTCTTACGATTATTTTTACTATTTTTTCTACGTCTAGTAATAACCCGCTCTTCCTCAGATTCAGATTCGCTAGATTCTAGCTCTTCCTCACTTGATTCAGATTCAGTATCAGGATCTTGCTTACCCTTTTTCAAGATACGCTTAGTATTCATCTGTACCTTCTTAACCATCTTGACTGTTTAGATATACTATACTTGCAACAATACTGTTATATCCTTTTTAAAAAATCATTTTCTAAAATCAATTTTATGTGTTTTCTATTTTTACTTTTTTTATAATCCTATTTTCAAAAATATAAGAAATCCAAGAAATCCAAGAAATCCAGGAAATCTAAGAAATCCAGGAATCCAGGAATCCAGAAAATTGATTTTAATAAATTCAATGATAATAATGATATAAATATTCTGTCCTATATAATATAGTATTTTCAAAATGTCGAAATCGAATACTCAACCATCGCGTATTATTGGAATACAGTTTAGTATGGCCTCTCCTGAAGAGATTCGTCGTTCTTCTGTAGTCCACGTAGAATCGCGTGATACATTTATTGGAAATAAACCTTGTATGGGTGGACTATTTGATTCTCGTATGGGTGTTTTAGAATCTGGTCAAATATGTCCTACAGATGGTCTAACATATATTGATACTCCAGGATATTTCGGGCATATTGAATTAGCTCGACCAGTGTTTTATATTCAACATATTAAGGAGATTATGAAAATTGCACGTTGTATTTGTTTTAAATGTAGTAAGCTCCTTCTAAATAAAAATTTACATAAACACGTATTGAATCTTTCTACTGAACAACGTTGGGATTATGTAGCACCACTTGCAGCCAAAATCAAACGCTGCGGTGATTCTACTGATAATGGATGTGGATGTAAGCAGCCAGATTCAATTAAGCTGGAAGGTATGGGTACGATATTAGCTGTTTGGGAAAAAATAGAGCCTCAGCGTCAGGTCGTGAAAATTACGCCAGAACATATGTTGAAAATCTTTCGCAGGATATCCGACGATGATATTACCTTTATGGGATTCAGTCCTCTCTATTCGCGTCCCGAATGGATGATTTGTCAAGTCCTCGCTGTACCACCTCCTGCAGTTCGTCCATCTGTGAAACACGATGCTCAGCAGCGTTCTGAAGATGATTTAACACATATTTATAGTAATATTATCAAGACGAACCGAGACCTTAGTGAGAAAATCCAAAATAATGCTGCTGCTACTGTTATCGACCCTCTAACGACTGTTCTACAATATTTGATTGCAATGATTGTAAATAATAAAGTCAAGGGTGCTGTACCAATGGCACAGCGTAACGGTAGGCCATTACAATGTATTCGTGACCGTCTGGATTCTAAAACAGGTCGTGTTCGTGGTAATTTAATGGGTAAACGTGTAGATTTTAGTGCACGTTCTGTTATTACTGGCGATCCGAATATTTCTATGAAACAGCTCGGTATTCCTATGAAAATCGCGAAAAACATCACGAAGCCAGTTACTGTAAACGACAGAAATAAGGACTTCTTGATGATGCTTATTCAAAATGGTCCCGAAGTACACCCTGGCGCGAAGATGTTAGAGAGGAAAAACGGTGAAATGTTCTCTTTAAGAAATGTCGACCGCGCTTCTATCCGTCTGGAAAATGGTGATATTGTACACCGTCATATGATGGATGGTGATGCGATATTATTCAACCGTCAGCCCAGTTTACATAGAATGTCGATGATGTGTCATATCGCAAAGGTGATGAAACAAGGTGACACTTTTAGAATGAACGTCAGTAATACGAAACCATACAATGCCGATAGAATTTTTGACTGCATAACCACTGCATAATTTTGCAAAGTTATCAATGTTGGCAACAGGGAGCGTGAAAAGCGTGAAACTCCCTAATGAATAAATCAATAAAAACTCTTTTGGAAAAATGTAATAGATAAATATCGTTTGATAATTAAAATGATAAATGTTGTTGATACAAAACCTTTAGTAACTTGTTCGAGATGTGGTTCACAAAAAGAACGTGCTGAATTTTTAAAAAATCGTAATATTTGTAAGACGTGTGTAAATGCTAGCAATCGTGCAAAATATAAAGTATATAATCCACAAGTAATTGCGGATAAAACTTGTACTGATTGTAAACTTACTAAACCTGTGAATGAATTCATACGTAATCGAATTCTATGCAAAGTGTGTAATAATGTAAACCGTCGAAACAAATATAAAACGAATGAAGAGCACCGTTTAAAAATAATACAGATGGCATCAGAATTTAAACATAATAAAGTGATTGAAAGGCAAAAAATAAAAAAAGAAATACAAGAAAAAACAATCGGTAAAGACAATAAAAAATGCCGAGCTTGTAAAGAAATAAAAAATCGTGATAGTTTTCGTCATAATCGTTTAAAATGTAAAACGTGTGAAAGAGATGAACCATTAACTAAATTAAAACGAAATATTCGTTCAAGAATATATATTGCTTTAAAAAAAGTTAAAAAACAAAATACTATTCATTATTTGGGAATAAATTCGTTAGAATTCTTTAAATGGATTTTAAGTTATAGTTCCGAATATACAATAGAAACATATGGTTCAGGTTGGCATATTGACCACGTAATTCCTCTTTCACGATTCGATTTAAACTGTAATGACGAACAATTACTTGCCTTCAATTGGAGAAATACGATGCCACTATCTGTAAAAGAAAATTTATCAAAAAATAATAAGATAATAAAACCACAAATAGAACAACATTATCAACATTTATTAGAATATCATAAAAAAAATAATATAGAGTTTCCAAAAGAATTTAATGATTTATTTGTAAAACACCTTGTTGCGGGAAACCCCTTAGAGCCTTCACTACCACTCATCAATGTAAACATAAATGAGGAACTCGGTTAATAGCCGAACCCAATGGTAATAATGTGAAGGATTGGGCAATCCGCAGTGTTACTTCCTACGGTCGTTTGTAATCCCAAATATTTATTGGGTATTAATTTTTGGCAGACTATGGAAGGCACTCAGAGACTGAACGGGTGTTGGTGGACAATGACGGATTAGCCATCCTGAGTCTGCTTAAGATACAGTCCGGCCCCTTGGGAAACCTTGGGGAGCCACCGTTTGATGGCGATGAGATGAATATGCATATGCCGCAGAATGTTCTTGCGGAGACGGAATTACGTCACCTAGCTGCTACTCCTTGGCAGATGATTAGTCCATCGGGTAATTCTCCGATTATTGGTGTTTATCAAGATAATCTTCTTGGTTCATACCGTTTTACAAGACCTAATTTAAAACTTTCGCCAAGAGACGCAATGAATCTCTTGATGATGTTTCAAAAAGTAGATGTAGATACACTAAGAAAGTCGATTAAATCCGACGATACTATAACTACTTTCGATATCCTTTCCCAAATTCTTGCACCTCTAACTCTTAAATATAAGACCAAGTTATTCGAGGACGACGAGGATTCCTCTACTTCAAATAATATTTTAGAAATCCGTAATGGTAAGTATGTCCGTGGCCAAATAGAGAAATCTGTACTTGGTGCATCTACAAAGGGTATTATCCATCGTATCTGTAATGATTTTGGAAATATGGCGGCTGCGGAATTCATAGACGACCTCCAAAATATTGTTACTGAATATATGAAATCCAGTTCCTTCAGTGTCGGTATCAGTGACCTTATTGCAAATAAGAAAACACAGGACAGTATCCTCCAGATTATCAGCGAGAAGAAACGCGAAGTCCTTACTGTTATCGATAAAGTCCATCTCGGTATTTTCGAAAATAATACATCGACGACGAATATGACAGAGTTCGAGACGAAAGTCAATAATATCCTGAATAAGGCAACTGACCTCTCAGGTAAAGAAGGTCGTAAGAGTCTCAGTAAGGAAAACCGTTTCCTTATGATTGTGAATTCTGGATCCAAGGGTTCCCTCGTTAATATCAGTCAGATGATTTCTTGTTTAGGACAACAAAATGTAGATGGTAAGCGAATCCCTTATGGTTTCGATAACCGCACACTCCCGC
>Ga0214921_10008297_pt1 | contig 13525 bp, 26 predicted proteins | sample LL1505_MetaG_FD_177992 | JGI IMG/M metagenome (GOLD analysis project Ga0214921, IMG submission 177992) | Freshwater microbial communities from Lake Lanier, Atlanta, Georgia, United States - LL-1505 | ecosystem: Environmental > Aquatic > Freshwater > Lake | place: USA: Georgia | collected... | reverse complement strand
CTATTGCAATATTGTTGAATTAAAAAATTTGATTTATCCCTTCCTATAAATAGTATACCCAACGGCACCGGGTTCCGGTGTACCGCTTTAACGTGACTCCCTGTTACCCTTTCGAAAGGTACAATCAATACATAGCCGGAAGAATCCGGTAAGGAAAAAATGAGCAGGGAACCAAAATTCGAGGATAGTCGGTACAACTACAAGAATATGCCTTTATGGGCAGAACCGCTAAATCACGTAGAGTGGGAATGGTTAAAAAACCACCAAAAACCAAAAAGTAGACCTACCATAAAACAGCTAAAGCAAGATGCTGTAGATGACCCTTTTATGCGTTGGGTTTTGCACGTTGTAGAAGGTAGGCATAACGGGGTAAACCGGGTACATGAAAAGTATCTACTGTCTAAAGTAGGAGAAAATAACCCTACTGTGGAAAAAGAGGGGTTTTTGCAATACAACCTTTACGCAACTGCAATTGTATGGCGATATGCGACGGTTGCATCCGGGTTACCTTTTGCGTTGCAGATAGACTCTGCCCGTCCGTAACGCTTTTACGTGACAGCATGCCGTACCGCTAGGCGGTACAATCAATACATAGCCGGAAGAATCCGGTAAGGAAAAAACAAAGATGCCACCAGATCAATTTAACATGCGCCAGCGTTATGAGTCTGACATGCACGGCCATTACATGGCCGAACGTGTAACGATCGCAACGCGGACGGGTATCAAACGGATTACTCTAAAGAACCTTAAGGCGGACGACGCAAACTGGCGTACCGTTAACTTTGTACGGGCCGCGCTAGAGTCCAAACTCTGCCCTGCTACGCAATCCCTACTAAACGGTAAAGAACATTTTGTATGGCTGGTGCAAAATGATTACAACTTGGAGCACCTGCGTACTCCCGACTTTACCTGGCGGTACGATGGTACGGTACTCGCGTACTTGCGTACGTGTTACGACTTTGACCAGACCGGCGCGGGTATGATCGTCAGCGACCATAGTACCGTATACGGTGATGACAACTGTAACGTAGTTGCCGGTATCTACGGCAGGGTATTTCTTGGGTCCTATAGTACCGCGACCGTAGGTAATGGCGGTAATGCCGTTACCGGGTCCCATAGTACCGCAATTTCCGGACAACGCGGGTACTCTACCGTAGGATATCGGGGTATTGCAATTTCTAGCTATAACGGCACAGTTACCGGTGGTCCCGATAGCATTTTGCAGATTTCTCACGTTAAGCCGCAGGATCGCGAACGCCTCAAAATTGCATACGTAGGGGAGGACGGTATTCTGCCGAACGTGCCGTATACCCTAAACGATGCCGGGGAGTTTATACGTGCCTAGTAACGCTTTAACGTGACATACACCCGGCATACCGCCGGGTACAATCAATACATAAGCGAAAGCTTAAAGGAAAAAATGGAAAACGAACAGACCACCGCCGAAAAGAACAAAGACCTACGCGCCAAACGGGATGATATCCTGCGGGATATCCGAATTCTGAGTACCCAGGCATCCGCCAGCGTAACCGCCCGGTACCTAAGCGATAACGGGTACAAAGAACTGCCCAAAGACGCTAACGACTCCGACGTATGGGAAGCTGCAAATGACGCATTCTGTAATTACGGGCTAGAACTGGGGGAATGTCACCGGCCCGCACGGTTCCCCAAAATGTGGCAAAAGCTGCAAGAATCTGGCGCATGTAACCTAGGGGTACTGCTCATTGCTACCGGCGGGCCAGAATACGGGGTACTTTTTACCGTGGCAAACCGCAAAATTGCCGCCGCCTGGTACTATTACGCGGACTGGGGAACGTTTGACCGCGTTCCCCTAACAAAAACGCAGTTGCAGGTTTTTCGCAGTGCCTATGAGGATTTGGTATACAGTATCGACTTTGTAGGTTATGAGGGGTAAGGGTACCGGAAAAGAGGGACATACACCCGGCAAATGCCGGGTACAACTTTTACTATTTTTTGCTATTGCAATATTGTTGAATTAAAAAATTTGATTTATCCCTTCCTATAAATAGTATACCCAACGGCACCGGGTTCCGGTGTACCGCTTTAACGTGACTCCCTGTTACCCTTTCGAAAGGTACAATCATTACATACCCGGAAGAATCTGGTAAGGAAAAAATGCAAACCGAACCCAAAATCTCACCCTTTGTTATGGCCTATTTAGAATGTGCTATCTGGACGGCAGACGAGGATATCCCCGACGGTATGACCGTTTACGACTTTACGCCAGCGGCGGTATTGCAAGCTACTGGCGATTGTGAAGCATTTCAAAAAGCAAACGCGGAACTGTTGGAAGCAAGCGAGTTATCGGAAAATTCCCAGGGTCACGATTTTTGGCTTACCCGGAACGGACATGGCGCAGGGTTCTGGGACCGGGACCTGCCAGACGGGTTAGGGGACGCGCTATCCGACGCCTGTAAAGCGTTCGGGGAATCCTATGTAACCGAAGCAGACGGGGTACTGGCCCTTTATTGACGGTAACGCTTTTACGTGACATACACCCGGCATACCGCCGGGTACAATCATTACATAGCCGGAAGAATCCGGTAAGGAAAAACCAAATGACCAGAAAAGATTACGAACTACTCGCGGACGTTATGCGGGTGCAGCATAACCGCGCTGTTAATAGCGGTAGCACCGCCGAAGTAGACCGGGTAAATGAGACGGTTAACGAACTATCTGACGCGCTACGCGCCGATAACGCCCGGTTTGACTACGTACGATTCAAGGCCGCTGTATACGGACCGCCGAAGGGTACGCGAAGCGAAGGACGATACAACCCGGAGAAAGCGTAATGAGGGAACTAAAACAACGCAAGAAAATCGACTTTGCGTACCCGCGTAGTAGGTTTGCTACGCGCCTAGACTACGAGGAAACCGGATGCCACCATATTGCAACTGCAATTAAGCTGGAGGATGGCAACTGGTCCCAGTGGTATTTACCGCATAACGCCGAAGGGTACGCCGATGCTAAAGACCCTGACCTGTTGGCACAATACGCCGAAACGGAAGGGGTAACCGAACGGGTAGCGCGTATTGTGGAATTGTTGCAAACGCTGGCTAATATGGATTACGATACAGACGACGAGGGTAGGGAATGCATGGTGTATGGTTCTACATTTTGGCATTTGCAAGATGAGGCCGGGAACCTACTTCGGGAGTTGCTAGAAGAGTAACGCTTTAACGCGACATACACCCGGCAAATGCCGGGTACAACTTTTACTATTTTTTGCTATTGCAATATTGTTGCGTTAAAAAATTTGATTGATCCCTTCCTATAAATAGTATACCCGGAGGGTATCGCTTAATGTGTACCGGTTTTCCGTGACATACACCCGGCATACCGCCGGGTACAATCATTACATAGCCGGGAGAACCGGTAAGGAAAAAATGCCAGACGTAAAAGCAAAATTCAACCGAAACGAACCCGCCGAAAGGTACGTTACCCGTCAAGGGGTAACTTTTAAGGAACTCAACCCCTATGCGTTAGCTTGTGGCTATATACAGGTGGTGAAGTCTGGGGAGGACCCACTAGCCCCCGGCAACTTTTCCCGTAGTGTAACATTGTGGAGAGAGCACGATCACTGGCATGTGCGGTATGTAGACTTTAACCGCCCGGAAAACAAACAGGACTCTTCCACGGTTTGCACGTCAGAGTTTTACCGGGTATGGGAAGTTTTCGAAACCTTAGCAGAAGCGCGAAAATGTTTCAATAACATGCTAAAGGAATTTGATACCTGGTACCTGGTGCAAGTAACTTACAGTAGTCCTAAACCGGTATACGATCATCCTACCCTGTTCGGTACCGCCGCCGAAGCCGCCGAAGCGTTAAGCAATTTTATTGCATCGGGAGGTTTTCCGATTACTTCAACTTTCAGGATTGTACCGGTATCGGATTCGTACCGCCGTATTCCCGGATACCGCCCGACGTTATCGGTTTAACTTCGGCGGAAAATCGGCTCAGGTTCGGCTCAACTTCGGCCAAAGGCCGGGATACCGCCGAACCTACCCGGTAATTACCCCGGTAAACTTCCGACAAAATGCCGATAATTCGCCGTTCGCGAACAGCAAAAATCCGGCATGCCGCAGGCACAACTAGCCCGAGGCACTATAACGCATTTTTATGTATTTTATCGACTTGTCCCAAGTATACCGTACCGGTACCGGGTTCCTTACGTCACACAGAAGCGTTACACCAAATGCAAATTTACGGCAAAAGCCGTAAATCAACTTTCCAAAATCTCAGGCATCCATCCCTACCGGTATGGTACCAGGTAAAAATTCAGAAAGTCTACGGTAAGGTGTACCGGAAAAGCGTTACACCGGAACCCGGTGCCGATTGTGTCAGAATCTATTCATACCGGTAGGAACCGGTAAGGAACAATACGATATGGTACAGTCCCATAAAATTACCCCTAACACGTCCCAGACGTTCGCTGAACGCGCGTACGCAAACGAACAGGTCAAAATGGACCGCGCTGACAGAATCGCTACCGAAGCTGTAAAGCGTGCGCAACGCCAAGAACTGCAACAGCCAAAAAGCTGCAAAGTGTACAAACTCACCGAAGCAGAACTGACCGGGCTGGATACCATACTGGCCGAAGCCGCAGGGTATGGTGGCACCGGCGCATTTTCTAGTTTCGCATATGCGGACCAGAACGCGCGCAACGTACCGGAACCCGCAGACGTATCGCGAGTAACCAGGGGCGATATCCGCCTAAAATCCCAGGAGTTGCACTAGTGCCATACTTTCGCACCGGCAACTATGACAGCTACCGCGAGTACTTAAGTACCTGCGGGTACCCTACGGAACTGGAATCCACGGACGAAAGTACCGGCGAAGAACGCGAACCAAACGACGCAGAATTGCAATTGCCAGTTTTTGACATGCGGTTTACGGACTATGGCGGCGACTTTCTGGACAGGGTACTATCGGAATACGTACAGGAGTACTGGCCCGCTGGTACGTACCAGGCTATCCCGGTAAGCTATAACGGTACTAACTTACTTGCAATTGGCCGACATGATACGGAACGTTATGCCCTAAGTACTCCTGAACTGGCGTACTACGGGGACGATGGTACTATTGAGTACCGGGAACCCGGCCCGGACTTCGAAGAGTACTATTACCTTAAGAAGTCCGAAGCCGAACGTACTAGTTTTGAGTACTTTCTGGACTTAGAAATTGGTACTAAACGGTGCCGACGCCTGAAAGCCTGGGCATTGGAAGTACTTATGTCCGAACGTAGCGGGTACTATTGCCCGCAACCGGATGGTACCGTAGACTTCTGTTATTCGAACTTGAGTACCTGGTTACGCAACCAGACCCGCAGAGAAGCATGAAAAAGTACCCTGAAATCGGCAACGACGACCTAAGTACCGCCAAAAAGCGGTACGAAAGTTTGGTAACGTCTGGACTTCCGCCTATAGGGGCGGTACTTTCGTACTAGGCGACTGGTACGAATTGGACGGGGAGGGCAAGTACCTAAGTAACGACTTCCCGCACTAGCGCAAAATCCCGGCAAAAGCCGGGATACAACTTTTTCTATTTTTTGTTATTGCAAATTTACGGCAAAAGCCGTATATCAACTTTTCAGAACGTCAGGCATCCCTCCCTGTTTATAGTATACCTAAAATAAAATCCGGTTCGCCTGTCCCGGAAAAGCGTTACACCGGAACCCGGTGCCGATTGTGTCACAATCTACCGTACCGGTAGGAACCGGTAAGGAACAATACGATATGAGCGTAACACAAGACTGGGCAGGCAACTATACCGTTAAGGGTCGGTATATTCAAACGGACTGGGATTACCCTTATGCTATAGGCCTGCTGGGATACGGGTTAAGACGTCGCGGCGAACGTTGCGCGCATAGAGGCACCGACGGCACAATAAACTGCCCAGACTGTGGTAAAACTGCAACAAAGTTTATACAGGAGGCCGCTGAAATTTTAGACAGGAACTGCTAAAACAACAACCCGGCAAAAGCCGGGATTTAACTTTAAGGCGGTTTATTGCAACAAAGTTGCGTTAGTTGTATATCAGCTTTAAGGTGTAACGCTTTTACGTGACAGGCGAACCGAACCCGGCATTATGCCATACTCTACCGTACCGGTAGAACCCGGTAAGGAATCGAACCATATGGCGAAATTGACCCGTGCGCATATTGAAGAAAATATGCAAATCGAAATCCCGAACAAAATCGACGTTCTTGCAAATGTACTAAACGAGGACCTTTACAGCGGTCCAGTTTATTACTATAACCCGGATATGGGGGATACCCTAGGCTGGGGAGAGGAACCAGACCCGGACGACAGCGACATGCAAAAATGGGACTTTAGTAAGGCATTGGCCGAACTAAAGGACTGGGCAGACGATAACCTACCCAGCCAGGTTTACCTATTGACAGAATGCGGCAATGTCACCGATAGGGAACCAGAGGCACAGTTCTTTGAGGACGAAGACGGCCCGCACTGGCAAAAAGGCGGCAATAGTCCAGAGGATGAGGATGACATTCCTGGGTACTGGTGCGAACCGGAAGAGTATTACGCTTATGACTACAGAGAAATACTTGCAACTCTGTGGGGGGAAGAACTGGCCCGTTCATTGTAACGAATTGGCAGTTACCCTTACCCGGCAAACGCCGGGTTTTTCTTTTGCCGATGTTCTTTATTGCAGATATATGGTAAACGTTGAATATCGGTAGATGTTTTTAAGTTGAAATAGTTTCAGAGTAAAAGTATTTCATAGTGGAACTATTAGGTGAACTAGTCAATTGCGACAGTTTAGAAATAGTTTCAGAGTGAAACTATTCAAATGTGAGTTTGATATGTTTTGGGTTTGTTAGGTTGTGGTAATAGTGATTTTCAGAAGTATACGGTGCATACATACTTCCCCACCTTTTTCGCAAAATCAAAAAAGTAGGAAAAGTATGCATTTGCATACCTCCATGATTTTGCAGTAAGGTACGTCGCCGCATATGTCCAAAATGTTGCATAAACTTTAGATACACTAGGACTAGGTTCTTGCTATTGCAACTTAGGGTATCTAGTCATAAGGATTCAATGGACCAACTTTTTCAATGTCCAGAGAATACCAAAAGACTAGATGTTACAATAAGCCAAAACCGGCGGTATCGCTGAAATATAACAATAGACTAGTTATGACTTACCTCGCGCTAGGCGCGGGACCCGGTTTTAAGACTTGCCTATTCTTGCCGTCTGTTTGCCCCGTACGCGCGTTTTATACCGTCCTGTGTGTATTCTATAGAACGGACCATAAAACCCGCACAGCGGCGATTCTAGCGAGAATGACCCTTAAAAACTTGTCCTAGAGCACCATTTTATCAATAACTCTTATAATTCCCCGGATGCAAACGCAGGTAATGGGCGTTAACGCCGCGCTACCCTACACTTGCAGATATACAACAATTGCCGTATATTTGAAACGCGGAATTTCAGGCATCCCTTCCTACCGGTAGGTTACCTTTCAAAAATTCGTAAAGTCTACGGTAAGGTGTACCGGAAAAACGTTACACCGGAACCCGGTGCCGCCTGGTATCTTATATACATGCCGAAACGCATAGACACACAATCAAACGAACGCCTATATAAGGTGACTCGCCGGTTTACCCAGGGACCACTGAAGGGTATAGCGTACACAGACATACGTGCTGTGCCCCTAACCCTGGGCAGAACCTATAAGGGAATCCAGGGTACCAGCAACTTCCGGATTATTGCAGTTACGGAGGTTTGGCTATAATGGGGAGTGAGCCGCGAACCGCTACATATCACGTATACGTAGGGGATGGTAACGACGGTACCGGATATGACCATACTATCTGCAACTGCCCGACTGATGCAATTGAGGAATACTTGCTAGAGTGTTTCATTAAGCCGGAGTTCTGGGACGATATGCAGTCCGACTCTGACGGTACGGTCGGAAGTCTGTACCTGCTACCTTATGGCGATGGCGATTTTTGCCCAGTAGTTATAGACTACTTCATGGTAGATTCTGACGGTAACGCTGTTCGCGAACCCTGTTACGGTACGGACGAACGCGAATACGAAACGCCCGAATAGCGCAAAATCCCGGCAAAAGCCGGGAACTTGCATTTAGGTTCGCTTATTGCAAATATACGGCAAAAGCCGTATATCAACTTTGCAAAATCTCAGGCATCCCTTCCTGAAAATAGCATACCCTACGCAAAAATTTTTATGCCTGTCACACTAAACCGGTACACCGGAACCCGGTGCCGATTATGCTATAATTTCTGTGTACCGGAATCAACCGGTAAAGGAAAAACCAGATGGACAATACCCGTATTACCCTGCCCGCTACCGTCGCTGTCCTACCCGTTTGCGTTATGCTCATATGCCTAGCGTTAACCCTGACCGTGACGCCTAATAACGCTACCCAGTACACCGTCCCGGTACTCACGCTGATTATGGTCCCGTCCGTAATCGCCGCGCTGGTAGTTAACGTCGCAATCTACCGCAACAAACTGGAGTTAATCTAACATGGCAAAAACCCCTTGCATCACCTGCACCAAAATGGTAACTGTCGTTTACGACATTACCCCGTCGGACGTCTCGCCCGTTCTGGGCGAGGTCTACGCCCAGTCAAACGTGCTGTTTCGGTACGTAGGTTCTAATGCGTATTATGTGCAACAGCACGAATTGGACTTCGGTTTCGGCTTCTCACTGTTCGAAGGTTCTAACGGCTTATGCTATCTTGTGACAGAAAGCGGGAAGTTGCTCCCGTGGAACATTGAAGCATGCCTGGAAGTTGCGTTAAACGCGGGAGTACTACCGCGACAATCCGGCATTAGTGTCGCGGATCAATTGCACCTTTTGCTTGTTGCAGGTTACTTTCATAGCGGGTATAACCTATCGCTAAAACCTGACAATAACCAGGAGGTTGCAACCGGCGAAGGGAAATGGTGACAATCGCAACTAACCGGCAATAGTCGGTATCCGCAACTACCACACCCTTGCAATAGCCAACGAGTGGCTGTAGTGGGGGTGGGTGGGTTTTTCACCACCTGTAGCGAGAAAGCTCGCGCTTGTCTATTTTTTATTTGAAAAAAGGGGGGACTCGTTCACCTAAAACGTGGGGACTCCCCCAAAAGTCGAACCTTTTCTCCCGACCGGGGGTACCCTTTTTTGCAACTCTTGTTTCATTTTTTCTGAAATTTTTTTCAAATCTCAAATTGCACCCCTCTCCCCCATCTCAAACAGGCCGGTGTGTGCCTGACGTTGCCATTCTACGAGGTTTAGACCGCTCGGGGTAGTTTACTAGAGGGTAAAGCCAATTTCGAGATTCCAGCGGGCTATGGTCAATTCGAGACATGCCCACTTTAGCTCCCACACAATGGCGTCACGGGCTTCACCTGGTTCAATGGTTGCCTTAAGCTTTTGCTGTAAACGCACGACGTTCCGATTAGCTTCAAGACACTTTCGCTCTAAGAGGGTTATAGGGTACGTAGTAGCCGTACTTGTGGAATCGCCCCCCTTGCGTGTTAGGGGGGGTAGCGTGATTGGAAATGGTAGTATTGGCATGTTTACTCTCCCGCACTACGAGTCAGTTCCTCATACTCGGCCCGAAGGTCGTTACGTCGGTTTCTAAGCTCATCCAAGTCATCTTCCATCCAGTCAATTTGAGATTTGAGTTCTCGCATTTCTTCAAGAATTTCATTTACTCTCCGGTGTTGCATTTGGCCTCCGCGATCCGCGCCTGTAGCTTAGCAATTGCCGCATCGTACAGAGCAACGATGTCTTTTTGCTTGGTAGGAGAGTTGTCGTTGTACATCGCTACGAGTTGTGAGAAGGTAGGTGCGGGATCGTGGTGCACCTCCAGCTTTAGATACGAAATAGGAAGTTCCGCCGCTAACAAAATGATAGCATTAGCCCACGGATTGTATTCATTAATGATACGATAGACTGCTCCGGTTGCGCAAAAGCATACAGCTTCATCCGACATACAACTTACGTACCGCTTGTCCTTGTTTGTCGCTTGAGTTCTTTGCACCCATCCGCTGTGCGCGATAAGGGCTTTAGCTTTGATTAGTATGTTGATTGTTTATTGTGTGTTTTGTTCCAATTTAGTTCTCCACGTACGCAAGTCTAGCGGGATTGCCCTTCCAGTTGCGTAGCAATTTTACTCTTTTGTGGTAATCAAGGCTTTCAATATAACCGTTGCGTTCTAGGCAATCTAAAACAAATGTAAGACCAATCAAGTTTTTAGAGCCAATGGCTTCTGCAACTTGCTCAACCGTAGGAGCAATGCCGTTATCAGTGGTTAGAGTTTCAATAGCTTGCAATATCTCTACACTACCATTTGTCTTAGAACTACTAGGTTCTTGTGTGTTGTTTCCAAATGTTCTTATTAAGTTTTCGTTACTCATTTTGGTTGTTTTCCTGTCTAACTAAAGGCGAGTGCTCACTCGGGGGCTAACAACGCTCTCCACAAGCGTACCCGTTCGGAGTTCTCCTCCGACTCTATTCTCGCCTTTAGCTTCTGTCAAATTTTAACCCCTCCGTGGCTCCTCAGTGTCCAGCTAAGGTAGAGGGGCTAGGAAGTTATCAGCTTCCTGTCCGCGATCTCCAGACTCTACGAGTCTACCCTACCTCGGGTTACGGTGTCAAGGGGTAGTTCTCCAATAACTCGGCGTATGCCTTTTCCCGCTCGGCACTCTCCTCCAAAAGAGTGCGGTGCTTGCACCATACGGCCAATCTTACCCCTTGCAGGAGATAGCCAAGTCTACCGAACGCAAGGCCGCTAAGCGGGCCGTATTCGTGCGTAGCGTCTCGGTACCTTTCATACCTAGAGGATAGCTCCTCGCGGACTAGCTCTCCGGTGGTCTTAGGAGGTTCCCACCCCCGCATAGGTTGCGGCTTTCGGGGCGCGGGCGGTTTCATTGGGGGCATTCTATATATATATATCTGGCTGTCGGGAGGCGTCCGGCGCGGGCGTAGGTTCGAAGTATTTTATAGGTGACGGGGGGTTTCTTGAAGCTCCCATTGTTTCGCTTACAGGCCTCCCCATGTGAAGGAATCGCCGTAGCGATATACTGCACCAACGGCGCAGAAGCACACCGGTTCGTCTCCGTTAACTGCGCAAGAGCGTCCGTCCCCGCGTCTTGCATATTGTCCTTTAGCCCACCCTCTTTCTATGAGAATATCCCTAGCGTTTGTTAGAATTTGTATCTCTATTCTAGTTGGGTATTTCATTACTATTTCTCTCTAGGTAGTGGGAGTAGTTGCCAGTGTTCTTCTGCTTTCGTAGCATTTGGAATCGGTGGAAGGTATTCCTCGTCCTTATACATCTGTCGTTCATACCAACCTTCAGGATGTTGAACTTCTCCAAACTCTCGTTTATTTACTTTACGCCACTTAAGCGGGATAGCGTCTCGGCCATAACCCTCCTCCCGTACATTATCCCCTTCTTTATACTCTATGCTTTCGCCTTTGTACAAGAAGAAGAACCGGGCACCAACCCGAACGCCTAACTCCCCAATGTTGTTTACGACCCAAAGAGGTTCATCGACCTCTTGCAAAGTTCTGTATTTTTCTATTGCTCTGGCTACGACCAATGCTTTCTCGTAGTATGCTTTTTGCTTTTCAAGCAAGTTACGCAATTCCGGCGTAATAAAGTTGGACTCTAGTAGAGTGTTCGTGGACTCTAACAGGTCAACGTAATGTTGTGATTGTGATTTTTGATAGCTCATTTATGTTCTTTCTATAAGTAGTCCAGGATCGGATCGCATTGCGCTGGGATTATACCGTTTTGGTAATCTAACACGTACTTGGCTAACCTAACGGTTGCCTTAGCCCTAGCAAGTTCGGTTTCATACTGGTTTGTTATGTAGTCACTAAAAGCCCCACTCTCATATAACCGTCTATAGGATCTAGCTTCCACGAGTACTGCGTACTTGTAGTGTTTTTCCGGTGTCATATGTATATATTGCTCCTTCTAGCTAGCTCTTTCTTAGCTTCTTCTTCGGTAGGATGATAGGTTTGTTGACCATCTTCGCTGGAGTATGCGCTCCACAACTCGTCAGCACTGAACGACAACCCGCCTCCCCAATACCTAACTACCCCCATAAGGTTATCCCCAAAGTAGAGAAAGCTTTTGCTGGTACCGGGGCGGGTTTTCCACTTCACCACACAATCGAAGTGAGAGTAAAGCTGTCCACCTTCTTCTAGGTCCCTAGAATACCCTAAGAAGGTGTCGTCGTCGCTCATAGGCTGAGCACAAATTTCGCATAAGGGTTTTATCTCTTCTTTCATAGGATACGACCCCTAATATACCTGAACACGAAAAACATAGGATAGGTCAGGACCTCCCAAATCACGATTTCACCGACTTTTTTTGGGTTGTGTAGCTCTTGGAAACGTAAATATAGCAGGAGTAGGTTTCGCCGCAACTACCGCAATCGTATTCGTGGCACCCTTCGCCGTCGTATCGGTCGTCGCTGTCGTTATAGCCGCAATAGGGGCATATCGGAACCGAGCCGTAATGCTCCTCGGCATCCGGGTCAAACCCGCGTTTATCAACAGGCATCCTTCACCGCCTTTTCGACTGCGGCGCGGTATTCGCGAACCGCTACGCAGTCTTTGCAGGAGCACGTGTAGGACCTGCAATCATCAATCGCCTCAGCCATCGCCGCCGCCGCCGCTTTCAAAAGCTCCTCAGTGATGGGGTAGTAGATCGTCCCTTCGGGGTCAAGGTGGTCATTCGGAGCCTCCTTTCTTCGAACTCTTTTCGATCAGGCTGTAAAGCGGCTCTAGCATCTTAGCTTGTGCGTTTAAGTACCGCCACTTGTACTCTAAATCTCGGCACCGCTCCATCAGAATCGCGGCGCGTTGGCTTCCACTAGGGACCCGCTTGAATTGACGGCTGGCAGACGTTCCCGCTATCCACAACCGGCGCATATCCTGCTGCAAACGGGTCACGAACCCACCTCCACAGCACACGCGGCCCGGATGCACTTCGCGAGGGCGACGGCTTCGGATGCTGCGTCGCCAATAGTAGAGTCGCTAACCTCTACTGTTAATTCCGACTCAAAACACAACCATTCGATGTGCGGTTGCTCGTCAGCAGGTTCGTAAACTGTGCGCTCAAATCGGTACCTCCCCTCACCCTCAATTGCCCGCGACAGGCGCCCAAGAAGGTCCATGATCTTGTCACCGTCAAGATAAGCAGAGTCTATTGACCCCTGGATGTAGCGATTCTTGAGAAAGCACCGCTCGCCGCCGATTTGGTCAACGGTCCACCCCTCGGGCAGCTTGCACTTCGTAGGGTCCGCGATCTCGCGGAGTAGGTTGAGTAGTTCTTCGTTCATTGTGTTTCCTTGAGAAGCTCAATCAACTTGTCCGCTATTTGCTCCCAAGCGGCGGACCTAGTGGCGGACTCAGTGGCGGACCTAGTGGCGGACCTAGTGGCGGACCAAGCGGACCTAGTGGCGGACCTAGTGGCGGACCAAGCGGACTCAGCGGCGGACTCAGCG
>Ga0214921_10008296_pt1 | contig 13526 bp, 8 predicted proteins | sample LL1505_MetaG_FD_177992 | JGI IMG/M metagenome (GOLD analysis project Ga0214921, IMG submission 177992) | Freshwater microbial communities from Lake Lanier, Atlanta, Georgia, United States - LL-1505 | ecosystem: Environmental > Aquatic > Freshwater > Lake | place: USA: Georgia | collected 2015-05-28 | reverse complement strand
TGGTCGGCATTTTTAAGGAAGGCGCGCGCGGCGCCAAATACGGAAAGCCGGCGAGTGTAAAACGCGCCGAGCGGGCCGTCAACCCTTCTGAGCAGCAAGACAATGCGCCATGCCGCTCAGAAGCTGACGGAATGAACTTACATCTGCGTGTCGGGTACTGCGGCAGCCATGGCGTCATCCGTCGGGGCCTCGAACAGGGCTTCCGCTGCGGCCGCGGCTTCGCGGGACTCCGACGCCTCCTTGTCCCGACGGGCGCGATGGAACGCCAGTCCGGTTCCGGCAGGAATCAGACGTCCCACAATCACGTTCTCTTTCAATCCACGCAGATCGTCTCGCTTGCCCATGATCGCGGCCTCGGTCAGCACGCGCGTGGTTTCCTGGAACGAGGCTGCAGAAATGAATGAATCCGTCGACAACGATGCCTTGGTAATACCGAGCAACAGATTGAGGTAAGTCGCCGGAACGCCATCGCGGGCGTTGACCTTGTCGTTCTCATCGAACAACTCGCTGCGTTCGACCTGCTCACCCGGAATGAATTCGGTATCGCCCGGATATTCGATCTGAACCCGACGCAGCATCTGGCGAACGATCACCTCGATGTGCTTGTCGTTGATCTTCACCCCCTGGAGACGATAAACGTCCTGCACTTCGTCGACGATGTAACGCGAAAGCGCCTCAACCCCGAGCAGTCGCAGGATATCGTGCGGGTCGGCTGGGCCGTCGACGATCAATTCACCCACGTTGACCACCTGACCATCGTGCACCAGGACGTTCTTTTCTTTGGGGATCAGGAACTCGTGCGGATTGCCGTCGGTATCCGTGATCACGAGACGCTGCTTGCCCTTCGTATCCTTACCAAACGACACCGTCCCGGTCACTTCCGCCAACATGCCCGCGTCCTTGGGCGAACGGGCCTCGAACAGCTCGGCCACGCGCGGAAGACCCCCGGTAATGTCCCGAGTCTTTTGCGACTCTTGTGGAATCCGCGCCAAAACTTCGCCGGGGCCCACTTCCTGGCCATCGCGCACCGTAATGAGGGCGCCCACCGGGAACCCGATCGTCACCGAATGCTCCGTATTGGCAATCTTGACCTCATTACCCTGCGCATCGAGCAGTCGAACCTGAGGGCGCACGGTCTTGATCGTTCCGCGACGTTTCGCGTCGATCACGACGAGCGTCGAAAGGCCGGTGACCTCGTCGACCTGCTTGGCCACAGTGGCCCCTTCCTCGACGTTCTCGAACCGGATCCGGCCCGCGTACTCGGTGATGATCGGACGTGTCAGTGGATCCCAGGTCGCGATGGTGGCGCCAGCCTTGATAGGGCGACCGGCCTCAACCGCCAGAATCGCCCCATAGGGCACTTTGTGGCGCTCACGCTCGCGTCCTGCGTCGTCCACGATGAGGACTTCGCCGGAGCGGCCGATCACGACCTGCTCGCCTTTGGCGTTGTGCACCAAACGGAATTGCTCGGTGAGTCGAACATTTCCGTTGGACTTCGCTTCAACCGAATTCGCCACCGCCGCGCGCGAAGCCGCACCACCGATGTGGAAGGTCCGCATCGTGAGCTGGGTACCCGGCTCACCAATCGACTGGGCAGCGATCACACCAACGGCTTCGCCGGAGTTGACCAACACGCCACGACCAAGATCTCGACCGTAGCACTTGGCGCACAATCCATAGCGCGTGTCACAGGTGAGCGGCGTGCGCACTCGAACCTCGTCAATGCCCTTGGCATCGATCAGTTCGACCGAATCTTCGTCGAGCAGCGTACCGTTCTCGAACACGGTTTCTTGGGTTTCGGGATCCACCACATCGGCGGCCGTCACGCGACCCAGAATCCGGTCACGCAGGGCTTCGATGACTTCACCGCCCTCGATCAGCGCCCGCATGGTGACGCCATTCGGGGTGCCGCAATCGTCGACGATCACGACCAGGTCTTGGGTCACGTCGACCAGACGTCGAGTGAGGTAGCCCGAGTTCGCGGTCTTCAGTGCGGTATCGGCCAGGCCCTTTCGTGCGCCGTGGGTCGAGATGAAGTACTGCAACACGTTCAGACCTTCACGGAAGTTCGCCGTGATCGGGGTCTCGATGATCGAGCCGTCGGGCTTGGCCATCAGTCCGCGCATCCCCGCAAGTTGGCGGATCTGCGCCGCCGAACCGCGCGCGCCCGAGTCAGCCATCATATAAATGGCATTGAACGACTCTTGCTGCTCGATCTTGCCTTCGCGATTCTTAACCGGTTCGCGCTGCAACTGCTCCATCATGGCCTTGCCGACGTCGTCGCCCGCTTTGCCCCAGATGTCGACCACCTTGTTGTAGCGCTCGCCCTGGGTGACCAGGCCCGACACGTACTGCTGTTCGATCTCTTTCACCTGCGCTTCGGCTTCGGCGAGGATTCCCACCTTGCGCGATGGGATCAGCATGTCGTCAATGGCGATCGAGATACCCCCGCGGGTCGCCAGCCTGAATCCGGTCTGCATCAGGCGGTCGACGAAAATCACGGTTTCACGGAGGCCGCACTTGCGGAATGAGGCATTGATCAGGCGCGCGATTTCTTTCTTTTTGAGCGCCTTGTTGATGTGATCAAACGTCAGGCCGGCGGGGAGGATCTCGGACATCAGCGCGCGGCCCACGGTCGTCGCTTCGACGAAACGCCGGCGCGGCGTCTTGACCCCGGTTTCACGGTCCAGATCATGCTCGATCAGACGCACCGAAATCCGCGTCCCCAGCTCGACGACGCCGTTTAGGTAAGCCCTCTCGACTTCGCGCACGTCCGCGAAGATCATCCCTTCGCCCTTGCCATTGACCTTATCGCGGGTCGTGTAATACAGACCCAGCACGATGTCTTGGGACGGCACAATCGATGGTTCCCCGTTGGACGGGAATAACACGTTGTTTGAGGCCAGCATGAGGGTTCGCGCTTCGAGCTGCGCTTCGAGCGACAACGGGACGTGGACGGCCATCTGGTCGCCGTCAAAGTCGGCATTGAACGCAGCACAGACGAGAGGGTGAAGCTGAATCGCCTTGCCTTCGACCAGTTGCGGCTCAAAGGCCTGAATTCCCAGACGGTGGAGTGTCGGAGCCCGGTTAAGCAAAATCGGATGCTCACGAATCACATCTTCGAGAATGTCCCAGACGACGGGTTCCTGATTTTCAACAAACTTCTTCGCGGCCTTGATCGTGGTCGCGATCCCCATCGTCTCGAGCTTGTTGAAGATGAAGGGCTTGAAGAGCTCCAGCGCCATCAACTTAGGCAAACCGCACTGATGCAATTTGAGCTGTGGTCCGACCACAATCACCGAACGGCCCGAGTAGTCGACCCGCTTACCCAGCAGGTTCTGGCGGAAGCGGCCGCCCTTGCCCTTAATCATGTCGGCCAGCGATTTCAACGGACGCTTGTTGGCGCCCGTCATGGCCTTACCACGACGTCCGTTATCGAGCAGCGAATCCACCGATTCCTGGAGCATGCGCTTCTCATTACGCACGATGATTTCGGGCGCCTTAAGCTCGAGCAAGCGCTTCAGGCGATTGTTACGGTTAATCACACGACGGTAGAGGTCGTTCAAATCTGAAGTCGCAAAACGACCGCCATCCAGCGGCACCAGCGGCCGCAATTCGGGCGGCAGCACGGGCAGCACTTCGAGCACCATCCAGTCTGGCTTGATCCCCGAGCGCTGGAAGCCCTCCAACACTTTGAGGCGCTTGGCGTATTTCTTGGTCTTGGCGTCCGAACGCGACTCTTTGAGGTCAACACGCAGTTGCTCGACCTCACGATCCACATCGATGGCGCGCAACAGTTCGCGCACCGCTTCCGCGCCCATCTGCGCCTTGAATTCGTCACCGAACTCTTCAGTCTTGGCCAGATAGTCGTCTTCGGTCATCAGCTGGCCGCGCTTGAGCGGCGTCATCCCCGGCTCAACGACGACGAAGGCTTCGAAGTACAGCACGCGCTCAATGTCGCGCAGCGCCATGTCGAGGACCATCCCCAGACGCGACGGAAGAGATTTCAGGAACCAGATATGGGCGGTCGGGCTGGCCAGCTCGATATGGCCCATGCGCTCCCGGCGAACCTTCGCCAGGGTGACTTCAACGCCGCATTTCTCACAGATGACACCGCGATGCTTGAGGCGCTTGTACTTGCCGCACAAGCATTCGTAGTCTTTGATCGGTCCGAAAATCTTCGCGCAGAACAAGCCATCGCGTTCGGGCTTGAAGGTGCGGTAATTGATCGTCTCCGGCTTTTTGACTTCACCATAAGACCACGAACGAATCTTGTCAGGCGAAGCGAGGCCAATCCGGATCGCATCAAAATGCTCTTCCTGTTGTACCTGCTTGAACAGATCCAGCAATGCACGCATGAGGGTTCTCCTGTCCGTTGCGAAGCGCGTATCAGACGCGTTCGAGGTCGATGTCGATGCCGAGCGAGCGAATTTCTTTCACCAGTACGTTGAACGATTCCGGCATTCCCGCATCGATCGTGTGGTCGCCCTTAACGAGGTTCTCGTAAACCTTGGTACGACCGTTGACGTCATCGGATTTGACCGTCAGCATTTCCTGCAACACATAGGCAGCACCGTACGCTTCGAGCGCCCAGACTTCCATCTCGCCAAAACGCTGACCGCCGAACTGGGCTTTACCACCCAGCGGTTGCTGTGTCACGAGCGAGTAAGGCCCCGTCGACCGAGCATGCATCTTGTCATCGACCAAATGGTGGAGCTTGAGCATATGCATGTAGCCAACCGTCACCTTGCGATCAAACGCGTCGCCGGTACGGCCGTCGTAAAGCGTGACCTGTGTTTTGCTCTCGCGGAAACCCAGCTTGGCTGTGCGCGGATCGCTGTCCGGGAACGCCAGGTTGAGCATCCGGTTGATGTCCGACTCGGCCGCACCGTCAAAGACCGGGCTGGCAAAGGGCACGCCGTTGCTTAGGTTAGAAGCGAGTTCGAGGACTTCGTCATCCCCCATCGCCATCACGCCTTCGCGCTGCGAACCGTCGTAAAGCTCACCGAGGAACTCACGCATCTCCGTGGCTCTCGCCTGCTTGCGCAGCATCTCATCAATGCGCCGGCCCACGCCCTTCGCGGCCCATCCCAGGTGGGTCTCGAGGATCTGACCGATGTTCATCCGGCTCGGCACGCCGAGCGGGTTGAGCACGATATCGACCGGAGTCCCATCGGCCATGTAGGGCATCTCTTCGATCGGCGTGATTTTTGAGACCACACCCTTATTACCATGCCGGCCAGCCATCTTGTCACCCGGCTGCAGACGGCGCTTCACGGCTACGTAGACCTTGACCATCTTCAGGACGCCCGGGGGCAATTCGTCACCCTGTGTGAGCTTCTTGCGCTTCTCTTCGAAGGCAAGATCAAACTGGTGGCGACGCTGCTCGATCGACTCGCGCATCTGCTCAAGCTGAGTCGCGGAGGCCTCTTCGGCGAGCCGCACTTCGAACCAGTGATAGCGATCAAGATCGCTCAGGTAGGCCTCATCCACCAGCGCACCTTTGGCGATTCGCTTCGGTCCGCCATTCACCGCTTTGCCAATCAGGAACCGACGAACGCGAGAGAACATGTCGTTCTCAACGATGCGCAGTTGATCGTTCAAATCTTGACGATAACGCTTGAGTTCATCATCAATAATGGATTGGGCTCGTTTGTCCCGAACAATCCCTTCGCGGGTGAACACCTGCACGTCAATCACGGTTCCCGCCATACCGGACGGCACCCGCAGGCTCGTATCCTTGACGTCGCTCGCCTTCTCACCAAAGATCGCACGCAACAGTTTTTCTTCTGGCGTCAGCTGGGTTTCGCCCTTGGGGGTGACCTTGCCAACCAGGGTGTCGCCGGCCGCGACCTCGGCACCAATGTAGACAATCCCCGCGTCGTCCAGACGTCCGAGTTGCGACTCGCTGAGGTTGCTGATGTCCTTGGTGATTTCCTCAGGCCCCAGCTTCGTATCCCGAGCCAGCACATTCAATTCTTCGATATGAATCGATGTGAAGCGATCGTCGGCAACGACCTTCTCACTGATCAGGATTGAGTCCTCAAAGTTATAGCCATTCCAAGGCATGAACGCGACAAGCATGTTCTGGCCCAAAGCCAGTTCACCCAGGTCGGTCGAGGCACCATCGGCCACCACGTCACCGCGAACAATGAGGTCACCCTGGCGCACGATCGGGCGCTGGTTGATGTTGGTGTTCTGGTTGCTGCGGGTGTACTTGATCAGGTTGTAAATATCGACACCGGTCTGCCCATCCGACGCTTCATCATCATTGACCCGAACCACGATCCGGTCTGAATCAACGTAGTCGACCAGCCCCCCGCGCAGAGCGGTGACGACCGTACCGGAGTCGACGGCACACGTCCGTTCAATCCCCGTGCCGACAAGCGGTTTCTCGGGACGCAGGCAAGGCACCGCCTGACGCTGCATGTTCGATCCCATCAGCGCCCGGTTCGCATCGTCATGTTCGAGGAACGGGATCAGCGAGGCGGCGACCGAGACGATCTGGCTTGGGGCCACGTCGATGTAGTCGACCCGATCAGAGGTCGAGAGCTGAGTCTCGCCATTGACCCGAACACTCACGAGATCGCCCGTCAGACGACCATTCTCGTCAAGCTCGGCGTTGGCCTGGGCGATCACGAAACGACCCTCCTCGATGGCCGAGAGGTAGTCCACGCGATCGGTCAGGGTGCCGTGTTCGACCTTTCGATACGGTGTCTCGAGGAAACCAAACTCGTTGAGCCTTGCAAACAGCGCGAGCGAGTTGATCAGGCCGATGTTCGGACCCTCAGGGGTCTCAATCGGACAAACCCGGCCGTAATGGGTCGGATGCACGTCGCGCACCTCGAATCCGGCGCGTTCGCGGGTCAAACCACCAGGCCCAAGCGCAGAAACGCGGCGCTTGTGGGTGATCTCCGAAAGTGGATTGGTCTGGTCCATGAACTGGCTGAGCTGGCTCGACCCAAAGAACTCACGAATCGCCGCGCTGATGGGCTTGGAATTGATCAGATCATGCGGCATGAGGTTCTCGGTCTCGGCCTGACCCAGACGTTCCTTGACCGCCCGCTCGACCCGAACCAGCCCGGCCCGAAACTGATTTTCTGCGAGTTCGCCGACACAGCGCACTCGGCGATTGCCGAGGTGGTCAATGTCGTCAATTTCGCCCTGACCGTTACGCAGATCGACCAGGATCTTGATGACCGAAAGAACGTCCTCATTGCCCAGGGTCATCTTGCCCGTGGTCTCTTCCCGACCGACCCGGCGGTTGAACTTCATCCGACCGACGCGCGACAGGTCGTAAGCGTCTTCACTGTAGAAGAGACGATAAAAGAGCGCTTCGACCGCGTCTTCGGTGGGCGGCTCGCCAGGTCGCATCATGCGATAGATCGCGATCTTCGCAGCGTTCTGATCGGCCGTTTCGTCAACCCGCAGCGTGCTCGAGATATACGCCCCATGATCAAGATCATTGGTGTACAGGGTCGCAAAATCCTGAACGCCCGCGGTGCGCAGCTTCTTGAGCGTATCGAGGGTGATTTCCTCGTTGGCCATCGCAACGACTTCGCCCGTCTCGGGATCGACCACGTGGCGCGCGATCGTGCGGCCGAGCAAATAGTCATCGGGCACGGCGATTGAATCGAGTCCGCCGGCGGTCATCTCGCGGATGTGCTTCGCATTGACCCGCTTGTCGCGGGCCACAATCAGAGTGCCATCGGGCGCGGAGATATCAAAACGGGCGATTTCGCCCTTGAGACGCTCAGGAACCAGCTGCAGGCGGGCCCCTTCGTTCATCAACCGCAAATGATCGAACTCGAAGAAATGGGCAAGGATCGCTTCAGAATTGAGACCGATCGCTTTCAGCAGAATCGTCACCGGCATCTTGCGCCGGCGGTCAACTCGGAAGTACAGAATATCCTTGGCGTCAAACTCGAAATCCAGCCAAGAGCCGCGGTAGGGGATGATCCGAGCCGAAAACAGCAGCTTGCCCGAGCTGTGGGTCTTGCCGCGGTCATGCTCAAAGAACACGCCTGGCGAGCGATGCAGCTGGCTGACGATGACCCGCTCCGTCCCGTTGATGACGAACGAGCCGTTGACGGTCATGAGCGGCAACTCGCCCATGTAAACCTCCTGCTCCTTGACCTCCTTGACGGTGGGCTTAGCCGCCTCGCGGTCCATGATGACCAGACGCAGGCGCGCGCGCAGCGGCGAGCAAAAGGTCAGGCCCCGCTGCTGACATTCGACAACATCGAACGCCGGCGTCCCCAGTAAATAACTGACAAACTCGAGGCGCGCCATCTCGTTGTGCGAGACGATCGGGAAAATCGAGGTGAATGCGGCCTGAAGTCCATCGTTATGACGTTCAGTCCCGAGGCGGTCAGCCTGAAGAAAGTGTCGATAAGACTCCAGCTGCGTCGCCAACAGATACGGCACCTCTTGGACGATGGTGCGTTTGGCGAAGCTCTTGCGGATGCGCTTCTTCTCGGTGAAAGAATACGTTTGGGCCATGGGCGCTCCGTGGTGCGTGTTCGGCAGAGATTGCCGGCTAAAGGCTTAAAGGGATTAGAAGGATTGAAAGCCTCAAACCCTTAGCCGGCAAGCCCCGAAAAAATGGGACTTTGAAACGTTGGGACCGGCCGCCAAGCGCCCGATCCCAACGGGTCTTACTTGATCTCGACCTTCGCGCCAGCTTCTTCGAGTTGCTTTTTGAGCGCCTCGGCGTCGGCCTTTGAAACCCCTTCCTTAACGGGCTTCGGTGCAGCATCCACCAGATCTTTCGCCTCTTTGAGGCCCAGACCGGTGGCCGCACGAACGACCTTAATGACTTCAACCTTCTTCTCGCCAAACGCGGCGAGCATGACGGTGAATTCCGTTTGCTCTTCGACCGCAGCCGCAGCCGGTCCAGCAGCGGCGGGGCCGGCCGCGACGGCAACAGCAGCCGCAGCCGACACGCCAAACTTCTCTTCCATGGCCTTGATCAGCTCGGAGAGCTGCAACACGGTCATGCCAGCAATGGCGTCGAGAACTTCTTCTTTATTGAGTGACATCGTTAATTCCTAAAAATCATCAGTTAGCGACCGCCACGACCCGAAGGCTCGCCCGGCCAAAAATGGTTCTGGAAGGGTCGGTCAGGCGGCGGCGCCTTCGCGCTGATCGCGCAACGCGGCGAGGGTGCGCACAAACTTGCTCGGTACTTCGTTGAGCGTCTGCACGAACTTCGTCACAGGTGCCTGCATCGTGCCCATGAGCTTGGCCAACAGCTCTTCACGGCTCGGCATCGTCGCCAGCGCCTTGACCCCGGTTGCGTCAAAGACGCTTCCAGGCAAGGCACCGGATTTGATGACGAGCTTGTCATTGCTCTTGGCAAACTCAACGAGCACTTTCGCGGCCTGCACCGGATCGACCGAAATCCCATAGATCAGCGGGCCAACCATCTGGTCAGCCAATTGTTCGTAAGGGGTTCCGGCGACGGCACGCCGCGCGAGCGTGTTCTTGAGAACCCGCAGGTAAACGCCGTTTTCACGCGCCTGCTTGCGCAGGGTGGTGATCTTTCCTACTTCCAGACCACGGTATTCAGCGAGGACCATCGCACCCGCCGCAGCGACACGCGCCGTGACTTCCTCGATGACAACCGCCTTCTCCTGTCGATTCAGACCCATGGTCAAACTCCACGAAAATGACAACCTGGCAACGCGCCACCCGGTTGGGTGGTTGGCGACACCAGGACGCCGACTCGGCGACCGAGGTCGAGTCTTCGAAGCGGGCGGATCACTGAAGGCCGCTGTAGCGGCACCCAACAAACCGATTGCGACGCGAAACTCTCTTCGGGGACGCCATCTGCGCAGGGCACGATCACCACATCTCGCGTCTGCCCAAAAGCAGATTCAGGATTGAGTGAACGCCATTGAGGATCTCCATCCCCCTGCGGTCTTTGATAACCCACCACTCCAATTGCAGTCCCGAGCACCTCGCGGTATCCAAGACCCGAACCAGAGTGGCGGCCCAAAGTGCTGTGATTGCGATCAGGCCGACGCCGCCGACAGCGACTGGGTGTCGACGCGAACACCGACCCCCATCGTGCTCGACAATGCGACCTTGCGCAGGTAAACCCCCTTGGCATTGGTGGGGCGCGCACGGTTGAGCGCCTCAATCAAGGCCAACAAATTGCTCTGTAAGGCAGTCGGCTCAAACGAGGCCCGACCGATCGTTGCATGAATGATTCCACCCTTGTCAGTGCGGTACTGAACCTGACCGGCTTTGGCGTTCTTGACCGCCGTCACCACATCCGGCGTGACCGTACCGACCTTCGGGTTAGGCATCAGGCCGCGGGGACCCAGAATCTGGCCGAGCGCACCGACGACTCGCATCGCATCGGGCGACGCGATCACGATATCAAAATCGATTTGTCCGCCTTTGATGCGTTCAGCTAAGTCTTCCATCCCAACGATGTCGGCGCCGGCGTTGCGTGCATCTTCGGCCTTTGCACCCTGCGTAAACACAGCGACCCGAACGGATTTTCCAGTACCCGCTGGCAGAACTACCGAGCCGCGCACCACTTGATCCGACTTTTTAGAATCGACGCCCAACTGAACTGCAACGTCCACCGACTCGTCGAACTTGGCCCGAGCGGTCTGCTTGACCAACGCGAGCGCCTCAGCGACCGGGTAAAGTTTTTGGCGGTCAATCAGTTCCTTGAGCGCCTTCAGGCGCTTGGTTGCACTGGCTGCCATGTTAGAAGCCCTCCACGATGATGCCCATGCTCCGGGCGCTCCCGGCGATCGTGCGCACGGCTGCATCCAGATCGGACGCGGTCAGATCGGGCAGCTTCTGGGTGGCGATGGCTTCCGCCTGAACCCGCGTGATCCGACCCACTTTTTCGACATGGGGCTTGGACGAACCGCGCTGAATCCCGGCCGCTTTCTTGATCAGAATAGAGGCAGGCGGCGTTTTGAGGATGAAAGTAAAACTCTTGTCCGCATACGCAGTAATGACCACCGGTAGCGGCAAACCCGGCTCAACGCCCTGCGTCTGGGCGTTAAAGGCCTTGCAGAATTCCATGATGTTGAGCCCGCGCTGACCGAGTGCGGGGCCAATCGGAGGTGACGGATTGGCTTTACCAGCCGGCACCTGCAACTTAATAAAACCGACGATCTTCTTTGCCATGACTGGCGCTCTCCAGGTTGAGTACGAACGCCGGGCTCACTGCCGGTGGCAGTCACCCAGCTCCTCGGGGGCGGTCAAAGTTTTTCGACTTGACCAAATTCAAGCTCGACTGGGGTCGCTCGACCAAAGATGGTCACCGAAACCCGCAATCGGCTCTTCTCGTAATTCACTTCCTCGACGTTGCCATTGAAATCCGTGAATGGACCTTCGCGTACCCGCACCATTTCACCGATCTCGAACAGGGTCTTGGGCTTGGGTTTCTCCACGCCCTCCTGCATCTGATCCATGATTTTCTGGACTTCATTTTCGGAAATCGGCGCGGGCCTTGAGCCTGAACCACCCAGAAAACCCGTTACTTTAGCCGTATTCTTGACTAAGTGCCAGGTTTCATCGGCCATGTCCATCTCAACCAACACATAACCAGGAAAAAATCGCCGTTCGGAGATCGTGCGCTGGCCGCCCTTCATTTCGACGACCTCTTCGGTCGGAACAAGAATTTTGCCGAAACGGTCTTGCATACCGGCCCGGTCGATGCGCTCTTGAAGCGCGCGTGCGACGCTCTTTTCCATCCCGGAATAAGCATGAACGACGTACCAGCGTTTCGACATTATTTTTTCCACCCAAGAAGCAGGTCATATAAAACCCACTCCAGCGATTTATCGACGACCCACAGAAAAATCGCCATCGCGACGACAAATCCAAAGACGACCAAGGTGACCTGTATGGTTTCCTTCCGGGTCGGCCACACCACGCGCCGGGTCTCAGACCAGGAATCCCGCCCGAACGCAATCAGTCGCTGCCCAGGTCCACTGAACAACCCGAGCGCGATTCCACCCGCCAAACCCACCAGCAAAACGCCCACCCGAGCACTGACCGGTTGTTTGGCCATCCCATAAAAAGCCACGAGTCCACCCACCACCAACAAAATGGCGGCAGCGAGTTTCACGCGGTCTGCCGTTGAGGCGACGACTTCGACCTGTTGACTAGCCATCGTGTACGAGAAATCCCCAAAGGCGGATGGCAGGGGCAGAGGGAATCGAACCCCCAACCTTCGGTTTTGGAGACCGACGCTCTGCCAATTGAGCTATGCCCCTACTGCCTTTCAAACAATGGTCCCATCCGCAGACGGCCAATTCCAAAACCGGTCAATGCCGGGCCTCAATGCACGTGTCCGATTCAAGCGTGGATTTTAGCGACCACGCCGGCACCGACGGTGCGCCCGCCCTCGCGGATCGCAAACCGCAACCCCTGCTCCATCGCAATCGGCGCGATCAACTCCACATCCATCTTGATGTTGTCACCCGGCATCACCATCTCAACACCCTCGGCCAACTTCACCGAACCCGTCACATCGGTCGTCCGGAAGTAAAACTGCGGCCGATAATTGTTGAAAAACGGCGTATGTCGTCCACCTTCATCTTTGGACAAAATGTAAACCTCACACTCAAACTTCGTGTGCGGCTTGATCGAACCCGGCTTGGCCAGCACCTGACCACGCTCCACATCCTCCCGCTTGGTCCCGCGCAGCAACACCCCAACGTTGTCACCCGCCTGACCCTGATCGAGCAACTTGCGAAACATCTCCACGCCCGTACAAATCGTCTTGACCGTGTCCTTGATCCCAACGATCTCCACCTCTTCGCCCACCTTCACAATCCCGCGCTCGATCCGACCCGTCACCACTGTGCCACGGCCCGAAATCGAAAACACGTCCTCGATCGGCAGCAAAAACGCCCCGTCAATCGCTCGCTCAGGCGTCGGAATGTACGTGTCCAGCGCTTCGGCCAGCGCCATGATCGCCTCTTCCCCGAGCTTGCCCTTGTCGCCCTCGAGCGCCTTGAGCGCCGATCCCTTGACGATCGGCACATCGTCGCCCGGAAAGTCGTACTTCGAAAGCAGCTCGCGCACTTCCATCTCGACCAGCTCGAGCAACTCCTCATCATCAACCATGTCGCACTTGTTCATGAACACAATGATGTACGGAACACCCACCTGGCGCGCCAGCAAAATGTGCTCACGCGTCTGCGGCATCGGGCCGTCCGCGGCCGACACCACCAAAATCGCTCCGTCCATCTGCGCTGCACCCGTGATCATGTTCTTCACGTAGTCCGCATGCCCAGGACAGTCAACGTGCGCGTAGTGCCGAGCCTTCGTCTCGTACTCCACGTGCGCCGTGTTAATCGTGATCCCGCGCGCCTTCTCTTCGGGCGCCGCATCAATCTGATCGTAGGCCTTCGCCTCACCACCAAACATCTTCGAGAGCACCGTCGTGATCGCCGCCGTCAGCGTCGTCTTACCGTGATCCACGTGTCCAATCGTCCCCACATTCACGTGGGGCTTCGTACGCTCAAACTTGCCTTTTGCCATGA
>Ga0214921_10008293_pt1 | contig 13530 bp, 13 predicted proteins | sample LL1505_MetaG_FD_177992 | JGI IMG/M metagenome (GOLD analysis project Ga0214921, IMG submission 177992) | Freshwater microbial communities from Lake Lanier, Atlanta, Georgia, United States - LL-1505 | ecosystem: Environmental > Aquatic > Freshwater > Lake | place: USA: Georgia | collected... | reverse complement strand
TATATTTTTCTGTTGTAAAATTATATACAGTAGTAGAGTATGTTCTTTTTTCATTATTGTTATATCATTTTATCCAAGAAAAGCGCATAAAGAATGTGATAATTTATTTAATAATACCCTTCGTATTGTTCAGTATTCTGAATTGGGTTATTAATAAGGATTTTTTTAGTATTTATCCTTTGATTTATGAATTCTTTTCATTTATCATTTTAATAATTTATTTTTTTTATGAAAAGATGGATTCGATAAATAATTCTCCAATGTATCAAAACATTGATTTTTGGATTTGTGTTGGTTTGTTTCTGTATTTTGCAGGAAATTTTTTCTTTTTATTGTATTCAACATCCAACTCGAAAAGTCAGTTAAGAATTCAAATGCAAATCATCTACAGCATTGTCACAATTACCAAGAATTTATTTTTAGGATTTTCATTATTTGCTTCAGAGGAGCAAGTGGGTGAGAGTAGAGATGAAATACTTTACCCTAAAGATTTAAATTTAGATACATTTACACCTAATAATATTAATTAATCATGTATTTATTACAAGCGGATACAGCTGGTATTTCAAAACTAATGTTTATTGGAACATTTGGTATGCTTACGTTGGCAATTGGGATAATCGTATTTGTGATTTTCCATCAACGAAAGGTGATCCGTTACCAATTGCAGATGAAAAGGCTTGAAGCGGAAAAGCAACAAATTTTATTAAACGCATCTATCCGTTTTCAAGAAGAAGAAAGACAGCGTATTGCGGCAGATTTGCATGATGATGCCGGGCCGTTACTAGCTACCGCAAGATTGTATTTAAATGAAAATTTAGTTAATCAGGAAAAAGCGCAGCAACTACAAAGTATCATCAGTGCCAAACAAATTATAGATGATGCCATATTGCTGATAAGAAATATTAGCCATAGCTTAATGCCTCCTACACTCAAGAATTTCGGATTAGAAAGTGCAACTACTGATTTGTTTCAGAAAATTAGTGGAAGTGGTGTAATCAATGCAAGTGCACGATTTCATGATTATAAAGATCGTTTGAAGGTTGAGCAGGAATTATTAGTATTTAGAATTGTGCAGGAATTGGTAAATAATATTTTAAAACACAGTAGCGCCGGGTTTATTCACCTTACGCAAAACGCCAGTGGGAATAATTTGTATTTAAGAATTCACCATGATGGCAAAGGCATTACCCAGTTGGAATTTGATGCCTTAAATCAAAGTGCGCAAGGGTTGGGATTGAAAAACATTGCTAGCAGGATTAATGTATTAAACGGACGTATCTTTTTTGAAATAGACCCAAGTCAGACCTACTATAAAATCACTTTGGAAATTCCTCGGGAAAAGAAATTTTAGTTTATTCTTCTGATCTGATTGATTTTTGATAGTACATTATCAAGATGTCGTTATTTTTACAACCTTAGTATGAGTGAAAACAATCAAATAAAAGTTGCCATCGCGGACGATCACAAAATATTCAGAAAAGGGGTGATCCTTTCCATGCGTCAATACACCAATATTAAATTTGTGATGGAAGCCGACAATGGTGAGGATTTGCTCAATAAAATTCCCGAATCATTGCCTGACGTGGTTTTATGCGATTTAAAAATGCCCATCAAAGATGGTATTGATACAACTAAGCTCATTACTAAAAATTTTCCGGGTATAAGGGTTATAATTTTAACGATGTATGAAGATGAGCGTTTCGTTGGTCATCTTATGGATTGCGGAGCGGCAGGGTATTTATTGAAAAATACAGATCCTTCGGAAATTAAAAAAGCCATTTCGGATGTAATGCGTACAGGATTTTATCTGAATCCTTTTGTTAATAAAGTTTTAATCAAGAAAAATTATTCCAAACAGAAGTTTAATCCTAATTTAACCTCAGAAGTAGTGTTGAGTGATCGTGAAAAAGAAGTACTTACCCTGGTTTGTATGGAATTTACGGCTGCCGAAATTTCTGCAAAAATGGATATCAGCCCACGTACTGTAGAAGCAATAAAAGACAGGCTTATGGAGCGTTTTGGAGTAAAAAACTCAGTTGGATTAGTGTTTTATGCTATGAAAAATCAGCTAATCGATTAAGGAGTAAGTAAAAAGAATGATTAGAACAATCCGAACAAGGTTGAATCTACTTTTGAGATGATTTCTCCTAAATGTTCTTCGTTTTCTGCAAATTTATTCTTGTCGGCATCAATAATTAATAAAGCACCTTCTTTATAATTATCAATCCAATTGTTGTATAGGTCGTTCAATTTTTTAAGATAATCAAGCCTGATATTTTCTTCATATTCTCTACCTCTTTTTTGTATTTGGCCAACTAAAGTGGGTACAGATGCTTTTAAGTAAATTAATAAATCGGGCGGCTGTACCATCGATTTTAATGTTTCAAAAAATTTATAGTAGTTATCGAAATCTCTTTTTCCCATTAGCCCCATATCATGCAGGTTTGGCGCAAAGATATTGGCATCTTCAAAAATGGTTCTGTCTTGAATAACGGTTTCGGTACCACGCTGAATTTCTAACAGTTGGTTAAGTCGACTATTTAAAAAGAAAATTTGCAAGTTGAAACTCCACCGAGGCATATCTTCATAAAAATCATTTAGATAAGGATTGTGATCTACGTCTTCAAATTGTGGAATCCATTTATAATGTTTGCTGAGCAACTCGGTTAGAGTTGTTTTACCTGCGCCAATATTTCCAGCAATGGCAATGTGTTTTGGTTTTTTTGACTTGGACATTGTATTTACAAAAAGTTTATTCTTAGCACGAAAGTATTGAATAAATATTCACCACAATTCGTTTTTTTATAATTATTAAAAATAATTTAATCCCATCGCTTCCCGCACTAGTTTCATTGTTTTTTTGGCGCTTTCTCTTGCTTTTTGAGCTCCTTTTTCCATGACTTCTACTAAATAGGCGTCATTTTCCAGGAGGTCGGTTGCTTTTTGACGAATTGGAGCCACAAATTGAATCATATCCTCGGCAAGCTGCTTTTTCATATCTCCATATCTAATCGTGCAGTTGTTGAATGCTGATTCGTAATGCTGAATAACATCTTCAGCACTTACTAATTTCATCAAAAGGAAAATATTTTCAATATAATCTGGCTTGGTTGAATTCATTTCTGTTGGGCCACTATCGGTTTTGGCTTTCATCACTTTCTTGCGAATAGTGTCATCATCGTCGGCAAAGTAGAGGGTAGACATGTTGTTTTCGCTTTTGCTCATTTTTCCAGAGCCGTCCAACCCGGGTACTTTAATCAAATTTTGATTATAATTAAACGCATGGGGTTCTGGAAAAATTTCTCCATAACGATGATTAAACCGTACAACAAAATTCCTAGCCATTTCCAAATGCTGTTCCTGATCTTTTCCCACTGGCACATGAGTAGCGCGGTGCATGATAATGTCTGCTGTTTGTAACACAGGGTAGGTAAGTAGTCCGGCGTTAATGTTTTCGGGATGTTGCCTTGCTTTATCTTTAAAAGTGACGGTCTTTTCCAATTCGCCTTTATAGGCTAGCATGTTTAAATACAAATACAGTTCTCCTGTTTCATATACATGACTTTGACAATAAAAAGTGGCTTTATCAGGATTTAATCCACAGGCAATATTTTCGGCCAATACCCTTCGCACGTTAGATTTCAATAAACTGGTATCGGGGTGAGTAGTTAGAGAATGCAAATCAGCAATCATAAAAAAACATTCAAAATCATCTTGCATTTTTACATAATTCCTAATTGCTCCAAAATAATTACCCAAATGAACCATGCCAGTTGGGCGAATGCCACTCATTACAATATTTGCAGGTATATTTGGATTTGCTTTTTTTTGATTTTCTGAAGCCATTGTATAAAAATAATGATAGCGAAGATAATAAAACTCGCCTTAATTGAAATATACCATTTGCGCGTATGAACATCCATCAATCTAATTTGACTTTATCGCTATTTTATGAATAATTACCGAGTTAAATATTTGCATTTCCCTTAATATCATATTCCCTGTCGTTCAAATTATATACATTTGTTCATTGGGATTTTTCGATATGTAGCTTTGTTAATTTAAAAAGAGAATAGGCTCTAATAAGTTGATAAACAAAATAAAATTATTGTTAGATTTCAAAAAGTAAAAAGAAAACAAGTATTATATAATCTGTACTCAAAAAAATAATATCGTGCAATCAATTCTACATTTAGAAAATATTTATAAAAGCTATTTTTTAGGCAAACTTGAACTGCCTGTGTTAAAAGGCATTTCTCTCGACATTAATAAAAATGAATACGTGGCACTCATGGGACCAAGCGGATCTGGGAAGTCAACTTTAATGAATATTTTAGGGTGTTTAGATTCTCCAACTGATGGTAAATATATTTTGAATGGAAAAGATGTAAGCAGAATGCTTGATGATGAATTAGCCGTGGTAAGAAATAAAGAAATTGGATTTGTATTTCAGCAGTTTAACTTATTACCAAGATTAACTGCTGCAGAAAATGTGGGCTTGCCATTAATTTATAGCAAGGGTGTTTCAAAAAAAGAAAGAATAGAGAGAGCGGAGGCGGTGTTAGAAAAAGTGAAATTAACCGATAGGATGCACCACAAGCCAAATGAATTAAGTGGTGGTCAATGTCAGCGTGTGGCGATTGCTAGGGCATTGATTAATAATCCCTCCATTATTTTAGCAGATGAGCCTACGGGAAATTTAGATTCAAAAACCTCACATGAAATTATGGAGATATTGGGTACAATACATGATGAAGGGAATACGGTTATTTTAGTTACTCATGAAGAAGATATTTCTAATTTTGCTAGGAGGGTAATTCGATTAAGAGATGGGCTAATAGAAACAGATAAGATAAATTCAAATCCAACCGTAATTTTACAATCAGTTTAAACTATTTCAATTTTATTTTGTTGTGGTATTATAATTCAAAAAAATGGCGATAAAAATTTACACAAAAACGGGCGATTCTGGTACTACAAGTTTAATTGGCGGAACAAAAGTTCCCAAGAGTCATTTAAGAATTGAAAGTTATGGAACGGTAGATGAATTGAATTCAAACATTGGTTTTGCGAGTGATTGCATACTGCATCAGCCTACAAAGGATATGCTTAAAGAGATTCAGGATCGGTTGTTTACCATTGGATCTTCATTGGCATGCGATCCTGACAAAGAGCCCTTAATGAAAATACCTGATTTGAAAGAATCGGATGTGTTATTGTTAGAATCGGAGATTGATAAAATGAATGAAGTATTACCGCCAATGAAACATTTCATCATTCCGGGCGGTCATCAGGCCGTTTCATCGTTGCATATATGTCGTTGTGTGTGTAGGCGAGCAGAGCGTATTTGTGTTTTATTGGATCAGGAAAAAATATTTGTAGACCCTTTGGTAATAAAATATCTTAATCGCTTAAGTGATTATTTGTTTGTGTTGGCGAGGTTTATTGGTCACATACTTCAGGTTCAAGAAATGCCTTGGAAACCAAGATTAGCGGGCATTTAGGACAAATCTGCATAAAAAACTTAATTTTCTTTTTCAAGTAGACTTATTTTAATACTTTTGCAACCCCAATATAGATTGGATGTCGGGGTAGCTCAGCTGGTTAGAGCATCGGATTCATAACCCGAAGGTCGGCAGTTCAAGTCTGCTCCCCGATACCAAAGAGGATTTTTCTGAAAAAATACAGAGGTCCTCTTTTTTTATGTCCTCGCAATTATTTAAGAAGTTACTAATTAAGTAAGTTGATTTTAACTAGTATTTAGAGAGTAGTTGTATTAATTATTGAATCTTAGCCAACCATAAAGATGCGTTCATGATTAATGGGATATGGCTGTAGCGAGGCCAATTTGAATATACGACATCTCCAGATGTGGTGGTGCCATCATCCATTGGAGAACTATCGGTAATCACAACAACTCTCCCTGTTCCATAAGTAGCCGATGCGCACAGCACTTGTGTTGTGCTTTGTGCATAACCATTACGCCATATTAATCCTTTTACGCTTGCATTCGCTGTTGTGTTCAAAGTGAGCGTAGCCCCATTGTTAATGTCTAATTGAGTTACATTACCTTGAGAACCATGTAAAATTGGATTGGTTGGGTTTCCTGTCAATACATTATTGTTTGTTAAATTAATATCACTTGAATCAATGATGAATCCGAATGGGGCTGCATCTATGCCATTGTTTGTCATTAGATCGTTCCATATAGCGGGAGAATCCCAGCCATCAAAATTTCTGTCTGAATTAGTATGGTCTGAAATCATGAATAGCCCACCGCCATTGTTTACAAAATTGATAATAGCTTGCATTTCAGTAGTGGTGAATTTAATATTTGGTTCATCCACTACAAATACATCATAATTAGAAAGATCTTGAGCATTTGAACTATTGTTGTAGGTGATTGTTCCTGAAGAAGGTAGCGTTTCTACAGTATGTCCTAGTTTTGCTAAAGCAATTCCCCAACTAGATAAGCCGCCGGACCAATATGTTTCTGGCGTAGAAGATGTAATGGTGGATTGCGCAGGTGTTGGAATTCGTTGAGGGCTATTGTCTTGATCAATCACCCAGTCTGCATTTCCTAATGTTTCACCTTTTTTTGCATCAAACAAAAATTTCTTGGTTGTAGAGGCAGCATTAATGGTAAAAGTTTTTGCAGTAGAAGTGCCTCCTCCAGGAGTAGTGTTAAATATGGTAACATTAGCGGTGCCTGCAGTAGCTATTAGTGTTGCACTAATTGATGCTGTTAATTGAGTGGCACTTACATAGGTTGTTGTTAGTGCAGATCCATTCCAATTGATTTTTGAGCTAGTATTATAATTAGTTCCATTGGCTGTTAATGTAAAAGCGGTTGATCCCGCAGTGATACTTGCTGGAGAAATGGAGGTTAAAGTGGGTGAAGGATTTGTTTGATTTGAACTACAAGTAAAAATAGCAGTATTGGATATTCCTCCTCCAGGCGTTGTATTAAAAACGGTGATACTATCGATACTTGGAGTGGCTATCAAAGAGTCACTGATTGTGGCGGTTAATGTAGAGTCATTGGAAAAAATGGTTGGCAAAGAAAACCCATTCCATTTCACAACAGAGTTTGCAATATAATGAGTTCCTTTTATAGTCATAGTAAACGCAGGACTTCCGGCTGTTTTACTATTAGGAGAAATAGCTGTTATAGTAGGAATAGGGTTTACATTTCCGCTATTTTCTAGAGTGGTTTTTTTCTTACAAGAAATAAGGGTGACTGCAAAAAGCATTGAAAAGAAAATCTTATAATGATTCATAGTATATTTATTTTTTAATAAGGCGTTAAAAATAAGAAAAATGCTACAATATCAGAAGCTTTTTAATAATTAAAGCATCTTGATTTTTGTTAAATTTAAATATAAAAGAAAAAGCAATGGGCAGATCAAATAATAAGCCATCAAAAGAGGTAATTAACTCATGGCACAAAGATGCTTCAAATTGGATTTGTGGTGGGTTTATTTATTACAATAAAGAAGATAAAAGGTGGTTCCCTCCAAAGAGGAATCCAGCCATGGGATGGACAATTAATTTTGCTAATAAGAAATCTATATTGGCTTTTATAATTTTATTATTGTCGTTGATGGCAATTGCTTATGTAATAAAAAAGGCCATTAAATAATGGCCTTTTTTTAAAGTGTGTTACTAAAATGGTTATGTTAGTTCTTTAGGAAATTTTTATTTTTTATTATAATGAACAATAAAATTTTTGTTACAGTTCTGCAAAGTATTTGTGAAAGTAAGGGATTGTTTCAATGCCTTTATAATAATTAGCGATATCATATTTTTCATTTGGACTATGAAGATTATCACTATCTAGTCCAAAACCCATAAATACGATTTTGATTCCCAATTCTTTTTCAAACAAAGAACAAATAGGGATGCTGCCACCGCCCCTAACTGGAATAGGCACTTTTCCAAAAGTTGTTTCCATTGCTTTAGCAGCTGCTTTATAGGCTTTACTATCAATAGGTGTCATATAAGGCTCACCACCATGATGTAAAGAGGCTTTTAATGTTATATAAGGAGGGGCTATTTTTTTAAGGTGATTAATGAGCAAATCAGTCATCTTTTGTGATATTTGATTAGGCACTAATCTTGCTGATATTTTTGCAAAGGCTTTAGAAGGTAAAACTGTTTTAGCGCCTTCTCCAATATAGCCACCCCAAATTCCATTTAATTCCAAGGTAGGTCTTATGCCAGTTCTCTCATTGGTAGTAAAACCTTTTTCGCCCCATAATTCTTTAACACCTAAATCATCTGCATACTCTTTTTCATTGAATGGTGCTTTAGCCATCAGGGCTCTTTCATCTGCTGTAGCAACAACTACATCATCATAAAAACCAGGAATGGTGATGTGATTATTTTCATCATGCAAAGAAGCAATCATTTTTGCTAATATTGTAATAGGGTTGGCTACCGCTCCACCATACACGCCGCTATGTAAATCACGATTAGGTCCAGTGATTTCCACTTCAATATAGCTTAATCCTCGTACACCAATATCTATACTTGGATTTTCCAAACTAATCATGGCACTATCGCTGATTAATACACAATCAGCTTTCAGCAAATCTTTATGAGCAGAAACAAATTTACCTAAGTTAGGAGATCCGACTTCTTCTTCCCCTTCTATACAAAATTTTACATTGCAAAAAAGAGAGTTTGTTTGAACCATTGTTTCAAATGCTTTCACATGCATGTATACTTGTCCTTTATCATCGCAACTTCCTCTTGCAAAAATTTTCCCATCTACGATAGTAGGTTCAAATGGATCGTTATTCCATAATTCTAAAGGCTCTGCTGGTTGAACATCATAATGCCCATACACCAAAACAGTTGGCTTTGTGGGGTCAAATATTTTTTCAGCAAAAACAATAGGGTGTCCTTCTGTTGGGTAAATTTCTACTTTATCTGCGCCAGCTTCCTGTAATCTTTTTTTAATTGCATCTGCGCAACGAATCATATCTTCCTTATGTTCAGTTTTTGCACTTACACTAGGTATACGAAGTAGTTCAAAAAGTTCGGATAAAAATCTGTCTTTATTTTTTTCTTGATAATCTTTCCAAGCTTGCATATGTTAGTTTTTACATTATTTAAGATGATTACAAATGTATTGTTTATTACAATTATAATTATATAAAAATAAAAATAGCAATATGAATTAGTATAAGGTAAGTATTATACAAACATTACATAGTATAGAAACATTAATCACGTCAAAAACGTATTAATTATTGATGGTCAAAACGCTGACTAACATAATTCCAATTAACCAGGTTCCACCAGTTTTCAATATAATCGGCTCTTTTATTTTGATATTTTAGGTAGTAGGCATGTTCCCATACATCCAGGCATAAAAGGGGGAATCCCTTATGTTCTACTGAGGCAAGGTCCATTAATGGGTTATCTTGGTTGGCGGTGCTTCCTATTTTTAATTCGCCTTGATTATTTTTATATAGCCATGCCCACCCGCTTCCAAATCTGCTTTTAGCAGCATCGGCAAATTGAGTTTTAAAATTTTGCAAACTACCAAACTGTGTTTCAATTGATTTTAATAAAGAGCCTTGTGGAGCATTATTTATTGTTTTTGGCTGCATACATTGCCAAAACATTTCATGATTGAAATGGCCGCCAGCATTGTTCCTTAATTTAGTAGAGTAGGTTGAAATATTAGAGAGGAGTGATTCTACTGTTTTGTTGCTATCTACTTTTTCTGCAATAACAGCTTCTTTTAAATTTTTAGAATATCCAGCCGCATGTTTAGAGTAATGAATTTCCATGGTAGAGCGATCAATAACATCTTCTAATGCATCATAAGAGTATGGTAGCGGCATTTGATCAAATCCTGTAATGATTGATTCTATGGGATTATTTACTGTTTCTTTTTGTTGATTATGAAAGAGGCTTTTCCCTAAACCTTTTGCGCCAATGGCAATAAGGGCTGCACTTGCGAGTGATGATTTAATAAAAACCCTTCTATCGGTTGCGTTATTTTTTTTCATACGCTAAGTATTTTATAGGGAAGTTTAATTTTTTTTCTTAAATAATTGCTGATAAAAAGACGTATTAAAAAGTTGTGAGTCATGCATTGCTTTATAGGTAAGAAATAAACCAACTGGTAGCAAAGTAATTACGGGAAGCCACATTCCAATAAAAGGGGATAAAACTTCTTGGTTGATAAATTTTTCTCCAAAAATCATGAGTAAATGAAAAATTAAGAAAAAAATGATGGCTACTACTAGGGGCATGCCTAGGCCACCTTTTCTGATGATGGCTCCTAATGGAGCACCAATTAAAAATAATACTAAACAAGATAATGACATTGAAAATTTTCTTTGCCATTCAATTTTACTGTAACGAATGGCAATATTATTGGCGTTGAATGATGATTTATACGTCAATAATTTTTCTTTAAGCTGTGATAATTTTTCAATCGACTGACGCCTAACGATTAATTTCATGGAATCGGGTACGATTTTATTGTACGTTACATCACGAATGGATTTGGGTTGAATTTTCTCTGTTATTAATTTGGTGTAAAAGAATGCTTTGTTTTGTTCTTCTTTAATTTTTTGATTGAGGGAAGATTTTAAATTGGTAAAAGAGTCTATATTTTTAGAAAGTTGATCATAGCTCATAATTCTATAATCTCCTTCAAATACGCTTTCATTGGTTTCTTGTTTTTTTAATACACTTAAATCAAATAATTTTTTGAATTTTTTAAAATGTAATCTGGTAAATTCTGTAGCGCTATCTGATTCGCTTCCCTTTTCTTGATATCTATTCCCATTTTCTAAATTAAATTCTAGAAAATTTTCGTCATTGGATATTTTCATCTCTCCTTTTTCTGCAACTATACAATTGTCTTGCAATGCATTTCCTTGTTCAAAAATAATTACCTGATGGATTGTTTTACCGTCTTTGTCTTTCTTGCTTACTTTAATGGCATAATTTGGTATATGGGTAAAAAAAACGCCTTCTTTTAAATCAAAAGCCGGTTTCTTGTAATAAATTTCGCTATAAACAGAAACGAATTTTAAGTTAGCATATGGGATTACGTAATTAGCGAAAATGAAAGTGATGCCAGATAGTAAGATGGTGAGATACAATATAGGTCTCATGAAACGCAATAATGAAATGCCTGATGATTTTATTGCAACTAATTCAAATCTTTCGCCCATATTTCCAAATGTCATAATAGAGGAAATCAAAATAGCAATAGGCATAGCTAGCAGAATCATGGAGGCGCTTGCATACCATAGAAATTCACATATCGTAAAAAAATCGAGACCTTTTCCCACTAAGTCATCAATATACTTCCATAATATTTGCATCATCAATACAAAAAATGCAATAAAAAAAGTTGCAATAAATGGGCCTATAAAAGATCGAAGAATAAGTTTGTCTAATTTCTTAATCATAATAAAACGAGCGGTGAAAGGAAAATGACCTATCAGCAAAAATAGTTGATTCTATTAAAAGTACTAGAATTATTAGGTAGTAAAAATTCTAAGTTGGTAGGTGTCTGCAGTGAACAAGGCCTGAGCTTATGTAGTGATAGCAATAATGTGTTTATTGAATCAATTCAATACTTAAAACAATAAAATATTTAAGTGGTAAGTCAGAGTAAGAAAATTAATTAACTCCCTAAACGATAAAAAAGGTCTTTAACCTGATATTCCCAAAGTTGACTTTGGTCTTTGATATCTTTTTTGTCGGCAAAATCTTTAATAATTAAAATGGTTTGATTGGTTACCTCAGATCGATCAATTCTGAATTCAAAGTATTCATCTTTGGCCATATAGGTCCAGCGATAGCGAACATATTTATCAAGTTCTTTTTCTAACAAGTTTGCTTTTTCTTCAGTGCCATTCCATGAGAAGCTATAGACACCTTCTTTTTCGTCAACTTTCTCTGCAAACCATTCTTGAAGGGCTGCCGGGCTAATTAAAAAATCATAAAGGATACTTGGTGAGCATCGAACGGGATATTCTAAGGTATATAATACTTTCTTACTCATTATTGTTTAAACGTTGCTTTGTTTAATGCAATAATAGAAAATTTAATGACGTGATGAAATAAATACTTTGTTTTTTTTAACTTTTCTTCATTTTTTTCATATATGTAAGGGCTTATATGATGAATATCCTAAAAAAAGGGAGTAGAACACACAATAAATATTGATAATTACGTTAATAGTAATTATAGTAATATCATCATTTACAAAAATCTACCCTATCATGAGTATGCGCCAATTAAAAATATCAAAATCTATCACCAATAGAGAAAGTGAAAGTTTAGAGAGGTACCTGCAGGAAATTAGCAAGGTTGAATTAATAAGTTCCGAAGAAGAAGCAAGATTAGCTATTTTAATAAAAAAAGGGGATCAAGTAGCTTTAGATAGGCTTACAAAGGCGAATTTGCGGTTTGTGGTTTCTGTAGCAAAACAATATCAAAATCAAGGATTGTCTTTATCTGACTTAATCAATGAGGGTAATTTGGGATTGATAAAAGCGGCACAAAAATTTGACGAAACTAGGGGGTTTAAATTCATATCCTATGCAGTGTGGTGGATAAGGCAAAGTATTTTGCAATCACTTGCAGAACAAGCTCGAATTGTAAGAATTCCATTAAATAAAGTTGGACTTACCAGTAAAATAAATAGGGCTTATTCGAAATTAGAGCAAGAGTTTGAAAGGGAGCCTTCGGTAGATGAAATTGCCTCTATATTGGAAATAGATGTTGAAGAGGTTTCATCAACAATTGGGTTTTCCAGAAAACATGTAAGTATGGATCAGCCTATTTCTGAAGGTGAAGATGGATCATTAATTGATTTAATGGTAAATGAAAATATTGAAAGCACAGATAACACACTAGTAGTGAATGATTCACTTAATACAGAAATAGAACGCACTTTAAATTCATTAACACCAAGACAAAAAGAAGTGATTGTTTATTTTTTTGGAATAGGCATTGATCAGCCATTAAGTCTTGAAGACATCGGTACGAGATATAATTTAACAAGAGAAAGAGTGAGACAAATTAAAGACAAAGCAATCAATAAATTACGCGATGCTGCTCAGTGTAATTTGCTAAGAGGTTTTTTAGGTGCTTAATTAAGTAAAATAAAAAGCCCTCAGTATTAATTTACTGGGGGCTTTTTGTATAAATTAATATTAGTAGGCTATATTACTTAATACAATATTTGTCATTGATTTAAAATGATTTTGTAATTCATGAATAAATATTGGGCTTTGAATATGTCGATGTTCATCTCTATACCAAATTTCCATTTTCGAGAAATCACCTTCTTTTGGTATAAGTAATCTAAAAGCGCCTTTAGAGAACTTCACAGTACCATCAGGATTTATTTGTTTTGTAAATTTTAAATTAGTCATTGCTTTTTCATTGAGCGGAATTGGTTTTATTTGGGTGATACTATACCATAAATCCGGTACGCCGGCATTAATACAAACTTGGTTGTTCATAAAATTGATATCTGAT
>Ga0214921_10008292_pt1 | contig 13530 bp, 13 predicted proteins | sample LL1505_MetaG_FD_177992 | JGI IMG/M metagenome (GOLD analysis project Ga0214921, IMG submission 177992) | Freshwater microbial communities from Lake Lanier, Atlanta, Georgia, United States - LL-1505 | ecosystem: Environmental > Aquatic > Freshwater > Lake | place: USA: Georgia | collected... | reverse complement strand
ACGAGCGGGAAGAAGATCCAGGACTCTGGGTGTGCCCAGCCCATACCTTCCGCAATCTTGAACGCGCTGACGCCCAAGATCATCGCGCCGATGTTCTCGGCGGCAGTTGATTCAAAAAGGTCAGCGCCGCGACCGGCGCAGTCACCTACGTTGTCGCCAACAAGGTCGGCGATCACGCCTGCATTGCGAGGGTCATCCTCCGGGATCCCCTTCTCAACTTTGCCGACAAGGTCGGAGCCAACGTCAGCGGCCTTGGTGTAAATGCCGCCACCAAGCTGCGCGAAGAGCGCAACGAATGATGCGCCGAAGCCGTAGCCGACGATGAGGAATGGCGCCTCTGCAGGGCGCTCAAGTCCGCCGAAGAAGACGAAGACGGCGTAGACGCCGAGCAGCGAGAGCGCCGCAACGAGGAAGCCAGAGACTGCTCCACCGCGCATTGCAACCTGCACCGCCTTCACGACGCCCTGTCGGGCGGCGGCGGTGGTGCGAAGGTTTGCCTTCACGCTGACGTACATGCCGATGACGCCCGACACCATAGAGCAGGCGGCGCCGAAGATGAAGGCGATTCCCGTACGAATGCCGAGGTCAGCCCCGAAGACTGGGGTATCGGCAACGGCGGCGGTCTCAAAGTTTGCAATGAGCACGCCGATCAGCACGGCCATCACTACTGAGAGCACTCCAATGGTGACGTACTGGCGTCGCATGAACGCGACCGCTCCCTCGAAGATCATGCCCGCAACGTCTTGCATGGCGCGGGTTCCCTTGTCGCGGCGCAGCACATCGCTGGCCAGTAGCAGGGCGAACAGGATTGCGATGACCGCCGCTGGAAGCACGAGCCCCTGCAGCATGAGTGACGTGATTTCCATCGTCGTAGATCCTCCGATGCGTCCAGTCCGTCGCGTGGCCGCGGTGCTTGGCACCGCGCTTCGGGTCGGGCGTCTGTCGGGCTTCAGGTCGCAGGTGCGACCCGCCAGGATGGGCTCCTGGTGAGGTGATGGTACGGGGAGGCCCCGCTATGGGTCAACCGCACACCCTCCCCCGCCTATACTCAGCCGGATGCGCCTCCGTAGACTTGCCATAGAGATCGTGCAGACGGTAGCGCTGACCATCCTCGCCTTCTATCTCCTGCAGACCTTCGTGGCACAGCCGTTTCGGGTGGAGCAGGGCTCAATGCGCCAAACCCTTGAACCTGGACAGTACGTGCTCGCCGACAAGCTCACCGCGGCCCTGACTGGCTACCACCGCGGTGACATCGTCATCTTCCGACCGCCCAGCACCTGGCCTGGAGACGCAGTTGGCACTCCCTACATCAAGCGAGTGATCGGACTTCCAGGCGAAACAATCGACCTGGTGGATGGGGTGGTCCGCGTAAACGGAGTGACAATTGACGAGATCTACATCTACCGCGATGGGGGCGGCGATGGGGCTGGGGAGTCTGGTCGCTGGGTCCTCGGACCTACGGAGCTCCTCGTCTTCGGCGACCACCGATCGAACTCATCCGACTCGCGGGCGTACGGACCTATCCCCACCACCAGCGTGATTGGGCGGGCGATCTTGCGCTATTTCCCAATTGAGCTGATCACCTTCATCACGCCACCGACCTACCGACAGGTAGCCCCGTAGATGCCGAGTCTCGAGGTACCACTCGTCCTCATCGCCATCCTGGCGGGCACGTTGGCGGTGACGAGCGCCGGCCGTGGTGCATGGGTTGCCTTAACGATCCTGGCGCTGAGTTCCAGCGCGTTGGAGTTCTCCGTTGCGGATCCAAATCGCATCGGCCTGATCCTGCGCCTCTCCGCTATTGGCATCGGCCTCGCCGCTGCACTCCCAGAAAACCTCTTTGACCGCGACGCGCTTCGCCGCGATCTCGCTCTGCGCACCCTGATCGGCACCCTACGCGAGCACCCAGTCGTCGTGGCGAGCGCAGCCGCGGGCCTCCTCCTCGGCCTTGTGCCGCTCGCCCTCCCTATTGAGTCAAGCAGCGATGCACTCCGTGCGGCCGGAATTGCCCTCCTCGTTGTCGGTCTGCCGCCGCTGCTCACGAGTCGTTTCATTGAAGCGACCACGCGCGCAGCCGTCGTGACGCTTGCGGGAACGATGCTCCTTCGTACCTCCATCTTTGGCGCCCTCGATCCACTTACGGCGCTCGCAATTGGTGCCGGGTTCACTTGCCTCTTGGTCGTTGGCGGCAGTGTTGCGACGCGCATCTCAAACTCGGAGGAGGAGTGATGACCGAAGTCGAAGTCCTATCGGTGATTCGTGCGCTCTTCCCGACGCTCATGGCGCTGAGCTCCCTCGCCCTTGTTCCACTGATTCGACTCTGGCGCGGATCGCAACGCGATGATGCCGCCGAGTACGCAACCGTCGGCGTGCAGCTCCTGCTGTTGGCAACGTCAATTGGTGCCGTGCTGGCTGGCCCGGGCTATCTCTCAACGCTTCGGTTAGGCCAGATCACAATCGACCCTTCGGAGCCCGGCCGCCTCCTCGTACTCCTCGGTGGCATCGTCTTCGCCGTGATCGTCGGTGCGGGTGAGGGGCGTCGAGCAGGGACCATGGGCCAAATAGCCCTCTGCGGTATCGCTGCGATTGACCTTGCGTTGGCAGCACCTTCAGGGATCGCGCCAATTGCGCTCCTCTTATTCGCTAGCCTCGCGATCTCTGGCGCGGCCGCGAGCGGCAAGGACGATGCGGGTCGCGCTCGCGCAGTCTTCCGCGACCTTCGCACCGTCTCCCTCTTGCTCCCCGCCGTCGTTATCGCCGAGATTCTGCGCACAGCAATCTCGTATGCGGCCGTTGATGCTTCGTATGCCACCCCTGCATCGCTTGCCGCAGGTACGGCGCTCGGCGTCTCTCTTGTGCTCATCGTGGCGGCAGGGGTCTTCCCCTTCCACAACCGACTGATCAAGATCTTTGAGGCGCTCCCGATTGTCGGCTCGCTGCTCGTCGGTGTTTGGATCCCCTCGGCGCTTGCGCTTATCGTCATGAGCGAACTCTCAGCGCTGGCAAGCAGCATTACCGATCCAATTGGTGGCGCCATCGTTCCCGGCATCTTGCTCGCGGGAGCAGCAACGTTGGTTTTCGGTGCGGTCTCCGCCCTGCTCAACGACGACATCGGCGAGATCGTTGGGTACTTGGCCGTGGGCAACGCCGGTTGGCTGGCGATCGCAGCCGCGGCCGCCCTGCAATCGCCGACCGACACAACCTCGCGCCTAATCGTTCTCCCAGGGACGCTGGCCATATCGCTCTTCGGTCTCTGGCTGGTGAGCGTACGGAGAAGGTATGGAACCACCTCCATCAGTGAGCTTGGTGGGTGGGCGCGCCACACGAGCGCGCATGGGATTACCCTCACCGCCGCGATCGTCGCGCTCGTGGCGCTACCGCCCGGCGCCGTACTAGCTGCGCGAGTGAATCTTCTGCTCCTCGGTGGCAATCCACTCATCGCACTGTTTGCCGTGATCGGGCAGATCCTGTTGATCGTTGCGGCGATTCGACTTCTCCTCGTTGGCTTCACACCACAGAGTCAGACGGTGCACGAAGCTGAAACTCGGCCATTCGCAAACCTCATCACGATCTCGCTGGTTGCAGGATCAATCTTCGTTGCGGCGGCGGCAGCTGGTTGGCTCGCTCTTGAGTCGGGTGGGACGGGTCCGCTCCCTCCGGCGCCGAGCGTGTCACCGGAGGCAAGTTTTGATCCGGCGCCGAGCTTTGTGCCGAGTGTTGCGCCAAGTGCAGATCCAACGCCGAGCGTCACAGTTTCGCCAGAGGTATCGCCAAGTGTGATGCCGTCAGGTGGCGGGGAGATCTCGCCGGCGCCATAGCGACGCGCCTTCGCTGGGAGTGCTACTCCTCGTCGGAGAGAATCCAGGCGTCGGTGGCGCGGGTGTACTCGACAAGGCCGCCCTCTGGGAACCAGAGTGCAATCTCTGCCGCGGCGGTTTCTGGTGCATCAGATGCATGAATCAAATTCTTTGCCGTCTCAAGCGCAAAGTCGCCGCGAATCGTCCCTGGGGCTGATTCGTGTGGCTTCGTCGCGCCGACCATGGAGCGAACCACAGCGATCGCATTTGGCCCTTCAAGGACCATCGCTACGACCGGTCCCGATGAGATGAATTCTACGAGCCCCTTGAAGAAGGGACGTGCTGCGTGGACGGCGTAGTGCGTCTCAGCGAGCTTGGCGCTCACCGGCGTGATCTTTAGTGCAACGATCTTGAGGCCGCGCTCTTCGAATCGCGTGATCACGCGACCAGCAAGCTGACGCTGTACGCCGTCTGGCTTAACGAGAACAAGGGTGCGCTGACTGGAGCTCATAGCGGCAGGTTACCCGATCTCGTTCGAGTGCGGTTTCTCGTCGCTTGCTGTCGGCCATGCGCCGGTCGGCAGTTCGATCTGCACATACTGCTCGCCGCGATATTCGAGCCAGCTCTTGACGGGGGCAGCATCTGGCACCTGGGTGCCGGCCTGGTACTCAATCTCGACGGCATCGGCGCCTGAGCGAAGCACGTAGCGCAGGTTCCCCGGCTCGCTCAGATCAAACTCGATGCTCTCAAAAGCGTCAACGTTGATGGTGATAGTGAGCGGGGTGAAGATCGACGACACCTCGGGATCGTCGCCCAACACCTCCTCAACCCAGCCGTGGCCACGAACGATCTGCTCACCGTCGCGTACGTGACGATAGGAGACCGTCTGGTGCAGGAGGGGGCGGAGGATGTTCGCCTTATCGGCGCGCTGCACGACGAGGCCTCGGTTGACGAAGAGGCCGGGGGCGCGGTCGTGCTGTTCGTGATCCATGAGGGAGAGAGCCTACCGCAGAGCGGCTCCCAGCCGCACCCGCGCCGCCCGCCCTATCATTGCGCGGTGCGCTACGCCGTTGATCTCGGGAATAGTGCGGCGAAGGCCGCCCTGCTTGACGGCGCCGTGGTGCGCCTCGCAGCCCCTGCTGATCCCCGCGATACGGAGGGGTGGCGCCGCATCGCCGCAGAACTAATCGCGACGATTCGGGCCGATGCGCAGCACGCAGGCGAACCCGCCACCCTGCGTGTCGCGAGCGTGGTCCCAGCCGGCTCCGAAGCGCTCACGGCGGCGGCGGCGAGCGAAGCGATCGCAGTTGAATTCGTGAACCTGGCTGATGTGCCGCTTGAACTTGCGCTCACCCCACCGGCCCAGATCGGCATTGATCGACTCCTTGCCGCCTGGCTCGCCTACACGGAGTACGGTGCACCTACCCAGCGCGGCGCAATCGCCGTCACGCTCGGCACCGCGCTCACCCTCACCTGTGTCGATCGCAGCGGCCGTCTTCTTGGCGGTGCAATTGCCCCCTCGCCAGTGCTCGCCTCTCGCGCCTTGGCCAGCGGCGCCGCCGCACTTCCACTTGTTGCCATCTATGACGAGAACCCCGATCTCGCTGGACCGATCGGTGCGGACACCGCCGAAGCGCTTAGCGCCGGAATTCTTCGAGGTGCACGCGGTGCCCTCACCGCGCTGATAGCGGAATCTACTGAAGAGATGTTACGCCGCGATCCCGGCGCGCCAGCTCCCGCCGTGGTGCTGAGCGGTGGCGCAGCACTCGCTGGTTGGTGCGCCACGATTGCAGCTGATCACCGTGACGCCGAGTTTGTTCTACGCGCGATCAACGCGCTTCCCGCTGCGGTGCGCGTATGAGCAAGCGCCTCGCCGGACGACTCGTTGTTCTCGGCATCACCGGCTCCATTGCCGCCTACAAGTCGCCAGAGATCGTGCGCGCACTACGCGCCGAGGGCGCCGATGTGCATGCGCTCCTCACCCCGGCCGCTACGCGATTCGTCTCACCCCTGACGCTGCGCACCCTGACCGGGCGCGCCGTTGATGCCGATCTGCTCGACCTCCTCCCTGACGGTCGCATCGGCCACATCGTTGCCGCCGATTCCGCCGACGCGATGCTGATTGCCCCGGCAACCGCGCAGTGGATTGGCGCGATGGCGGGCGGCCTCGCCGGAGATGTGGTCACCGCCGCCTGCCTCGCCACCACCGCACCAGTGATCGTTGCCCCCGCCATGGATGGCGAGATGTGGGCCCATGCTGCGACGCAAACTAATGTGGCGCGGCTGGGCGATGATTTTGGCTACACACTTGTTGCGCCCGAGAGCGGCGCACTTGCCAGTGGTGCGACCGGTGTTGGCCGCCTCGCTGAAACTGCCGCGATCGTTGACGCTGTGGTGGCCGCCATCGGGTCAGCACCAATTCGTGAGCCAAACGAGAGCCGTCGTCCGCCGCCCGTTCCTGCTGGCGATCTCTCAGGTCGGCGCATTGTCGTTACTGCAGGTGGGACCGAAGAGCCGATCGATGCGGTACGCATCTTGGCGAACCGCTCGTCGGGTCGTCAGGGGATCGCCCTTGCTGAGGCGGCACGCGATCGCGGCGCCGACGTCACCCTGATCGCCGCCCGTGTCAGTGTGCCGCTCCCTGAGGGGGTTACGATCGTTCGAGCCATGAGCGTTGATGCGCTCAATGCCGCGCTGCGCGACGCACTCCTCGCCGCACCAAACGGGAGTGCAACGACGCCAGCTGATGCGCTCATTGCCACTGCGGCGGTCTCTGACTTCCGCGTCGCGGGCGGCCCGCTCACCGAGAAGCTGCGTCGCGATGGCGAGATCACCCTGCGTCTCGCACCAACCCCCGACCTGCTCGCCAGCGTTGCGCAAGCGTTAGGTCCGCGTGCCACGCGCCAGACGCTGCTCGTGGGCTTCTCAGCAGAGGCGAGTGCCACACCGCGGGCACGCGAGAAGCTCGAGAACAAGGACCTTGACCTCATCGTCGCCAACGACGTCACGGCCCCCGGCATCGGCTTTGAGAGCGCTGAAAATGCCGCGGAGATCATCGGATCCGACGAGCTGGTCACCCGAGTCGGCCCGGCGCCGAAGCGTGTTGTGGCCGACGCCATCCTAGACCGAGTTACGGCACTCCTCTCGGCCCGAGCAGGCTGATGGCACGACACACCGTCGCCGACATGCGCGCGGCACACGCCGCGGGTAGCCACTTCGCTGTTGTCACCGCATGGGATCGTGCGACCGCCGAGTTCGCCGAGGCGGCTGGCGTTCACTTCATTCTCGTTGGCGACTCACTTGCACAGGTTGCGCTCGGGCACGAGTCAACCGTACGCGTTGGCATGAGCGAGATGCTGCACCATACCGCCGCCGTTGTTCGCTCCACGAGCACCGCACTGGTGATCGGCGACATGCCGTTTCTCTCGTATGTTGATGCGCCGACAGCGGCTGATAACGCCGCGCACTTCATTCGCGATGCCGGCGCTGGTGCCGTAAAGCTCGAGGGTGGCGTGGCTGTAGCCTCCGTCGTAGCTGCACTCACGCGCAGTGGGGTCCCCGTGATCGGACATATCGGATTCACGCCACAGTCGTCACTGAATGAGAGCAAGCCACGCGCGAAGGGGCGTCTCCCCGAGGCGGCGGCGGCACTGCTAGAAGATGCGTTCGCCCTTCAGGAGGCCGGCGCATCGGCGATCGTGATCGAACTCGTGCCCCAGGAACTTGCCGCCGCGATCACCAGCCGCCTCACAATCCCAACGATCGGCATCGGCGCAGGTGCCGGCTGCACCGGACAGGTCCAAGTGTTACCCGACCTACTCGGCCTACTCGGCGCGACCGCACCGCGCCACGCTGGGCGCGTCGCCAACCTTCGCGAAGAGGCGATCGCGGCTCTTGCCGCCTGGCGAAGTAGTGTTGAGTCGGGGGGCTTCCCCGCAGAGGTACAAGCGATCGCGGGCGACGCGACCCTCATCGCCGCCCTCAACGAACTCCCGCGCTAACGCAAACAACGAGCGATGCGAACCGTCACTACTCGCGTAGCCCTCGAACGATCGCTCGAGCAGCTCCCGCGCCCAATTGCGCTGGTGCCAACGATGGGGGCGCTTCACGCCGGCCATACCGCGCTCATCGCCGCCGCGCGTCGTACTGCCGCCACGGTGGTCGTCTCCATCTTCGTCAATCCAGCGCAGTTTGCGAACGCCGCTGAAGTCGCACAATACCCGCGCACCCTTGAGGGCGACCAGCTACTCGCCAATGCGGCTGGCGCAGACCTGCTCTTCACCCCAGCCGTCGAAGAAATCTATCCGCCCGGTGAACGAGTTGCGCTGATTGATCCGGGTCCGCTCGCCACACGGCTTGAGGGCGCCGCCCGTCCGGGACACTTCTTGGGCGTAGCGACCGTCGTCTCTCGCCTCTTTGATCTGGTACGCCCCAACCAGGCGTACTTTGGCGCGAAGGACGCGCAGCAGGTGCGCGTCGTTGAATGGCTGACGGCACATCGCAGCGATCACATCGCCATCCACCGCGTTGCAACGGTGCGCGATGCTGACGGTCTCGCGCTGAGTTCGCGCAATCAGAAGCTCTCAGCAGCGGGCCGCGCCGCCGCCGCACGATCAATTCCCGTCGCCCTCTCGCTCATCGCCGAGGCATACGCCTCTGGCGTTACGAGCGTTGCAATGTTGCGGGCAATCGCCGAACGCGTGATTGCCGCCGAGCCAAGCCTCTCGCTCGACTACCTTGACTTCGCCGACGGCGCGAAACTCCTGCCACTTGCAGATGAGGGAGAGGTTGGTGATGCAGCATCTGGCGAGGCGCTCGTCTCTCTCGCAGCGGTCGTTGATGGGGTGCGCCTGATTGACGCGATCACGCTCCCCTAGGAGCTCCGGCTAGCGCGTTGGAACTGGTCGCGCAGCAGCGAGGATACGGTCCACGTCGAGTGACCCAGCAACAAGCTGCTTGATCTCTTCAATCTTGCGCAGGTCTTCGGGGTGAGTCTTCACCAGCAGGTCATGCACCATGGATGCGACGCTGTAGGTGTCGCCCTCCATCAGCACGGCAAAAACGTTCGCTCTCCGAATCATTTCAAGCACTCGTGTGCTCGGCCGATAGCCACCGCTGAGAACAAAGCCGAGCGGTCGATTCGGATGCTCCTTTCGGTCAAGCCACAGCTGAGTGAGCTCCTCGATGACATCCTCACGGTCACCAGGGACAACCACAAGTGCGCCTTCGCCAATCCGCTGGATCACATGTTCCGGCTGCATCGCGGCAACAGAGACTCGCGCAATGATTGCGTCCATATCGCGACCTGGCCAAAGCGTCTCGCCCTGCAACCCATCTTCAATGATGGCCAGCGTGGGGTTAGAAAGAATCTGGCGATACGGAAGAACACCGAGGAGCGGAATCCCGTGGCGCGCAAGCCCCTTCTCAAGGAGGCGCGGCAGCTCTGGCTGCAGGTCAAGATCAACCTTGTTGACGATCGCCCCCGCAACCGCAACACCGCGAGCGGCGAAGAGGGCCGCGTTCAGCACGATCTCATCAATCGGGCGGCCGATACCACCCTCGCTGACGATGATCACCGGCGCGCCAAGGAGTGCGGCAACGTCGGCGTTGCTCAAGCCGATCACCGCACCGACGCCCGCATGTCCTGTCCCCTCGAGCAGTAGGAGTTCGTGCTTTTCGGCGAGCTCAACCTGAGCGGCGATGATCTTCGCGCCGAGGTCTTCAACTACCTGTCCCTCAATCACCTTGCGAGTGAAGCCGCGCGGAATCTGCACCGGCGAGAGAAGGGCGACAGCATCAGTGAGGCCAAAAACGCCACGCATTAAGGCGGCATCTTCGTCGGCTGGGGTCTCGTCAATGGTGATCCACCGCTGGCCAACCGGCTTCATGAATCCTGCATCGAGACCTTGCGCACGGAAGGCGGCGAAGAGGCCGAGTGAGGTGGTGGTCTTGCCGCGATTCTGGCCCGTCGCGGCGAGAAAGAGCTGCCGTGCGCCCGCGGCACCGGTCATCGGTCTACGCCTCGTCGCGCGGCGCGGTGCGACGCTCGATCAGATTGACCGCCTCTTTTAGGCGCGTCACCGACTCCTGATCAACATCATCGCGGCTGATGTGTGTGCCGAGCTTGTCCAGTACGTCAGCCGCGACCTGCAGAAAGACGCTTGCATCAGCGATAAAGAACTCCGACTCGTTGCTGTAGCGCACAAAGGTGAGTCGCCCTTGCAGCGTTCGGCGGTCGTCGGCGTGTGCCACCTGCGTGGTGAAGTTGTGACCTTGAATACCGTCTGGGTTCGAAAGGAAGCTCAGCGCGTTATCGATTGCCAAGCCGAACCGAGCGCGCCAACCAGCAAGTCGATCAACTACCTCAGCAGGGAGGCGAAGTTCTGCCACCTCGTCGAAGACCTCGGGGGCGGCCGTCAGCGCGGTTACGAGGGTTGCGCCCTGGCGCTGGCCGAGCATCGCCTGCAGCGAGCGCTCCAACGTGACCACCTCGGCGTCGAAGTGGCTCGAGGTGATCAGGTCAACGAGCAGATCCTCAACGTTGTCGAGCGCAGAACCCTCTGTGAGCGCGGCGGCAAGCGCGAGGATCTCCTCGCGAAAGAGAAAGCGCTCTTCGTGGTCTAGTCCAGCCATGTGCGCATCCTAGCGCGCAGGGGGTTTACGGGTAGATACCCCGCACCGTCATGGCATCGGCAACACGCTGCACCGAGAGGAGGTAGGCACCTGTTCGCAGGTGGCTCTTCTCCTTCTGGGCCATGTCGTACACCTCATGGAAGGCGCGAACCATCTTCTTCTCGAGTCGAACGTTAACCTCGTCCTCTTCCCAGAAGTCGCGGTTCAGGTCCTGCACCCACTCGAAGTAACTCACCGTCACACCACCTGCGTTGCACAGGATGTCAGGGATCACCATGGCGCCGTTCGCGAACAAGATGTCGTCCGCCTCTGGTGTGGTTGGGCCGTTCGCCGCCTCAGCGACGATCTTCGTCTTGATCTTGCCAGCGTTCTCTGCGGTGATCTGATTCTCAAGTGCAGCAGGGATGAGCACGTCGCACGCAATCTCCAGGATTGCCTGGTTACTCACTGGCGTCGAGCCAGCAAAGCCAACGACGCTTCCCGTCTTCTTCTTGTGCGCATCAACTGCATCAAGGTCGAGGCCGGCTGGATTGTGAATTCCGCCGCTGCTGTCGGAGACGGCGATCACCTTTGAGCCGAGATCGCTGATCAGTCGCGCCGCAATGGAGCCGGCGTTGCCGTATCCCTGGACCACGACCGTTGCGCCCTTCAGGTTGAGGTTGATCTTGCCCGCCGCTTCGCGGATGCAGAAGACGGCGCCGCGCGCAGTCGCCTCGTTGCGGCCCTTCGAGCCGCCGAGCGCAATCGGCTTACCGGTGACGACACCTGGAACCGTATAGCCAACGTGCATTGAATAGGTGTCCATCATCCAGGCCATCGTCTGGCTATTGGTGTTTACGTCTGGCGCCGGAATATCGGACTCTGGCCCAATGATGACGGCGATTTCGGTTGTGAAGCGTCGCGTGAGGCGCTCAAGTTCGCCGAGTGACAACTTCTTCGGGTCAACGGTGACGCCACCCTTGCCGCCGCCATAGGGAAGATCCATCACTGCACACTTCCACGACATCCACATGGAGAGGGCCTTCACCTCGTCGATGTTCACGTCCTGGTGAAAGCGAATGCCACCCTTCGCTGGGCCGCGCCCGAGATTGTGCTGCACGCGGTGCCCCTCGAAGACTCGGGTTGAACCGTCGTCCATGCGTACAGGAAAGTGCACGGTGAGCTGACGGCGGGGCTCGCGCAAGACGGCGGCGATACCCGCATCGAGTCCGAGCCGCTTTGCGGCAAGGTCGAACTGCTGCTGTGCAACTGCCCAGGCGCTCTTCTGTCCACTCATCGTTTTGTACCTCTCCTCTGCCGCCCTAGCTGATGCCTGGCGGACGCCATTCGGCGATCTCCCCAACCCTACAACGCGCCCCAAAAAGGTGTTGCGCGCAGGTTGCGCCGTGCTGCCGCGCGTGCGTGGGAACGGTCGCGTGCGGTTACGCGCGAATGAGGGCGACGCCGAGGCCCTTCGGACCGGTGTGTGGGCCAATGGCCGCACCGGCGCGAACGATCCCTGGCTTCAAGGCAGCGATCTCGGGGAACCGAGTGCAGACCTCATCGCGGAACGCCTCGATGTCAGGCGCCTCGGAGTGCAGCATCGTCAGCTCCTGAATTGGTGCTGCGCTGATCAGCTCCATGAACCGCTCACGCGCCTTTGCAGAGGTTCGCGGCTTATCAAGCGTCACGACTTCGCCATCGATGATGTCGATGATCGGCTTCACCGAAAGGAGGCCACCGATCGCCGCTCGCGCTGGGCTGATACGGCCGCCGGCCTTCAAGTAGTCAAGCGAGTCGAGGAAGAAGATCACATGCGTCTTCGGAATGAGCTCGCCGAGCTCGGCGACGATCTGTGGCGCCTTCCAGCCCTCTTCCGCGCGGTGATAGGCGCGCGCCACGAGCAAGCCCTCGGCCGCCGAGGCAGTCGCGGTGTCAACGAGGTGAATGTTCTTCGACTGCGGGTGATCCGCTGCGGCGATCTCGGCATTTCGATACGTCGCCGAAAGCTTTGAGGCGACGTGGATCGAAACGATCTCCTTCGCGCCGCCAGCAAACGCCTTGTCATACGCCGCAGTGAAGGCGGCGGGTGGTGGCGCTGCAGTCTTCGGGAACGGTGCGCCCGGTGCGGTGAGTCGCTTCCAGAACTGATCCATGGTGAGCTCCTCGTTCACCTTGAAGCTCTCGGAGCCGAAGGAGACGATGACCGGCACGATCGTAATGCCAAGCTTCTTTGCGGCATCAGGTGGAATGTCTGATGCGCTGTCGGTAATGATTGCAACCGTTGACTTCACCATGGCGATCCCCCCTTCGTACTTGCGTATGGGCAGAGCGCCCAGACGTCTCCTAGATTCTATCGGCGCGGATCAGCCGTGCGTGTGGTGTTGCCCGGGGGCGCTCGGTAGCAGGATTTCGTGCTCAACTCGACGCAGGATGAGCAGGAACGTGCCCGCCACGGCGAGGAACCCGAGCGTGGCATAGACCAGGCCGTCGACGCCGTAGGTGAATGCCAAATCACCAGCAATCTTCACGCCAATCACCTGGCCGAGGCCGAGGAAGATTGAATAGAGTCCCATCACTGCACTTCGGTCGGTGTGATAGCGCTCAGAGACGTCGGCCAAGAAGCCGAGCGCGGCGGGTGTTGCGCCGGCGATGAAGAACATCGAGGCGCAGAGGATCGCGAAGAGGAGGGCGATGAGCGGCAGCTCATTGCCGGAGAGGCGATTGATGGTGAAGATGGCGGCCATCGCCACGATGAAGGCAATCAGGCCAAGCAGGAGCATCGTGGTGCGGCGGAAGTTGGCGAAGCGATTCCCCCAGAAGAAGAGCCCAACACCGCCGATGAGCGCGACGAAGGCGAAGGCGGAGGTAACGACCACAAAGTCGAATCCGGTGAGTAGGAACTGTCCGGGTAGGTTGACCGTCTCGTCACCAAGCAACAGGTTGAGACCCTGCGGCACCCAGACACCGATGATGGCGTTGATTGAAACCCATGTCGGCACGAAGAGTAGGATGCCGCGCTGACTAAAGAGCTTCATGTACTTGCGCAGTCGATTCTCCGCTTGAGGCACCGGCGCGGCGTGTTCGTCTTTCACGCCATACGCGAAGAAGAGCAGTGCGA
>Ga0214921_10008291_pt1 | contig 13532 bp, 14 predicted proteins | sample LL1505_MetaG_FD_177992 | JGI IMG/M metagenome (GOLD analysis project Ga0214921, IMG submission 177992) | Freshwater microbial communities from Lake Lanier, Atlanta, Georgia, United States - LL-1505 | ecosystem: Environmental > Aquatic > Freshwater > Lake | place: USA: Georgia | collected... | reverse complement strand
GAGTCTTTAGGCTCTTAGCCCGTGCTTCAATTTTCGGGACGTATAGTAAGGATGCGTTCAACGCGACGACTACGACAGAAGCAGCGGGGCGGCGACGCCGCAGAGGCGAAAAAACCGCCTGCGCTATGCCAGTGTATGGATCCGGCTACCGGCAAACCTTGTAAAGAATTGGCGGCAGAGGGGTCGTTATTTTGTAAGCAGCACCCGTATTGTCCTGTAGCTCCTACAAATGGCTATGAGCCGGCGTATGAACCCAAGGCGTGGAGCGATCCTGCTATTTACAAATCTATGAATTGCTACGCGTACGCAATGAACGTCCGCGATCCGAAGTTGATCGGCATGTGCCGCAAAAACAACGGCAATGACTGCCGCAAGTTTTTCCCGCAACCTGGAGCGTTAAATGGGGATCGGTATGCGCTGGACGCAAGCGATCGCCGAAATTGCAAAGTCGTGGAAAAACTCATGATGGCGGATGTTCCCGATATTGAGCGCAGCACCTATTTTGATAAATGCCCGGCGGGGAAAAGCAAAATCGCCATGGTGGTTCACGAAAAGCAGGATTACCATTTCTACCGTCAGAACCCCGACGGCACGTGGAGTCACAAGGACGGAAGCAACAAGGTGAAGGATTTTGATGCGCTGAAGCGGAAAATTTACAATCCTGAGACAGCGTCGCGCGATTACAGGTGGCAGGGATCCGATCTTAATTATCGCGATTTCTGCGGGTTTTATTGCGTGCCGCGGGATCGCCAAATCCTACTAGGACAAGGCGGCGCCTCCCGCCGCCGGTGGCTTGCGGGTGGGACTCGGCAGCGGCGGCAGCGGCAGCCTGGGAAACTGACGGATGTGCTGACGCAGACGGCGGAGTCGGCACTGGCGGAGACAGCGTTGGAAGTAGCAATGGCCCGCCGCTCTTCGCGACGGGCGCAAGCGGCCGGTGGTCATCCGCGTCAGACTCGTCGTCATCCTCGGTCTGGGATTCCGTTTTAAGAACGGCACTCAGCGGGTACCATACGGCAAGGGCTTCTCTAAAACTGATGCGCCGTCCAGGATGCTGATCCAATAGTTTCTTCAAGAGTTGAAGAAACCGCGCATGATCGCGTCTGTAAAACTCCGTTTTCAATGTCGCCGAATCCAACAAATGTTCATAATACGTGTTGAACCACCGCAATCCAAAGAGCCACACTTGTTCCTTTGCTTCCAACAGGGGTGCGCCTTGAATCTCTTTCAGCCCTGCTGTACTCACGTGAATTTGAAGCGTTGTCCCAATCTTGTCGAAAAACTCGTTCTGCTGAAGTTGATAACTTATCGCCTCCAACGGAAGTCCCTGTGCGAGTCCGAGCACTAAATGCCGCTCCGGTGGCGCGCCTTTGCGCGGATTCCACACCTGTAGCGTTTTTATGAGCGGCGCCGAAGACTGCGTGAAAGTCTCCAGATCCTTCAAAAACTCTTCACTGAACGTATTCATGTCTAAATTGATTACGGTTATACACGACGCAAAATAAACGCGACGCAGAATAAGGATGTGGCTCGTTTTCACATATGCAGTGATCGCGCTTCTTGTGATCATTGTTGTCTGGGAATGGATGCGAGGACGCGTATTCCTAGAAGGATTTACCGACGGTGTTGTACCAGAGTTTTTCGGTCGCTATTTTCCACGACGATACGACATTGTGCCGGGAATGCTAGAAGAGGTGGAGGGCTGGCGGCGCAATCCACGGTATTTTGAAGGGTACGTGGATGTTCAGAAACTCGGGTACAAAGGCGACTTTTGTCGCGTAATTGAAAAAGAAGGTGCGCCCGAATCACGCATTGTGGCCTGCGCACTCGCGGGACAAGAAGGACTCGACAGTATGACGTACCGTACCGACTCCCAAAGAGCCGGAATGCGATTCAGTCGCGACGACTACTTTCGCGACGTGAACGGGGACGGGCTTGACGATTACGGCCGCATTCTCAAAATCGCGCCAGCGCCCAACGACAAGTGGGAAGCGCGTGCTGTACTCGCGGGTCTCACACGGTTTTTACCAGGCGCGGATGCCGAAATACCCGACAATTCACCGCCCCCCGAAATCAAAGACCTGCTGTGGTTCTTTGAAGGCGCGATGGTGTGGTATCGGTGGTTCGACGACATGCTGGATTACGCAGAGAATACCCAGGTGAGCATAGCAGGCGAAGCAGCGGTGGAAGAGAAAGTAAGACCAACGCGAACGAAAGGCTTAGAATTCAACCGGATGCCTGCGGTACTAGAAGACACCCCACCAGCCGCCGACCAGTACTTGAAAATCGGCGAAAATGCGCGGCTTGAATTTGACTCCATCGTTCAACTGCGGCAACTACGCGCTATCAGCGTTTGGGCCTATTTTGACGAGTTTACCAACAACGCCCGCATTTTTGATTTTGGAAACGGCGCGGGTCGTGATAACGTGCTGCTGGGGATTGAGGGACGCGGAAACAAAAGCGGTGATTTTGGAACTCTTGGACCGCAACCAACCGACGCGAACGCCGTGTGCCGAACAACACCGGCACCTGAAATGTCGCCACAACTGTACCAGGCCACCAGTGACGCAAACACGGACTTCTGGGAATGCCGTGGTCCAGAACCGGTGAATTCCACGTACCCTGAAGACGAAAAGTCCGGCGACGAACTTGAACCAACTGCGAATTTACTGTTTGAAATATGGGATACACAGCAACGCAAAATGCGCATTCGCGTGCTGAACGCGATCCCACTGAAACGCTGGGTCCACATTGCGCTCACAACAACGGACGGAAATAGTCTGCGGCCCACCTGGCGCGTTTTCATCGACGGCAAAATGGTGTATGAAGAACCGGACGGACATATGGCGCTCAAATCATACGTCACCTCCAATTACATTGGCCGCAGCAACTGGGAAGGTGTTTCGTCGCAGTACGAAGACGGCGATGAAAGGCTCCGAGGCGCACTGTTTGATTTCAGGTTGTATCGCGCGCCGATGAGTGGCGCCAAGATACAAAGAACGGTCCAATGGGGTAAAGAAAGACTAGGGCTCTTGGACAAAAATTGAAGCCTGCCTCCGGCAGATCGTTGTTTGATGCGCAACCTGTACTTCCAACAATCTTTCCTTCCTCCCCCCTCCTTTCTTCAAAAATGTCTTGCTTTCTTTGTGAACGCTACCGTGGAAAGAAGGGCGTCATTCACGACGCCAAGGGATGCCCGATTCGCGAAGGCGTCAAGTGTCGCCGGTGTAATCACCGCGGTCACATTGACGCCGAGTGTACTGCTGCGCGCTGTCCCTACGTTCTTCCGTCAACTCTGGAGGAACTCATCCCAGCAGACAAGCGGCTTCTCTACAAAATTACTACCCACACGCCCTTTGTTGTTGCGACGCCGACGGAAGAGATGATCGCAGACGTAAACAAGGTGGTCGTCCCTGACTACTCCGATTACAAGGCGCTTGGCGTCTTCATGAAGAAGTACGGAATTTCCGTTGACGAAAAGGTGACGAAGGATCCGAAGAAGGAGCGGATCGCGGCGATCAAGAAGTGGGGAATCGCAAACGGCAAGCGGCTTGTTCAGCAAGTGATCCTAGCAGACGGACCAGGCGGCGACGAGTAAACAAACCACATTCTCAAAAAATCCAAAAACACACTTTTTCGCATTCTAAAGAAGAATATGCGGTCAACACGGCGGAAAAGCAGAATCGGAAACGTCGACCCGAATGTGGTAGTTCTTCAGCAGGATCCCTACTCCGCCAAGTTCTTCACGACGTTGAACACGGCTGAGAATGTTCTTGAGGATCGTGTAGGTCTGAAGTCGGGAGGCAAGCGTTCGCTCCGCTTGCGGTTGCTCCGCAAGCGGAGTACGCGCAAGCGGAGCCGTCGGTAAGACCGGCGATTGCTCCTATGAACAACCCCAATTCGCTGTGCTTTTTGGGAAAAATTGAAGCCTAAACGGTATGACTCCGTCAGCCCTTGGAGTGTCTTGATATAACAACCCATTAAGACACACCCTTCCCTCCTTCCTTCCTTCCTTTCCGATGGCGGCGCTCACCACGCCCTTCGCCGCCTTCAACTACCACCCGCATCAAGCGGAGGCGGTCCGCTGGATGCTGGACCGCGAAGCCGAGGACGCGTCGCATATGTGCGGCGGCATCCTCGCAGACGAGATGGGTCTCGGCAAGACGTGGATGACGATCGGGCTGCTTCTCAACGCGCCCGTGGAGGCCACGCTCCTCCTTGTCCCGCCCGTCCTGCAGCCCCAGTGGTGCGACGCACTGATGGATTCCGGTATTTCCTACAGTGTCCTCGGTCCTAGCCGTAAGGCCGGCAAGTCCGTAGCGAGCCCGTGGCGCATCGTGCCCGGCGCACGCGCCGGCATCCACGTCTACCTCACGACGTACGACCGCGCGGTCCACCAGTCGGCCGAACTCCTCTCGCAGGCGTTCGACCGTATCCTCTGCGACGAGGGGCACGTCCTCCGCAACGGGCCGAAGACGAAGCGTTACAACACGCTCTCTCGGCTCGCAGCGCCCCGCCGCTGGATTCTGAGCGCCACACCCGTTCAGAACAAGAAGAGCGACTTCCGGAACCTTCTGCTCTTCCTCGGCATGCCCGTGGAGGCGCTGCGGAAGGACCTTGCGAAGATCGCGGATGACGTCGTGATGCGCCGCATCGTCGACGACGTGCGCGACGTCATCACCACGATGCCCAAGATGCGGCCGCTCCACATCGTCCACCCCGTCAAGTTCCCGAGCGGGAGCGAAGAGGAGCGGACCTTCAACGCGCTCATGGGTCGCTTCGAGTACGCCGTGGAGGCATCGCTCCGCGGCACAGTCGTCCTGGAGCTCTACCTCCGCATCCGCCAGTTCATTGCCCACCCCTCCATTTATTGCGAGGCGATGAAGCGGAAGTTTCCGGCCACATACAATCGCACGTGGACAGAGAGCGGCGCGAAGCACGAGGCGTTCAAGGCGCTCCTCGCCACGGAGGAAAAGGCGCCCACGATCGTGTTTGGGCACTTCCGCAAGGAGCTGGATTTCGCAAAGTCGGCGTTGGAAGCGGCGGGCTACGAGACGTACCTCATCCGCGGCGGCATGACGGATCGCGTGCGGAATCTGGCGGTGACGAAGAGCCGCGAAGCCGCTGCCACGGGCCGGCCCGTGGCGGTCCTCCTCCAGATCGTGGCGGGCAGCGCAGGCCTGAACCTCCAACACTGTCGCCGGATCGTCTTCCTCAGTTCGCACTGGAACCCGTCCGTGGTGGACCAGGCGATCGCGCGGGCGTACCGCATGGGGCAGACGGAGCGCGTGGAGGTCCATCACCTGCTGCTGGCGGACGGTGCCGAGAAGAACCTGGACCGCTACATGGCGGCGAAGCACGCCACGAAGCGCCTCTGCGCGCTGGAGATCCACCCGAAGCTGTTCAGCGACTGCGCGGCGGACGACAAGGTGATCTCGCAATCGCTGGATGCCGCGCTCGACCTCGACGACGACCTGGACGACGACCTGGACTTTGACCTTTGAGGCAGCCCGCGTAGCCGGCGTTGTGCAGAATCCTCAACAAAGCACAGAACTAACATGAACAACACAGAAAACACAGAAAACACAGAACCCACAGAACCCACAGAAAAAACACAAAACCCAAAAACACCCACATTTTTGCGTGATCCGGCGAATCCACGAGATACTGTGTTGCGACATATTCGCGACGTGGTGGTGAATCTGATCGTAGATCTGGCGCGCGTGGTCTTCTTCTGGGTGCCCGGTGGCGATGCCGCAACGGGCCGCGCGCTCATGACCTTCCACCCCTTCGCCATCATGCTCACAGTGGCGTTCTTCTTCCTGCTGCCTTCCAAACACCCTGCCCGGCTGCTCATCGCGTGCGCTGCTATTGTTGTTGTCGCGAGTCAGTGGCTCTTGGGCGGGTGCGTGGTTACGCGAGCCGAGCAACGGCTCACAGGCAACAAGGAGACGATCATGGATCCGTTTTTGACGCTTGCGGGGTTGCCTGCGGACCGGAACACACGTATCGCCGCCACCATCGGCATGGGAACCGCACTCGCCGGCGTAATTGTATGGGCAACCGCTTGTGATCTTTTATTCCACACGAACCTGCGGTAAACAGCACAAAATACGATCTACGCGCAACACAAAATGTCGAGTGATATTGTTGCGTTTGTGAACGCGCTGCTTGAAACAGAGCCCGGCCCGCCGCGATCCGTGACTCTCTACATTGATACCGAAGGCGATGCCGCTGCGAAGTTTGAGGTGCTGCTCATGATCATGACGGATATTCTCAAGCGCTGGTACACACCGCCCATCAGCATCCGTCGCTTAACGGAACTGGATCTGGCGCGACTTGTTGGCTACTACGCCTCTTTCGGATACGCATTCAACCTTGATGTCGCGGATGCGCCCCGCGTCCTACGATTCAACAATCGCGATTATGTCCAAGAATCGCGGCTACAGGATATGAAGTTTAAGATGGCGGATGACGGCAAACTCTACACCGTTTCTTTCTCCCAACTCGGTTAGACCACTAGGCATTTCAAATCGGCACATTGAGGAGCCTTTGGCGACGAAATGTGCCCTGATTTGTAATAGACTATTGGCGAATTGAGCCGGTCCGAGCAAGACCGGCGGTCTAATGGAGCCGTGAAAGAATGCGCTGGATAGCAAAAATAGCAGCGATCGCTAGCGCACCCTTGATGATCATGGACGTGTGTTTCCCCGCGCGCCGCGCGTAAATGACGGAAATCACAATAATTGCGAACGCGCCAAGCGCATACAGGAAAATTTCGTGCTGGTTTTCAAACCCTTCGACGCGCGCAGGCGGCGTCGGGTCGTACCGCGTGTCGGCGGCCGACTGTGCCGACGCCATTTGCGCCGATCGTATTAAATTTCTAGGGTTGGCGGGATCGTTTGCGGGAATATCGGTTTCCGGCAAACGAGAATCAACAATGAGCGGCTGCGGCATCTCTACTTACTGACGGCGGGTTTTTCTTGTGTTGCGCCGACGGCGCTTGCTCTGCTTAGGCAGAAGGCTCCTCTGCTTTCGCAGAGAACCACCCACTTTCGGCGGAATGCCTATTGACGAGTGAAGGGGCGACAACGGAACGCCCACCTGTGGGCTGAAACTTGCGCCGTTATTATCATTCGGCCGCTGGTGGTAAAACACTTCGGGAAGACCTGATACGCGCGCCGATTCCATAGCCATCGCGTATTGCGTCGCAGGGAACGGATGGCTCGCCCAGGCACCTGTGGACTGCGGACCCGTGTACAGACCGCCGTTCGCAAGCGGAGGTGGCGCCTGTGTTGATGCCGACCACGCTAAGGCACCCGGATACGCGGCCCAATTGCCCCATGTTGTGATTGGAAGTGACGATGCGCCACCGCGCTGTTTCCGAGTCTTGGCCATTTCTACCTTAAGCCGCGGTTTTTACTAAAAATAGAAACATTTCTGCGAATAGATATGGCGGATCACAACTTTGTCGGAAAGCCCATTATTCGCACAGCCGGATCGGCGCCACCCTCCATGACGGCGGATGAAAAGCCCGCCAAGCCGATTCCGCCTGTACTTGCCCGTCGTCGCGCCGAGTATGTCCGCGAGCACATTCCGATTGTGCGCGGCCTGCTAGCAGAAGGCAAATCGCGCGAGGAGATTTTCGCCGCGATTCCCACCTTTGCCGAGGGCTTCCCTGGTCTGTTCAGGGCGCTACTGGAAAACAACGCGCGCACAAACGCGTACATTGAGCAGACCCTTGTGATGCTCGATCGCATGGGTGCCGAAGAGCTGTCGCAGCACGAGGCGTCCGCCATTGTGGGCACGATCGCCTATAACGCGCACATCAAGCCGATTGTGGAGAATCTGGATCGGAAGTAAAAGCCGTTAATAAGTAATTGTTTGAAGTATAGAATCACCCTGTATTTCAAACAATTTATCCAAGGTCGCTGCGTCAAGCATGCGAAATCACGTTGTTGTTGGTTTTGAGCCGCATAAACGGATTGTTGGTCGGTGGTGGGATCGCCACGCCGCTCCGAAATCCATCAAACGACAATGTGCTTGTTGTAATTTGCCGCATGGACCAACCCGTCGTATACCCACCACTGTTGCTGTGAAGAATGCTGAGCAAATCGGATGTCTCCTTCGACACGTTTTTCTCTGTGTCGTCAATCCAGCCCGCTGCGATTGGTTCCCCGTGCGTCTTACACCAGTCAATGGATCGCAACACGTTTGCGCGCACAAGCATGCGGATTGCCGCCGCTTCCGTGTGTTTAATCAAGTACAGCGTCTCCTGGATCACCTGGATCTCCACGTGCTCGATCTTTTCCTGGATTTCGGCGATCTTTGCGAGTGTTGGGCGCCACGACGCGCACACAGGCAGAGTCAAGATCGGCTGTTTGAAGTTCGCGGCCGCCTGGTACGCCGTTAGAATCGCGCAAATATCCTCACAGTCGCCCAAGAATCCCTTGCCTAGAATGTAGCGTTCCGCGTTGCCGGCGCGGCTTGTGCGCGGCTTCACGATTCCCCATTCTCTGAAGGCACGCGATAGGAGCCAGATCAGGTCAATGGTCGGCTGTTCAACCGTATCAAAGCACTTGATAATCAACACGCCTCCTTTGGTCAACGTGCGGAGGCCCAGAATCACCTCGGCAAGAAGGAGGGGAAAGACCGTGTCCTCCTGCGCATTGTAATCGCTGCTGAAGTCAAACCCGCCGTCCGCGGTAAACAGATGCGCGCCGCCTGAAGCAGTGGTTGCCGCAATGTACGCGTCCTGGTTTGGTTTTAGCAAGATGTTGCCGGTCCCATCGGCGCCGTCGTGAACTTGAACATGCGGATTGTTTTCAAGAAACCGCACGGCTTTCCGCCAGCCTGGGACGTTCTTTGCCTCACTTCGGAGCGTAATTGCCGTCGCAGACGTGTACTCCCACTCCGCCTGTTCGGCGGCGACGGTACAGGCTTCAATAAAGCCGCCGGGTCCTTCGGCAGCATGGGCCGTCTTCAATCCACCGTCACGATCCACAAGGTCTTCTAGGAATGTGTCTAGATCCAAGAAGCGCCACATCTCAATCATTTTGAAATAACTGCGGCTCAGTGGCTGCCGGGTCGCGACCGATCGCGAGGATCGCCGGTTCCAACTCAGGAAGATGTACTCGTACGGGTTTGTTATCTTTTTGTAATCATCCCATTTGCCCTCTTCATAAAAGAGGTCAATCTCGTTTTTTGCCGCTTGTAGGGCGCGGCTTTCAGGCGTCGCAAAGGCATTGAGTGTCGCGACAGTTCCGTGAAACGGAACTAAGGCAACAGCGTTTGGCCCACCGGGTCCATGGACTTCAAGTGTCGTATACATTCAAGGTAAACGTTTAGTACTGTTAAAATAAAGAAGCGTCATTTTTTTGCTGAAAGCACCGCGGATCATGTCCCATCCGTCTTTCTCCGGATTCCACCACTCCACGGCGTCTTTTTCCGTCATATCGGCAGGCAACATAGCTTTCCAATCCGGATCATCTGTTAGGGTCTTCATGCGTCGTTGTGCTTCAAACATTGCCGCCGGTGTCGCCTGCGCCGTCCAGTACTGGTACATGAAATGCGCATTTTTCAGGCCTGATTCAGGCCACGCCTGTTTGTACACAAGAGGCAACTTCGTCAGTCCCTGAATTTCCGACGGCAAAAACTTTGCCTCCTCCACCATTTCCCGCAAAACACCATGGCGTTGATGGGTTGTTAACGCCTTTTCCGTCAAATCGGATCCTGCTTTCACGCCGGATTCCGCAAATTCCTTCCATTCCATCTGCCCCTTTGGCGGCTCCCAGGACTTGTTAGGGCCGCAGCCCCATTCGTGAACAATCGCGATCCGATCCGGATCGGACCCATTTTTCAGAATCAAAATGTTGCGCAAAAACGTCTTTGCGCCGTCCTCCTCCTCCAAAAACACATACTGCTTCCCACTGGGAAACGTGTGGTAACCAATCTTCATCTATTACGTGCGTGCTTTTTTTAAAGATTAAAACCTCCTGAATTTCAAACAATGGAATTAGTCGGTGTGACTATTTCCGTCAATTACGCGGACTTTCTTGCCGAATCGCTCCGCGCAAATCGGGATGCCTTTGACGCGTTTTATGTGGTTACGACGGAAGCGGATGAAGAAACGATCGGCGTGGCTGTAGACAATCACGCTGGGTTGTTGATTTCCGAAAAAGTCCATGCGAACGGAGCGCACTTTAACAAGTCGGGGTTGCTTCACGATGCGCAGAAATACATTCACCAAAAACATCCGGATGCGTGGATCGTTATTCTTGACGCCGACATTTTGCTCCCCCCGTTGTTTCGGCAATCTCTTCAGCCAGAGAAACTCGACAAAACCTTGATTTACGGTCTTGAGCGCTACCAATACCACACAAAGACCGATTTTTTAGAGCAAAAGAATTGTTTCCGATTTGAGATTGATTCAGATGTAGGATGTGCTGGATACTTTCAAATATATTATGATAAAACCAAGTACTACGAATCGTGGAGCAATACAGCAGAAGGCGGTGATTTTAAGTTTGCGGAATCGTTTGCTGGACGCGCAGCCGCACTGGAAGACAAAGCGCTTGTTCACCTTGGAATTCCTGTCGCCAATTGGAGCGGGCGAAAAACGGCGCGGTGGTAATTTACTCCACACTAAACGTCCAATCCGTGTGCTTGTTTGCGGTCTCAAGCAAGGTGTTTAGAAGAATCTCCAGATTGCCTGAAGAAATCTTTAGAAGATCGCGGGAACTGAAGCGAATCGGATGTTTCGCATGGAGTATTTCAATTGAGCGATGAAAGATCACAGCCATTTCAGAACCGGATTTGCCTTTGTGCGCCGTGGGATCAAATACGTAGCGATACATATTGTATCCATACGCATATTCAACTGATGCCGACACTTCGTCCTCCTTGCGGAAACAGAGCGTGTATCCCATATTGACTGCCTGAACTTCAAACAGTCAATTTGGAAGCCGTATTCAAATTTTAGAGGCGGTTACTGCTGCTTCGCCGACGACGCGTTACTTTGCTACTGCGCCGGCGGCTGCGCTGGCGACGTGAATTTAAAAGACCGCGCGCAGTTTCCCAGGCAGCCAACGCGTGCTTTCGTCGATCAAAGGCAGCGTCAGCCTTGAAAAAATGTGCATTTTCAAGAACAGGGAAATTCCCTAAACTAGCCGCAGTTCTTGCCCTATCATTCATCCGCCAAGTTCGCTCAGTGGTATATCTTCGCTGACTTGCTTCAGCCCTTGGCCGATACATTGTTTCCATCATACGTCTGGCCATTTGTGTATTGCGTGCGGCAGGAGCACGTTCCAAAAAACGCTCAAGCATCTGCTCCGCAGTTTCGGGAGGATCCTGCATTGTAATGTGTCGCGTAGCAAGAATTAAAACATTCAGCGGTGCCGGCCGTGCCTCAAATGCGAGCGCAGGATCTGCTTCAATTGCCGCTAGGCGTTCACGTCCACGCGCAACTTCGGCGTTGTATGCATCTCGCGGTCCACGCGCCATCGCAGCCATCATTGCGTATATACCTTCACGAACATTGCGAGGCGCTTCAGGTCTTCCAGGATACGCTGCTTGATCCGGAACATAAACAAGATATTCGGTTATTGAACCGAGTTCTTGTAATCCAGTTGTTACGAAATAGAGTCCAGGGGTAGTCCGAACGGTCGCCAATGGAATTTCAATCAAACCGACTGTTGAAATTAAGTCTCGTGACGTTCTTCGAAGCACCTGTTCAATATCTACGGGAAGTACAAGATTCGGCAACGGTGGCGGCGGTGGCGGTGCTGGCTCACCGTTATACAAATTGTTATTTGCTACCGGTATATTCATTTCTACATAACGGTAGCAAAAATTCTGAACTTCAAACAATTTACTCCACGATCGCAATATCCAGATCGTCCTCCAGCTCCTCCTCAATACCGGTGAGTTCCTGGCCGGCGGGCATGGGGACATGGAGCGACAGGTTCTTCGGCGCGCACATGTCGTCGGCATCGTCGTCGCCGTAGATCGCCTCGTCCACATCCTCCTCTGTGAAGGCACCAGGACCGGCCGGGATCAGTGCCGCCTGTGCCGGCGTGGATGTCGCCAGCTTCGCCGCACTCATCTCGTCAAACAGAATCTCGCTGAACGCAGTTCCTGCGCGGATCGGCGCGCCCAGCATCACCTTGGCGCTGACGCCGAGGCACGGGTCCCGCTCCCCAAACTTGGCGGCGTTCAGCGCAATCTGCTCCGTCTGCTCAAAGCTCATCTTCGCCAGCGGGCCAATGTCGTTCTTGTTGATGCCGTAGCGATCCACGCTCATCACGCGACCCTTGTGGCACATCTTGTCCAGAAGAAGGCCGACGTGACGGTAGTTCACGCTGCTGCCGGACTCCGCAAACAGCGTGCTGATCTCCTTGTAAAGGGTCGCCCGCGTCGCCTCAATGCCCAGGTTGTTGAACATGTCGTGAATGTCGGAACTTACAACGCGCGTGGCGTCCACATCGGGGTGCGCGATCACCTCCAGGAAATTGCTGCCGTCGCTCGTCAGCGTGTACTGATCCACCGCCTTGTAGCCGTCATCGCGGAACTCGTGAACATCCGAGATCTTGCTGTAATTCACGGCGCGCAGACCAGGGATGCCGCGGATCGCCGTGCCCGTCAGGATGCGGTTCTGAAGCGTCTTGAGCGTGTTCAGATCATCCAGCGCGCCCTCCGTCGCCGCAAGACGCGCGCGGAACACCAGTCGGGTTGCGTTGTAGTCCGTGTACAGCGTCTCAATGTCGGCACCAAACTTTGTCTTCAGGATAAACGCAATGTCGTCCATGGTAATGTCCTTCGTAAATATGCGCTCGCGATCCAGTTCAAACCGCAGGATCCACGGGCTCTTCTTGAGTTCCTCTGCCGCCTCGGCATCGCTCTCGGACTCGCCACCTGATAGCGGATCGGCGCGCTGCGCCGGCGCGGCGACCGGCTTCTCCGCCTCCTCAAACGCCGCAAGGTACGCGAGCCAATCGGCATCCTCCTTGATCAGCGTGGCAGAATCGCGAGGATCGTAGTAAATCCGCGCAACCGTCACAATGTCCTGGAGCAGCGTAAACTCCAGTTCACGTGCTACACGCCGCGCCTCCTCCTTCTTGTCGCGCAGATCGCGACGCAGGGGAATCGTCAGTTCCGTCGCCTTCGGCTTCTTCGTTGCCTTCAGCAGTTCCTTCAGACGCGGCACACCTCGCGTCATGTTGGACTTGGCGGCTACACCCGCCAAGTGGAACGTGTTCAGCGTCATCTGCGTGGCCGGCTCACCGATAGACTGCGCTGCGATCACACCCACGGGCTGACCCGGTTCTACCCACGCCTTCCAGTGCTTCAGGATCGCCTGCTGTACAAGCGCGTCCAGCGCCACCTTTGTGAAACCCTGCTTCTTCAGCGAAACAGGGCGGAGATGGTAGCGAACCAGTGCTCCCCACAGTTTATTGTTGGCGTGCGTCTTCAGCAGAATCGTCGCCTGCGCCGCCAGCGCATCCTCCGCCGTAATGTTCGCCTCCTCCGGCACT
>Ga0214921_10008290_pt1 | contig 13533 bp, 10 predicted proteins | sample LL1505_MetaG_FD_177992 | JGI IMG/M metagenome (GOLD analysis project Ga0214921, IMG submission 177992) | Freshwater microbial communities from Lake Lanier, Atlanta, Georgia, United States - LL-1505 | ecosystem: Environmental > Aquatic > Freshwater > Lake | place: USA: Georgia | collected... | reverse complement strand
CGTTCTTCTATTAAGCAAGTTGCATCGGGTCGTTTTGGTGTTACCAGTGAATACCTCGTGAATGCTGACGACTTGCAAATCAAGATGGCCCAGGGTGCAAAGCCTGGCGAAGGTGGACAGTTGCCTGGATACAAGGTGTATCCAACGGTGGCAAAGACTCGTCACTCCACTCCTGGAGTCGGTCTGATTAGCCCACCTCCGCACCATGATATTTATTCCATTGAAGACTTGAAGCAATTGATCCATGACTTGAAGAACTCAAACCCACTGGCACGAGTTCATGTGAAGTTGGTTGCTGAAGTTGGAGTCGGAACAGTTGCTGCTGGAGTGAGCAAGGCAAAGGCAGACGTTGTTCTTATCTCTGGACACGACGGTGGTACCGGCGCGTCTCCTCTGACATCTCTGAAGCATGCAGGTGCACCGTGGGAACTTGGGCTTGCTGAAGCACAACAAACATTGATGCTGAACGGATTGCGTGACCGCATCGTGGTGCAAGCCGATGGTCAGATGAAAACTGGCCGCGATGTGATTATCGCAGCGTTGCTGGGTGCTGAGGAGTTTGGTTTTGCTACTGCGCCTTTAGTGGTGAGTGGTTGCATCATGATGCGCGTATGCCACCTCGACACATGCCCCGTGGGTATTGCAACACAAAACCCAACGCTTCGTTCACGATTCTCTGGCAAGCCCGAATTTGTTGTGAACTTCTTTGAGTACATCGCCGAAGAAGTACGGGAATATCTCGCACAACTTGGTTTCCGTACTTTGAAAGAAGCCGTTGGTCATGTCGAAATGATTGACGCTCGAAAAGCTGTTGAGCACTGGAAGGCAAAGGGTCTAGACATTTCTCCGATGTTGGAAGTTCCGCAGAACCCGTACAACCAGACACCGTTTATGTCGGTTGCTCAAGATCATGGTCTGGGCGAGGCGCTTGATAACGAACTGATTGCGCAATCTCAATCGGCAATTTCAGATGCACGTCCTGTGAGTATTGCAGTGCCTATCCGAAACGTAAATCGTACGGTGGGAACAATGCTTGGCTACGAAGTTACAAAGGCATGGGGTGGAGCCGGCCTGCCTGATGGAACCATCAAGATTCATTTCACTGGTTCGGCTGGTCAAAGCTTTGGGGCGTTTGTTCCCGCTGGAATTGAAATGCGTTTAGAAGGTGACAGTAACGACTATCTCGGTAAAGGTTTGTCTGGTGGTCGCATCATCTTGCACCCACATCGTGAGTCCACATTTGTTGCAGAAGAAAACGTGATTGCTGGCAACGTCATTGGGTATGGTGCCACTAGTGGCGAAATCTTTATTCGCGGAACAGTGGGTGAGCGTTTCTGCGTGCGTAACTCGGGTGCTACTGCAGTAGTCGAAGGCGTTGGTGACCATGGTTGTGAATACATGACTGGTGGCCGCGTGGTGGTGCTTGGCGCTACTGGTCGCAACTTTGCTGCGGGTATGTCTGGCGGCATTGCTTACGTGTACGACCCAGATGGTCAGTTCCCAAGCAATGTGAACTACGAGATGGTGGAACTTGAACATGTTGGTGGCGAAGATGAGGAATGGCTACGTGCAGCAATCACTCGACATGGTTCCTTTACCGAATCAGCTGTAGCTGAGCGCATATTGGCAGCGTGGACTGTGGAAGTGTCACGCTTCCGCAAGGTAATGCCACGCGACTACAAACGAGTTCTGGCAGTTCAAGCAGAAGCAGCAGCCGAAGGTTTGACTCAAGAAGAAACAGACGACCGAGTGATGGAGGCAGCACGTGGGTGAGACAACCGGATTTTTAAAGTGGGGCCGTAGCGGTCCGACGCGTCGTCCTGTGGAACTGCGATTGAAAGACTGGAAAGAGGTGTACGAACCATTTGATGATTCAATCTTGAAGAGCCAGGCAGGCCGTTGCATGGACTGTGGTATCCCGTTCTGCAACAACGGTTGCCCACTTGGCAACCTCATTCCTGACTGGAACGATTTGGTGTACCGCGAACATTGGCAAGACGCCATAGAGCGACTACACGCCACCAACAACTTTCCTGAGTTCACAGGTCGTCTCTGTCCTGCGCCGTGCGAATCTGCATGTGTCTTGGGAATCAACCAAGATCCCGTCTCAATCAAGCAAGTCGAAGTCACCATCATCGATCACGCATGGAATGAAGGATGGGTGACGCCACAAATTCCGACGTTGCAAACAGGAAAGCGCGTTGCAATCATCGGTAGTGGTCCTGCTGGCCTTGCGGTGGCGCAACAACTCACGCGTGCTGGTCATGAAGTGGTTGTGTTGGAACGCGCAGACCGAATCGGCGGGTTGCTTCGTTATGGCATTCCTGAATTCAAGATGGAAAAGAGTCATCTCGACCGTCGTTTGGATCAGATGCGTGCAGAAGGTACTGAGTTTCGCACCAACGCAGATGTGGGTGGGGCTGTAGATGTTGAGATTCTTCTCGCTTCTCATGACGCAATTGTGATGGCTTGTGGTGCAACAGCATGGCGTGACCTTGATGTACCAGGCAGGGAACTCACTGGTATTCATCAGGCGATGGAGTACTTGCCAATTGCTAACAAAGTGCAAGAAGGCGATTTCTCTGACGCCTCAATTGATGCAAAAGGAAAGAACGTCGTCATCATCGGTGGCGGAGATACTGGTGCGGATTGTTTAGGCACATCGCTTCGTCAAGGCGCAAAGCAAGTTATTCAATTGGAAATCATGCCGCGACCACCTGAAGAGCGTGCTGCAGGTAACCCATGGCCTCAGTGGAGCATGATTTATCGCACTTCGTCTGCACATGAAGAAGGTGGCGAGCGAATGTTCAGTGTGAATACTGAAAAGTTTCTCGACGATGGAAACGGAAACGTGCGTGCATTGTTGTTGAACGAAGTAGAGATGGTCAACGGTCGTTTCGAAAAGAAGGAAGGCTCAGAGATTGAGATTCCTGCCGACCTCGTGTTCTTGGCAATGGGTTTTGTTGGTCCAGAAAAAGGATCATGGATAGACCAATTGGGTGTGGCACTCGATGATCGCGGCAATGTGGCCCGCGGCGCTGATTATCAAACCAATGTTCCTGGCATATTTGTGGCCGGCGACATGGGTCGTGGCCAGAGTCTTATTGTGTGGGCAATTGCTGAGGGTCGATCTTGTGCAGCAGGTGTGGATACATACCTGATGGGAGAGACATCGTTGCCATCTCCCGTTCTCCCCACAGCTCGTCCACTGCTGTAATCGCACAAAAATAGTGTCTGACGGTGATGCGCCACCTTTTGGGGTGCTTCAGGCTCTACTGTTGATTGTCGTGTTGTTACATCGTATTGGTTATCTCAAAAGCAGAACTGCAGTTGCGGTGTCTTTGGTGTCCATCTCGCTATTAACTATGTCGGCGTGCGGTGGCGACACCTTGGGTGTCGCAACCACCGTTGTCAACGTGACTCCCACTAACTTTGCCACCATTCCACCTGTTGCAAGTACTTTGCCAGGCACCACAACCACGCTTCCTACTGGCGCTGTTGGGCAAGAAACTATTTACACGGTAAAAGCTGGTGACACTCCAATTGGGGTTGCGAACAGATACGGAATCTCGCTCAACACACTGCTTGCATACAACGCAATGGTGAGCCCAAGTGAATTCCCGTTTCCCGGTAAGACGCTGCGAATTCCAGCTGCTGCGGTGGTTAACCCAGATACGGGCACAACGCTTCCTGGTACAAGTGGCGGTACTGGCCCTGTATCGGCAGGGTGCGGAACACGACCTGCTGGCACCTATGCCATCGAGAAGGGCGACTCGTTCTTTGCAATTCAGAAGAAGTTCTGCGTGACTCTAGGAGCACTTCTCACCGCCAATAACTGGGCAGATAGTTCTCAGATGCTGATGCCTGGTGAAATCATCAACATTCCAGCAGCTGGTAGTTAACGCGACGTAGTTCGTTTACGGCGAGCGTGCCGTTCGATAGCTAACCCAATGAGTTCATCGATCAATTGCGAATAGGGCACACCTGTTGCATTCCATAGCTTCGGATACATGGAGATAGGTGTAAAACCGGGAATCGTATTGATTTCGTTACACAAGAAACCGCGACCATTTTCTTCGTAGAAGAAGTCAACGCGAGCCATTCCTTCACAATGCAGTGCGTTGTATGCACGTAGGGCCAACTCTCGAACTGTGTTGCTCTCTTGTTCGGTCAATAAAGCAGGAATCATGAGTGTTGCAGAATCGGTGACGTACTTGTCTTCGTAGTCGTAGAACTCGTTGCCCGGAATGATTTCGCCAGCGACAGAAGCGCGTGGTGATCGATTGCCTATGACTGCAACCTCTATCTCGCGGCCGCTAATGCATTCTTCACAGACAATCCATTCGTCGTAGGTAGATGCATGCTGCACGGCGGCCTGAAACTCTTCGATGGTGTGCGCTTTAGTGACGCCTACAGATGAACCCATATTGGCCGGCTTTACAAAAAGTGGAAGACCCAATTGAGACGCAGCATTTTGCAAGACAGACGGAGTAATCATGTCTTCGCGCAATGTGAGATGGCGTGCTTGGGGAATGTTGTTTTGAGCAAATAGAGATTTTGAAACTCCCTTGTCCATCGCAACGGCACTTGCCAACACGGCACTGCCCACATATGGAAGATTCAATAACTCCAACAAACCTTGGATGGTGCCGTCTTCGCCTAATGGTCCGTGAAGAAGTGGCATCACCACCGTGTTGGTGCCAAGAGCAGAAAGCGCTGCCGATGTGGTGGCCGGGCCAGTTGCAGCGAGGGTGTCAGAAATGGCTTCAGGGTTGGTTGTCCCGTCGGCGTTAACAGGCAGTGCAGGAAGTGACCAATGTCCGTCTTTGCTAATTGCAATTGCAGTGGTCCTGTATTTCTTGGGGTCGACTGCTTTCAGCACATGTGCCGCGGTCACGCAACTGACGTCGTGTTCGGCAGATTGGCCCCCATAGATGACCACAAGATTGAGGAGGGGGGAGTTGCTGTCCATCGTCACGACGGTACTCGCCACTAGGGTCTGCACATGCGCATGACGGCTTCAGAAGTGGCGTTTGCTGCCCATGGAACCCTGATAGGGCCAGATGTTGAGGCCCATGGCCTTTCATTTGACAGTCGGTCTTTGGTAGCTGGACAAGCGTTTGTAGCAGTGGGCGCCGAGCGTGATGGGCATGAGTTTTGTCAGGATGCAATTGCGCGTGGGGCTGTGTTCTTGCTCGTCCACCACGGGAAACAAATCGACGGGATTACCTGCGTCGAAGTAGAGAACACTCTTGATGCACTTGCGTTAATCGGCGCGTACTTGCGTCAGAAGTTGAGTGCACAACTTCAACATCGTGTTGTAGGCATTACGGGCTCTGTAGGAAAGACCAGTACAAAAGATTTAGTGCTCGCAGTTCTCTCTGGTGGCTTTGCGCATGTACATGGCCCTGAAAAATCCTTGAACAATGACATTGGGGTGCCTATAACAATCGCCAACGCTCCCGATGGGTGTGACGCGTTGGTGCTTGAGATGGGTATGCGTGGATTCGGTGAAATTGGTCGACTCTGTGCAGTCGGTCAGCCCTTTATTGGGGTCATTACCGAAGTCGGTGATGCTCATAGTTCTCGCGTTGGCGGAATAGATGGAGTGGTGCGAGCGAAAGCGGAACTTGTGCAGTCGCTTCCAGCCGATGGAATTGCAATCGTCAATGCTGACTCAGTCAATGCAATGCGCACCGTCATTGGTATTGACGCACGAGTTGTCACGTTTGGATCTCATGATGGGGCCGATGTCTTGTGGTCAATTCGTTCCGTTGATGAATCCGGTCGTCACATTGCTGTTTTTCGATATGGGGCGCAAGAGGCCTCTGGGCTGGTGCCACTTCCCGGATTACACATGGTCTCGAACGCAGCAGCGGCAATTGCAGTGGGTATTCACTGCGGGATGCCATTGCAAGACGCAGTGCACGCAATGACAACAGTTGTTGTGTCGCCACAACGAATGCAGTGGGTTGCTACAGAAGCAGGACTTCGCATCTTGGATGACTCTTACAATGCCAATTCATTGTCGGTGAATGCAGCACTTCGCACACTTGCTCAAGTGGAAGCAACATCACGCTTTGCGGTACTTGGTCAGATGGCTGAAGTGGATGATGAAGTCAACGCTCACCTGTTGGTAGCTGCAACCTGTCGTGATTTAGGAATCGAAATTCTTCCTCTCGAAACTGATTTGTACGGTCTGGTGGCAATGTCTGTCGACGAGATTGTCAAACAATTGTCGATTGAGGGTACTGACTCAGTCGTTCTCGTGAAAGGTTCACGTGTCTCAGCAACTGAGCGCGTAGTCCGGGCGTTAATCGCCTAGTGAGATTGCGGCTTCGAATCTAATTTTCGGTCAAGCTTCTCAATGTCGCACCACCATGCCAAGAAGAGTGCCCATGCAGCGCCTAAGTACAACACAGGACGTGCGCCGATGGCGTCCATCACGGGGCCAAAGATGGCGTTACCCAATGGAATGGTTCCGCCAAAAGCCATAAACCACAGAGCCATGACTCGACCCCGAATTTCTACTTCGAGTCTGCTTTGAAAGACCGTCATCATTGAAGTAGTTGTTCCGAAGTATGCGACACCGAGGAAAAATCCGGTGACGAACGCAAGTGTGGTTCCACGCACTGATGCAAAGGCGATCATGGCAAATGCAAACGCAAGAAATCCTCGGCGCGTCAGTGTTCGTTTATCGAATGGTGCCAGAACCGTTCCAATGGCGAGTGCGCCGACTAGTGCTCCGGTACCCCAAGTTGCATACAGCCATTTATATGTCACGGTTTTCGGTTCAATTCCGAATGCCAAGTCTGCGACTGCAGGAAATAGTCCAACGAACGGCAAGCAGAGGAGAGAGAACGAACTCATGGAGAGCAACATTCGGCCGATGGTCTTTCTTTCGCGTGCAATTCGAAAACCCGCTGTGAATGATTTAAGGCCGTGTTCTTTGCGTGGCAACGTCGGCGGGATCGTGATGCGTAGAACTGCCCATGTGACAAACAGGTATGTCGCTGCGTTAAAGATGAAAACTTGTCCTGCAGTGACGCCCCAACTCATCATTAACGCAACCAAGATGGGTCCAGTAACTCGAGATCCATTGATGGATGCCGAATTCAAACTGATGGATCCGCCTAAGTCTTCGGGGCGTACAAGGCTTGGAAGAACTGCGGAGAAGGCAGGTGCGTTACATGCATTGCCAATACCAACGCAGAGCTGAGCAAGAAAAAGTGCATAGATCGGGGAGTGGGCGATGGTGAAAATGCCAAGCAACACCGACCCGCCCATCTGAATGGATTGAGCAAACACCAACCACTTTCGTTTGTCGAAGCGGTCGGCCATTACGCCAGCGGGGATAGAGAGAAGCAATAAAGGCCCAAGTTGAGCGAATACAAAAATACCTACCGCAGAGGCGCGTTGGGTGCGCTGATAGATGTACGCGGGCAAGACAACGTTTTGCATCCACGTTCCAATGTTTGATGCAAAGTTTGAGTACCACATGATGCGAAAGTCGCGATATCCAAATGCAGCACGTGCAGTTCCTGGCCGTGGAGGCGTGCGGCGTGAAGCCTTCTGGGGGGTATCTGTCATAGGGGTCATACCGACGCTAGTTCCTCGGCCGTGATTGAGGGTTGTTGGTCCCCAACAGCGCGTTGATGAGTGGTAAGAATGTGGTGATGAGTGCGTACGAGCCACCAAGTGTTATTCCGGGTGCCCGCCCCAAGGATGAGTCATGTCGGACACGATTCGGAACTTTTCCTGAGTGTCCACACTGTGGCGGAGATCTGCAACCCGAGCATGCACATTTCAAGTGCTTCTCGTGTGGCTGGCGCGATAGTTGCTGCGACTAACAACCAGTTAGTGCAACTGCATCAATATCACTTTGTGTTGAATGCAATTGGCAGCGACGCAGGACCAAAAATTCCTACACCAGTTGACTTGTATTCCACTGGCCCATCAAGGCGAAGTTGAGGCATGCGGTCTGCAAGAACAGTGAATGCCTCCTGAAGTTCCGCACGTGCAAGTGAAGCCCCGAGGCAATAGTGAATGCCAGCACCTAAAGACAAGTGTGGTTGTCCAACGGGAGGCCGCAAGATGTTGAAAGTATTTGGCTCGGGAAAGACTGCAGCGTCGAAGTTGCCTGTGGCCATCGAAGTGCTCATAAAGGTTCCCTTTGGAAACAGAACTCCGTTGTATTCGATGTCTTCCGAGGCAAATCGAATTGTTCCACCAACTGCACCGTTGTAGCGCATCACTTCTTCAACTGCGCGTGGAGCAAGTGAAGGGTCGTTGCGCAGCAGTTCCCATTGGTCGGGGTGCTCGGCGAACAATGCCAAAGCCAGTCCCAATTGATTACGCGTGGTGTCGGTGCCACCAACGATGACAGCTTCCACCATCATCACTAGTTCTTCGGTGCTCAATTTGTCGCCGGCTTCTTCAGCAGAGATCAGATCAGTCAGTAGGTCGTCGAGTGGAACTGATCGACGTTCGGCGATGAGGCCGCGGGTGTATTCATCGAGTTCTTCTTGAGCCGCCATGATCGTTGGAAGTTCGGTTGCTAAATCTGAGCCGAAAATGCGAAGGACGTCTGTAGCGAGACGACTGAACAATTTCCAGTCTTCTTTTGGTGCACCGAGAAGTTCACAAATGATGGGAATGGGGTAGGGCTCGCAAATGTCTCGCACCACTTCAGCGCGTCCAGTTTTTGCAACGTCATCAATGAGGCCGTTCACCACTTCACGCATGAATGGGCGAAGCCGGTCGGCACTACGTGGAGAAAATGCTGGCGCCACAAGTCGACGAAGACGAACATGCACTTCTCCTTCGGCGCTCAGAATGGACTCACGGCGTCTGCTCATGAATGTCTCATTGGTAATGCCTTGCAGTTGTGCAATGAACCCAATGGCGGATTGCCAGCGCTTGTCTCTCAAGATGCCTATTACAGATTCATATGTCAGGACGCTGTAGCCAATCTCGGTTTTGGCAAGCCAGCTCTGATTGGCAACATCGCGAAGAAACTGATGGCGATCCGTTCTGGATTGGTCCATGATGACTGGAATTTCAGGGAGGGATAGTTCGGAAGCCAAAGTTGCCATGGCTATAACTTATGGGTTGAGAGGGCTCCAGAACCCAACTGAGGGCTAGCAACAGCCTGCTGAATGTGGAATCCTTGTCACATGGGCACTTTCAAGAACTTCATCAATGGGCAATTCGTAGAAGCGGCCGATGGTCAGACAACTGCTGTCATTGATCCATCCACCGGCGAGGTCTATGCGCAGGCCTCTCTCAGTGGTGCGGCTGATGTGGACACTGCAATGAAAGCAGCGGGAAAGGCATTCACGTCGTGGAGCCAAACGACTCCTTCTGAAAGGTCGCTAGCGTTGTATCGGATTGCAGATGCAATTGAAGCGCGTGCAGACGAGATTGTTGCAGCCGAGGTAAAGAACACTGGTAAGCCAATTGCATTGACCGCAAGTGAAGAGATTCCTCCGATGGTGGATCAAATTCGATTCTTCGCCGGAGCAGCACGCATGTTGGAAGGCAAAGCAACGGCTGAGTACATGGCAAACATGACTTCAATGATTAGGCGTGAACCTGTCGGTGTATGTGCACAAGTTGCACCGTGGAATTACCCAATGATGATGGCGGTGTGGAAGTTTGCGCCAGCAATCGCTGCAGGTAACACAGTCGTCCTGAAACCGTCCGACACAACTCCGGCCTCTACAACGCTGCTCGCAGAGATTGCAGCTGAGTTCTTGCCACCTGGCGTGCTCAATGTCATTTGTGGCGACCGCGACACCGGTCGTGCCATGGTCACTCACGACATTCCTGCCATGGTGTCTGTCACTGGTTCTGTTCGTGCAGGGATGGAAGTTGCTGAAGCTGCCGCAAAGAGCTTGAAGCGAGTGCATCTCGAATTGGGCGGCAAAGCACCAGTCATCGTGTTCGACGATGCCGACATTGAAGCAGCCGCTGCGGGTATTGCTGCTGCCGGTTATTTCAACGCTGGTCAAGACTGCACAGCGGCAACACGTGTTGTATGTGGACCAAAGATTTACTCAGAGTTCGTAGCAGCACTTGCAGAGCAGGCATCTGCAACTCGCACGGGTGCACCTTCGGATCTAGAAGCAGCATTTGGTCCCTTGAATAATCAGAATCAATTAGCTCGTGTAGCTGGTTTCGTTGATCGCACACCAAGTCATGCTCGTGTTGTCACTGGCGGAGAGCGTCAAGGCGCAGACGGTTACTTCTTCACTCCAACAGTGATTGCAGATTTGCGTCAAGAAGACGAGATGATTCAAAACGAAATATTTGGACCAGTAATTACCGTGCAGAGATTCTCAGACGAAGATGAAGCATTGCGTTGGGCTAACGGTGTTGACTACGGATTGGCATCATCCGTTTGGACACGCGACTTTGGACGTGCGATGCGTATGGCAAAGCACCTTGATTTTGGTTGCGTGTGGATCAATACTCACATTCCGGTTGTAGCTGAAATGCCACACGGCGGTTACAAGAAGTCCGGTTACGGCAAAGACTTGTCCGCCTACGCCCTCGATGACTACACGCGCATTAAGCACGTGATGGCCAATCTCGATAGTTGATTATCGAGAGCAGTACTGCTTCCAGGCCTCAGTAAACACTGAAGTCAAAGTTGTACGAATGAATTCCAATTCCTGTTCGCCACAAATAAGGGTGGGCGAAAGCACAACTACAGGGTCTGCGCGGTCGTCAGCACGACAAATAAGGCCAGCGTCGTAGAGCATCGGTGACACCACGGTTCGTAACAGCCATTCACTTTCATCGTCTGTGAACGTTTGGCGTGATTCTTTATTACTTACAAGTTCTGCCACACGGAAGTAGCCACACCCGCGCACATCGCCGACGATGGGGAGTTGTGAGAGCGATGCCATTACGTCATCGAACAATTCTTCGTGACGTAGAACGTTTCCACAGATGTCGTCATTTTCCATCACGTCGAGGTTCGCCAATGCAACGGCGCAACTCACTGGGTGGCCGCCAAATGTAAGTCCGTGCATAAATACACGGTTGCTCTCTTCAAGGAACGGACCGGCAATGCGGTCGCTCACCATGACGCCACCAAGTGGGGCATAACCACTAGTAACACCTTTGGCGAATGTGATCATGTCTGGCTGATATCCAAATCGATCAGATGCAAACATGTGGCCCAGTCGACCGAATGCGCAAATGACTTCATCTGACACAAGGAGAATGCCGTACTTGTCGCAGGTTTCGCGCACTTTTTTCCAGTAGCCATCGGGAGGCACCAAAGTTCCACCTGTGTTTTGTACGGGCTCCATGATGACCATGGCGACTGTCTCGGGACCTTCTGCCAATATGCGGCGTTCTAAGTCATCTGCACAATCAAGAGTGCACGCTGGTAACTGAGAGCAGGTGGCGCATCGGTAATGGTTTGTGTTTCGAATCTTTACGGCGTTTGGTAGCAGTGGTTCAAATGGTTCACGTAACGCAGGAATGCCGGTGATGGACAATGCACCAAGTGAAGTTCCGTGATACGCGTAGTCGCGGCTAATAACTTTTCGTCGAGATGGTTGTCCGATGGCAGCGAAGTATTGGATTGCAAGTTTCCAAGCAGACTCCACAGCCTCTCCGCCACCGGTGGTGAAGAACACTCTGTTGAGGTCTCCTGGTGCAAGCTCGGCGAGTCGGCCAGCAAGACGCGCCGCAGGTTCAGTGGTGTAACTCCAGAGAGGGAAGTAGGCGAGCTTTTCGGTTTGAGCACGTGCGGCTTCTGCGAGCTCGGTGCGGCCATGCCCAATGTTGACGGTGAACAGGCCGCTGAGGCCATCGAGAAACTTGCGTCCGGCCGCGTCGTACACATATGCGCCCTCACCACGCTCAATAATGGGCAATCCGTCTCGCTGGGCTCCAGCAAGTCGGGTGAAGTGGCCCCAGATATGTCTTCGTGATAACGCATCTACTTGGTCAAGGTCCTCAGGGGTCATATATGAACAATAGGTTGCGAGCGTGTAATTGCTTGTCCTTCGGCTCTGAGTGCCTATGCTTTCCTACAGGCACACCGATGGGGGAGGTCCAGTGGCCAGTGAGCGTGGATCAGTTGAACTTGTCAATGTGACAAAGAAGTTCGGCGACATGGTGGCAGTTGATTCGATGAATTTGTCGATCAAGCCAGGCGAATTTCTATCTCTACTCGGGCCAAGTGGCTGTGGCAAGACAACAACACTGCGCATGTTGGCTGGGTTTGAACAGCCAGACGCCGGCCATATTCGAGTGAACGGTCAAGAAGTGCAAAATGTGCCGTCGTACAAGCGTGAAGTAAACACAGTTTTTCAGCACTACGCATTGTTCCCACACATGACAGTTGCGGAGAACGTTGCGTATGGCCTCAAGCAATCGGGAACGCCAAAATCTGAAATCGCAACACGTGTGGCTGAAGCGCTCGACATGGTGCAGATGTCAAAGTTGGCAGAAAGACGTCCACGACAAATGTCTGGTGGTCAGCAGCAGCGCGTTGCAGTTGCACGTGCTTTGGTGAATCGTCCAAGCGTTCTGTTGTTAGACGAGCCACTTGGTGCTCTCGATCGCAAACTGCGCGAAGAAATGCAGATCGAACTCAAGTTGTTACAAAGCCGTTTGGGCATCACCTTTGTATTTGTTACTCACGATCAAGAAGAAGCGATGTCAATGTCAGATCGCATTGCCATCATGCTCGATGGGCACATTGAGCAGTTGGGTGACCCAGAGACTGTGTATGAACACCCATCGTCGGCTTTCGTTGCCGGATTCATCGGTCGCAATAATTTCTGGCAAGGAACCGCTACAGATAATGGTGCTGTGGCTGACGACGGAACAGTTTTCGTTGCTACTCGCCCCGAAGAACACGTACCTACAGGGCAAGACGCCCTTGCTGCCGTGCGTCCTGAGAGTATTCATATCTCGCACGAGCAACCGCAGCAGAACAGCAATGCCGTGAGGGCTCGGGTTTCAGGTATTTCACACTTTGGTGATGTCTTGCAATACGTGGTCACAGTCGGAGAGCGCGACCTATTGGTCTTGTCGCCCCGTTCTTTGGCCCTGCGCCCAGCATTGGGTGATGAGGTGTGGTGTTCGTGGGCTCCTGAAGAGGTGTACCTCTTCTCGGCCCGACAAGCAGACGTCGTAATGGCAGAAGCGCATCTGGACTAGTCGCAGACGCACTATGTTTAGAAAACAGATCTCACACAACAAAGGGGAAATCACATGACTAAGGAACTTCGAATTCTTGCACCGGACAGTTTTCGGGAAAAGCTGAACCGACGCGCTTTCATCAAAGCCGGTAGCGCTACTGCAGGTATGGCAGTTGTGTTGATGGCTTGTGGCGGCAGTGATTCATCAAGTCCAGATACGACTGCACCAGGTGGTTCAGGACAGGCATCAGGCGAGTGGAGTCGCGTCATCAACCAGGCAAGCGGCACATTGGCTATGTACACATGGGGTGACTACGACGATCCAGAACTTGTTGGTGCGCTCGCAGAATCAAGCCTCGGCGTC
>Ga0214921_10008289_pt1 | contig 13533 bp, 16 predicted proteins | sample LL1505_MetaG_FD_177992 | JGI IMG/M metagenome (GOLD analysis project Ga0214921, IMG submission 177992) | Freshwater microbial communities from Lake Lanier, Atlanta, Georgia, United States - LL-1505 | ecosystem: Environmental > Aquatic > Freshwater > Lake | place: USA: Georgia | collected... | reverse complement strand
CTTTTTATCTGATAGTTTAATTGCGAAACCTTTCCATAGATTGCGTCTGCTTTGAAAGGGTTTCATCAATCTACCAATGGTGGTTTATAATAACAGGGTAGTGGGCAGTAGTGGTCACGCAGATGGCGTGAAAAAGAAAAATACTGCTAGGAAAATTATTCTAAGTTGTTGAAGTGCCTGTATATTAATAATCTTCCGGTCGATTCAACTCCCACCGCCTCCATAAATACATATTAGATAACTATATATCTATAATAATACTTATTTTAATCTAAAAACTAATTTCAAGATATTGCCCAGGTTTTAATGTATCCAGAGCCGACTTGATCGTTGCTGCATTTTGCTCAAGTTTGCGCCAGCTGGTTGTTGGGAGAATCAGAATCGCAATCTTCCGGTTTTTTAAGTTCTGTTGGTATTTGAGATTTTGGTCTGTGCTGACGAACACATCAAATAAGGTTTCCGCCTGAGTGATTAAATCGCCGTTGGTGATCTGATCCCATCCCTTTTCCTTACAGGTCGTGACTTCGTGGCCTGTCAGTTGCTTCCGAAGGGGGACCGGCACCCCTTGGTCAAAAAGAATCCGCACAAAAATCAGGCCGCCAGCAAAGAATGCTCTGCAAATTTAAGGACTTCCTCTGCCTGAGATCGGCTCACTCCTGGAAACCACTGAAGGAACTCCTCCACTGAAGCACCATCTTCAAGATTTTGGAACAAGGCACGAACGGGAACCCTGGTCCCACGGAAAACATATTCTCCGCTCTGGATTTCAGGTCGTTTTTCGACGGAAAGGCAATCTTGCCAGCTCATACGGGTATTCTCGCCTTGGTTTTTCGGGTGTCAACGGATCAGAGATACGCGTTCTCAAATCTGCAACAAGTTTCCAAAGCACGCTGGACGATGCGATACGTTTTTTTCTCTCCGAGGTAGTGGGCAGGAGTGGTCACGCAGATCGCGTGAAAAAGAAAAACACTGCTAAAAATATTTATCCAAGTCGTTGAAGTGTCTGACTATTAATAAAATGCCATCCGATTCAACTCCCACCGCCTCCATTTTTCTGTGCATAGAGCCCGAGGGCAGTCCTTAGGAAGGGACTTTCAAAACGACTACTGGACGCTCCAGTTGAATTCCATCACGCCGTACTTATGGGAGTCGGTCAGCGTGCCGAATGCGAGGTCAACAGTGTTGTAGGTGTCCATGCCTTCGCCGAATTTGGTGCTGGTCCAGCTTCCCGAGTAACGCCAGAGGTGGGGAGTGATCTCCACATCAGGTCCGCGGCCCATATAACTCCTGACCTCTTCTTTAGACATTCCCAAGGTATCGGCTTCGAAACGGACCTTTTCGTTGGCCGGAGCCGCATGAAGGGTCGCAAAACCAAGAAGAAGGGAGAGAAGAATAGGAAAAATTGGCATAGGGTCAAAATAAGAGAGATATTGATTTTCGTCGAGTCCTGTCTTTTTTCACTGGTCTAAAGGGTATGTGACATTCGATCGGGTGCTCCATTTTGAAAACGACCCGACAGATATCGATTTGTCGCTGGAACTCATTTTTGGGAGGACCTCTAGATGAGAAAATCCCGATGAGAAGGGGGGGGTAGGTTTGAGTCGATAAGACATATTCGCATTCTTTTAAATGAGACAATGTCTCATTGACAAAAGACCTGGCAAAACCTAGTTTGGCGAATGCTTTTCCTGAGACTTCAACGGATTTTAGCCTGTTGGCGTAAGGTTATTCTGTGGATTGTATGGATGGAGGGAATTCTCTTGGGGCAAGCTCCGCAAAGGGAAGCAGGAGTCGTTCCTGAGAGGGATTTTCAAGAGGAGGAACTGGCGCAATCGGCCCAGCCCCTCAAGGAGGAACCCTTGAAAATCTCGGGCTATGTGGACGGAACCTATGTCTATAATTTTGGGCCCGGATCCGCCACGAACCCGCTGGATTTTCCCACCGATACCGTTCCAAAGGGGGACATGAATCTGAGTGCTCTATGGCTCCGGTTGGAGAAACCTCTGGCGCGAGGAAACAGCCCAGACGCAGGGTTTCAGTGCGGGGTGATGTTGGGGGAGGATGCGACGTACTACGCGGCGGCGGGGACGGCGGACGAACCCTCCGGCCCCAACAGCAATTCCCTTTATGTCGGGGAAGCTTTTGCCAAGTTTTGGATTCCGGATGTCCAAATGGAAATCTGGGCGGGAAAGTTTCAAGCCGTGATCGGATATGAAACCATCTGGCGTCCGGATAACCCTTGTATCACATTTGGAATCGCCGACGCTTTTATGCCCCAAGACAATATCGGAGTTCTGGCAATTTTTGCCCCCGATTCGCTATTCGATATAGGGGTGGGGGTAGGAAACTGTTCCGGGGCGGCTAATGATCTTGGATCGAAAGGTGCCGGGGACGAGTACAGCGTGTTCAGCTATATCAAGATCCGGAATAGCGAGGAAAATGCCATGCTGCAGCCCGGCTTCTACACCACACCCTCCGGCACCCATGGATCGAATGCTCGGTTGGATCTGGATCAAAACTTTTATTATGCATGGAATGTGATAGGGGAGTGGTCCCCGATCTTTGCCAAGGAGAAGTGGAAACTGGCATTCGATGCAACGGGGGGATCCGGGACCGGGGATCCCACCCATACCGAGGCCCCGACGACCTATGCGACGGGTGGACTTTACTCAACTTGGTACATTCTGGATCCCGTTTCCCTCACCGGACGTGCGGAGTATGTGCATACCAGTAACGATGCGATCACCCAGTCCACCCGGCTCAGTGGGGGGGATTATTATGACTACACTCTGACTTTGGGTGTGAAGATCACCGAGGAACTGGTCTGGCGAGGGGAAGGGCGGTTTGCCTGGGGAGCTGAATTGATGACGCCTACGGCTTCGTCCCTTTGGACTGCTGCTACCGAAATCTATTACCGCTTCTGAATTCGGGACGATTGCCAAATCTCTACCTGGGCCAACACATCCTCCACGGTGATCTTGGCCATCCGGCCGGCCCGATGTTGAAAAGTCATCTGGGGTTCTTCTCCGGGTTCATGGAAAGCATCGACCAGTAGCCGTGGATTCTGGCGCCAAGGTCCGACCCGGGCAGGGCTGTTGTAGCCGTACAACCCGATGACCGACCGCCCTAGGGCACCCGCCAGATGTAACGGCCCCGTGTCGGGTGAGATCACCAGGTCCGATCCGTCCAAAATCGAAACCAACCGACGCAGACCGCAACCCAGGGCTTCCTTGGGGGCGTGGCGGCACTCCTCCAGCATTTTCTTTCCCAAGGCGGTCTCCCGCGGCGAACGGGCTCCCACAAGGATGGTCTGGAGTCCGAACTGTTCGTGCAGAGCGTCATTCAGTCTAACCCACGAATCGGGGAGCCAATCTTTCCTGGGATTGCTGGTGCCTGCGACAAGGGCTACCCGCGGGCCGGGGAGATGACGGAAGAAGTGGGTTTGCCACTCTTTTTCGGAAGGCCATGGTCCAAGATTCCATTCCAACGGTTCCCGGGGAACCCCTATTACATCCAGAAATTCGAGAAAATGATCCTGCACATGGCTCAAGGGGCGGGGAGTCAGCTTGGTGTTGGTGGCGAGCCAGTTGAACTCACGGGCACGGGCGCGGTCGAAACCAATTTTGACAGGGGCCTGACAAAGGGCGGTGAGAAGGGTGGCTTTGAAATAGCATTGCAGATCCAGGACCACGTCGAATGGCCGCTGGGAAAGTTCCATGGCCATTTTTACGAAGCCGGCCAGGCCGGCTTTTCGTTCGAAAAGAAGGATTTCATCCACCGCAGGGTGCCCCTGAATCAACGAGGCCCCGGCTTCCTGAAGGAGCCAGGTGATGTGGGCTTTCGGGCGTTGACGTTTGATGGCGTTGACGACGGGAAGGGCGTGTACGACATCCCCCACCGCGCTCAGGAGGACGATGCAGATGCGGGGTTGGGTAGGGAGATTCATCTTCGGGGAAAGAGTTCACACCAAAGGGCGGGAATCTCCCTTTCGGAATAACCCAAGTCGCCACAGCGGGCGCGCTTGAAAAAAGAACGAAGGAGGCGGTTCTTATTTGATGTGTTCACATGATCCAAATTTGCCTCGTTCCTGATCACGGCATCCACATCCAGAAGCCAAGCCTGTGGTTTCTTGCTTGAAGATCCGGACAGGAGGATATTACGGGCATTCAGATCGGCATGGAGAAAGCCGTGCTGGGCGCAGATTTTAAAAAGGTGGCGGACGGAGGAAAAGGCCCGGGCACGTTCAGCCAACTTTGGGTGGGCCGAAAGGAAAGAGGCAAGGTCCCGGCTTTCGGGGACATACGAAGTGACGATATCGATGCGGAGAAAAAGTCCGGCTGGATAAAATAAAACGGCCAGAATCGAGGGGGTGGGGATTTTTTTTGCGTGAAGTTGAGAAGAGCAACAGATCTCTTTGCGGGCACGCGCGGTTCCCCAGTAAAGGTCCCGGGCTAGTCGCCCCCAAATGCCCCCGTGAACGCACGGGCGAACGACCCATCCCGGCGACCCGCTTACGGGGAGAAATGTGACCGGAGCCCGTCCGGGGAAAGTACGGTGACCTGGGTGGCGTCGAGCCAAGTCGCGGAGGGGAGGATTGGATTTTTGTTTCTGCCAAAGAGAGGAAAGATTTCTTCGTAAGGCGGGGCGTACCCAAGCCGGACCGGTGGGGAGGCGAATCAGTTCGAATCCAGCAGGGGGTAAAAGGTTCATGGTTGATAGGGAGGAATTGGAAAGGGAGGGGGGGTGCCGGATTTCATTTTCCCGGCAATTTCCGGATTCATCTTTCCGGAGATGGATTCCCAGCATTGGAGAAGATAGTTGGAAGGAGCGCGGGTGGATTCTGTCCCCATACCGGAGAGGTCGGCTGCTCTTTGTAACGATTCTTTAGGACAGACTCCTTCGGACTGCAGTTCGTAAATGGCTGCAAGGGCGCGACAGGTGTTGGCGGTGCTGCCTTTGGACGAAAGGGCGGGGACAATTTTCTGAAGATTGTCTTCGATCCTCCGTTGTCGGCGGGCGTTCTCCGCCTGCTCCCGAAGGCGACGCTGGGCCTGCGCATCGATGTTGGCCTGAACAGGAACCAACTGCGCCTGGATTGGAGCAAGGTCGAGCAGGAGAAGTATGAAGGGAGCGAAAAGAAAGCGCCGCACGTTACGGCTTCAGAAGGATGATTTGATAGCGAACATCGATCCCATCGAGTCTTTCATCCTGGGTGTTGAGGTCAAAATTGAGGCGTTGGGAGTTAATGATGGACGTCACGATGGCGGCGTTTCCTTTGCGGGCAAGGACTCCGCGGGCGATGTTGTTCTGGGCATTGGCGAATCCCCTTTGTCGCATCAGGGTTTCGAAGCCGATGGTCGTGAAAGCATTTGTCGGGGTTCCTTTTTTCCAGATTTTAATCCCTTGGGCGACAACGATTTCGTCCTTGGACGGGGAGACGGGGTTTGTGGACGCATTGGTGATTCCAATGGGGGGAGTGGCGGGGAGACGGCCCGCGGGGATGTTGGTGTCAGCCGCTTGGAGGTAAGGAGATCCGGCGAGGATCAGAAGGAGGATTTTTCTCATACCCTTCACTTTAAATGGGAAAATTTAGGAATCGAGTCGTGATTTTTGGCGGAGATCGGTTAGGCCTGAACCATGAAAACCAAATCCCTGACCCTGCGAACCGACCCGATCACGAAACTTCTTCTCGCGCTGGTGGCGGCCGGCCTCTGGTGGCATGCCTTTGCCCCTTGGGTTTCGAATTCCGCGCATGCGGACGGCCCGACCAAGGTGGATGTCGTGTCGTTGGGTGGGGAGAAAATCCAGATGACCAGCCAAGAAGATCTCAATGAGTCGGAGCCTAGTTCTGTCAAAAGGAAGGGGTTGCCCGTTTGCAACGTCAACACGAGGTGACGAACTAGCGGCGACGGTAGCCTCGCCCTCTTCGCCTTCGGCGATGGGGGGAATGGGGGTGGTGGGTGGTGCGTCGTCGGGTGACCTTGCGAGCCACTGTGCCCACGGCTTGGACCAATCCTCGGGCCATCCAACTGACGGCGGCAAAGAGCTCCCCGATCGGAATTGAGGGCAGGGTCAGGCGTTTGGCTCGACTCAGTCCGTGTTTTCCCTCGCGGGCCGCTCGGCGTTCGAGTTCGTGATCTACCTCGTGACCGATCCGGCGCGCCTCATCAATGGCTTCCTTCATTGAGAAAATGAAGCATGGGATGGGTTGATCGGGTAGGTGATCCAAACGGACTTTCTCCAACGGAATGGGGCGTACCCCGTATCGGCCGCCGGGTTTGCCGAGATCCGGATGGCCTTCCCCGGCGTGGATCAGTACCACGGCGACTTTGGGGGTGTGGCCGTAGCCTTGTCGGATCATTTCTGCGGCGGAGCGGAGCTGCTTGGCGGCTTTCGAGACGGCGGAGGCGGAGCCCAATCCGCTCAGCTTGAATTCGAAGACGGCAGTGGCTTTTTCTCCAGAAAAGGAGACTGCATCGAGTTCGCGAAAGCGGGACCGCCCGCGTAACTGGTCTCCATGTTCCGGGTCCTGATAACGCAGGATCCGTCGTTCCCCCAGGTGGAAGTGACGGGAGAGGATGGAGCGGACGCCGAATTCCGCCGCGGCGCTGATTACGGAGAGGGCGGCGGGTTCGATTCTTTTTTTGCCCGAGCGTTGTCTTTCCTGCCGGCGGCGGAAGGCGAACCCTTCAGACCAGCGGAGGTAGTCCCGGTCGTCGTAACGGACGAGTTCCACCTTGCCGTAATCCGGCGGTGGTGTCGGGGAATGAGAATGGGGATGAGAGGTCAGGGAGATGATTTTTCGGGCTTTTGGGCTCCCACTAGGCAACAGATGCCTGCGTTACAAAGCGCCAAGGCCAGGGTGCCCGACCAGAACCAGTCTTCGCCAGTAGAAAACTTTAGGTAGGCCGCCCATGCGAGAAGACAAAGTCCGCTGCCGTTAAGAAGGAGCCCCAGGATCACCAAAGAAAGCCAACGAATCATCTCTTGGAATCATAGGCCGATCGAGAAACCGGGCAAGTGGGGAGCAAGCAGAGGATTGACCCTTCGGACGAAAAAAGGGAGTCTCTTGTTCTGTGAAATTCTCCGAAATTGAAAAACACCTTGGATCCGAAGCAAAGAGTTTGTTGGGACATTCGTGCAAAACGATTGCCAAATCCCGACTGCATCTCCCGGGGCCGGATTTTATCAACCGTGTATGGAAAGATAGCGATCGATCCATTTCCGTTCTCCGGAATCTTCAGGCCACGCTGAGTCATGGGCGGTTGGGCGGGACGGGGTATCTTTCTATTTTGCCGGTGGATCAGGGAATCGAGCATTCCGCCGGAGCTTCCTTCGCCCCGAATCCGGACTATTTCGATCCGGAGAACATCGTCAAGCTGGCGATCGAAGGGGGATGCAATGCAGTCGCTTCGACCTTGGGGGTTCTGGGGGCCGTGGCCCGTAAGTACGCCCATCAGATTCCCTTTGTCCTAAAAATCAACCACAACGAGTTGCTGACTTATCCCAATGTGGCGGATCAAAAACTCTTCGCCGGGGTAAAACAGGCCTTTGACATGGGGGCGGTCGGGGTGGGGGCGACGATTTATTTTGGTTCCCCAGAATCAGGTCGTCAGATCGAAGAGATCTCCCGTTCTTTTGCCATCGCCCATGAGTTGGGGATGTACACGATTCTCTGGTGTTACCTTCGGAATCCCGCCTTTAAGACCAAGGAGAAGGATTATCATCTGTCGGCCGATTTGACGGGGCAGGCTAATCACTTGGGTTCCACCATCCAAGCCGACATCATCAAACAAAAGCTCCCGGAAAACAACGGGGGTTACACCGCCTTAAAAATGGCGGGAAGTGATTATGGGAAAACCGATCCCCGAATTTACAGCGAGCTGACTTCGGATCATCCGATTGATCTTTGCCGGTACCAAGTGCTGAACTGCTTTGCCGGCCGGGCCGGTTTGATCAATTCGGGCGGGGCTTCTGGGAAGCATGATGTGGCGGAAGCAGTAAAAACCGCCGTCATTAACAAGCGGGCGGGGGGGATGGGACTGATTTCCGGGCGCAAAGCTTTTCAAAAGCCGCTGAAGGAGGGAGTGGAGATCCTGAATGCGATTCAGGATGTCTACCTCGCCAAGGAAATCGACATCGCCTGATGCCCCTTCGCGGAGCCCGCATCCGCGTCCGGATTTGGTGTTTTACCCCCAATCCGGTTCTCGAAAAAAAAATCTGTGTGACATCGGGTCGGGTGACTTGGAGCGCCGGGGGGAAAGCTCATAATACTGCGCGTCAGCTTCATGCATGGGGAGTGCCAGTCTGTTCCGTGATCGCTTGTAGCGGGGAGACGGCCCGGCATTGGAGAAAGCAGGCCAGAATTGAAGGAGTCAAGACGGTGCAGATTCCTGTGGAAGCTCCCATGAGGCAGGGATGGGCGTGGGTGCACGAGGGGACGGAGAGAATGGATTTCTTTACAAGGGATCCGAAAATCAACCTAAGGGACTGGGCTAGGATGGGAAACTTCTGGCTGCGTACTTTGCGGAAAGGGGATGTGTGGGTGGTCGCGGGAAGCTCAGCGAAAGGATGGCCGAAGGGTTGGTGGAATAATCTGATCCTGAATCTTCAAAAAAAAGGGGTCACCGTGCTGGTGGATAGTCGAGGGGCTCTTTTGCAAGAAGCGGTGCAGGCGGGAGCGGACTGGATCAAATGCAATCTGGAGGAAGCTGAGGGAACGACGGAAAAAAAGTGCGTTGGCGTATGTCTCACCAAACTTTTTGGGGAGGGGACAACCGGAGTAGTCGTGACATTGGGAGAAGACGGATTACAGGCCGAGGTGAATGGAACACGGATTTTCATTCCTGCGCCCAAGGTGAAGGTCAAAGATGCCACAGGTTCGGGAGACGTCGTGACGGCGGTTCTAATCTATGGCGAGATCTACGGATGGACGATCGAGAGGACCTTGCGGGCTGCGACGAGAGCGGGGGCTAGGAAGGCCGGAGGCATTGAAAACGTGGCGAAAAGCGTCTTGTGGAGTTGAGTTGGGAGGGGGGAATCGCATAGGATAATTTCATGGGAAGACAGTGGTTACATGCGAAAAGGGAGGTTGCTTCGCTCAAAAAGTCGAAGACGACCAGCAAGTTTGTCCGGGAAATTAGTCTGGCTGCACGGCAAGGGGCTGATCCGGCACTAAACGCCCGATTGGCCGCTGCATTAGAACGTGCCCGGAAGGAAAGCGTGTCCCGGGATATTATCGAGCGTGCGATTCAGAAAGGATCCGGGACCGGCGAAGGTAAGGATTCGTTGGAGCACATGGTTTTTGAGGGGTATGCGCCCCATAAGGTTCCGATCATTGTGGAGGCCTATACCGACAACCACAACCGGACAGCTCCGGAAATCCGGGTGTTGTTCAAGTCCGGAACACTGGGCTCTTCAGGGAGCAACCGTTTCCTTTTTGACCAGGTGGGAATAGTCGAAGCTCACCATCCCAAGGCAGATACGGATCGGGAAACCGCGGCGATTGAGGCGGGGGCCAACGAGGTGGAGGTTCTGACCCATCAGCAAAACGACGATATTCCAGAGGAAGGGTGTGGGGCGCGATTTTTGACCGAGCGTTCCGCGATGCACGGGGTGGCGGATTGGTTGAAAAAGAACGGCTGGACCGTAGTGACGAGTGAGCTCGGTTTTGTGCCGAAGAACTATCCCGATCTCAGTGAAGAAGCCCGGGGAGAAGTGGGGGCATTTCTGCAGTCCCTGGATGATCACGATGATGTGCATCGGATCTGGGCGGCAGTTCGTTAGTCGTGCGGCGAGGTAGGAAGAGCGTCGCTAAAGAAAATCTTCCGAAGAAGATCTGTCCGGCGTGTGGCCGGCCTTTTGCGTGGCGTAAAAAATGGGAAAGAGACTGGGACCGGGTGAAATTCTGCAGTGATCGGTGCCGGCGGGGGGCCTCCGACAGGACTATTTAAGATTTGAAAATCAGACTTTTCTCCTGATCGTTTAACTCACGCCATTGCCCTTGGGTGAGATCCCCAAGTTCGAGTCGACCGATTCGAATCCGGATGAGGCGAAGGGTTGGATGTCCGACGGCAGCCGTCATTTTACGAACCTGCCGATTTTTCCCCTCCGTCAGTTCCAAGGCGATCCATCGGTCGGGTACAGTTTTACGGACACGGATGGGTGGATCTCGGGAGGAAACCGTAGGCTGGGGATCCAGGAGCCAGGCATGGCAGGGGAGTGTTTGATGATCACCAATCGGAACTCCTTGGGAGAGGCTTTCCAAAGCGACTGGAGTCGGCACTCCCTCCACTTGAGCCCAGTAGCAGCGGGTGTGGGAATTTCTCGGGTCCAATAGACGAGTGTTAAGTCCAGGCTCATCACTGAGGAGAAGGAGGCCTTCCGATTCGGCATCCAACCGCCCCAAGGGGTAGACATTTTTCGGAAAGGAAAACTCTGCCAGAGTCCGGTGATGGGATCCGTCTGGAGTAAACTGGGAGAGGACTCCAAAGGGTTTGTGAAACGCGAGAAGCATGGGCCGGATTCTACAAAAGAAGATTGGCTCGGGTGGGTTCGCTCAGCGCCGGGGTGGTGCGAATAAATTGAAGGGCCGCCGAAGGATCAATCTTTTTCCATGTCTGCAGGATTTCCGAGAGGCTGCTATCCCGGGACTGCTGGACGGAAATCTGGCTGGCCCAGTACGCGGCTGAGGCGGGATCAAAAGGGGCCATAGAGGAACTGAGCGAGGAAAGAATGGGATCCCGAGTGGGGGAAGATGGCAAGCTGCCCACCCATTGGGTGGCCGCCTCCGGGTCGGTACGCACCCAAGTGTAGGCCACGGTCCCGAGTGCACTTCGACGGATTTTTTCATCTGGGATCGAACTGGCCCAAGCGACGGCTTCCCGGGGATCCAGAGATGTCCAGCGACTGGCCACCGATGTTGCCCGGGCAGGGAAGTATTTTGATCCAGCGGGGCTGACGAGCCATGAAGCGGCCGCCCGGGGGTCGGATGAAATGAACCCGGACAGAGCCAGATCGAGGAACTTTCTTTGGACCGGGCCGGGGGCCAGCGTGGAACCCAGCGCTGGATCAGATTGTCCTTGGCCCCAGGCGAGTGCGGCTACCGGATCTTTTCGGACCCAGTCACCCGCAAGTTTTCCAACCAGCGACCATTGAATTTCCCCTGGTTGTTGGATGAGCCAGTGGGCGGCTCTCGTGGGGTCCCGGCGTGTCCATTCTCCAAGGATCTGTTCCAAGGTCTTTTCCCGCAACGGACCGGGAAGTTTACGGGCCCACTGGAGAGCATTCGCAAAATTATTCTGGGCATGGCGACCTGCAACGGAAGTCGTGGCCACAGCCCGTGTGGCGGCGGAGGGAAGGGAGGAGATGCTTTTAATGGCTGTGGCGGAGTTCAGTTTGGCCCAAGTCCGATAGACGGCGTCCAAAGCGACTTCCCGCAAAGAGGGAGATCCCAAATTACCGGCCCATTTGGCGGCCGTGGCGGGTTCCTGTTGTGCCCAAAGGGATGCCGACTCAAAGAGGAGCGATTCGTCCGCTCCTTGCAGAACTGCCTGGTATGCATAGAAGCAGGCGTTTGATGGATCGAGGCGAGCCCAGCGCTGGACCAGCCACCGTTCCGTCTGGTCGGCCCGAGACCCCGGTTCCCATGAAGACAGCTGACGGAGGCGATTCTTAATCTCCTCCAAGGGCAGACCCTGGATTGTTTTTTCATCCCATTTTCCTTCCGGAGTTTTTGTTGTTGAAACCACCGGGCGAATTTTTTTCACGGGTTGAATCAAGGGGGCCGGAACGGGGGAGGATGACTCGGGGGTGAAGTCTTCTCCTGACCTAGAATCTTGAGGTATTCGGGCGAAAACAAAACCGAGGAAAAAACCGCCGAGGAGAGCAGCGGGAACCCACAGCTTGGAGTGATCCCGATTCAGCCCTGCTGTCTTAGGAAAGTCTCCGCGTTGTCGAAGATCCTCTTTTTTTCGGTGGGGGTTTTTTTGTCCCATAGCTTCACCATCATACCGACTCGGGGGTTTTTGCCAAAAAGCTTTGCGTGCCGGCCGAAGAAGTTCCAGTAGAGGGAGTGAAAGGGGCAGGCATCCGGGCCTTCCTTCTTTTTTGGGTCGAAGTGGCAGGAAGCGCAGTGATTTCCCATCTTGTCCTGGTAGGCGGCTCCTGCGGCATAGGGCTTGGTGGCAAAAAATCCACCGTCGGCAAAAAGAACCATACCGAGAACGTTCGGAACCATAACCCAGTCGTATGCGTCGAGATACATCTCGGTATACCAGCGGAGAACCGCCTTGGGCTCATATCCGCCGAGAAGAAAGTAGTTTCCCAACACCATCAGTCGTTGGATGTGGTGATTGTAGGCAAGATCCAGGGTTCCCCGGATGGCTTCGGAAACGCAACGCATCTCGGTTTTTCCGGTGTAGGCCCAGCGGGGGAGGGGCCGATCTGCATCGAGAAAGTTTTCTTCGCGGTAAGCCGGCATTTTGAGCCAATAAATTCCATGGATGAATTCGCGCCATCCCAGAATCTGCCGGATAAATCCCTCGACTGAATTCAGTGGAGCTTTGCCTTCACGGTACGCTTTTTCCGCGGCCTGAATGCATTCCATTGGCGTGAGTAACCCCAGATTTAAAAAGGGGGATAGCACAGAGTGAAAGAGGACAGGTTGATTCTCGATCATGACATCTTCCCAAGAGCCGAATGCCTCCAACCGTTGGTGGATGAAACCCTTCAACCATTCCAAAGCTCCTTGCCGGGTGGTAGGGATCCATAGGTCGTCGCCCTTGCCCGGATGATCGGGGAATCGTTGGGCAACCTCCTTGGCTACTGCGGTAGTCATCGGGTCTTGGGGGATTTTGGGAAGGGGCGGGATTTTTGGATTCTCCTTGGAAAACTCGCGGGACGTACGGCGGTTTTGGTCGTCGAGGTTCCAATCTCCTCCCTCCGGTTTCCCAGTCGGGGTCATAAGGATATTATGTTCAGCCCTCAGACGGCGATAGTGCGCCTCCATCAGGAGGTGTTTTTTGCCCTTGGCCCAAACGGAAAACTCCGATCGGGGGACGAGAAACTGCGGACTGCGGTGGGTCTGGATTGGGACGCCAAGTTTTTTGGAAAGAGCTGGAAGAGCGTGAAAGGTGTTGTATTCGTTCGGGTCAAGGAGATGGATTTCCCTTATCTGGTATTCCTGAATCCACCCGGCCAGCACGTCGGAGTAGTCGGCACCGACTTGGGAATCGCTAAGGTGATGATAGAGCGTATGAAATTTTCTTTTCTTTAGTTCGGCGGCGTAATGGCGCATGGCGGAGTAAAGGAGAGTGAGCTTCTGCTGGTGATAACGGAGGTGAGTTGCGCGGGGGGCGGATTCAATCATCCCGACGACGAGATCCGGTTCGGGGGAGGTAAGGAGGGGGTGGGAGGGGAGAAGCTGGTCTCCTAAAATCCAAATCATTCGCATCCTCAGAAGCTAATCCACCCTGTCTTTCGGCCAAGGTAAGAGATTTCTTGTCCCGCCGAAGGAGAAGGGAATGATGGTGG
>Ga0214921_10008287_pt1 | contig 13537 bp, 12 predicted proteins | sample LL1505_MetaG_FD_177992 | JGI IMG/M metagenome (GOLD analysis project Ga0214921, IMG submission 177992) | Freshwater microbial communities from Lake Lanier, Atlanta, Georgia, United States - LL-1505 | ecosystem: Environmental > Aquatic > Freshwater > Lake | place: USA: Georgia | collected... | reverse complement strand
TTCTAGTATTTGTGCTGACCTTTGAATGCCAGTATAAAAAAGTTGTACTGAACTCTCTAAAAGCTTAATTTTTTTTTTTTTTAATTTTAATTTTGTACAATTAAATTTTTTATTTTTAAAATTTATAATCTGAAATCCACCATATGCTGCTATTATCTGATCCTGCGAACCTACATGCTCTTTGAGAATTATCTGTTCAAATTTGATTGCCAAATCTGCTAATTTTCTTTTTGAAATTTTTATGTTTTTATATTCGCAAAAAGCATGAAGAAATCCAACGGTAAAGCTAGAGCTAGATCCAATGCCTGATCGAGCAACTAAGTCTCCACTATGAATTATGTCTAAACCTTGTTTATTATGCTTGAAGTATTTTAAGGCCTCTCTAATAACGGGATGCTTTATATCAGCTATTCTATTAACCTCCTCTCTTAAAAAATATCTAAGCCTATATTTATAATCAAATATATCTGGAAGGTTTTTTATTTGGATATATGAAAAATAATTTATAGATGTTGAAATAATTTTTCCTTTATTATTTTTATACCATTCTGGAAAATCAGTGCCTCCACCAAAAAAAGATATTCTATAAGGAGTTTTTGCAATGATCATTTTTTAGTAAAATTTTTTTTGTACCAAATAATTGTCTTTTTTAAACCAGAATCTAAATTAGTTATTGGGTGAAAATTAATTATCTTAATAGCTTTTTTTATGCTGATTAATCTTTTAGGTATCATAGTCGGTTTTGATCTATCGAAGTAAATCTTACAATTCTTTAATTTTTCTATTTTGATTATCTTTGATAAAATTGTTCTTATAGTTACACCTTTTCCGCTTGCAATGTTAATAATCTCTGAGTGCTGCACTGATTGTAAGATTTTTAGAATAGATTTGGCAAAATCTTCTATATATAAAAAATCTTTTAAATCATTTCCATCGCCCCAGACTGAAATTGGATTTTCTTTTTCAACAACTTTTTTTATTAAAGAAGGAATTACTTTAGATTTATTTTCATCAAATTTATCGTGCGGTCCATACAGATTTCCAGGTCTAACGACTATAGTGGCCATTTTTCTTTTTAACTTACTAGAATAAATATCGCATAATATTTCTGAAAATCTTTTCATCCATCCTACTATGTAATATTTTTTATAGAATCTAAATTTAGCGTCCTTCTCACTTACGTGTAAATTAGAGAATGGATAAACTGTATTGCTACTTATAAAAATAAATCTTTTTACTTTCATTTCATAAGCAGCTTCTAATATATTAATATTCATTCTAAGATTTGAATTTAAATGAAATAATGGATTATTAGTCATATCTTGAGCGCCGGATGAATTGGCAGCACACATAATTATAGTATCAATATTTTTACAAATTTTTTTGCAAGAGCTCTTCTTTTCTAAATCAGCCTTAAAATAATTAACTCCTTTAACTTTATAAAAATTTTTTTTTGAGTGAAAAGTTGAGTCTATATTTTTGTAATATTTTGATATTAATTTTAATATGTTTGTTCCCACGAAACCAGAACCGCCGGTTAACAAAATTTTATCTTTCATTAAATTTCTATTTTTAAAATCAAGCTATATTTTAACTATTTATTAATTTTTTTTACTAAAATAATTATGCCTCATACTATTTTGATCTTTATTCTTTAAGAACCATTCCCAAGTTTTTTTTAACCCAGCCAATAATGTAGTTTTGGGTTTATAGCCTATAATTTTTTTAGCATTTTTAATACTCATTACTCTTTTTGTAAAACCCACATCTTTGGTATTATCAAATTTATATTCAAATTTAATAAAAGATGAAAAAGTTTTAAGCAAATCCTTTATGCTATATTCTTTTCCACTCCCTAAATTAAGAAAGTCAAACTTTCCGGTACCATTAAACATGGACAAAATAACCCCCTCAGCCACATCTTCGGCATAAGCAAAATCTCTTATTGAGGATCCATCACCCCAAATAATAATTGGATTAGTTTTGTTAAATATTTTGCTTATTAAACTTGGTATTACCATGGCATTTTCTGGATCAAAATTATCGCCTGGTCCATAAACATTGCATGGTCTTACTATAAAATAATTATTAAGTTCGTATTGTTTTTTATAAGATTGTACTTGTAATTCAGCCATTCTTTTTGCCCATCCTGGAAACATATCCATGGGAGGTTCTGCAACATTATAATTTTCTTCTTTGAATATTTCACTTTTTGAATATGCTCCTATAGAACTTGTGTATACCAATCTCTTTATATTATTTAAACGACATGCCTCTAAAAAATTTGTATTCATCATTATCAAAGGTACAAAAAAACTGGCTGGTTTTTCTATAGTAACTTTGACAGAACCTTTGATACCAGCAATATGAAACGCATAATCTTGATTTTTAGTAATTTTTTTACAAAAAGTAAAATCTGTTAAGTCGCCAATAATATGTTTAGCTCTTTTCTCATTGTTATATTTGTCTAAAGAAACCACAGTAACTACCGATCCAAAATCGCACAATTTTTTAACAACAAACCTACCAATCATTCCGGTACCGCCAGTTACAATAACTTTTTTATTCCTAAAAAAATTTTTAATATTTTTATTTAACATTTTTTATTTCTTTATAAAAACCTCTTCTTTTATTATTCTTATTAAATTCCGTTAGTCATTCCTCCGTCAATAATCATGTTTGAACCATTAATGTATTTTGCATAATCACTACTTAAAAAACAACACAAACTAGAAACATCTTGTGGAATACCTATATGTTTTGTCGGCACTAATTCATCAATCACAAATTTAAATTTTTTTTTATTTTTTTTTTTTTCGGTATCCCATCCTGTGTTCTTAATAAAGATTGGTCCAGGAGAAACTGAATTAAATGTAATATTTTTTTTAGTAAAAAGATGTTTTTTAGAAAAAGATTTAATAATTGCATGTTGGGCTGATTTTGCCGCATTAAACCAAGTTCTGTCTTCTTTTCTAGCCTCAGCTCCACAAATAGATCCTATAGCAATAACTCTGCCCCATTTATTCTTAATCATTCCTGGAATAAAATATTTTGTAAAAAGTATAAGCCCTTTATTGTTTTTATCATAAACTTCATTCCACACACTATATTGTGTCTCCAAAAAATTATCTTTTCCCCATCTGCCACCGCCTCCAACATTATGAATTAATATATCAATTCTATTATGTTTTTTTAAAACAAACTTAGAATATGAATGAATAAAATTTTCATCAAGTATATCACCTTCATCAATGGTATATTTTGCTCTAATAGAGTTTAATTTTTTTTTTGTATCAGAAATTTTTTTTTTATCTCTAGAAAATGTTATTACGTTGGCCCCCAAACTTGCAAAATCTAGAATACATTCAAGGCCAATTCCGTGTGTGGCGCCGGTAATAAATACATTTTTATTCTTAAAACTAAAATTCATATTATTAATATAGCTACGAATTTAAAAAAATTATATGCTATAAAATCTTAATTATTATAATTTATATCAATAAAAATGAAAAAGACAGTTCTAATAACAGGAATTACCGGAATGGTGGGTTCCCATCTCACAGATTTTTTACTCAAGAAAACTGAATGGGAAATTTTTGGTCTTTGCAGGTGGAGAAGTCCTCTTGATAATGTTGAGCATCTATTAAATTTAGCTAATAAAAAAAATAGCAGATTAAAATTTGTTAACGCTGATCTAAATGATTATAATTCCTTAATTAAAATATTGGAAATTAGCAAACCAGATTATGTCTTTCACTTAGCGGCGCAGAGCTACCCTCTCACAAGTTTCGATGAAGCCAACATAACTTTTGAAACTAATATTATTGGCACATACAACTTATTAAATGCTATTAAATATCTAAAACTTAATCCATTAATTCATGTCTGCTCTTCTTCTGAAGTATTTGGAAAAGTAAAAAAAGAAGACTTACCAATAGATGAAAATTGTAGTTACCACCCAGCATCTCCTTATGCCATTTCAAAAGTAGGAACGGATCTTATAGGTAGATATTTTTATGAAGCTTTCAAATTAAAAGTTCTTGTAACCAGAATGTTTACCCACACGGGTCCGAGAAGAGGGGATGTATTTGCCGAATCATCTTTTGCGAAACAAATTGCATTGATAGAGGCAAAAAAAATAGAGCCAATAATCAAGGTTGGAAATCTTTCGTCTATAAGAACTTATGCGGATGTTAGAGATGCTGTTAAGGCATATTACTTATTATTAACAAAAAATCCAAGGCCAGGTGAAATTTACAATATCGGGGGAACATACACCTGCACAGTTAAGCAAATGTTAGAATTTTTAATATCAAAGACGAGGGTAAAAAATATAAGAATCTTAACAGATAAAAAAAGAATTAGACCGATTGATGCTAATTTACAAATTCCAAATACTGAAAAATTTAGATCGCACACTGGATGGAAGCCAAAAATTAAGTTTGAGGAAACTATGATTGATTTATTAAATTACTGGAGAAAAAAAACAAAATTGCGTAATTTTTTAGATAGATAAATTTAAATTAACAAAAAAATTCATAAATAAATAATATTAGATATATTCACTATCGAACAATAGAGTATTTACCTATAAAGATAATTAACTCTTAATTGATATATATTTTATTTGGAAATTTATCATTTGTGATTTTTCGTTTTATTTTCAATTCTTCAACTTTATTAAAAGAAGCAAGACAAATTTTACTATTAATTATTCTGTTACAATAATTAACATATCTTTCACTCTGAACAAAAATATTTGTGATTGATAAAATAAATAACATAAAAAAAATTAATGGTATTATTATTTTTATTAATTTTTTTTTTTTTGTTATAAAAAAAATAATATAAAAAATTACACTGAATAAAAAAAAATCAAGAAAAACATAGGGGAAATAATATATGTACGTTAGAATAAATAATAATAAAAAAAAATTAATTAATAAAAAAATCATTTTTTGTTCTTTATATAAATAGAAAATAAAAAAATTGAAAAAAAAGAAATAATTAGTCCTAAGAACTCAAAAAGAGGAATATAATATATATTGATTAGCTTATGTTTGTATTCGACTAAATTAAATGGACCAATTATATCTGCTTTTACAACTTGCTTATTAATGTCAAAGATTAAAATTCTTTTGTCTCCATAAGGAACCACATTCATTATTTTTTTGTCAAATAAAACTGGCAAAGGTTTATAATTTTTCTCAACCTGAAAATAATAATCAATATTTAATTTCTTCATCAAGTTAAAGATCAGCATTTTAATCTCTTGAGAATTAAATTTAATTTCGACGAATAAACTCTTATGCATGCTTATAAAATCATTCATCTCAACCATATTGTTTTTAGAAATATTTGGAAATAGCAATGATAAATACAGATGAAGAAACTTCTTAGATTCTTTTTCATGCTCGAAGAATAATTTAGTATTCAATGATGTTAATGTACTTTGATCAATATATTGTATTGAGGGACATGGGGTTATTCCGTCATCTAGATCACTAGAATTTTTTTTACTTTCTAAAGGATGATTGTCAAAAATAATTTTATAAATAGTATGATCATACTTATATTTAAATTTATAATATTCTGGAAAAAATTTTAAAGGTAAAGTACAATTTTTTATTTCGTCAAAAGATTTTTTTTTTCCTAACAAACTAGGATAAAAAGAATTACAAAATAATAACTCAAATATACAGACAAACAATAATGCCGTGAACAAATTTTTTTTTTTGAAAAGAATTATAAGTAGATAACAAGTTGGGAAAAGTAAATAAATAAAATTTAAATAAAATAACTCATTTGTTACAAGAAACCTAATAACCTCATTAGATACAAAAATTAAAAAACTTAAAATTACCAAACCTGTTACAACTTTTTTATCTAATATTATTTTATCTTGTCTAAAAAGATAAAAAAAATATGCTAAAAAAATAACTTGAATAGTAATCAGATCTCTAAATACGGACCTCATCTGACCAAATATTGGAAAAGATTTTAAAATAAAATTTGGTAAGAATAATCCACCAAGACCTCTAAAAAAAGCGATGGCAAATATTAAAAAAAGAAAAAATTTAACAGGCGACTTAAGTATATTATTATATTTTATATCTGAAAAAATACATATCAAGGGCAATAGGCCAATAAAAACTAAATTGTCTGTATTAAATCCTGTTATTCCTTTATGAAAAAATTCACTAATTGAAAAAGCAGAAAATCCATTAAAAAAATTTGAAATAACAAAACCACTAAAAAAATTATTAAATTTTGTGTAATCAAAGAAGCTTATATCTCGGTCTGATGTTTGCATTAAATCCAAAGTAAGTATTATTTGTACAAACGTTATAAATCCTGCAAAAATAATTGGAGATATTAATAATAAGAATTCTTTTTTAAATTTTTTACATGTAAAAAACAAAGAAATTATTAAGGCAGTTAAAAAAATCCACTGCAAGGTATAATTTCCAACAAAAATTAATAATGAAATAGAAATGGTAGAAAAAATTAAAAATTGCTTATTGCTAATCTTGTTTTCAATTTTCAATATATAGATAAAAATTGTAATTAAGAAATAAACTATACTTCCTATAAAAAAATGATGAACAAAATTTACTCTAAAAAAAGGTATTAGTGAGAAAAAAATTAACAACAAAATTGAATTTAAGTTAATTCTTTTTTTAAGAAAAATAAAAATTCCTATTAATCCTACAATTAAATAAGAGCAAATTAAAATATTATATTTTATGTCAATATCAATATTAAAGAAAGCGAGAATTAAGTTAACTGGATACAAGGGGGCAGATTGAGATTCTCCAATAATATCCATTCCATTTAAGCTATTAAAAAAAAATGGATAAATTCCTTCTTGAATCTTCTTTGCAACGGAAAAATTAAACGGCTTGATTAAAGTAGTATATAATTCGCCATAATTTTCTAATCTTAAAAAAAAATAAAAATCAAGAATTAAAAAAAAAAACAAAAAAAATATAGAGAAGTTTTTGATTCTACTCATGTAAAAATTTTTTTATTAAAAAAGTATACTTTATGAATTTAATTCTATCATAATTAATAATAAATTAGTATTATTTATCAAAGAAATAATGATTAATATAATAAAAGCTCTTCGCCTGCATCAATGGGTAAAAAATTTTCTTATTTTTATACCTTTTGTCTTAGCGCACGGGGAGATCCATATAAATATCTTACAAAAATTATTTTTAGGTTTCTTTTCATTTAGTTTGTGCGCTTCTGGAATATATATTGTTAATGATTTGTTTGATTTAAAGAATGATCAAAAACATTTTACAAAGAAATATCGTCCGTTGCCATCTGGAGCAATTTCAGTTCATGCGGGTATAGCGATCGCTGTAATTTTGATTTCGGCTAGTTTTTTCTTAGCACCAAAATTGGAGGGTGATAATAATTTCTTATTATTTTTAATAGGTTATTTTTTATTATCTTTTTTTTATTCTTTAATTTTAAAGAAATTTATATTACTTGACTGCGTAATATTGTCTATTCTCTATACTTTGCGTCTTTTTTCTGGCGGTGAGATTGCAAATGTTAAGTTATCATTTTGGTTAATAAACTTCTCAATTTTTTTCTTTTTGTCTTTAGCATTTGTAAAAAGATATAACGAAATTTCCAAAAAAAAAAATAAAGAGAGTGTTTTGGGTCGCGGTTATTATGGCTCGGATAAACTATTAATTAAAATTTGTGGAATAAACGCTGGTTTTATGTCTGTTCTAATATTAACACTATATATAAATGGCGAAACAATTGTTAAATTATATAAAAATCCAGAGTGGATGTGGGGGTCCATAATCTTAATTTTATTTTGGATTAATTGGCTCTGGATAAAAGCTCATAGGAATCAGATAGATGATGATCCCATAATTTTTGCACTTAAAGACAAAACTAGTATTTTAACTTTTATATTACTCTGTGTTACTTTTTTATTGGCAAATAATTAAAAAAAATTAGATAACATTTTATGAAAATTTACGGTTGGGGCCGATACTCTGTATTTGACGCTGAAGTTCTTAAACCTAAAAACATTAAAGACGTCCAAAAAATAATAAAACGGAATAAAAAATTTATCGCAAGGGGACTTGGCAGAAGCTATGGTGATAGTGCAAATAATGATGTCGTTATAGAAACAAATTATTTAAATAACTTTATTACATTTGACTCAGAAAATGGAATAATCACTTGTGAATCTGGAGTTTCTATACAAGAAGTAAATCGACTAATTATTCCTAAAGGTTGGTTTATGCCTGTAACCCCAGGAACCAGTTATGTGACTATTGGGGGTGCCATAGCCAGCGATGTTCATGGAAAAAATCATCATTGCGAAGGAACTTTATCGCAACATATTCTATCAATTAAGTTAATGTTGGGCGATGGAGATATTCTTACTATATCCAATAATATAAATTCTGATTTATTTAAAGCAACCTGTGGTGGGATGGGCTTAACCGGAATTATTATTTCAGCCACTATAAAATTGAGATCTATTCACTCAAGTCAAATAAAAAACACAATAATTAAGGCTAATTGCTTGGAGGAAGTTTGCGACCAATTTGAAAGAAATTTTTATAGTCCTTATTCTGTGGCCTGGATTGATTGCTTATCAAAGGGTAAAAATTTGGGAAGATCTTTGTTGTTTTTAGGGGAACATATGAAAAAGGGTGAGCTTAAAAGAAATTCTGAAGCACAAAAATATATACCTACAAAAATTTGTTCTTTATTTTTAAATAAATATTTAATTAAAATTTTTAACAATGTTTATTATTATAAAAATTTTAAAAAAAAAAATATAACACAGCTGTCTTTAAAAGAGTACTTCTATCCCTTAGATAGTTTTTTAAACTGGAATCAATTATATGGAAAGAAAGGCTTTATACAATATCAATTTGTTGTTCCTAAAAAAAATGGCATTAAAATTTTAAAAGAAATTTTGAAGATAATCTCAGAACATAATCAAACTCCTTTTCTTGGAGTTTTAAAAATATTTGGTTCTCAAAATGAAAATTACTTATCTTTTCCTCAAGAGGGATATACCTTAGCCTTAGATTTTAAAGTCAATCAAGATTTACTGCGACTAATAAGTGTTTTGGATAAAAAAATTATCAATAACGGTGGCCGTATTTATCTCACAAAAGATACATTAATGAATAAAGAAACATTCAGAAGCTGTTACCCGAAATGGAACTTATTTGAAAAAGTAAGAGCGAAATATAAAGCCATTGGAAAATTTTCTTCTCATCAATCAATACGTTTGGGATTAGAATGAAAAAAATATTAGTAATCGGTGCAACTTCAGCTATTGCTAAAAATTGTGCAAGAATATGGGCTAAACGTGGGGATAAATTATTTTTAGTGGCACGGAATGAAGAGCGTTTAAAAAATATAGCAAAAGATTTAAAGAAGATAACAAAAAACACAATTAAAATTTTTCCTCTAGATCTAAAAAAATTAAATCATCATATTTTTATGTTGAGAGCCGCAGAAAAAGATCTTGGAGATATTGATATAGTATTAATAGCTCACGGTACATTGCCAGATCAAAAGCAATGTGAACATAATATAGAACTATCTATTGAGGAAATAAGAACTAATGCTTTATCAACTATTTCGCTGCTCACTCATTTAACTAATCGTTTTGAAGTAAAAAAGAGTGGTTCTATTGCAGTGATTTCTTCAGTTGCTGGCGACAGAGGCAGGGCTAGTAATTACGTTTATGGCAGCGCAAAAGCAATGATTAACACTTTTTTATCTGGGATGCGTCAACGCCTTAGTAAATCGAATGTCAATATTCTTACAATAAAACCGGGACTTGTTAATACCCCTATGACTAAAAAGTTTAAAAAAAATATATTCTACGCAAAGCCAATTACTGTTGCTACTCAGATCGTTTATGCAATAGACAAAGGCAAGAGCCTAATTTACACACCCCGTTACTGGTATGTAATAATGTATTTAATAAAAAAAATACCTGAATTTATATTTCGTAAATTGAATCTATAAAATATACCAATTTATTTAGCGACAGTTTATAAAATTAACTATTATCTAATTCGTTATGGTTAAATTAGAAGAAATCAAAAAAAATTTTGTTATTTCTATTAAAAGATATCGTGCTCATTATAAAAGTAATCACTGGAAGAGATATGATGACAGGATTAAGTTATTTAAAATTGAAAATCTTCTAAATTTTAGAAACAATGGTTTATCAAATGGTTTGGATGATCAAAAATCACCTATCATTATAAAAAAAGAATTATCTTTATTAAGTAAACTAATAAATAATCGATTTATAAAAAAAAATTTACTAACAACAAACTTTGGAAATCTTAAGAATCTCATAAAAATAAAAAAAATATTCTTAGATTCGGGTCAATTATATTTTATTTATTGGTTATATTTACTTAAACAAAATTTAAAAAAGATCGAATATATTTGTGAAATAGGAGCTGGTTTTGGAGGGTTTTCAGCAAAAATGATAAAGAATTATTCTAAGGCAAAATATTTGATTATTGATCTTCCAGAAGCTAATTTTTTATCTAGTTATTTTTTATCAAAAAATTTTCCTAATAAAAAAATATTATTAGGATACGAAAAAAAAGAAGAGATAATTTATAAATCTGATTTTAATAAATATGATATCATCATAATTCCTCCTTGGTTCAAAATAGAGGGAATAAAATTTGATCTATTTATAAACACAAGATCAATGATGGAAATGGACAAAGAGGTTATTTTTAAATATTTTAAATTTATCCAAAACAATATTTCTGAAAAAGGCTACTTTTTTAATGTAAATAGATATTTTAAAGATACAGTGAGAGAACCGTTAAAATTAACTGCCTATCCGTATGATAATAATTGGAACACCATAATTTCCAAACCATCATGGCAGCAAAAACATATAAGAATATTGCTAACGCAAAGATCTAAGAATCCAAAAAATAGCATCTCTAAAGAGTTAAAAAAATTAGAAAAAATAACTGAAAAGTATTTTTTATTAGAAAAAAAGAATAAGATTACTTTTTTTAAAAAAATTTATTATTGGTTAAAAAAAAAGTTATATTTAATCTATAAATTTTTTATTTGAGCATTATTAAACAAAAAAATAACTGAAATTTTTTTGTTTATTTAGAATGGTCCTTTGAATACTTTTTCGTGACTATATAGATCAACTTTGCTTGTATTTATTTTTCTTTTAAAGGTTTTTGAAATAATATTAATAATATCTTTTGCATTTGGATAAAATTGATTTTCTAAATATCTAGAAGTTGGGCATGGTGTTGGTGCAAACCCTATTCTTTGAATTGGCGCTTTAAGAGCCTTTCCAACATTCGCATATATTAAATCGCTTACTTCTGCGCTAAAACCACAAAACAACCAGTCATAATCCGCTACTATACATCTTTTAGTTTTTTTCACTGACCTGATTAAAGTTTTTTTATCTAATGGAGTAATAGATCTTACATCAACTACCTCGCAACTGATTCCGTAATTTTTTAAAAAGTCGGCTGCCTGGCAAGCCTCTACATTCATCCAAGACGTGCTAATAATTGTAATATCTTTTCCTTTTCTTAAAATATTAGCTTTTCCAAAAGGAATTTTATAATATTTTTTAGGAACATATCCCTCTTGCCAATAAAGCCATCTATGTTCGAGACAAATAACTGGGTTATTATCTTCTAATGCCGATAAAAGCATGCCTTTGGCATCATAGGGGGTTGTAGGCATAATTACTTTTAAACCCGGAATATGAGCAAATATAGATTGTAGGCTTTTACTATGCTGATAACCTTGGCCCCATCCTCTTCCAATTACAGCTCTTATAACTAATGGAAGTGGTTTTTTTCCATTTGATGCATAGGAGTAACTAGAAATCATATTAGCAATCTGATTCATTCCGAGTAGAAGGAAATCTACTCTGATATGATTAAATACCGATCTCACTCCAGAGATTGCAAGTCCTAAAGAAAAACCTGTTAGCATATCTTCTGACAAAGGAGTGTAAAAAAATCTTTTTTCGCCAAATTTTTTAAGCAATCCTTCATTAGAACCGAACATTTTATCTTCAATTCCATAAACTACCATTTTTTTATCTCTGGACATTTGGGAGTGCAAAGCTTCATTTAATGCCTTCGCATAAGTTATTTTTCTATTTTTCATAATAAATATTTTTTGAAATGTTAGAGAATTTTGAAAACTTAGATTGTTTAACAACCTGAATAATTTTAAACAGTTTACTTTTTAATTGATTTTCAAAATTAATAATTGCTGACAATTTAATCATTTTATTTTTTAAAACAAAATTTTTTATAAGTAGATAAGGGTCTTTTTTTAAATAAAATTTATGTTGCTTAAATGATCTGTAATCTTTCTTCTCAAAAGAAGAAAGTTTTTTATCAAAATCAGTTTGCATTCCAATATGTTGAAGTTGTCTATAATAATTAGCTTCTATAAAAACTGGTCCACCATATTTTTTTATATGTACGTAAGCATCGTGATAAGTTTTACATACCTCTTTAACATCGTGCGATATTATTTGGAATGTTTTGAGATTAAATTTTTTTACAACTTCATTTATTTTGTAACACTGTCTTTCATTAATTAGAACATCGACTGCAATTTTATTGTTTAGACAAATAAAAATTATTGGAATTTTTTTAAGTGAAGCAAAATTTAAAGATTCCCAAAAAACTCCTTCTTCTGTTGCGCCGTCACCAAAAAAGGAAACAGTAATTCTATTATTTTTTATTATTAAATTGCCATATGCATTACCTACGGCTGGTGCAATTGTGCTTGATACAATTGCAGAAACTATTTTAATATTTTTTTGAGGATTAAAAATATGCATAGATCCAGCAACTCCTTTGTTTTCTCCTATTTCTTTTCCGTACATTTCTCCAAAAAAACTTTTTAGGTCCTCTGTTACAGAAAGATAAAGAGCGTGACTTCTGTAATAACCAAAAAAATCTACCTTTTTTGAAAAAGTAACAACCGCACCAGCGACCACTAACTCCTCACCTTTTGACATATGCATTGGAGTTTTCATCTCATTTTCATGATAGTAATCAGATATTATTTCTTCGGACTTTCTAATAATAATAATTTTTTTTAATAAAGAGATAAAAAATTTTTTATTCATAAAACAAATTTATTTTTTCTAACAACCAATCAAAAACTACACATATATAATTTTTATATATTTAAATAATAAAAAATATATTTCTGCATTATGCATAAATTTAATCTTAAATTTATAGTGAATTTTAAATTGAAAGAATATTAATTAACATTGTAATTTGTATCTAAAAATTTTTTCAGTGCATAAATCAAGCCAATTGAGCTATTAGTAACGGTAAGCTTAACGTGTTACCACGCTTCTACACCCGTCCTATCAACGTCGTAGTCTACGACGGCTCTATAGGAAGAACTAGTTTTGAGGTGAGTTTCTCGCTTAGATGCTTTCAGCGATTATCTCTTCCGTATTTAGCTACCCGGCACTGCAGCT
>Ga0214921_10008285_pt1 | contig 13541 bp, 13 predicted proteins | sample LL1505_MetaG_FD_177992 | JGI IMG/M metagenome (GOLD analysis project Ga0214921, IMG submission 177992) | Freshwater microbial communities from Lake Lanier, Atlanta, Georgia, United States - LL-1505 | ecosystem: Environmental > Aquatic > Freshwater > Lake | place: USA: Georgia | collected... | reverse complement strand
TTCGCTCTCAACATCTATGCAAGAGCGCTTTATGAACGGCTCGCTCACCAACGTGAGCGAATCCTATGGTTTTAATTGGGGCGTTGATCGCCTCACGGGCATCTCGTACCAAAGCGCTATCAATCCCGCAGATCCCCAGGGCAATCTCTTACCACGCCAACACGATATCATTAATATTAATCGCAAACTGACACCACAAACAGGATTCACGCTCGAGTTCTATGATAAAACTGACAACTCCTTGCAACTGCGCGATCGAGGCTCTTCACTTCTACTCAATGGCATTTTTGCAAACCAATCCGGTTTAAAAGTAGGGTACTCATTCCGTGAACTGCAACCATTCGGTCGTGATACTCTTATAGAGCACGGGATTCGTTTCGACTTTCAACGTCCATCAAAGAACAACTCAGAGTTCAAACTCGGCTCGACTATTGGCATACGAAACGGCGATGCCGCAGTCACTGCAGATCTCATGTACAAATTAAAATTTAAATAGGTATTACCCAGCGATTGTATAGTCAAGCAATCGCTCCCATGCGGAATCAAAAACCTGTTGAAAGCCTTTTGATACATCAAGGTCACGAATGACCACACCAAATACCTGATCAGCATTACAGGTAATCATGACCGATGAGCTATGAATCAATACAGCTATAGGAATATTGAAATTTTCAATCACTTTCATTTCTCGAAGAAATTTACTTCTTGTCTTCCAAGCTTCATCAGAGCCAGACGAACGATTACAAATCACACGCATAGCGATCCCGAGTTCTGCTCGCTTCATTGAAAACTTCTTATCCCATGCCTGCGCTTCGGCTCCTCGATTGGCAGGCCAGCGGAGCGAATAGTCAAAGAATCCAGATATAGCTGTATTTGGGTGCTGCAAGTATTTATCCCACATCCCCATAAGAGCGTGGTCTCCCCTCCAGAATTCAACTTTTGTTGCCGAGCTTGGTGCTGTCCCCATCAGTGTAGGAAGTATTACTGATAATTGAGTCACCACAGACTTCATCTCTTCGATCTGTGTAGCAAGTTTGCTGGTAAAGTCTTCGGGGGTGCACGTTGAGAACTGCGAAATACCGTTTTTCGTAACTTCAATAATCAGACCACGAGCTGAGAGGTTTCTGAGGATCTGATAGGTGAGGCTGCGACCAACATGTGCTTTCTTTGAGATGACACTTGCTGGCTTACTGCCAAGCTGCAGCGTAGCAAGAAAGACACTTACTTCGTCTTCATCGAGCCCAGCTTTACGAAGCAGTGGCTCAATCTCTTTTACTTTGCCTTTATCGTTATCCATTAGGGTTCCTTTATCTTACCGGTCGTCACATACCATGATAAAAACAGTATATATGTAACCGTGATTGCTACGCTAGATTCACATCATAATTGCAAGAGCTGATTCCTTAAAAATCGGCATTCCGCAGCTAGCTTTGTTCAAACATGTACATGTATGACTTTATTCTAGCGCTAGTATCAATGCCAGCTCACTCCGGCACCCCCCTTAAAGGGTCTAACTACCTGATTATCGAGTTCTGTATCACATGCAACGCCTTTTTTGACTAGGCATAACAAGCAACTTACCCTAGTACATATTATTTATGCATGCACTTCCTCACGGTCGATCAAAGGTAACGCTCAGCGAGCAACAGCGTAGCGTGAGTCTCGAGCTCTTACGCTGTGCTATCGGTGCGGCTCGCCCTCTCTATGCAAAAGAAGGAGACCCTCACGCACCACAGGCATACGAAAGACTTTTTGAGCTATTGAAAGCTCAAACCAAGACAGAACATCCTTGGCATGTCATACAGACAATGAAGGGCAAACAACAAATCTTTTCAATCATAGAAGAGCTCGTGCCACTTCGATGGAAACAAGCAAAGCAACTCGTAGCACCCGTCTGTACAAAACAAATTGAGGCACTCGAAGAAATTCGACTCCCACTAGCCCTTCGTCAAAGCTGTGTCGATTATCTCAACAAGACCCTCCCTGAAAACAATCAATTATTCCTTTCAACGCTGCAAGCATGGACTGAAAACCTTTTCAAAGAAGGCTATCAGTACTATAGAACTGCAAAATCAGATCTTCATGCTCTTCAGGAACAAGGACGCATCTCTGGTCATATTATCCACCCAGGTTTTGCGCTTACATTTACAGCAGCTCACTTGCTCCATCGATTACAAGAATTAAGTGGTATTGAGCAAGACGCACATACGCGAGCACGAACTGGGTACATACAAGAATGTTATCGTTATTATTCCCTTGTCACCGAAGGCATACCGCATGCGGTGACTGCGTATCAAAAAGCCCTTACAAGTACACCAACTAAAGAAGCAACACAGGATCAAGAACGTCTCTATAAACAAGTACTTTCAAAAGATTCTTTTCCTCTAAAGAAACTCTTAAACGCTACAGCCGATTTCTCGATGGCTGATATCGGAACATCTCGAGCAACACTCTCATCGCTTGCACCAAAACTTCAACGCACACTTGATCTTATCAATCGCGAATTGAAGCGGGGAAGAACTCCTATCGTCACGATTGAATTCGAGATTGTCCGGGACATACTTAATGAATCAATTCGTGCACAAATTCCAGATAAAGAACTCATCTTAGTTGATGCCTCTCTGCCGAAAGCAAAACGCCAAAGTGCTTGGGAAGCGCTACAAACCGGCAAACATTCTATTGTTGTTGCAAGCGAAATCGATGCCCCTGAACAGATTATGCACACTCTCCCAGTGACTGTTATCGCCGTGACGCAGCACGCATCTCCTCTGACAGAATATCCACTCGTCAAAGCACTCCGAAACGGAGGCATCGATGTCAAAATTGTCACTGTTATCGGTGCATATTCACCTGATACTGCTCGACGTAAGCGTGCAAAAACCAAACCTCTTTCTATCCGTGAGACATGCAAACTCTGTAATGAAGCGCTTGATTTAATTCTTGATAACGACGCTAGCATTCGCACCAACGCTCTGGAAGGATTTTTTGAGAGCCTCAATCAAATCCTTGATCGCGCAAGAAAGCTTAAATCACGCGACAATCTACAGGATGCCATGATTAAGAGTATGTCTAATCGTATTCATGCCTCTTACATGGAGTATGGCCCAGATCACCCACCTTATCGAGAAATCACCAACGCTATCAAGGCTCGCTATTTTCAAGAAGTTGGCATAGAGAGCAGCGCTCGTCGTCCTTTACGTTCAGACTTTTACGGCGTCCTTGATGGCACCATAGAGGACGCAAAAGAAGCTCTCAACACACTATAGTTTAGTAAGTAGTATTCGCTCATAGATAGCGTGTATCAGAAGATCTCTTAAATATAAAAAAGCTCGTTACTTCTCCTCATCTGGATACCGCTTTTGAGAGAAACTCTTATTATCTGTTTTCTGCTGATGCATATATTCATCTCAAGCTCGCTTCATATACTTTTTTTCAACGAGGCCTCAGCACTGCTCCTTATCCTTTTTTGGGGCTCTACAAGGCATGCATATCAAGGGGCAAGCAGATTAGCTGGCCAGAGGAAGCTTTAACATTACAGGCGGGTTTTGAAGACTAAGTTTGCAAAATATTGTTTTAAAAACTTAATACTGCGTGACTAAAAAAGACGAGTTAAATTAGATAAATAAATATTTAAATCGCTGATTTTACTTTGACATCTTACTAAGGTGCCGATATATGATCGTAGTAGCGGCTAAAAGATAGTTATTATAAGGATTTACGTGAACAAATCTGAGCTTATTGAAAAAATGGCAGCAAAAACTGGCCTCAATGTTTTCCAGGCAGAAGAGGTTGTGAACCTTATCTATCGCAAAATGCGTGAGACGATGGTTCAAGGTGGCAGAATTGAAATCAGAGGCTTCGGTAGTTTCGTTGTAAAAGAGTACCAAGCCTACCAAGGGCGTAATCCTAAAACAGGAGATAAAATTTCTGTCCCACCAAAAAAATTACCTTTCTTTAAAGTTGGAAAAGAACTGAAGGAAAGAATAGATTGTGTCGATGAGTCATCTGGAGATCGTGGATAGTTCTTTTTATCCTGGATCTTATGTACAAAAAACTTTAAAATTTTACTATTATGTCTATAGATTGGTTACTTGATTTAGAGCGTTCAATTGATGGGGGGAAGGTTGTATTCGCATGCGCTGGTATGGGACGAAACCAGTGGGTCATGGGTAAATCAGTTGAAGACCTCATGGCTCCAGCTAAGCGCGCTGCGAACACAAAGAAAATCCCAATTCAAATTGTTCGTATCATCCCTAAGAACGATACGATAACTGGCGATATGTACTTGGTTCCTACCAATATTGGTGAGCCTGGTGCACGTGGTGAACCACAGATTGAGTGGAAACCAATTGAAGCCAAAGAAGCTGCAGAAAACATGCGTGATGTCCGCAAGGGTCCATCACCATTCTTCGGCATGCAAGTAGAAACGACCGTCAACCCCGACTAGTCGTTCACTTTCAGCTCTTGCCTTTGTTCACCATGAGCAATTAAGACAAGAGGGCAGATACAAGGGCATCAGTTCACATACGAGCTGATGCCCTTTGCTTATCCCATGCTATTTTTCATGCAGCTTTTTTAATCATGGAGCTAGCGCCTTTAGACCTTCTGCCTTATCATGGCGACAGAAACCATGAACGCACAAAAAATTACCGTCAAAAAAATCATCTCACAACGTTATCCTGCTGGCGTTTCACGCCCACTCAACTGGGATCAGCGCATTGAGGGCATTGATACGGTTGAGTCAATCGACGGAGCTACCTATTCACTACAAAGCTCTGGTCAACAATCTGTTCCGCAACCAGGCTGGGTCATCCTTGTCGATACATCAACGAGTGGAACCCATAAAACATGGACCCTCTTTGGACTTCCCAAAGGCGCAGCGGTTGCTGCGTAAAGTTCGTTACGATTCAGGGAAGATAAGCTGCTGCACAGGCTGCTCAGAGAACACATTCGCAAAATCAACTCCGTATTCTTGATAGAGTGGGCGCGGAATTAGCGCATCACAAACATAGAGCCTTCCTGTGTATTCCTCTGCTGCATGAAGCCCCTGCAGCGGCACACCAGGACAGAGCGTCGCTGAAGCATACAGCGGCGAACCTTGCGATGCACCAGAATCTGTATCAACAGAGAGTGGGAAATCAACTGCGTAGATCGGAGTACTTAACTCATTAAGCATTTCATTAATCTGCTTACCGAAGGCATCAGCAGGCTCTCCTAACTTTGCAAGACCGTGGAGAGAGTTATGACAGGTGCCTAAGATAGTTTCGATGGCAGCTTGCTCCTGTATGGAATCCCAGACGGTGAGCGAAGCATTATAGCCCCCCAAGATATTGAGCTGCCGCTCAAGCTGCTCAGAAGGATTATCAAGGCTGCCAACATAGATAAGCTCAACCTCGGCACCTGAATTAATAAGGTGACGAGCAGTAGCCAAGCAGATCCATCCAGCGAGCGAATCACCCACAATACAGGCAGACTTAGCACCTTCTGCAGATAATCCAAGAGCATAGCGCACTACCATTGCAAAGCTAAAGGCACAGGCTTCCGTTACCTGCAACGGCAAAATCCCGAAGGTAGCCTCAGTGGCAGCACGAAGAGACGCTACCTGAGCGGTGGAGAGGGCGGGGACCTCAATTCCAGCTTTTGTCTTAAACATAAGAAATCCTCATCATACGATTAGACGAATGATAAAATTTTATGCATCATCTTGAACACTATGAAAAAACTACCTGTTATTGCAATTGTCGGAGCCACGGGCGTGGTCGGTCAAGAAATGCTCTCTGTTCTCAATGAGGGACTAATTCCGTTTTCAGATGTTCGACTCTTGGCCTCCAAAGATTCAGCAGGAGAGCTCTATAAAGTAGCTGGCAACGAAGCTGAAGTACAAGAGCTAACCGAATCATCATTTGATGGAGTCGATATTGCACTCTTTGCCACCAGTGGAGAGCTCTCACAGCGATTTGTTCCATGTGCAGTAAAAGCGGGTGCGTATGCGATTGATAACTCAAGTCACTTTCGCATGAATCCAGAAGTGCCGCTTGTTGTACCGGAAGTCAATCCAGATTCCATTACGAAAAATTCCAAAATCATCGCTAATCCTAATTGCTCTACTATTCAATTGGTACCAATACTCGACATCATCAATAAAGCAGCAGGATTAAAGCGTGTTGTTGTTTCAACCTATCAATCTGTATCAGGCGCTGGCAAAGCTGCACTCGATGAGCTTTGGGGGCAGACCCTTGCAGTCTTCAATCAACAGGAGCTGCCGCAAGAAGCATTCCAACATCAGATTGCATTCAACTGCATTCCTCAGATCGACGTGCTCCTTGATAATGGATATACCAAAGAAGAGTTCAAGATTATTAACGAGTCTCGAAAAATCTTGCAAAAACCAGATCTTCGTATCACTGCAACAGCAGTGCGCGTTCCTGTGTTTTATGCTCATGCTGAATCCGTCAACGTAGAAACCGAGCGCGACCTATTTCCTGACGATCTTGCAGCACTTCTTGCAAAAGCTGAGGGCATCGAAGTGTATCAAAATGCAAGCGATTATCCGATGCAGATTACGGTAGGAGGCTCTGATCCAATTCATGTCGGACGTATCCGTCGTGACGAATCAGTGCCGCATGGTCTTGATTTTTGGGTTGTTGCTGACAATGTCAGAAAAGGTGCAGCACTGAACGCTGTACAGATTGCAAAAATTATCATAGAGCGATTTGGCAACGTATAATTACCGCATGGTTATTGAGTACGATGGCAGCCACTTTCATGGGTGGCAAAAGCAATCGCACGTCAACTCAGTACAGGCCGCGCTTGAAACAGCCATACACCAAGCGCTCCACTCAACTGAGATTTCACCGCTCCAAGCTTCAGGCAGAACCGATGCTGGTGTGCATGCTCGTGCACAGGTTGTAAACTTCCGTACCGATATCGAGATAGCACCATTCGCATTTACCCATGCAGTCAGTAGCATCTTGAAGCATCAAGTCGCAGTACTCTCGATAGAGAAAGTCGCCACAGATTTTCATGCACTCCACAGCGCAACATCGCGCCAGTATCAGTACCACATCCTCAACCGCGCAGCTCCTGCGGTGCTCGATGTTGGACGAGTCTGGCATGTTCCCAAGCCACTCGATCTTGCAAAGCTCAATGCTGATGCATCAGCACTTTTAGGCAAACATGACTTTTCAAGTTTTCGTGGTTCTGGATGCTTAAGTAAAAATCCGGTCAAAAATATATTTGAAAGTTTTTGGACTCGTGAAGAGGGCGATCTGCTAGTCTATACCATTCGTGGCAAGGGATTCTTGAAGCAGATGGTGCGAAACATCGTTGGTACCCTGGTGCGACTGAACCACAATAAACTCAAAGCAAAAAGCATCGAAGAAGTCCTACTCGCACGCGACCGAACAGTTGCAGGCATCACTGCCCCAGCAAATGGACTTTTCCTCGATTATGTTTGTTATGAGGGATGGAGTAGCAACGAAATACGCAAAAATCGGTAACATCTCGAAACTGCTCACCTTCCTGTGCAGCTATCACCTTGCGTTTGAGTGCTCTTGAGGGGTATAATTAAAACGTTTTCGAGGGTTTACAACCAGTACTCCCAATAAAATCCACCTCAAAAAATATTATTTCGAGGTGAGGTTGTCTTTATTGTAACGATAAAGATGACACTCAGGCGCTAGCTTTGGCTTTTTGTTATGACGATTGATCGATGGCAGATAATCTCTGAGCTCTGTGCGAGCGAAGGTGTTGAACTGTTCGAACTTGAACAGAGCGGCAATATTTTGCGTGTCTATATCCATCAGCCTGATGGATCAGGGATTCAGCATACACATTGCGCAGGTGTCAGCCATAAGATCCTCAATCATGCAGAGGTTGAACAGATCTTGCCTGGCAATACGGTCCTTGAAGTATCAAGCCCTGGTGTGAATCGAAAACTATCCCGTCCAGAGCACTTCCGCGGTGCTGTTGGTGAGCGAGTCAAAGTATCGTTTCGCCAAGAAGATGGTAAAAAAACTTCAGTCACTGGTGTGCTCAAAACAGTCGACGCTGGAGCACTTATTATAGAAGCTGCACCAGAAAAGAAAAAAGAAGTTGAAAACTTCACGATTCCACTCAGTACTATTGTGGAATCAAGAGTAGATTTTTTATTTAAGTAGGTAACCTGAACCATAAAAGGAATGTAAAAGATGTCGTTTGATCTGAATGCAATAATCGGACAGATGGGAAGAGACAAAGGAATCAACAAGAAAGTGTTGGTTGAAGCTGTTGAATCAGCGATGCTCTCGGCCGCAAAAAAGCACTATGGCCATAACCTCAATCTCGAAACCAAATTTAATGAAGAAACTGGTGAGATCGAAGTCCACCAATTTAAAGTTGTTGTTGATAAAGTTGATGACGCCGACACCCAAATTGGTATTGCAGAAGCTCGTAAGAATTTCGATCCCGACGCAATGGTTGGTGACGAATTCGGTGAGAAGCTTGATACGCACATGCTTGGTCGTATTGCTGCGCAGACTGCAAAACAGGTTATCATCCAAAAAGTTCGTGATGCCGAGCGTGGTGTTATCTTTGAAGAATACAAAGGTTCAAAAGGCGAACTCATTAACGGTATCGTCCAGCGCTATGACCGGGGTAACGTTATCGTCAACCTTGGACGCACCGAAGCTATCCTTCCACGACGTGAACAGATTATTCGTGAAAAGTATCGTCAAGGAGATCGTGTCAGAAGCATGATCCTCGATATCGATCCATCTGCTCGTGGCCCACAGATTATTTTGACCCGAAGCCACCCAGAGTTTTTGAAAAAAATCTTTGCACTTGAAGTTCCCGAGATCAACGAAGGTACTATCGAAATCAAAGCAGTCGCTCGTGAACCCGGTGAGCGCGCAAAGATTGCAGTGCACTCTACTGATTCAAGCGTTGATCCCGTTGGTGCGTGCGTTGGTATTAAGGGATCGCGCGTCCAAGCAGTTGTGCAAGAACTGAAAGGAGAGCGCATCGATATCGTCACATGGACACCTGATGAGCCGTCATTCGTTGCACGTGCATTATCACCAGCAGAAGTTGCGCGCGTTGTTGTCGATGAAGATAAACATGCAATGGAAGTTATCGTCGCAGATGATCAGCTCTCACTTGCTATCGGCCGTCGTGGGCAGAACGTCAAACTCGCAAGCAAACTTACGGGCTGGAAAATTGATGTCCGCAGCGTTTCAGTTGCTGAAGAAGAAGCAAAACGTGCTCGTGCTGCTCTTTCAGCGATTCCAGGTCTTGAGTTCACTCGCGTCGAACTTCTGTTCCAAGAAGGCTACAGAAGTGTTCGTGACGTTGCGAACGCTAATATCGATGACCTACAAGAAATTGATGGCGTCACTGAGCAAGAAGCAAAAGATATCATTCAACGTGCAATGTCTCTGTATGAAACAATGAAAGCAGACGGGACACTCACCGAAGATGAAGCTGATGAATTGCCAAGCGATCTTGATAAGCTTTTGATTTCCAATGAGCTCAAAGATCGAGTCAAGGGCAGCGGCTATAGCAATATTCAAGCACTTGCTTCTGCAAGTTTTGATGAGTTAGGGACGAAAGGTTTTTCAGAGGAGGATATTCAGTCCATTAAAGATGCCCTGGATATTTTCTTTAGAGGAGGAGTCATTCGACCAAGTATGTAAGGTGCTTGGGAGGTAGCAATAATGCGAGAACACCAAATACGTTCATGTGCGGTGTGTCGCAAACGCGAACCTCAGGACGTCCTCTTTCGTATTAGCTTTTCAGAACGAGGATTAGTCCTCAATGAAGAGCGTGGCCATGGAGGACGTGGCGTGTATGTACATCGAACGATCTCATGCACTGCCAAACCGATGGAGATCGGTCGAATTAGTAGAGCACTCCGTCTTTCGAGCGGCGTGCTGCAAAAGCAGATGATTGATGCCATCTGGAATCAGATGCATCAAGAAGTGCTGACGACTGTCACCAGTGTCTGAAAAGATCCTCGTGATAGGAGCGTTTTTGTTTAGGATAAAGATTTATGTCAAAGCTTCGTATTTACGAATTAGCTAAGGAACTTGGTGTCGATAATAAGGTGGTGATTCAAATTGCCACAGAACTCGGCATGAGTGGGAAAGCGTCTCACTCAAATTCACTCGACTCAGATGAAGCAGATCAGATTCGTCGTACGTATCAACGTCAGCTTATCGCGGGTAAAACACCCCAGGAATCTGAAGTCGTCACTCGTCGTGTTGATAAATCAACAGGAGAGTCACAAGCCGTTGTTGAGAAACGCTCTGGTACCGTTATTCGTCGTCGTCGTGCCACCGATGAAGAGCTGCCACCAGCTCCGGTCGAAGAGGAAGCTCCTCAAGCAGTTGAAGATACAACGTATGCGGCCGCTGAGCTCTTTCATGAAGAAATCGCTGCTCAAGAAGAGATACAAGAAGATATTGAGTCCGTAGAGGAACCTGAAACTATTGAAGAGGAACCTGCAGAAGAGGTTATTGAAGTCGCTGAGGAAGTTGCTCAAGCTCCATCACCACAGGAAGCTTCTAGTGAAACTCCTAAAGCTGCCGTTGAGACAACAGAGGACGAAACCAAAAAAGTTGGTCCTCGTATTCTTGGACGCATCCAACTTCCTGTTGCGAAAAAGCCTGCTACCCCTGCGTCTCGAACAGAGACTCGTGGTGTTGTTGGACGCGGTCCTGTAGCTCCAGTAACTCGTACTGCAATTACTTCTGACGAAGAAGAGAAAGGTAAACTTGGCAAAAAAACCAAGAAACGTGAAATCTCACGTATCGATCTTGTCGATTACGAAGGAAAAGATGTTCGTCGTGGTCCTCGCGGTGGAAGCGGTAAAACACAGCGTGAAAAAGATAAAGCACAAAATATTGAGGCAAGTCGTGCAATCGTTACCAAACGTGTCATTGAAATTGCTGACTCTATCACGGTAGGGGATCTTGCTCACCAGATGAGCCTTAAAGCTGGCGAAGTTATCTCAAAGCTTATCGAACTTGGGATCATGGCAACCATTAACCACTCCGTTGACTTCACAACTGCGTCTTTGATTGCAGAAGAGCTTGGGTATGAGGTGAAGAACGTTTCGTTTGATGAAACGCAATTTATCGAGACAGAAGCATCTGATGATCCAGCATCACTCAAAGAGCGTCCACCTGTTGTCACTATTATGGGTCACGTTGACCATGGAAAAACTTCACTCCTTGATTACATACGAAAGACTTCAGTTGTAGCAAAAGAAGCAGGAGGGATTACCCAACATATTGGTGCGTATAGCGTTACTGTTAATGGGAGGCCTATTACGTTCCTTGATACTCCTGGCCACGCTGCCTTTACGGCAATGCGTGCTCGTGGAGCAAACGTCACTGATATCGTTATTCTTGTGTGTGCTGCAGACGATGGCGTGATGCCACAAACACTTGAAGCGATTAACCATGCAAAAGCTGCAAACGTTCCTATTATTGTTGCAGTCAATAAAATGGATAAGCCCGAAGCAAATATCGATCGCGTCAAACAGCAACTCACCGAGCGAGGCCTACAGCCTGAAGATTGGGGCGGCGATACAATGTACTGCCCAGTATCTGCTCTGAAAGGCACTGGCGTGAAGGAACTCCTTGAAGGCGTCCTGCTTCAGGCGGAAGTCAAAGAGCTCAAAGCAAACCCTGAGGCTCGTGCAAGTGGAACAATTATTGAAGCAAAACAAGAGAAAGGTCGCGGTGCAGTAGCTACTGTACTTGTCCAACGCGGAACACTTCGTGTCGGAGATATCTTTGTGTGTGGTGCTCAGTTTGGTCGCGTCCGTTCAATGGACAACCATGCAGGTGTGCGCCTCAAAGAAGCAGGACCTTCAACACCAGTTGAAATTACTGGCCTTGAGGGAGTGCCGTCCGCTGGTGATGACTTCCTCGTTGTTGAAGATGATGCGAAAGCAAGAACTGTTGCTGCGAATCGTACAGAGAAGCGTGCTGCTGAAGAGCGTGCACTTGCAACTGGTCCGATTAGCCTTGAAGAATTCGCTAAGCGCGCAAATAACATTACCCTCGCTGAGCTCAACGTTATTGTGAAAGCAGACGTCGATGGTTCTGTTGAAGCAGTGAAAGCATCTATCGAAAAATTAACGACCGAGAAAGTGAAAGTCAGAGTGTTGCATGCTGCAGTTGGTGGCGTGAATGAATCCGACATTCAACTTGCGATAGCGTCTCGTGCTGTGATTGTTGCGTTTAACGTTCGTGCTGAGCCTCGTGCCGCACAAGCTGCAGAGCGTGCAAGCATTGAGATTCGTTTCTATCGAATCATCTATGAACTCCTTGATGATGTGAAGATGGCGATGGTTGGTCTCTTGCCTCCTGATAAGCAGGAAGTATCGCTTGGTCGTGTTGAAGTACGTGAAACGTTCCAAGTACCAAAAGCTGGTACCGTTGCAGGATGCTATGTACTTGATGGCAGCGTGAAGCGTGGAGCATTTATTCGCCTCCTTCGTGATAGCCGCGTTATCCATGAAGGCAAGATGTCATCACTCAGACGATTCAAAGATGACGTTCGTGAAGTCAACAGTGGCTACGAGTGTGGTATCGGACTTGAGAGCTACAATGATGTGAAACCTGGTGACGTCTTTGAAGTATATGAAGTGAAAGAGGTTGCAGCCTCTCTAGAGTAAATATGGCAAATGAACGCCGAGGATACCGCGTCGCGGAGAGGATTCAGATCCTCATTGCTCAAGAGCTCCAACGAGTCTCGGATCCTCGCCTTACCCTTATTACGATTTCTCGCTGTGAAATCAGTCCTGACCTGAAGCATGCCAAGATTTTCTGGATGCTCTTTGGCGACGAAGAGAAGCGAAACCTTGCGGCAGAGGCACTCGAAGAATCAACAGGTATTTTTCGAAAGTACTTAGCATCACAGCTCAAACTTCGCACTGTGCCATCGATCAAATTCATTTATGATGCTTCACTAGACGAAGCACAAAAAATGGAAGAGCTCTTTCAAAGAATCCGCAACGAAGAGGGGAGAGATTCATAACTATGAGTATCCTGTCGCATCACGTCCCACAACTCGATGCAGTCATTGATATCATCAAGCACCATGACTCCATTGCTATCATCAGCCACTACAATCCAGACAGTGATGCGTATGGATCGAGTATCGGCCTAGCGCTATCTCTTCAAGCCGCAGGAAAAAAAATAACGGTCATTAATGAGTCTGGTATTGTTGAGCGTTATGAAAGTTTGCCAGGCATTCAGCTTATTCAAAAAAACCTTCCACTCTCGCTTCCACTTGTCATTGCATGTGATTGTGGTGCTATCAAACGAGTAGGTGATTCACAAGTTCCAGCTGTCAAAAGCGGCAAGCAGATCATTAACATCGATCATCATGTTTCAAATGAAATGTTTGGAACCACCAATCTCGTCATCGAGACAGCAAGTTCGACCTCTGAAATTATCTATGAGCTTTTGGAACGCGGCTCATTTCCAATAACAGAGCAGGTTGCCACATTGCTCATGGCCGGTATTATCGGCGACACTGGATCTTTTCGT
>Ga0214921_10008284_pt1 | contig 13541 bp, 11 predicted proteins | sample LL1505_MetaG_FD_177992 | JGI IMG/M metagenome (GOLD analysis project Ga0214921, IMG submission 177992) | Freshwater microbial communities from Lake Lanier, Atlanta, Georgia, United States - LL-1505 | ecosystem: Environmental > Aquatic > Freshwater > Lake | place: USA: Georgia | collected... | reverse complement strand
ACTTGCAGCCACAGTGGATCCTGCCCCCACCACGGTATCGCCGCCCATAATCGTGGCACCTGCGTAAATGGTGACGTGATCTTCCAAGGTGGGATGCCGTTTTTTGCCGCGCAACGCTTGCCCTCCTGAGAGGGACCGGGCGATGAGTGAAACACCCTGATATAGTTTGACATGCGATCCGATAATTGCAGTTTCTCCGATCACAACGCCTGTCCCGTGGTCGATGAAACAGTGGGAGCCGAGGGTTGCCCCTGGGTGGATATCAATTCCGGTGCGTGCGTGAGCCCACTCGGTCATCATGCGGGGGAGGATGGGGACGGCGAGGTTGTAAAGGATGTGGGCCATACGCTGAATGGCGACGGCTTCTATAAATGGGTAGGCGACAATAATTTCAGAGGTGCTGGATGCTGCGGGATCCCCGGCAAAGGCGGCTTCTACATCGGTGCACAGGAGCGCGCGCACCTTGGGGAGAGCCGTTAAAAAAGTCTCCAGCAGATCGCCAGCCTCCCGTTTTTGAGGTTCACAACATTGCAGCTGTAGGCATTTCGTGAGTTCCTGCAACAAGCGGTCTGCGAGGGTGAAAACGCGGTGGCTCGTGACTCGGTTTATGTGTTGGGAAGCGATGGGTTCTTGGTCGTGAAAACCTGGAAAAACAAGTTGCAGTAAATCCTCACAGATTGAGGCAAGCGCGCGTTTGGAGGGCAGGTTGGTGTCGTCCTCATTGTTGAGTCCGCCCGTGGTGCGGTAGGACTCCAAAATGGCCTCGGTAATTTTGCCCAGATCCAGATTCATCTGACTCGAGGATGCCTTTTTTTGAGCCCAAGCGGCAACATGGAATAAAAGGGAATGCGCAGAGCTGCCGGGTAACTGTCTTGAATGGCCTGAAAAACTCACCAAGAGCATTTTGATGCCAATTCGCACGCTTACCGTTGCTGGGGTTTTTAGAAGATTTGTTACAGCTTTGCTCCCAGGTCGTAACGTTATCGCAATGTCGTGGGTGCAGAATTTTAATGAGAAAATCCGCTTCGAATTAGGAGCGTGAGAGTCTCCTCAACGTTATCTAATCACCTTCATTCAACCGACCTATGCTGAAATATTTTACCGTCCGCAGTCGCCTCTTTTTTGGCTTTGGAATTCTCATAGCACTCATGGTTGGGGCGTTGCTGTACAGTCGCCACACGCTGAAGGACCAGCTTGGGGAGTTAAGTCAGTTGAGCCGTGAATATCTGGAGCAATCGACCAAAGTCGGTGCCACCTTGACCAACATCCAAGGGTTGCCTGCGGCCGAGACCGCCGCCGCCATGCAGGCTCAGACAGTCGCTTACTCCGATCCCGACGAGTTCCAGTCCTCTCTGCGTCGAATCAAACAGGGCCGTGAACAATTCACTGCCTCTTTGGGGATGGTTGGCGTTGAGTTGAAGGGGCCGGGAGTCTCCGGTGCTGTGGATGAAACGGTGGACGCGGCGCGTCGTTTTTATGAGGCGATTGACAAAGCGCTCGCCAAGTTTACGGCAGGAGAAAAAGCAGAGGGAATGGACATTATTCTCAATCGCGGGTTTCAATTGGAAGACTCCCTGATTGCGAAGATCGGTGAATTGCAGACGATTTGCATCGAGGGTCAAAAGCAGAAAATCGCAGAGTCCAAAGCCGCACAGGACTCTCAGTTAAGAAGAATTCAACTCAACCTGCTTCTTATTGGGGTGACGGCAACAATCATTGCTATCTCGCTCGCGCTCTCCGTCACTCACAGCATCGTGGCACCAGTGGAGCTTGCGATGCACGCGCTGGAAGCCACAGCCAAGGGCGATCTTACGACCAACCTTCCGATTACGGGAGACGATGAACTCGGCCGCCTGTCTAGCGCCCTCAATCAGGCTTGCTCCAGCTTGCGCTCGACCCTCATGAACATTGTGGATGGGATCAACACGGTGGCGAGCGCTTCCGCAGAGCTCTCTGCGGTGAGTCAACAGGTGGAAGTCAATTCCGAGGGTACCACGCGCCAAGCTCAGGCCGTTTCCAAGGTCAGTGCTGAAGTGAATGCAAACATCCAAAGTGTTGCTGAAGCCTCGGAAAAAAATGCGGAGAGCATTCGTGACATCGCCAGTAATCTGGCCGAATCCGTCAAAATAGCGTCAGATGCCGTTCTGACCGCGGAGCAGACCAATCAAACAATCGCCGACCTTGGAACTAGCAGCGCCGAAATTGGGGAAGTTATTAAGGTGATTCAGTCCATTGCTCAGCAAACCAACCTTCTGGCGCTCAACGCTACCATCGAAGCTGCGCGTGCGGGTGAAGCGGGGCGTGGATTTGCCGTAGTGGCAAATGAAGTGAAAGAACTTGCGAAGAGCACCTCCACGGCGACGGAAGATATTGCGCGCAAAATCGAAGCCATCCAATCGAACACAGCAAATGCGGTCACGGCCATCTCGACCGTGGGGGCCATCATTCAAAAAATCAGCACGTTGCAGCATTCCATCGCGCTGGCAATTGAGCAGCAGACCATGACCACAAACGAAATCAGCCGCTCGATTCAATCGGCGGCCGAAGGCTCGCTGCAAATCGATCAGAGCACCACAGTGGTCGCTCAGGCTGCGATGAACACGACCGATGGAGCCAATCAAACTAAAATAGCTGCAAACGAACTCGCCGAATTGAGTGCGCGGCTCAACCAGCTAATCAGCCAGTTCCAATTCGAAGCCCGCTCTGCATAGAGGCGAGCTATTTCGTAACCTCATTTAGCCTCTGCGGCGCCAAGATTTTCGAGGGACTCGGCTTTCGCCGGATGCCACTCCCGTTTCAAAAAGCAATGTTGACGGAGATGGTCCCGAAAAGTTGGCCATCTTTTTGTCCTTTGAATTCTTTCGTCCTGTAGACAAGGGCGTACGCAAGTTTCGTATTTTTGTAATTCGTTCCTATGCCAGCACTCAGATCAGCGACCGCCCATTCTTTTTCGACCGAATGGCTGTTTCCAAAGGTGTTTCCATCAAGGAAAATATTGTGGACCACGGCGCGTCCGTCCACGCGCCCGAAGAGATAAATCCCAAAGTCGACCCGAGAACGAGACGCAGCAAGAGCTCCATCGACGGGGGTCGAAGTTGAAGCGGCCGGGCCGATTGCGGCGGTGCCAAAGTCATCTGGAAGATTTAGCCCAAAACGAAGCTCTCCACCGACTGCGGAGACTGGGTGCAATGGTATGATTGACTAATTGTATAGTCATGCTAACATCTGGCCATGACCGCTCGAAATTCAGCAACCCCCATCCCAAGGACTGCCTTCGACGCTGCCTCTGCCCGCCTCAAAAGTTTTCCCATCCTGACCATCACCGGGCCAAGGCAGTCGGGCAAAACAACGCTCTCTCGACTGCTTGCTCCTCATTTGCCCTACCACTCTCTTGAAGATCCCGACACGCGGATTTTTGCAAACGAAGATCCACGTGGATTCCTGCGACAGGTGGAGAGCGGGGCTATTTTGGATGAGGTGCAACGCTGTCCTAGCCTTTTTTCTTATTTGCAGGGGTCCGTGGACAGCAGCAAACGCCTCGGGCAGTTTATCCTAACGGGTTCAAGTCAGTTTGATTTAATCCAGTCCATCACCCAATCGCTGGCAGGGCGCACCTCGATCATGACGCTACTGCCGTTTTCACTGGGAGAGTTGCAAAGTGCAGGGTGCGCTCCGCGTTCTGTGAACGAACTGCTTTTCGGAGGTTTGTTCCCTCCGGTTCATGATCGCCCTGTGGATCCCTGCGTGTGGATTCAAGATTACATCAGCACCTATTTGGAGCGAGATGTGAGAAATATTCTTAATATTCAGGACCTGAGTGCATTCCAGCGGTTTGTGCAGCTATGCGCTGGACGTGTCGGGCAACTTCTAAACGTTTCTTCTTTGGCGGCTGATGCAGGAATTACACGGGTCACAGCGAATGCTTGGCTCTCTGTGTTGCAAGCCAGTCATCTGGTGTTTTTGACGTCACCGTGGTTCAGCAATCCATCCAAACGTTTGATAAAAACCCCGAAGCTATACTTTGTTGATCCGGGTCTTGCTAGTTGGCTAATCGGGATTCGTCGCATTGATCATTTGATCGCCCATCCACAGCGGGGAGCGTTATTTGAGAACTGGGTGATGACGGAACTTCTCAAGGCGCAAACCAACAGGGGCATCAAACCAAGACTCCACTTTCTAAGGGACAAGGAAGGTCACGAGATTGACGCCTTTGTTGAGACCGCTCCAAACCACTTTCAGGCGGTGGAAGTTAAATCTGGAGAGACGGTTGCCACAGATTTCTTCAAAGGTCTGGATTATTGGCGAGGAGCACTGAAGGCGGAGTCAATTACGCCTTGGGTTGTTTACGGGGGAGTTACACATCAAGACAGGGAGCGTGGTCATGTGCTCCCTTGGTTTGACCTGGATCCGATGCTGCGTTCAATCGGTTGGACTTGATTTCTCTAGGAGCTCCAGGACAGTCGGTTAAAGCGCAAGAGATGGCGCTCCGACAAATTCCGGATTTCCGAATTTCCGGATTCCGAAAGCGTCTCACAAACGATCGACGCGTTTTAGCGTCTCCTACTCCATACGAGTGTGCGATTTGCCTCGTTCATTTGCGCATTCGCTAACTGCTGTTGGAAAGGCGGAAAACCGGAAAAGCGGAATCTCTGACACCGGCCGACGACACACCTGTGCATCACGCCCACAGGTAGCACTGGTATAAATAACTCAAGGGAAGATATTAGCGAATGGTTTGCGCCCTGAATTAGGAATGCTGTGACCTGGATTGGTGGTCGAAAAATTCCGCGAGAGAAAATTCCGGAGGTCTCGAACAAGTGATGTGCGGCGGAAAACGCAGCACGTGCTGGTGCCCGATTCGAGTGCCGGTAGCTCAAGCGCAAGAAACAGTCAGCAAAACAGAAGACCACAGAGGCATACCCGCCTCAAAACACATATGACCACGAACGCAAAAAACTACAACATACCGCAGAACCCCAGCGCCGACGGTGAAAGCGCTCAGGCAAATCCAAATCCGAATGCAGGCTTACCGCAGCAGGCTCAGGCGCTACCAGCGTCCGAAGGTCTGTGTGAGGATCAGGCGAATGAAGCCGAGCTCAACAATCTCAGCACCATCGAGGAGAATTCGGACACACTCGGGCAACAGGAATCGAAGCGAGCCACGGCGATAACTGACATGTGGCACAAGCACGTGGAAATTAAAGAGAGCGACTTCAAATACAAAAGTTTATCGAATTGGAATTTGAATACCGCAATGGGCTGCACGCATGGTTGCCTTTTTTGCTATGTACCTGAAATTTCCACTAACAAAAAAGCACGCGAGCTCTCGGAGCGCGGCGTTGAAGATCCAGACGCGCAGTGGGGACAGTACGTATTTGTTCGGGAATGGGATGAGAAAGAGTTTCTTGCGAGCCTCAGGAGGGCTGAGAATAAGGCCCACGAAAATCTCAATAAGGACGGCAACCGGGCCGTGATGCTATGCACCACTACCGATCCTTACCAAACCATTAGGAATCCCGACCCTGTCAGACAAAAGGAGCTGAACGATAGGCACAAGCATGTTGTTCGGCGTTCACTAGAACTCATCAGGGATCATTCGACGCTTAATGTTAGGATTCTGACTCGAAGCCCTCTCGCAAAGATCGACTTCGATGTCATGAAGTCATTTGGAGACCGGCTGCTGTTTGGAATGAGCCTACCCACGCTCAACGAAAATTTTCTCAGAGTCTACGAACCGAGCGCTCCGGGACCAGTGGCGCGTTTGAAAACATTGCGAGCGGCAAGAGATGCGGGACTGAACATCTATGTAGCGGTTGCACCGACTTACCCGGAGTGCGACGAAACTGATTTTCGGGCCACGTTGCAGGCAGTTAAAGACCTTGATCCTGTTACCGTCTTCCATGAACCTATCAATATCCGAGCGGATAATGTAGCGCGCATTCAGGCTCAAGCAGACATTCTGGGCGTTAAACTTAAGACCGAGGTATTTGAGTCCACAGAGACTTGGCAGGATTATGCTGTGGAGCAGCTTCAAATGGCCGAGCGAATCGCCATCGAGGTTGGATTGGGTGACCGAATTCACCTGTGGCCTGACAAAAATCTTGGAACGAAAAAGGGTTTAAAGCGGTTTGCTGACGCCGACTACGAAGAATGGCTCAGGAAATGGTGGAATAGGGTTAGCGAATGGCCCGGCAAGGACATGGTGGATCAGTTGCAGGAGCTCGCAGTCGCTACGGCAGATGAGCCAGTGGCTGTAATGGCCAGGGAGGCCACCCCGCCTCAGTTAAAGGCGAATGGCAAAACAGCCTCGGGTTTGACGGCGAAAACGCCGGATCAGATTCTGGAGATGAAGTTTGATCCAACTGAAAGCTATCTCTTCGACGGGCTATTCAGCAAGGGGCAGGTGATGACGCTTGTTGGACCGGGAGGCATTGGCAAAAGTCGACTCTTGCTTCAGTTGGCGGCGGCGATGATCACCGGAAAACAGTTTCTTGGAATTCAAATGTCGCCTCGCAAGCTGCGCTGGCTCTTCATCCAAAATGAAAATAGTGCCCGTCGTCTCCAAGCCGACTTTCAGAGGCTCAAGGCGTGGATAGGCGATGACGGCTGGCAGGACGTAAGTGATAACATCCGGATACAAACCCCAGAGAATTACGAAGACACGCTGCTGGATCTGAATCACTACAAGAGCAAAAAACGGGTGGAGGATTATATCCGGCAGAACGAGCCGGATGTGATTGTCTTCGACCCACTGTGCGCCTTTACAACCGGCAGCCTGAACAGCGACAGCTCAATGCGACAAGTCTGTGTTGACATAAACCAAGTTGCACGCAGTGGAAACAATGACCGTTCTGTAGTCGTGGTGCACCACGCGCTCACAGGCAAAGAGGGGGCTAAGAAAGCCGTTGGGCTCGATCGAGCATCGTATGGCAAGGGTTCAAAGGCACTTCACAGTTGGACACGCGGCCAAATCAATGTCGCGCCGAGCAGCTCCACGGACAATCGCAGGCTTATGATTAGTTGCGGCAAGAACTCAAACGGCCAGGAGTTCAAGACGTTTGGAGTTAGGTTAAATCCTGAAACCTTAATCTACGAGCTCGACGAGGATTTCAATGTGGAGCAATGGGAACTGGGATTAAACGGGGGAACGGAAAAGCTCAATCCTAGTAGTGTCGCAAAGTTGGTTGCTGAGGGGGCTGTTTCCAAAAAGGAGCTGGTCGCGAAAGTCATGGAAAAGTTCCATTGTCGAAAGTCAGTCGCTTACGATGCGGTCAAGAACGCCAATGGTGACACCATCGAGTTGAATGTTGAAAAGCTGTTCGAGCTAAAGACGCCTGCTGCGTAGCGGGACGGGCAAACTCGGAGTTGGATAAACGGTGTAGCGAATGTCCGCAGGCGTGAATTCGATTTGCGCCTGCGGGCAGCCATTACGACCATTCCGAGTATTTTGTGATCAGAGTGGCATCTCTAATTAATTGGTTGCCAGGTAACTTAAGCCTTCGATCGGCTCAGCACTTCTCCAACGACTTTTGCACTTGAGCATGTAATCAACGCGGATCTACCGGAACCGTTGGGTTGTCCAGGTGGGTAAGCGGTTCCCGCATTTCTAATTGGCAAATGAATGACATCTAGTCCGATCTGGGCTACACTTGCATTGGAGGTTTTCATTATGGCTGATCAAGAGGCAGAAATTCAGATGCTTGAGACTCAATTTCCAACGCTCTCGGGCCGGGCCTTTGCCGCTGCTCGAAACACGGTGATGGCAGCTGGGTTGAGCGTTCTGCAATCGGAGGGCCAGTTTATTTACCGAGTGTCTTTAGATGGGAGGAAGGAACTGGTTAAGGAAATTGAGCCTCCGATCGATGTGACTCTCGGAGCTAAATTTGTGATCTCGTGAGTTCTATTGTTCCTCGGATGCGGATGTTTGCCGGGCCGAACGGGTCAGGGAAGAGCGTTCTCAAGTCCTATTTGTCCTCAAAACTGCTAGGAGTGTATTTGAATCCTGACGAGATCCAGAAGGACATAGAGACGACTGGGACTTTGGATTTCAGTTCGTTCGGCGTCCGGGCTTTAGGCGAGGAAGTGCTTAGCTTCTTTCATGATTCGGAACTCCTTAGAAAAGAATCCCTCCAAGGAGAAGCGCTGCGGCTTGGGTTTATCGACGGGGAATTGGATTTCTCTAGGGTTTCAGTGAATGCCTATTTTGCGGCTGTGGCGGTGGATTTCCTGAGGCGGAAGTTAATTGAGCGAAAGATGGATTTCACCTTTGAAACGGTGATGTCTCATCCTGGCAAGGTGGAGTTGTTGGCCGAGGCTAGGTCAAAAGGATACCGGACATACTTGTATTATGTGGCGACGGATGACCCTCAGATTAACATTTCAAGGGTGCAAAATCGCGTGGCGACAGGAGGCCATGACGTACCTGTGGAAAAGATCGAGGAGCGGTATCACAAGTCCCTAGCGCTTTTGATGAACGCGATCGCGAATACTGATCGCGCTTATATTTTTGACAACTCTACGGACAGTGCGAGAGGCGAGCAAACCTGGCTTGCCGAAATTACCGGTGGGAAGGAGTTGGAGTTTAAGAGCAAACAAATCCGAGCCTGGTTCAAGCAAGCCGTGCTAGATAAAGGGTGGAGGCAGTCCGGGGTCCTTTAGTCTCAAGCTGTCCGAGGTTGCCAAGCTCGACGGCCCAAACGGACCATTTTGATTCTCGGCTTTGGTTTTAGGCTGCCTCAACGGCTTTCCCAGAGCGCTCGATGTGTTCAGGCAAAAGCGCAACGTGTTTCCAGCCGTGCGTCGAAGTTCCAGAGTCGGTTTTGATGTCGTGACGAATCCGCAGTTGAAACCGTTCGTAGATCAGTTCACCGGCAGACGCCTTGAATACCGAATACTCAGCCTTGGGGAGATTGTGACGATCGCAATAAACGGCATAGGCAAGATAAGCCTCACTGGCGCTCATCAACGCACCTTCCTGCCGTGCCACTGCGCTTTTGATAAACAGCCTTGGCGACGGTTCAAGCAAGGCAAGGAGGCGTTTGCCCTCAATGTAGCGGGTTTGGCCATTGGCTCCTTCAAAGAATCGATGATCAGCTTCCAGCACAGTCTTTGCCTTGTTCACTATCCGACTCAATACCGCAGGGCGTCTGTGCTCCGTGAGCAATAGCCTTGTGTTCGCGAAAGGTTCCAAGGCTTCCCCGCATTTCACAAGGTAGTTGCTAAGGAGCAGCTCGATCTTGCTGTCACTTGTGGCACAAAAAGCGTCGACTCTCGGGTCGTAGAACCAGAAGCCATCACCAGGACAATGGACCATTCGATGCCCTAATCTTTTTTCACCAGAGAGTAGCGCCCCGAAGAAATCCTCGTTGAGAATCAGGGGAATCTCAACCTGAGCGCCATGAAGGTTCGGCTTGGTTTCATTGAAAAATGCTCGTCCAAACTGCCGGACAGCCTCAGGAAATCTCATCTGGAACCAGCCGTTGGGGGTTCTCTGCTCATGCGCCGTTTCTGAGCCATGCTTACGGACCCCTTTGAACCACTGTTCCATGCCGGCAATGTCCTCAGGGATTGAGCCAATCGTGCGCAGGATACCAAGGATTCGCTCACTCTCTCTCCAGCGCTCTGTCATGTCTGCCTTCAAACGCTCAGAGGCTTCGAATTCACGCTGCCTGCGAAGGGACTCAGCACTGACCCCGCGTTCAAAATCAAGGTAGCTCATAGCATCTGCTCACCATTGCTGAGTGCCATACTACATGGCTTCTTCACTGAATTGGAATGTCCCGGATGGAAGCAATCTACTTACCACCGAAAGCGGATTAGCGTATTTAGCGTTTTTAATCGTTTCGACAACCGCATCTGCCTCTTGGTCTATCAATTTATCAGTATCTAGCTTTCCATCCGCATCCTTTAGGCAAGCAAGGTCATCTCCGAATATCCTTACCAGATCAGCGATCAACTCAGTGCTAGAACCCTCTTCAAACGGATAGTTTTTAGCGATTTTGTACTGATAATAGTTTTTATTCGGCCACAGGACATCCCATGTGATCCGAAGTGTGCTTTGCCCTGTACTGGGATCGACCTTTTCAGCGATTTTTGAGAAGGCAACGTGATATTTTCCAGCGGGAACAGTGTATGATGTGATATTTTCGAGTTCTATTTTCATGATTATTTAACCTTTCATACGATGATTATACAAAAACAGCGTTCTGATTGCAAAATAAATCCACTAAAAGTGTAATCTTTATTTACAAACATCCGAATTTTAGCGATTATTAGTGTATATGAAAAGATTATCACACGAAATTATTACTCGAAGAAAAGCGCTTAGGCTAAAAAGCAAAGAACTCTCAAAACGAGCCTGTGTTCCAGCAACTCTCTTGTCGGGACTTCAAAACGACTCACGCAAGATCGGTGAACTTCAGGCTACTAGGATTGGTAAAGCATTAGGTTTATCAGGGAATGACCTCTTGGAGTTCGTTTATGTGGCATTGAATGAATCAAAAGGGCGATTGTTGAACTCATCGAAGAACTACTGTGCTGAAATCCTCAACTATCTTCCCAATTTAATCGCTATTCATGGAATCAGGGCAGAGGAGATTGTTGATTCAGTGATTCTTGAAGATGGCATAGCCCTTACTCTTGAAAATGGAAGCACCGCAACAGTGAGTGCCAGTGTAGTTTTGAATTAAAAAATGAAAAATAGCCCGATAAATACAAAAAAGAACCCCAAGACTCTCACATCCTGGGGCTCACTGAACTCTAAATACCAACTCTGTTATGCCTACTATACAAAAATCCTACCACTTTGGAAATGAAAATTTACCTGTTTATCGAAATGATAGCCATGGGCTTTATGCTCTACAATCTCCACCTCCTGAATCAAATTCAGAAGAGATCGTTGAAAAGCAATATCCTGAAGGAACCGAAGATCGGAGCCTCAGATTCTTCAACCCCGAGCTAGCCATTGAGGTTCAAAAAAAGCTGAACTCAAAGAAGCCCGATATTACGGGTGCCTTTGTTCTGCGCTATCTGCAATCGTGGAAAAAAGCAGCATGCAAACGATTCAATGGCAGCAGGGTTCAGAATGCCGTTTATCGGTCTCTTGAGCAAATTCAGGACAATCTGCAGTGGATGGACAAAGCGACCGTTCAGAGAGCCATTGGGCGCTTGGAAAAGGCATTTCCCAAGGACTTCAATGTAGATCGAACCCTGACAAAGGTGTTGAATTATTCAATCAGCAGCAAGTTGATGGATGAATACTTCAACAACGCTAGTGATAAGCAGCGCAAAAAGTCTCGATATTTGAGTGTTTATGTTGAGGATGCAAAAAAGCATGGAATCCTTGAAGCTGTGCTTGTTCGCAATCTCGAATTCAAAACACAGCCTCTAAACGTGAGCAACCCTGTCATTGATCAGACTGGGCGGATCTATGGTGAAATGAGTGCAGTAAAATTGACCAGCCCGAGAAAAAGCGACAACGTTGTAGGTGATATAAAAGTGGGGATCTTGCCGTTTGGACGTCAGGCTGTGCAGGAGGCAATCTCAAAATTGAAATCGACTGGGATATTCGTTGAACACAATGAGCGAGTGGGATTTTACACACTTGATCGAGGTCGGAATGACAGTGGAAATGATCGTGAAAATGAGCAAAATCGATTGTCGTCAAACGCAACAGTCGTGTCGCCAAACGCAACAGTGGTGTCGTCAAACGCAATAGATTTGTCGCCAAACGCAATAGTTTCCTCTGTACAGATTGAAATAGATAGAAATGGATATAGAAATGAGATTGAAAGTGATAATAAGACTTCCTCGATCTCGCCGTTGGCTCGACCTGCGGAAGCTAGCCTTGCTTTTGAATATCCAAACCTTGAAGTGCTGAATCTCGATAACTCAGGGTTTGAGTTATTATGTAATCCGATTAATAAGGTTTCATTCGATCCTTCAGTTCCAAGTATTCAATCCTCGTTCGGTTCAAGCCCTGTTCATCTTCCACTGTTTTTCGAGGATGAATTCCCTGATTTAATGATCGAACTCAATGATAGAGTTCAAAATCTTCAAAATGCCCGAAAAACGCACCTTAAACACATCAACCCTGATTGTCTGCCTTTCGACTATTCAAAGCCCGAGAATTGGCTTTTCTGGCTCGAGAATGAGCTATTCCTGAATCCCATCACAGAACAACCGATAGACTGGTCAAATTTCGAGGAGCAAATCGACGTTGCGGTTTATGAATTGCTAGATGACTTGGTGATTTTTAAGAATCTTCCAAATGAGGACATGCTTGAGTTTCGAGGTCACTTCAAAACTTATGAGGGACTCAGTATTCCGATGGTCAGAAAGATGCTTGAGCGAATCTCAGACGTGATTGTCGAACCAGAATATTACAGATCCCACCGTGGCGAATTCGATCATTGTTACTTTGCCAAGCGGATCAAAACCCTGAAAACCTTCAACCGCTATTTCAAGCAACTCTTCAGGGAGACATTCGCCCCGTACATCAATCGAAATGGCGAATATCGGTTTGAAAACAATGTCCGATTGCGCTGGTGGCCAGTTGGGGAATCGTTCAATGACGGTGAATATGAATACCCATTGACTGATTCACCTGAGAATATGGAGGAGCCGTTCAAAACGATTCTCAAAGACGCTATCGAGGAGGAGCATGAGAAGATGCTCGGTCTGGATGTAAGTAGTCAAAATTCCGTTTTTCCGTCTTTCCAGATTTCCGGCGGTGGAACGGAAATATTGGGATAGACCAATTTCTGGCTGTGATCTTTTCCTCTCAATTCGCATGAATTGACGTTCTCGGAATCGTGGAAAACCGGAATTCCGGAATCCTTGAAATGCCGTTCTAGAAGTGGCGCGGTCGGACCTAAAATCGGGCTCAACGCAAGGGTGCCAAATCTGGCACCTGCCCGAACGCCGCTTACACTGTTCAGATCCTTTCCACAAAGCCCTGAACGCTTCCTCCTGCAAACGCCAAACACGGACACCAGGTGGGATGATGTCCAAACGAAGTCTTCTGCGCTTCACCCCCCGTCACGAATTCTTCAGCCTGAACGCGGGAGCTTTAATCTCCTGCACTTAGAGAGCCTCTACTTCGGGCACTGTTTTAACCTCGTGTTCCTTCCGTGCTTTTTCACTGGCGTAATGTTCCGCGTCCCTACGTGCGGAGAGGTAGCCTCCCAATCCCATCCCGATCGCGCCGGCCGTCACCTCGGCGAGTCCCGCCGTGACGATGACGTGCGTCTGTCTGAGAGCGCTGCTGAGTCCCGCTGCGCGCGCAAAGGGGACAGTGAGCCCATCCGACATTCCGATGACGATATCGCGTACGATGTCGCCCGCAGTGAATTAAATTGGTCGTTACAGATGACGCCGCGGGTTGGAGCCAGATAGAATCGCGTGTATTTCAGATCTGGTTTGCAACGTATCTATCTTTTGATAAGTCGCTTAATCCCTCTCCAGCGAAGGGAGTGATTCTGAGGACCCGTCACAGGGGCTTCTAGCGCTTGTTTTGTAATGTCCAGGAACCTGAGGTGATG
>Ga0214921_10008282_pt1 | contig 13545 bp, 13 predicted proteins | sample LL1505_MetaG_FD_177992 | JGI IMG/M metagenome (GOLD analysis project Ga0214921, IMG submission 177992) | Freshwater microbial communities from Lake Lanier, Atlanta, Georgia, United States - LL-1505 | ecosystem: Environmental > Aquatic > Freshwater > Lake | place: USA: Georgia | collected... | reverse complement strand
GCAGAATGCAGCGTTTCTTCAAAACAACAGCGACAGTTACGCTACCCTTTATGCCGAAAATTTCGGAAATGCTCCTGCGGCCATCTTCACTGCGGATAGCTTTGCCAACTCAACGCTATATGCCTATGCCCCGTACAGCAATGCGATTCTGGGCTACAGCACAGGCACATACGCCACGATCGCTGCGACCAATCCTAACGGGCCTGCGGGTTATTTGTATGGTAATTCATTATATTCTACATTGTTATGCGGCAACGACAGCGGTACGGCTATTCATGTCGTGGGAGGGAGGCCTAATCTTGCAGCAGCCTATTTTCAGCCATCCACTGGAGCGAACGGTTGGTACAATGCTTCATCAGCCGTGAATTTGGGGAACCTTAGTGTAGGGGGAACCTTGTCCAAGGCAGCAGGCACTTTTCGAATTGACCATCCGGTGGATCCCGATAACAAATTTTTGGTGCATAGCTTTGTCGAAAGCCCGGACATGATGAATTTGTACAACGGCAACGTGCTGACCGATGCAACGGGTATGGCGACCGTGGAATTGCCCTCGTATTTTTGCGCCGAGAACAAGGATTTTCGCTATCAGCTTACGCCTATTGGCGGTGAGGGTTTCAGCCGCGTCCGGGTTGTTACCAAAATTTCCGACAATCGTTTTGTGATCCAAAGCGACCCTCCCCGAATTGAGGTCAGCTGGCAAGTCACAGGGATACGCAACGACCGTTATGCGCAAGCGCACCCAATCGATCCCGAGCCGATCAAGGCTGCCCACGAAAAGGGTCGCTACCTTCATCCCGAACTTTATGGACAGCCCGTCAATCAAGGCCTCTTGTACATGGCTCCACCTGCACAATCCCCGGCCCCCTCGATGGACAAGACCTTGACTCGACATGAATAAACCCTGGATTCTACCTATGAATTTGGCCTTTTGGATGGCTTTGCTTTGGGCCTCCTTCCAAACCGACGAAGCCCGCGGGCAGTTTTACTGCATCCCCACCCGTTTTGCGGAAAGTCCCGTGCCCCCGGCTCCGGATTATGCCCAGGATCGATTTTGGGCAGCCTTGCCTGGTCGCAGGGATCGAGCCGATCGGACTCCACCAGGATGCCGTGACGGGCAGGAACAGGCCGGCGTGGATGTTTTCTATATCCACCCGACGCTGTACAGCTCCAAACCCAAAACCGCCTATCGTTGGAACCAAAACCTGGACGAAAAGAGACATAACCGCGAAATAGACCGCCTGCCAATGCACTTTCAGGCTTCGGCCTTCAATGGGGCGGGCAAGATCTATGCGCCTCGTTATCGGCAGGCGCATTATTCGGTGTTTTTGACCCCGCATTTGGACGATAAGGAAGCGGCGTTGGGGATTGCTTACAGCGATATTGAGGCAGCGTTTGCTTATTTTTTGGCATATTACAGCCAGGGACGCCCCTTTATCTTGGCGGGACATTCCCAAGGAACCCTGCACGCGGCACGATTGTTAAAACACAAGATTATCGGTACTCCTTTGCAGGATCGTTTGGTAGTAGCGTATTTGCCGGGCATGGCCATCCCTGCAGATTCGTTGGCAGGTCTGCCGGTCTGCGTGGATTCGACGGCTACGGGTTGTTTTGTAAGCTGGAGCACGTATTTGCGCGGTTATACACCCCCATCGTACGGTCAGGGGCTGCATCGCGCGGCCTGCGTCAATCCCGTGAGTTGGTCCTATGTTCCCACCACCGGCTCCGGGTTAAGGCCACCGGTGGACAGCATTTCCGGCTTGGCTGCAGGACATTACACGCCCAAGAATCTGCATCGTGGCGCGGTGCTACGGCCTTTTTGGAAGAAATACCCCGGGATTTGCGATGCCCAGGTCCAGGGTGGAATGCTCTGGGTCACAAGGCCCCGTTTTTGGGGAAATTTCTTGTACCGCTCACCCAATTACCATACCGGGGATATCAATTTGTTTTATTTGGATATCCGCGCCAATGCCATACGCCGGGTTCAATCTTTTGAACAACACTCCCGAAATCGCTAGTAAATAACATAAATTTGGGTATGGGAACAATGCGACAATTGCTGCAGGAACTGCAAGGCTTGGGATGGTGGGGACGGCTCTTTGGATGGGAAAGAATTCGACGTATGTTGTTGGAAGCCAGTTCGGAGTGGGATGCCCTTCAGGCCTCATCGGCCCATTGCAGCCAGGCCGTTCAGGGCTTGCAAGGTGATTTGACCCAGGCCCGTCAAGCGGCTCAATTGTCCGAATCGCGGGCCAACGAACTCCAAAGGGACAAGGGCCTGTTGAATGCCGAATTGGGATCGGCTCGTCAAGATATCCAGCGATTAAGCTCAGAATTGGCCGCTTTGAACCAAGCTGACCAACAACGAAGAACGGAGCTACAATCCAATTTGACCTCATTGTCTCAACTCAAGGAACGCCTGGCCGAAGAACGCCTCCAGGAACATCAAGCGCGTCAGGAGGAATTGGAACGCAAGCAACAGCGCCTTCGACAGACTTGGCAAACCCACCAAGAGAATGTTCGTAACAAAATTCGTCAAATTGCCGACCGTTATACCCTGACGGTGGTCGAGAAATTTCCCCTCAAAGGGGAGCCGGACAATGTCCTCTCTTTGTGTGAACAGTACGTTGTCATGGATGCCAAAAGCCCGGGAGGGGAGGATTTGGCCAATTTTGCGACTTACCTCAAGGCCCAAGCCGAAGCCGCCGTTAAGTACACCAAACAAGAAGGGGTCCTGGGGCAGCTTTACTTTGTGGTGCCAGGCAATACCCTGGAATCCTTGCCCCAGACGGTTTTTCGTTTTGTGGACTATACCGTTTACGCCATCCCCTTGGAGGCCCTGGAACCCGTCATTCTGGCTTTGGTCAAGGTAGAAGAGTACATGAATGTGAAGGAAATTAGCCCCGAAGACCGGCGTAATCTTTTTGTTATTCTGGGTCGATTTGCCCATTTGGTCAAAAGACGATTGCAGGTGGATCAGTTTTTTGCGAACGAATCCCTCGCTTTGGCCACCGAAACCGAGAATCGCCTGCCCGAAGACATGCGCAAAGAGGTGGCCGAAATCGAAAAGTCGGTTCGCCTAAACCCGCCCCAGGAGCGATCCTCCAAGGAAATTGGCCTTGCCGGCCTGGCCTCCCAACACAAAAAAATCGAAAAGGGATTGAAAGAGCGCGGTGTGCTCCCACAGTCCGAAAATTTGGCCAGCGGCCTCAACGAATTACCCCTCTACAGCCTGGAACCAGAAGAATGAACGCCAAAAATTTATAGGTTTAGTTTGTACCTTTAATTCTGTTGAAACAAATTCCACTTCTAAACCCTTGAATATGTTCAAAAGACTCTTCATCTTTCTTATCATCCTACTTACTTATGAGCCGTTACTCGCTCAAAATAACAAAATTAGCCACTCGTTCAATCTCACGGGGGGCACTTTCTTTATCTATAACCAAGTTGCCTTCCATTATGAACTTCTTGAAGAACGAAGGTACGTCCATACGTTTATCCAAGGCGGATTGAGCTTGGGCTACAATTTATGGGGTGAGGAATCTATTACAACTCCTTACGCTCGGTTGGGATTCTTGGCTGGAGCCAAATCCCATTATTTTGAAGCTGCGGCGGGTGCTGGTTTGTACATATGGTCGTCTGATGGTCCGGAATTGCTGCCATCGGCAACCGTGGGTTATCGGTATCTTAATCTGGATGGTCGTAGTATTGTTCGCTTTGGCATAGGTTTTCCGGAGGCCATTTATTTGGGCTATGGCTGGCGTCTTTGAAGAGCATCCTCGTTGTTAAAGTGCTGGCGGTAAAAGCGGTGCATGGTGACAACGTGCGGGAAGCTGAGGCAAGCGAGGAAGACAAAGAAGCTGCCTTCGGGTCCAAAGTCAAGGGCGGGTAAGCGATCCTTGAAGGCGTAGAACAGCCCCAACAGGATCCAGGCCCCGGCATGAAAGGGAAGGGCGGCCTTCCAAAGGGATGTGGAGCTTAATTGAAGCCTTCGTCGCAAATCCCTCCATCCGGTGCGGCTGTGTTGGCCGATGAAATACAAGCCAAAGGCGTGCATCAAGGGCAGGGTGGAGGAGGCCAGCAAGCCCAGGGAGGTCCAGACCAGCGCCGATTGGCGACGATATCCCCCGAACATGGCCCATAACACGATCCACCATGGAGAAAGTGACCAGGTCGTTTCGCGTTGGGTCATGGCCTGCACGATGTTACGGGTTTCTTGGTGATGGGTGCCGGTGATGTAGGCCAGGACCGACAGACCCCATGCCAACGATAGGAAACGGTTCATCCCCCAGGAACGCCCATCCGCTTGGCCAAAATGCCAGGCCGAATACCCCACAAAAAACAACAGGCTCCACCAAGGCCACAGGAACCAAAACCATAACATCAACAAGCCTAGACCAATATAAGCCAGTATCATCGCGGATGTGGGAAGTCTTTGGAGCCGTCCGCTTTGTAACAAATGATCAACGGCGCCGTGTGGCAGTCCCAGGAGGACCATGCCCAGGACCAGACCCAGATTGGCCACCACCGAATAAACCGAAGGCAGGGCCTGCAGGCCCATCAAAAGAAGAGCCAATAACAACAAACGCAAAGGCCAGCCAACGTGCCGCTCCCACAGGGCGACCAAAAAAGGCTTCCAGGGCAAATGCATTAACATTCGCAGATCGTCTTGCCAGGTGGATTTTTCGTCCATAAAGCGCAGGATCGAGGGGAGGGGCGTGCCCGCAAAGAGTTGTTCAAAAATTGCTTTGCCTTGGTGGGGACGACGACGGAGAATATGCAGGAGCAGTCCGTCCAGAAAGGCGAAGCGGGGGTGGGATGGTTGGGGTTGCCAAGTCATGGCGGTAGGTCCACGAGATTCGGAAGCACGATCGTCAGAGGCGCTGTTGCCCAAAAACTGTGCCAGTTCTCGAGCCTGTTGGTGCATGGTTTTGAAGGCGTAACCGGTGCTGGGCTTGAGGGCGTTGTTGCGGGTCCCTATGGGCACGACACCATGCAGCGGATGGCGTTCGCTCAGGGCACTGCGGCGTTCGCTCTGGGCACCGCGCCGTTCGTTGCGATGCTCTGCCATGGGAATGATGCCCTGCTCCCGGTGAACAATGCGGTACGTAGCTTGGTCCGGCTGGGCGGCCCCTAGGTAATCACGCAGGCGTTGCTCGGCCAATTCAGCTTCCAGGATCGCGGTCCCAAAACGCGTGAGTTCCACCAAAACCCGGTTCTCCGCATAGGGCAGCATGTAAACAAATTGCGTAGCCCCGTCCTGCGGCACCTCCAAATCCATGAGGGTCACCCCCGCATCCCTTTGCCAAGGAAAGTCCGTTTCCACCACCCACCCGTAAAAACTCTGCGCCAAATCAGGCTGCACCAAATCACCCGACACGGCGTCACCCGACGCGGCGTTACCTGGCGCGGTATCACGATGGGGCGGTCGGGAATCCAGGACCCATCGAGCCCGCACCTTTTCCGACCCGCAAACCGCATAGGCGCCCTGCTCATCCGCGCCCACGCTCTCCACCGCTTCGGCCCTCAGTTCCCAGCCGTTGGCCGCCATACGCCGGCTCAAATCCTCGTAGAGGTCCAGGCTGTTGATCTGGTGGTACCGCATCGGAGCGATCGAAACCAGGGGCTCCCGCCCACCGCGCGCCTTCTCCCACGAATGCCCGATCAAATCCACCAGGTCCGTCACCTCGGGTTCCGTATCCTCCGCCCAGAAACAAAACGTTTTGTCGTTCCGGCTTTTGGGGTCCGGGTCCACGAACAAAACCCGCCTGCCGGCCAACAAACCCGCTCCCTCCAACGCACGCACAGTCAGAGCGGCCGATGCCCCCCGGCCCACAAAGAGAAAGTCCACGTCTCCTGCCATATCACCGAAGGTATTCCAAATTGGTATTTATTTTGGACCATGTTTGCGAAATAATTTGCGAGAGGTGATTTTAGGGCGTCCAGCCATCGATCAACGGTTGACCTAAGTAGAATTAAGATTATCCACAAAGTTCCCAAAAAGGGAATACTTTAGTACCTTTGCTAAGTGAGGGTTATTGCAAAAAGCACTCTTCGGGACTTTTGGTTCAAGCATTCGGACAGCAAAGAGCAATTGAAATGCTGGTTCAAAGAAGCGGAGGAGGCTGTATGGAAAAGTCCTCGAGATATAAAAATTGATTATCCATCTGCAAGTTTCCTCCATGGTAATCGTGTTGTTTTTAATATTAAAGGGAATACCTACAGGCTGGTTGTCCGAATTAATTTCGATTATGGCATTGTTTGGATTCGGTTTGTAGGAACGCACGCACAATACGATCGAATAGACGCTTCAAAAATCTGAGAACCATGAGCCCCAAAATCATCAAGACCGTCAAAGAATACAAGCTTGCGATGTCAAGGTTGTCCGAAATTTTCGATGCCCCCAAAGGCAGTCCACAAGGCGATGAACTCGAACTTTTGTCGTTGCTTATTGATAAGTACGAGCAAGAACGACATGCCATCGATTTAGCTGACCCTATTGAGGCCATCAAGTTCCGAATGGAACAATTGGGGTACAAACAAAAAGACTTGGCTGAAGTGTTTGGGCTCAAAAGCCGTGTAAGCGAAGTCTTGAATCGCAGGCGGAAACTTACCTTGGGGATGATTCGTAAACTCCACGAAGAATTAGGGATCCCAACCGAAGTGCTTATACAAGAGTACTAGGGTTGCCTCCGAGAGCGGTTAGATGGGCACGGCTCATTCGTCTTATCATGACTCATGAGGCAGGCATAAGTCGTCCCACCATCTATTCATTGGAGTGCGGCGAAACAGTTAACCTCGCCGAACGGTCAAAAGAAATTACCATCAACTTTATCAAAGGCGCCTTAAACGGCTCCGCAATGCTTTGAACTATGAGAGCTAGGTTAGAAAAATCTATTGGAAAGGAAATTACCAGTAAGCGCATTGACCTTATTTGTCAATTTAACAAAGGTTGAAAACCAACCGATGTGCGTGCGTAGCTTTAGGATATATGAAAAAAATTATATGGAGTGTTGTGGCCTTGTTGGCCATGGCCTCGCCCGGCTTCGCTCAAGACAAAAAGGGTTATATCGGAATATCGCTCTGACCCAGCATTCCCTTGGGGGATTTGGCCAGCAAGGATATCGATAACGAATCTGCTGGATTTGCGACATCAGGCGCCATTTTTGATATATCCGTGGCCTACAAATTGGGGAAAGGCCCTTTTGGCATCACTGCCATGCTGCGCGGGCAGGCGAACCCCATGGATGCACAAGCATTTGTTGATGGAATCGCCAATCAGAATTCTGGGATTTATTGGACGGTAGAGAGCGAAGGATGGAGTGCAGGCGGTTGGATGTTGGGGGGTTTTGGTTCTTTTTCCATCAGCCCCAAGGCATCGTTTGAACCCCGTGCCATGATTGGCTTTGTGAACGCTGTTTCTCCCAACATTACGATTACAGGATCAGCCAATGGCTCCAGTATTTGGGTCAAACAAGGCAACGCTTCAGCCTTCACTTTTTCGTATCTCCTTGGAGCCGGCTTCCAATTTGACCTGGGTCAAAAGTTCTATCTATTGACCAATCTTGATTACCTAGGATCGAATCCGGAATTTTCCAATATCGATATTACGGCAAGTGATGGAAGCCGAAGCAAAAGAACCGGCATCAAGGCCTTGGCGGCTTCTATCCTTCGGTTGGCTGAAAAGGCCAAAATAGCCCTATCTTTGCATGAGATATAATTCAATAAACGCCATAAAGCCTTATAATGACTGATAAAGCATTCACAATTTGGCATTCCATGAATGATCAGGCGTTGGCTGCCCATGTGGGGGCCTTCATCAAACATCATCGTTTGGATCAAAACAAAACGCAGGAAGTTCTGGCGAATGAGGCAGGCATAAGTCGTTCTACCCTTAGTTTATTGGAACGTGGCGAAACGGTTACCCTCGCCACGTTGATTCAGGTGCTTCGAATGTTGGACCAACTGCAAGTTATGGATGCCTTTGAGGTGCATCAGAGCATCAGCCCGCTGGCGCTGGCCAAAGCCGAGCAGGCCAAACGCAAAAGGGCCAGGAACACCAAAACTCCGGACCGCGAACAATCGTATTGGTAAGCGATGAACACGGCATTGGTCAAAATATGGGGTGAATTGGTGGGTGCGGTGGCGTGGGATGATGGAACTGGTTACGCCACCTTTGAGTACGATCCCCAATTCAAGAGCAAAGGATGGGATTTGGCCCCCTTGCAAATGCCCGTAAAAGCGCCCCAAAACACCTTTGGTTTTCGAGCATTACGCAAAAAAGCAGATCCCACTTTGGATACTTTCAAGGGCTTACCCGGACTGTTGGCCGATGCTCTGCCCGATAGGTATGGTAATGAACTTATCAACCTTTGGTTAGCACAACAAGGTCGTCCGCAGGACAGTATGAATCCGGTGGAAACCTTATGTTTTATAGGTACCCGAGGTATGGGGGGGCTGGAGTTTGAGCCTACCACTTTCAAGGAAAATAAAAGACCCTTTTCGTTGGAAATTGATAGCCTGGTGGATATAGCCCGAAAAATACTCGCCCGCAAAGAGGCTTTTGTTACCAATTTGCAGAAAGACGAAGAAAAGGCCCTTCTTGAAATCCTTCGGATAGGTACCTCTGCAGGTGGTGCTCGACCCAAGGCCGTCATTGCCTACAATGAAAGAACCGGCGAAGTAAAATCAGGTCAAACCATTGCCCCTAAAGGTTTTGAACATTGGCTGATAAAACTTGATGGTGTAAGCGATGTGCAATTGGGTGAAAGTAAGGGTTATGGCCGAGTAGAGATGGCTTATTACAACATGGCCGTGGCTTGTGGTATCCATATGATGCCTTCTCGATTATGGGAAGAAAACGGTCGGGCGCATTTTATGACCAAGCGTTTTGACCGGGAGGATGGCTCCACCAAACACCACATACAAACCTTTTGTGCCATGAAGCACTATGATTACAATCTTGTAACAAGCTTCAGTTACGAGCAGTTGTTTCAAACACTTCGTGAACTCAAACTTCCCTATCCAGATGCTGAGCAGTTGTATCGTAGAATGGTGTTCAATGTATTGGCTCGTAACTGCGATGACCATACCAAGAACTTTGCCTTCCGCCTCAAAAAAGATGGAAAATGGGAATTGGCGCCAGCCTATGATGTTTGCCATGCCTATCAACCCAAGCATCGCTGGGTCAGTCAACATGCATTGAGCATCAACGGCAAGCGAACCCATTTGACCAAAGACGATTTGCTCACCGTTGGTATAGCCATCAAGAACAAAAAGGCGGCGGAAACGATTGAAGAAATCAGTCACACCCTAAGTCGGTGGAAAATCTTTGCCGATGAGGTTTGCGTATCTCCTCGATTGCGGGATGAAATCGCGGCTACCTTGATACGGCTTTAAGGATGCCCCTCATCTCAAGGCTACCTACCCGCCCTAAGGCCCACGGCTTGGGGTTTGAGTTGTGGTTTAAATATAATATTATGTAAGTTTTGAAACAGGATTATGACAAATTGATTCAAAACGTCTTTATTGGAAACCAAAACGCATAAATAGGGGGTGGTGGTGAGGCTCTTTTTTGTATCATCATAGGATTGTTCAAAAAATTTAGGATTGCACTTGTATGGAAACAAAGAGGGATTTTTATATTTGAATCAAAACCAGTTCCAAAATAGACCCCCAACTTTTAATGGTAAATAATACCAAGCACTATTTTCATGAACTTCAAATGGAAAACTGACATGGGGGTAACCTACAGGGTCATCCTCCGTGAAACCCTCCAAAGGGTTTTAAGGATTAAAGATCCTTCAGCGGAATTGGCATCAGAAAACGTTAAGGGCGTTTATCAGCAGGAAATGGTTGTTTTGGATTATGCGGATTTATAGAAGCGGAAATCAGCACTCAGCACTCTGTAAATATTTAATATCAAAGCAGTCAAATTCTCAAAGTATTGCTTGGCAAGATTAGATCCTTAAATAATTTAGCGGTAATGAATTATGTTTAAAGAACTTTTTAAAATAGTATACAAAAATGCCCAAACACTTGGTAAGGAAGATGTTCTTACAGCACTTCTAGCAAGTATGTTTGAAATTTCACCTGAACTATGTATTTACTTTTTCAAACATCCATATCTATCTTGTCCTGGCCCAATAATGAATGAAATAAGTGAAAAACATCGAATTAAAACTGGTATTACATATTATAATGAGTTTGATGATCCAAGTGTTAACTATAAGTTTCGTCCTGATTTACTTGTAACAACATCTGAAACATTTAGTGATTTTAGTTCACATAAAATACTTGTGGAATCAAAATTATTCGCTTCTTTAACTTCAAACCAATACAAGGGCTATCCAGAAATTAAAAAAAGAAATTCAAATTCAATTTTTATATTACTGATCACAAATTATGAAAATCCAGAATATTTAAGTCATTTTGACAGAGTAATTTCCTGGAAACAGACAGATGAAATAATTAGAGAGTATTTAAATAACCATTCAAATCTTAAAGAATATTTTATTCTTTCAGAAATATTGGAATCATTTGAGGTAATAGGTGTTGAATTAAATGAATTTATTTATACCAATCTTAAAAGCAATAAAACGGTTGAGTCATTTATTGATATTCCAACTTTTGTAAAAGCTATGAGGAAAAATTTGGGCATGACGCAAGAAGCCTTTGCTAAAGAAGTAGGTGTGGGTTTGCGCTTTATTAGGGAGGTTGAACAAGGTAAAAAGGAAACCCTTAGAAGTGACAAGGTCAATATTGTATTAAAGAGGTTTAATTGCATACTAGCGCCTGTAATATTAAAATAACTGCTTTTAACACTTTTTTGTATCAGGCGCGGTGCCGTTCAAACTTGGAGATTAGTTCTTCAATTCAAGTGAAATTCAGGTTGACTCACGATTTTTGACCTCTAAACCGCCTGTAAGTGCGCTTATTAATCACGTCGTTTAAGAAAAAGATATTTTGAATTTAAAGACATGAAAAAATGAAAAAGCAAGGATTAAAAACCTACACCTTGGACGAGATTACTGAGAAACACTTCGGTAAACGAGGGACACCAAAGCGAGAAACCTTTGAGAATGAGTTGCGACTTGACTTGCTTGGGGAAGCAATAAGACAAGCACGCTTAGATCGTAACTTGACACAAGAATAACTTGGTCGACTCGTAGGTGTTCAAAAAGCTCAAATTTCCAAACTTGAAAACAGCTTGACAGACGCAAGATTTGAAACAATCATTAAAGTATTCAAAGCACTTAATGCCAAGATAAATTTCAATGTGGAATTGCTTAACCAGACTATAAAACTCGCTTGACGATATAGGATAACTCACCTCACCGCCCTAAACCCCACGGCTTGTGGTTTGAGTTCCCAGCCTTTGATTTCGGCCAGGAGGGCGAGGCGGATTTGCTCCAGGCCGTTGTTGTTGGCCCGGGTCTGTGGAGTGCCCGCGCGTTTGGTGGCCTGCTGCAGCAGGATCTTGCGGTAGGCATTGTCCAGCTGGGCGGGTGTGAATTCGAGGCTAAGGGCTAGGGTTTGGATTTGGGCATCGCTTAGGCCAAAGGGAGAGGTGACTTTACCGGCCCCAAAGCGTTTGCGGAGCAATCGTTCACGGGTCAAGGCCTTGGGGAGGGGGATACGGACCTTGAAATTCCAGCGCCGCTCCATCGCCTCGTCCATTCCCCGGGTATGGTTGGTGGTGGCAAAGCACAGCCCTTCGAAATTCTCAAGCCTCTCCAAAAAACCCGTCACCAGAATGTTCTCCGCAATGTCAATGCTTTGGTTCACTGATTTTCTTTTTTGAAAAAATGAATCCGCTTCGTTGAACAAAACAATCGGTGCCCGCCACCCGGTCTCCTGCTGGCCCGTCCCCTGGTAGGCCTCTATCTCCTCGAAGATGCGTACCAGGTTTTTCTCGGTTTCCCCAAAATATTTGTTACGGATTTTGTCCACCCTTACCATCAGGATATCTCGGCGTTGCTCACGGGCCAATTGCCGCACCCATTCAGTTTTGCCGGTACCTGGTTCCCCCGTTAGCATCACCGTCAGCCCGGCCTTCATCCCGGCTCGGCGCAGCGACCCCCAGTACTTTCTCAAAACCGCCGGAGACGTCGCCGTTCGGATTTCGCTCAGCGCCATTCCTACCTCCTCATCGTAAAGCAATTCTACCGAGGTGATCGAAGTCCACGGAATCACTTGAACCATCGAACCCCGAGGCAACGCAGGCCGCCCCAGCCCCTTTAGCGCTTCCTGGGGCATCACCTTGGCCAACCAGGTCGCATCGAGCCGCCAATGCGTCACCTGCCCGTTGGCTTGATGCGCGACTTGGACCACCCCCATGCGGTAGATCTCGTCTTGGGGATGGGACCAGCGAGCCTTGCATACCAACCGGCCCAAAGGCGTCCAACCGCCTTGACTCAGCAGCTTCCCCAAAGCCATGGGTCGACGGTGCACTACCTCGTAGCCCAGCAGGCACGAAACCGCCATTTGGATCGGGAGGTCCGTAGTCAATGCGTTCAGGGTCCTCACCAACGAATCGTCGGTCCATTCGACCAAACGCTCCATCAAAGTATTCTCCTTGGTGAGGAAGGAAGGCGCCTCCCCTTCGTCGTAGCCATCCTCCCCCTCAAAGAGCTCCACACAAGCATTGAAATAGCGATGCTGGCACAAGGCCCGTTGCTCGCTCAGATAAGCCTCCTGACCATAGCGGGCATAGCCCAGGAGATGGATGGGTAGGCTCACCTGGTCCGCAAAGATTGGGCCTTCGCCCTCCACCTTCAAATGCCCCTTTTGGCGCAGGCTCCGGATCACCCCATTCCAATCCTCGTTGGGCAGGTATTTCATCGCCTCATCGCAGAGGTCCTTGCTGCTCCACATTTTGAAATGGTACAAACAAAGCAGGGTAAGCACAAGGGTCTCTGCCTCGTCCAGCCCCAGTTCCTTGGTCAAAGGGTTCCGCTTCAGGACAAGAGGGTGCATACCATCGGTCGCGTTTTGGGGGTCGCGGTAATAATCCAGGTGGCTGAGGTGCTGGGCTTGGACCAAGGCCAAAAAGAGGTTTTGTTTCATAAATTGGGTTTGGGGTTAGGGGAAGAAAAGGAAGGGAACGGAAAAGCATGTTATCTGCTCAGATTTCAACTTTGTTAATAGCAAACCCCTGTTTGGGGCATGATTTAACTAAAATTTAATGTAAATTTTTGATAACAAATTTTTGACAAATTGGGTCAAAACGTCGTTTTTGGCATACAAAACGCATAAATCGGGGGTGGTGGCGAGGCTCGTTTTTGTATCATCACGGGTTTGTTTAAAAAAATGGGTTCGCTCTTGGTGAAAACAAAGAGGGATTTTTAAATTTGAAACAACACCTGTTCCAAAAACATAACCCCCCCTACTTATGGCAAAAAATACCAAAACCGGTCGCAAGTCCTCAAACGACCAAGGTATCCCACTTTGTACTGAAGGTTTGAAGGCCTTGAATCCCAAATTGGGGGATTTGTATGTTCAGTTCAATAAAGGAACAAGGTCTGAGGACAAGAAAGCGGTAAGTTC
>Ga0214921_10008281_pt1 | contig 13546 bp, 9 predicted proteins | sample LL1505_MetaG_FD_177992 | JGI IMG/M metagenome (GOLD analysis project Ga0214921, IMG submission 177992) | Freshwater microbial communities from Lake Lanier, Atlanta, Georgia, United States - LL-1505 | ecosystem: Environmental > Aquatic > Freshwater > Lake | place: USA: Georgia | collected 2015-05-28 | reverse complement strand
GAAAACTCCCCGAAAATCTTCCGGAACCTGCACAGGAGTCATTCTCGACAACTTCTGCTGTCGTGGGTTTAATGTATAAATCCATGACCCACTCCAGCTTGACCCATCAGAAAATCTTGTCTGAAGGCCGCTATTCAGCCTTGAAGCTGAATGAAATCGGCAATGAGAAGGCGCTAAAACTTTACGGACAAATGCTTCGTTTGCGACGCATGGAAGAGGCTTTGATTCGGGAGTATCATCCAGCCAACGAGATGCGGTGCCCGGTACACTTTTGTGTGGGACAGGAGTCCATACCAGCTGCTCTTTCTCTCGTGGTAGAATCAAATGACTACATTTTCAGCCATCACCGTTCCCATGGATACTATTTTGCCAAGGGGTCCCCCCTTCGGGAGATTTTTGCAGAAATTTATGGGAAAGAGACAGGTGCGAGCGGTGGCCGGGCCGGATCCCAGGACATTTCCCACTCTGACACAAAATTCTTCAGTGGGGCGATTCTGGCTGGGGCGACCAGCATTGGAATTGGAACCGCTTTTGGGCTTCAACTGCAAAAATCCCCGAACATCGTTTTTTGCGGTTTCGGGGAGGCATGTACGGAAGAGGGTGCCTTCTGGGAGGGAATCAATCTTGCAGCAGCGAAAAAGCTGCCCCTCGTTCTGATTTGTGAGAATAACCGATATAGCACCTTTTCCGATATTCATGCTCGCCTAGCCCGCACAAATCTCAGCGAAAAAGTTGGGACATTCGGACTCAACACCGTCCAGATTTTTGGAAACGATGTGGTTTTAGCACACGAAACGATTCGGGCGGCAGCGGATCGGGCTAGAAAAGGGCAGGGGCCAACCTTTATTGAGGCTTTTACCTACCGATGGTGTAGCCATGTGGGGCCGGAGGATGACGGTGCGAACAACTACCGCACTCGCGCAGAGATCGAGTTTTGGAAGCAAAATTGTCCGCTCGACCTTCTTCGGGAAAAGCTGCAAACAGCTGGGGCATGGAGTGAAACCGTTCAGGCGAATCTGGAAAAAGAGGTTACCGAGGAGATCGCAGCAAATTTTCGTTTCGCAAAGGAGTCGTCCTTCCCCAAAAATCCAGACTGGGCAGAAATGAACCTCCGTCAGGAAAGTCCAGCAGCGGATCGCCTTTTGGGAAAGGGAGCCGAACACGACTTTGATCCAACGCAGGCAGATGCGCGACTCACCTCGTACTAAATCATCCTCCATTTATGACCCCTAGAGAGATATCTTACGCAGAGGCGATTAACGAAGCGACATCGCAGGCGATGGAATTGGATTCTAAGGTGGTGGTCTTAGGTCAGCTGGCAGACACCCCGGCAGGAGTTTTTGGAACCACAACGGGACTTGTCCAAAAATTCGGCCCTGAGCGGGTCCAAGATTTTCAAGTGGCGGAGAATGCGATGACTGCCGCGGCCATGGGGGCGGCATTGACAGGGATTCGACCGGTGGTCGTTCACCAGAGGTTGGATTTCATGATTTACTCGTTGGACCCCATCGTGAACTGGTTGGCACTATGGTATTTCAAATCGAACAGCAAATCCTGTATGCCAGTGACGATACGGACAGTCGTCGGGAAAGGCTGGGGCCAAGGACCTCAGCACTCCAAGAGCCTGCAATCATGGTTTGCTCATATTCCAGGTCTTCGCGTTGCGGTGCCAGCTACGGCTTACGATGCGAAAGGCCTGCTACTGGAAAGCATTTTCAGCGAAACCCCGGCGATTTTTATCGAGGGACGATCCCTATTTTCAATGAAAAGTCATGTGCCGTTGGAGCCTTATCGCGTCCATTTCGGGCAAGCAGCGATCCGGAGGCGAGGGAAAGATGTTACGATCGTCGCTTTAGGGTTGATGGTCCCTTTTGCGGGGCGGTTGGCGGCAGAGTTGGCCAAAGATAAAATCGAAGCAGAAGTTATCGATCTCAGGACCCTTTCGCCTTGGGACAAAACAACGGTACTCGAATCTGTGGCAAAAACCGGAAGATTAGTCGTGGCCGATCCAGCATGGAAATCTTTTGGGGCTGCGGCAGAAATTGTCAGCGTGGTGACAGAGCAGGCTTTTGACAAACTGAAAGCGGCACCCATCCGGATCACCCACCCAGATAGTCACACTCCAATGAGCCAGACGTTAGAGGCCGCTTACTATCCGAACGAGACCGATACTGTAGCCCAAATCAAAAAACTTTTTTGAGCTTAAGTATTTAATCCGGTGGCGTATCTTGATTTTATTCAGCCGGTTCACCAGTCGACTCGCAGGGATTACCTCTCCCGAGTATTGGCTGGAAACAAGGCGGAATTCGCGGCCATTGCGAAGAAGTTTGATCGTGAATACTGGGACGGGAATCGGAATACCGGGTATGGCGGATATACATACGATGGACGATGGAAAACTGTAGCCGAACGTCTGGCAAAACATTATGGGTTAAAATCCGGATCGCGGGTTTTGGATATAGGTTGTGGAAAGGGTTTTTTGCTTAAAGAGTTTGTTGATTTGATACCTGGAATTGAGGTTTTGGGGGTCGACATCTCAGAGTATGCGATTCAACAAGCACACCCGGACGTGAAAAAGTATGTTTCAGTCGGCAGAGCAGAGAAACTTCCCTTTCCGGATGCATCGATCGACCTCGTTCTCAGCATCAACACTCTTCACAATTTACGCTTACCTGAACTAGAAACAGCTCTTAGGGAAATTGAGCGAGTTGGCCGTGCAGGAAAATATATCGTGATGGATGGCTATCGGAACGAGCAAGAAAAAGTGAACTTGATGTATTGGCAACTGACCTGCGAATGCTTTTTTACTCCTGAAGAGTGGGAATGGCTTTTTCAAAAATGCGTTTATACAGGTGATTACAGTTTAGTTTATTTTGAATAATCAGCTTTAACCACAAGCTTTAAGCTGTAGGATTAAGCAAGTGAAAGACACGAGAATCGTGAGCGTGTTTTCTCAAAAATTCGTGGAGCTGCTCAATCAGCCGGTTTATCGATGGCTTATAGTGGGCGGAAGTTTCCTTTTCATTAACGCCATTTTCATGTGGATCTTTGTTGAGAAGATTCATTTAGCTGTTTTCGTTGCGACCGTAATTTCAGCCGAGGTTTGTACGGTTCTGCGTTTTTTTGTGAACGAGAATTGGGTCTTCCGGACTGGGCAACACTGTTGGGTCCGATTGGGGCAGTTTCATGTTGCCAATGGGGCAGCCTTTATTATCTGGCTGGCGTTGACTAACCTTCTGGTGCTCAGAGGCTTTCATTATCAACTGGCTTCGGTCGCAGGGGTTGCGTGCAGCGTTGGAGCCAGTTTTCTATCTAATTTTCTCTGGGTTTGGCGAAAACATCACCAGTGGGAAGAGTTGTTATTTTGGAAAAAAGGGGCAAATTAGACGCCGTGAAAACAAGGGAACCCCAGTATCAGCGTGAATTGGAAATCGTTAAGAGTCAGGGTTTAGCCACCTTGGGCTTGATGACCAATCAAGCTTGGCATGATGATCCCAAGCACCTCCTTTTTACACTCTCCCGCTATAAGTTCGTGGCTAAAATGCTGCAGGGCAGGAAGCATGTGCTGGAGGTGGGTTGTGCCGATGCTTGGGCGACTCGGATCGTAGTGCAGGCCGTAAATAGTCTCACCGCCACTGATTTCGACCCGCTCTTTATCGAAGACGTAAGAAAACGCATGAATCCAAAGTGGAAATTTAGCGCCCGGCAGCATGACATGTTGAAAGGGGCATTCCCTGGAAAGTTCGACGGGATTTATGCCTTAGATGTCATCGAGCACATTTCTCCTAGTCAGGAGAACCGATTTGTTAAAAACATGGCAGGATCACTCAGCCCTGGGGGGGTGATGATTTTAGGAACACCTAGTCTGGAGTCCCAGCGATATGCCTCGCCCCCAAGCAAAGCGGGGCACGTGAATTGCAAAACAGGGAAAAGCCTAGTGGATTTAATGGGCAAGCTGTTTCACAATGTTTTTCTGTTCTCGATGAACGATGAGGTGGTTCACACGGGTTTTTCTCCCATGGCCCATTATCTCTTTGTATTAGGGTGCGAAAAAAAGGCTGCTTAAATTGAATCTGGGAATCCCTCCTGCCTGCGACATGCGGGACGGTATAGAAGTCACATTTTTTGTCGCCTGTTACAATGAGGCCCCAAGGATTCGGGGGGCCTTGGAGGTCATTCGAGCGACGGCTGAAGAGCTAAAAATTCAATATGAGGTGATTGTTGTGGATGATGGCTCCACCGATGGAAGTGCCGAAGTGGTTGAGGGGTATGGGAAGGAGCATAAGGAAATAAAACTTATCATCCAAAGAAACAAAGAGAATCGTGGTCTTGCGAGATCCTTTGTAGACGCAGCTTTTTTAGGTAGGGGTAGATATTATCGCTTGGTCTGTGGAGACGATGTGGAAGATAAAGAGACCATGGTCAAAATTCTTCAGCAGAGAGGCAAGGCAGACATCATATTACCTTACTATCCAAATCTGCCCGGTAAGAGTGTTATGCGGAAATTGATTTCTCGACTCTACACTTTTCTTGTTGACCTGATTGGGGGATATAAAATCCGGTATTATAACGGCTGCGCACTCTATCATAGATATCATGTGATGCGCTGGGCTCCCTACGATTATGGATTTGGATTCCAGGCGAATCTAATTACCACCCTCCTCGAAGAGGGTTTCACTTATCACGAAATACCAGTGAAAGGCAGACATGTGGAAAAAGGCGCGCATGGCAGCCCGCTTCATTTGCGCAATCTGCTGTCGGTGACAAAAACGATTCTCGAAATTGGAATCCGGCGCATGAGGAGGTTTTTTTACCAAAGAGCTGATAAATCGGTAAGCCAATGCACCCTTGAAAGCGCATTTATCAAACAAAAAAAACTCCATCACCCGCGGGGAATGATTATACTCCTTGCAATTTATTGTGTTTTGACAGCTTCTTTTTTATTGAGCTGGGGAAAATCGAGAGATTGGCTGACTTATCGTCAGGATATTGGGGAAACTAATATAGCCATTCGGGCGTCAGCCAAAATGCAGGAGACGTTTGCAAAATATGGGATGTTGCAAGAAATGGGCAATGGCAAATTGTATACTCATAACGTTAATATCGGAACCTTGTATTTCACGGCATTGCGTTTTTTTGGGCTGAATGACAGGACTTCGTTAACTATTGCCGTTTTGCCTGTCTATATTATTGGCCTTTTAGCCGGCTTTTTAGCGATTCGCGCAATTACCAGGTCCGAGCTAACGGCCATGACCTTCTTGGTCTTAATGGCCCTTGATTTTGCGCATGTTGGGGCCTTTGCATTTAACGCACTGCGGGCATGGCACTATGTGGGACTATTCTCTGTGCTGTATGGATTGAACATGACTTTAATAAGTTCAGGTCGCAGGGAGTTTCTTTTAGGAAAAGCGATAACAACAGTCGGTGCTTTTGTCTCGTTTGGCTGCGGGTATGACTTCTATGTGATAGCCGCATCAATCGGCGGGTGTTTCCTGGTTGCATTTGGTGGATTGCGCAGAGCCATTAAGCATGGATTTTTATTAGCAACTATCTTTTTAATACCGTTTATTGTTCGACAGTTGGAAGTTATTTACTGGTTAGGATTAAAAACATGGGCGACCGATTTTTACATAACAGTGGGGATTAAAATTCCGTTCGCGAGTAAGTTTATAAAAATACCATCGGCAGAACAGATTGCTAGTATTGATGATCAATTGGGGATATATCGAGCGCCTTCTATGCCATGTTCGGACTTTTCTGGCATTTGGAACACGTTAGACCCAATGGTCCGCTTGTCAGTAGTTCCAGATTACGGAATTATTGGGTGCATCCTAACAGTCGTCGCCGCTTTCATTGGGCTCGTCTTTGTATTTAAGGAAAACAAAACACACATAAATAAGTTGATCATGATGCCGTCCGTGTATTTTTGGGGAGGAGCAATTGGTTTAATGGTTTTTGCGCCATTTAGTTTGCATGTATATATGAAGCATAATTATCCGCTTATTGCAGGGTTAATTCATTTATGTGAAGCTGCTGCCATAGCGCTGGGCATTGCATGCTTTCAAAGTAGTTGGGGAAAAAACAAAAAGAAAGCAATCGCAGGCCTACTCATGGTGATAACAGTCCTGTCCGGATCAATCATCTCGGGAATAGAAAATCATATAACAAGTAAAGAACTTGATTTCGGATGGCTCAAAGATGCCCATGAAATTAAACCTGAAGGCAATATATTCGCTGTTTTATTCCCCCCTGAGAATGCCGAGATTCAGAAAGGTAAATACAGAAATTCATTTTGCTCTTCTGACAAGGCGCCATGGATTTTGGCAGCAAAATCTGGATTGCTAGTTGCGAACCCTCTTTTAAAGGAAGGCTCTGGAAATCTGCATGGGCTCGATCCAGCGGTGCCAGAGGTTGCAGAAGTAAGGCAGGAGATACTTGCAAAAGAGAAAATATTAAACGCAAAAATACTTATATATGCTCCCGGAGATGGGTGGTGCAACCTAGACGCAAGAGAACCCGATCTGCAGCACAGGGACTGGCTTCTTGCTGCTTGGCAACGAATTAAAAGACTGAATCGAATCGACGAAAGGGCAATTAAAGAAAAGCCATATCTTGTGGAAGGTGGAGTTGAACAGATTCATCCTCTGGATGTAATTCACTTGAGGTACGCAATTGACCTTCCGCATCGAGTGCCTGCGGATCGGCCAACACCAGTCTTTGAGGTAGAAAATAGTGCGGGTAAAGCTGTCTCACTGAAAAATATCGTGGATGATATCCCTCATCACCGCAAAACTGGTGCCGTGGCGCTTTTGTTTAATCGAAAATTCAATATCTTAGATGTATATTTCAAGTTGCCAAAGGACCTGATTGCATTTGAAGAAAACGAAATAATTAAAGTCCGCTCAACTCTTGAGTTTAACAGCCAACATACCTCTAGCGACTGGTTAAGCATGAGGGTTTCTTCCCTAACAAAAAGAAAGACTGTAGATATCGTTTTCCCAGAGCCGACAACAAAGAAATTGGTTGAGGCTTTTGGATGTGATTATCCTGTATTAAAGCAAAGCAAGGTGGGTGTTGGATACGCAGTCCTCGATTTAACCATTCCAAATAATATTCAAAAATGAATCAAGAAGAAAAGCTGATCACCGAGCATCTGGTATCGCCTGGGACATTGGCTCCGATTTCGATCTATCAAAATAGGCTGAGAACCTTAAATAGTAACTTCGAGGGTAAAGTATGTCAGGGAGTAGCGGTTATGTCCGCCGAAATTCCGGCCTCTTTTTTTGATGATAAATTTGAAGTTATGGCTGTCGGACATTCCGCAAAGGGGGGGGATTGGCGGATTGCGTATGAGCAACAGGTGCGAATGATTGAAAAACTGATTGAGAATAAAAAAATAGTTCTGGATGTGGGTTGTGGCCCACAAATTCCCTACCGAAAGTCTGTTCAAAATACTTTAATTGGAGTGGAGTACTCGTTCCCCTCGATCGCTACGAATAAGGCGGTCGATCTCCCAGTTTGTGCCTCGGCGGCAACGCTTCCTCTTCGGGATCAGTCTACAGATGTGATCCTTGCTGTTTACTCTCTCCATCATATGGTTGGTTCTTCTAAAGGCGAGACTCAAAACACCGTGATGAAAGTTTTGCAGGAATTTTTCCGCGTGGTCCGTCCGGGCGGGAGTATTCTTGTTATTGAGATGGCTCCGATTGAGCCCTTTGGATTTTTTCAGGACCTTTTTTGGGATCTCTCAAAGATAATACTTGGGGCATCGCTGGATCAATTCTTTTGGACCCCGAACAGGCTAAAGAAGGCGTGCAGTAACTTAAAGGGCTGGAAGGATCCGCAGATCATCTCCTTTGCCTCCTCATGGTGGGAATGCTTCCCCCCAATCTTTTCTTTGCCTTGGCTGAAGATTCCAAGGTTTCTTTACCCACTAAGACCGATCGGATATCTTTGGCAATTCTAAGGTGAAACAATGTTTTTAAAGGACCTCATTCATTCGGTACATCCGTACCGTGCAAAAATCTTATGCGTAGGGGTTATTGCGCTTTATCAAATCCTTGCGGTCTCTCTTTGGAAAAGTGGCGACGGACTTCCCTATGTCATGGATGGCAATGAAAACTGGAGCAATGCAGGGCATGCAAAGAACATGGTTGATTACGGCTGGGAGGGGCTAAAAAAAAGCTGGGGCTTGGCAGATGAAGTGGCCGAAATGTCCGGAAAACATCCCGAAGCTCATCCGGTTATTTATAGCCATGGTGGCGAATTTCCACGAATTTGGATTACCTTGCTTTACTTGTTAGGCGTTGTCTCCGTTGCCCAACAAATTCTGATCACTGCGGTAATCATCGGGGGGCTTGCTGTGTTCTTTGCCTACAGGGTTTTCGAATATGTTCTAGATTCCTCCGTTTGGGCGGCCGTGGCGTGCGGATTCATGCTTACCGATTACTTAGGGATTATGCAGTGGATGGTGAACACTTGGAGAGTATGGCAAATCTTTTCATTCTACGGGTCAATCTACTATGTGATTCTGCTGCTCCGGAACCCCAGCAACTGGAAAATTCAACTCCTCGGTGGGTTTATGGCGTTCTCCCTCTTTTATGCAGAACCCGTTTTTGCAATGTTCACAGGCCTTTCTGCCACAATCTTTTTTCTAATATCCAAAAAAGTTTTTTCATGGCGGAATCTGAACTGCTTAATGCAATTAAAGGGATTTGCCTTGGGGGCAGTAATCGCGGTTCTTTTGTTGGCGACTCAGCTAATTGGATACTGCGGATACTCCAGCCTTCTGAAGGACATAAAATTCACTATAGCTTCTAGAAACTTTGCAGATAATCATGAAGCCGAAAAATCAAATGCCAGAAGAATCGAGCTTTACGAAAAAAACAATGTCATGTTTATGCCAAACTATGAGACAGGGAAAAAAGATCGCAAAATAGATTATGCCTTAAAAAACATTCTGGGGGGAGGCGTGATCCAAGTTCCTTATCTTTGTTTAACATTGGCGGTGTTTGTTATTGGTGCGACTATAATTCGTCGAGTGTCAGAAACTAGCTGGCGCTTTGATAAAGGCAGGGAAGTATTAAGCTTTGAGACTATTCCGAGAATCAAGACAAGCATTGTTTTTTTTGTATTATGGTTCATCTATATCAGTGTTTTCTACAGGTACGGGAATTTCTCCAATTGGGCGACTGGAGAGCAACTGATCAGGGAAAACAGCCGCGGAATGCCAGGGCTTTTGATAGGGTGTTTTTTCTTGTCCATATTTTCTGGAAGTCTGAGCGAAGGATCAGACAAGAAAAAACTGTTTATGGCGCTGATCTTGGTGATTTTTTCTTCCATTGCAGTTCAGGCTCTCAAGCCAATAGAAAGCGCAAATTACAGTTCTATTTTTAAAGAAAGGCCTGCAGTCAGATTCGCTTATTTTTGGGGATGCTTGCTTCTCCCTTTAGTGGCGTTAAGCAAGAGGCCATTGGGGGATAAAGAAATAATTAAGGCCAGCGGGATATTATTTGCAGCGCTATGCACGGGATTTCTTTTGAATTTCGTCTTCGCCGGCTACTTGAAGACCGGATACATCAGTAGGTGCTGTCCACTTGTAAGTTTCGGTTTTTTTCCTCTCATGGCGGTAGTTCTGAGGTCTTCTATCAACACCTCTATATTTTGGCATCCGCGTTGGCTCACTTCAAACTGGGTAGGACTAACAATAGCAATATTGTTGGTTATAGAATGGGCAGGCGCAACGCTCGCATTCGTCCAGCTTTTGCCGCCACACGGAGCAGAGTCGATACGGTGGATTGCGCAAAATTGCGCAGGACAAGTGATAGTCACACAAAACTATGCCATGCCCTATGCTTATGAGACAAAAGGGAGTGCAACATATTGTCTTCCAAACAATATATTAAGAGAAAATGAAACGCCTCGACCAGTTAAACTCGACGGTGAAAAAAGATGGATTCGGCAGGCTGATTTGATTCCTGGCTTCGAGAAACCAAAAACCCTTGTTGAATTTAAGCATAATCATACCTTGTACGGATGGGCAGGCAACTTAGATGCCATAACCCAAGAGGAAAAAGAATGGAAAAGCCAATCGATCGATAGCAGGCAAAGAGAACGCACGGCGACCATCATCAAAAAAACTGAAAAAAACAATCATTTTGAAGTAACCAGGCTCAATTGGGAACCAATTCCCTCAATCGTATTATCTACTGGGAGCCCTGAGGGATATTTTCGCGCTGGATATCCGATTCACAGCGGTGGCTATGCAAGGCCCTTAAGATCTCTAGAATTGAAAAATACCGGCTTTAAAAACGATGTAATAAATGCAGGCGTGAAGATCAAAGATGCGGGAACGGGATTGGCAATTATACAAAAAGGGCAAAATCCGAATCAACTCAACCCGACGCCAGTTCTTAGGAAAAACAACGACAATATGACGCTTTACGGCATAGCTGAATACGCAGATAAGTTATCAGAAGAGGGAGATTCAAGAATATTTTTATATTCTGTCGCAGATACTAATAAAAAAGGAATGAATGAAAGTAAACAGGATTATTATGAGCTTGAGCTGTTGGCGGAAGCATCAGCTAAAGTCGGGGTCAACCCCCCTTTAGCAAACAATGAGGTGGAATATGTCATCGGCTATCAGCCAGTAGCTAAAGATGGGCGAAAAGGACTTGTTTACCTCTCCAGGCCATTTCGACTTAGCGGAGTGGGAATCATTCAAAGCTCAGCTCGCTAATCACAAGTAGCATGGGTGCACTTTTTAAAACATCCTTCGTAATTCCGCATTATAATGATGTGGAAACCATAGGCAGAACGATAAGTCATTTGCTGAATGCTTCCGCAGTGACCCCTTGCATCAGGGTAATCGATGATGGGTCCTGTCTGGAAATAGCTCAACAGCTTGATGTGGTTCTTAAAAAATATCCTTCAGTTGAACTGTGTAGGAGAAACGAGAACCGGGGGATAGGCCCAACCTTACTGGAAGGGATCTCGTCGATAAAGACACCGCTCGCAGGTTTCGCCTCAGCAAACGATTACTATTTAAACACTGATTACTTTCGCGTGGCAGAAAAGAAACTAATCAGGGAATCTGTAGCGCTTTGTTTTGCAAAGGCTAAATTAATAGACTCCGCTGATGGATCAGAAAAAGGTATAGTCGGCTGGGCTCCAAAGAAAAACTCGGTCATTTGTCCAGAAGAGTTTCGGCGGTTTGTATTCGAATCTAAGGTTAATGTTCCAGGTGCAACTGTGATTGGGAGGACTTCGATGTTTAAGGCTGTTCCATTCGATCTTGATCAAGGTCCACAGATGGACACTTTTTGCCATTTGACGATGGGAATGTTAGCTGGAGCTTATTATCATCATAAGGTAGTGGCCGTTGGCTCTGTGGATCCTAAGAGTCTCACAAACAGCCAAGATCAAGGCACATGGATACAAAGCCATGTCTCAATTTGTCGCCGTTGGCAACAATTGGCCCTATTGCCGACTGAAAGTGGCGCTCTTTCCACGTGGCTACAGTTTCAGTCAAAAAGTTATCTTGAAGATACCGGAGAGTCGGGTGATCCCCAAAAAGTAGCTCAAGAGATAATTCGAAGGATAGGGATATAAAAAATATCTAAGATCGCGAAGCTTCTTTTGCAATTCTTTGGATCGTATCGTTAGAAAGAATAAGGTCTTTAGAAACTATTTTGGATTGGCTGTTTTCTCGAGATGTCCCAAGCGCATAGAAGTATCGAAGCCGCCCATGAAGGGCAATGACCCTAAAACAGCTGTTTGTGTAGTGGTCGGAGAATAACTCGATGATTTTGGCTCCCTGTGAAGCGAAGACAAGATTCGTTAATGCAGCGCCATGAACACCGATAATGACTTTAGCATGGGCAAAAACACTGGCTTGTTGGGCAAACGTAAGTTGTCCTGCATAGATACGTTCAAATCCTAGAGGTGCAAGATGGGCCCAAAGTTCAGATTCGTTTGTTAGTCTTCTTCCAGTTGCATCTTGGCGGCTGACATAAATCCGCTCGCCCCTTGGGGAGGGAGCTGCCAAAAAAGATGGCGTTAGTAAGGTTCGGAGAAATTGGCAAGTACGCCAAGCTGGGTCACCAGAAAGTCCCGGCAAAGAAGGCAAAGTGAGTTCTCGACAGGAGAGATGGGATTGCTGGTTGAGGAAATGCAGATTTGGAACTCGGAATCCATAAGCCAACAAACTCTCGGATTGGAAGGAGGACAAAGGCTGGGTTACAATCCAATCGCTTGAAAGTGAAGAGCTAAAGGGGCTTCTCCGAATAATCTCAAGTCTTGGAAGGACGTCAAAAAGCCAATGAAAATAATTCTCCGAACCGGTGCTGGCCAAAAGCAAAGCTGGAGTCTTCAGCTTCTTTGCAGAGGGGAGTCGCAATCTCCGAAAAATCCTCTGTCCTCCGGGATGATGACCCCACTCAAGCGAAACATCATCGAGAACATGGTCATCGGGGGTGATCACCGCTACGCTTTTCCCTACAACCCGGGCATGGGGGATTTTTGCAACCCACCACGAAGGAGATAGATACTCATGTTTTTGATGAAAACTAGGGACAGAACGTGCAGAAAGGCCAATGGCAGAAGCTGGCTGTGAGACACTTTCTTCAGCTTCCACTTGATAAAACTGAGCCCCCCACTTGGGCCCCAGGGGACCTTTCAGCAGAGAATGAGTCTCGGGATGTGAGCCCTTTGGGGGGCCAAGCAAAGTGGATGGCCAAGGACCTTTTTGCAGGATTTTGGCAAAAGGATCACGAACATGGGTTTTTAAAAAGCGCAACATCTGCTAGAAGTGCATTTTAAACATGTGCGGAATCTTAGGCACCCTCAAATTCGGCAGCCCTGATTCGTTGGTCCAATTACCATCCTCGGCTTTCAAGGCGCTTGAAGCGAGAGGGCCGGATGGTCAGGGGGTTTGGGAGGGGAGGGGGATCGCCATGGGAATGCGCCGACTGGCAATCAATGGTTTAAAAAACGGGCAGCAGCCTTTTTTTAACGAAGATCGCTCGGTTGTGGCGGTCGCGAATGGGGAGATTTACAACTATGTCGAACTCCGCATGGAGTTGCAAAAAAAAGGGCATCAGTTTCAAGGGGATAGCGACTGTGAGGTGATGGTTCACTTGTATGAAGAAAAAGGAGAAAAGTTTGTCTCTGAAATGGCGGGGATGTTTGCCTGTGCAATCTGGGATCAAAAAAAGCGGAAGTTGGTGCTCGCCCGGGATCGAATGGGAGAGAAACCGCTTTATCTTTATCGTCGAGGCGGAGAACTATCCTTTGCCTCCGAGATCCGAGCACTTTGTCGCTTAGTCAAAGCAAGGTATTCATTGGATGCATCCGCCTTGGCTGAATTTCTTCTTTTCGAATATGTCCATGATGCAAAAACACCGATCGTAGGAATCAGCAAGCTAGCCCCAGGAACGTGCCTAACGGTGGAGGGAGATTCGGGAAGAGAGACAGTTCGCGCCTACTGGGATTTTCCAAGCACCTGTCCAATTGGAACTAACCCTGAGGAGGATATTCGAAGATC
>Ga0214921_10008279_pt1 | contig 13548 bp, 7 predicted proteins | sample LL1505_MetaG_FD_177992 | JGI IMG/M metagenome (GOLD analysis project Ga0214921, IMG submission 177992) | Freshwater microbial communities from Lake Lanier, Atlanta, Georgia, United States - LL-1505 | ecosystem: Environmental > Aquatic > Freshwater > Lake | place: USA: Georgia | collected 2015-05-28 | reverse complement strand
AAGTGACCAAGGGCAAGATGCTGTCGATCAAGGTGTGGGCGGCCACCGCCTCGCGCGCTTGGTCGCGGCGGCGCACAAAGTTGTGCACGCTTTTGATGACCAGGCCCGCGCGGCGCGCTTGGTCGGCAATGTGCGCCAAAGCCAGACCGAGTTGTTGGCCCATGGCCGCCGGCACGGCCGCATCGGCTTGCAGCAGGTTCTGGCTGCCGCTGGCATAGCTGGCGATGGCGGCCAAGGGTTGGTTGAGCTCATGGCTCAGCAGCGAGGCCATCTCGCCCACCGTGGCCAAACGCGCCGTGGCTTGCAAGCGGTCCAGCGTGGCGCGGCTCAACTCCTCGCTGGCGCGTTGGGCGCTGATGTCGAGCACCGCGCTCATCCAGCCGGTTTGCTGGCCGCTGGCGTTGATCAGCGGGGCCTCAAAAATCAGCACCGGAAAACGCTCGCCGTTTTTGCGCTGAAAGTCCGACTCGGTGCCCTCGCGAGGCGGCGTGTTACCGGCCAAGCGCCAGGCTTGGCGTTTGCCGTATTCGTCCACCTTCTCAGGGGGCCAGTAAGGAGCCGGGATGCCTTGGCCGAGCAACTCCTCGGCCTCAAAGCCCACCATTTCACAAAACGCTGGGTTGACATAGGTGATGCGCCCTTGCAGGTCACGCGCGCGCAAGCCGGTGACCAGCGAGTCCTCCATGGCTTTGCGAAAGGCCAAAGCGTCGGCCAAGTCGCGCTCGGCGCGTTGGCGCCGGCGCATGTCGCGCGCCAACAAGGCCAACACCGTCACCAAAGCCAGTGACAAGCCCAGCACCAAGGCGGTGAGCAAGTTGGGCAACCAATTGGGCGAGGCGCGCCAACTGTCCAAACGCAACACCAAGACATAGCCCGGCAAGTCAATGGTTTGCTGGGCGCTGAACAAGCGCGGGCCCCGGTGTATGCCCCCGCGCAAGGCCAAACGGGTGCCGTCAAGTTCAACAAACGACACCTCTTGGGCGCGGGTGTGCTCGCGCCGGACCATGGCCTCGAGCATCTCCACCAGGGCGTAGCTGGCCACCAAAAAACCGCTCAAGCGACCGCCTTCGTACACCGGCAAGCACAGCTCCATCACCTCCAAACCTTGGCCGTCTTGCACCGACACAAAAGAGCTGGGCGCATAGGCAGCCGCGCTGGTGCGCCGCGCCAAAGCGCAGGCCTGCTCCACATCGGCCAGCGCGTTGTCGCGCCCCAAACGGGCAAATACCGGGGTGCGGTAGGCGCTGTCCACCCCCACCCGCAGCCGCAAGCTGGGGTCGCGCCACTCCAAGCGCACCCATTCGCGGTGGTTGCGCAGCACTTCTTCGGCGGGCGACACCCAAGCCGCTGGGCTTGGCGCTTCGGGTTGCAGGGCTTGCAGGGTTTGCACATTGCGCTGCATCGCGGCTCGCACATCCCCCACTGCGTCCACCGTGTCGCGCTCGAGTTGGTCTTGCATTTGGGCTTTTTCGTAGCGCAGCGCCAACCAGGCCAGGGCCGACAACAGCAGCAGCACCAAAAGCAGCAAGGTGCCCCACAGCACCCAGCGGCGCGCCTCTACAGCAGCGAACCAGCGCCAGCGGCTCACAGCAAGCGGTGGCCCAAGGCGGGCAGTTGGCTGCGCCAGCGCAGCAAGGCGTCCATGTCCAGATCGGCCAGCACGACACCGGCGTCGGTGGCCTGCTGGGCCACCACCTCGCCCCAGGGGTTGACGCACAAACTATGGCCCCAGGTGCGCCGCCCGTTGGCATGCCAACCCCCTTGGGCGCTGGCCACCACCCAACACAGGTTTTCCACGGCGCGCGCTCGCAGCAGTACCTCCCAATGGGCTTGACCCGTGGTGTGGGTGAAGGCGCTGGGCACCAGCAGCAACTGCGCCCCGGCTTGGCTGAGGTGGCGGTACAGCTCGGGGAATCGCAGGTCGTAGCACACGCTCAAGCCCACGCGCCAGCGCTGGCCATCGCGGGCATCCAGGTCAAACCAAGTGGGGGTATCGCCCGCCTCCAGCACCCGCGATTCGTCGTAACGCTCTTGGCCATTGTCAAAGCCGAACAAATGCATCTTGTCGTAACGCGCCACGCAGTCGCCCGCCGGGTTGTAAACCAAGCAACTGTTGCGCACCCGATCGGCTTGGCCGCTCACCGACAGGGGCAGGGTGCCACCCACCACCCACAGACCCAGCTCGCGCGCCGCTTGCGCCAACATGGCCTGAATGGGGCCCTGGCCAAAGGGCTCTTGGATGGCCAATTTGTCGGTGTCGCGCTGGCCCAGCAGGCAAAAATACTCGGGCAGCACGGCCAGCTCGGCACCTTGCTCGGCAGCCTGGGCCAGTGCCTGGCGGGCGTGGGCCAAATTGGCATCGCGCTCGGTACCCGAGACCATTTGGATCGCGGCCACCTTCATGGCTTGCCCGTCCTGGGGGTTTTGGCATCGCTGTCTGTGGCGGTGAAGGGGCTCACGCGCGGATCGGCCCAGCTGCCGTCCACGCGGAAGGTTCGGGTGTTGACGTCGATCAACGGTTGGCGCAACAGCAATTGGGCGAGAAAGCTGGTCAAACCGGCCAAGGGGTTGATCACCCCATAGACCAAGGAGGCGGTGCCGGCATTGATCTCGGGCACCACCACCACCTTGATGTCCTGGGTTTCGTGTTGGATGTCGGCGCGGCCCTCCATCAGCACCGCAGCGGCCACGCCCTTCATTTGCAAGTTGTTGGTGGTGGCCACGCCTTGTTCGATTTGCACATCGCCGCGAAAGAAGTCAAAGGCAAAGCCTTCGCTGAACAGGTCGCGGAAGTCCAGCGTCAAGCGCCGCGGCAGCGACTGCAAGCTGAGCACGCCGAGCAAGCGTGCCGCACCAGGGTCGGACTTGAGAAATTGCCCACGCTCGATGTTGACATTGAACTGACCCACCATGCTGGGGTAGTCGATGGTCAAGGGCGAGCCCTGCCAACCCACCTGGCCTTCCATGCGGCCCTTGCCACCGCGCACCGCGCCGGGTGTGCCCATGCGGGCCAAAAACTCACCCGCGTCGCCAATGTCCAAGGTGAATTTCAGCTGGGTGCGGCGGCGGGTTTGGCCCGGTAACGCCAGCCAATTGCCGGTCGCGCTCAGCTGCGCTTCAGGCACCGAGAGGTTGAGCCGGTTGAGCCGCCACTCGCCAATTGCGCGCGGGCCAGCGGGCAGGTTCACCGCCTCGACTTCGGCGCGGCCGAGTTTTTTGCCACGCAGTTGCAACTCGTTGACCACGATGTCCAAGGCCGGCAGGCTTTTGGGTTGCTCGAACATCAGGTTTTCAATGTCGCTGACGGCGCTGGGTGGCACATCCAATCGCGCCAAGCGCACATACAAACGCGCCGGTGTGTTGGTCACCATTGGGCGGTATTCCAAGTAGCCCTCGAGCTCTTGGGCGTGCAAGTTAGCCCGCCACAACGGGCCTTGGCGCGTGCCGCCGATGTGCAGTTGGTTCAATTCGCGCCGATCCCAGGTGACCTTTTGGGCCTGCACCACCGCAGCGTTGGGCAGGTACGCGTCCATGCCATCGGCCGCGCTGGGGCTGCCCAAGCCGCCCAGGGCGTCGCTTTCCATCACCGCTTGCCAACGGTCCAGGTCGATGTTGGGCCAACTGAGTTTGACCAGCACGCCTTGGTCAGGCCAGGGTAAGGCCTCGCTGGCCCCTTGCCCCAGGGCGATGGCCCCGCGCAGCACGCGTGGCGTGGCGGCCGTGGTGTCGCGCTCATAGCGCACATTCAAAGCGCTGCCCAAACTGGCTTGCAGGGTGTCGCGGCGGCCATCGCGCGTCACCCGTTGCTCCACCCGCAAGGGCCAGGTGGCCTCAGCGTTTTTGGCCAAGGGCGCGGGCAAAGCGATCTCCAGGCCTTGCAAACTGCTGGTGAGTTGCCACTCGGGTTGGCCTTGGCGCAAACCCAGGTTGAAGCTGTAGTTGCTGCGCCCGCGTAAGAAGGGGGCCAAGCGCGCCAAGCCAGGCAAATCGCGCGCCGCGCGCATGCCCTCGGCGGTGATGGCCCCTTGCACCTGCAAGCTCAAGGGCGAATCGTCCACCGCTGCGCGGGTGTTGTAGCGCAGGTCCAAGCGTGTGTCGCCGCCCCACACACGGGCTTGGGCGTCGGTCACGCTCAGGCTGGTTTCGGTGAATTGCAGCGTTGCGCGCAAGCGCGACATGGCCGGGGTCCAACTCGACCACTGCAAGTCGTTGCCGGGCAGCACCATGCGCCCTTGCACCCGCACCCGCTCGGGCGCGGCCAAAGGCAGGGTGAAGGCCAAGCGCAGGTCGGCCAGGCCGCTGCCTTGGGCGCTGTCAAAAACCTGCCCGGTCAAGGCACCCAGCGGTGTGCGGGTCACCCCTTGCAGCCATTCGCCCAAAGGGGCGCGGCCATCGGCACTGAGCTCGACCTGCGGGGCCGCGCCCATGTCAGGGATCTGGGCTTGGATGTTTTGCCACGCCAAGTTGGGCACCGAGGGCATGCGGGCCTTGGCGTTTTTGATCTGGAAACTGGTGCGGTTCAGCACCAACTCGCCCGAGGTCACGCTCAACGCGGGCCACTCCACAGGCGCTGGGCTTGCCCGCGCGGCGCTGGGGTTGGGCACGGGTGGGGGCACATAGGCAAAGCCCACGTCTTTGAGCTGGCCTTGGATGGAGAACTCGCCTTGCTGCGGCTGGCGAAACGGGAACTGGCGCAAGTCCCCCTTGATGCGCACCGCAGCTTGCAGGCCTTGGCCGCGCAGCAAAGCATTGCGCAGGTAGTCGCGCACACCGGCATCGATGGCCGTGGGCAAATAACGGTGCAGTTGGCGTGCCTCGATGCGGACAATTTTTCCCTTGAGGTCGAGCACCCCTGGCCCAGGCTGATCGCCCTTGGCACTGCTCCAGCTGCCGCTGGCCTCGACCGCGCCATCGGCGTTGCTCAGCTGGGCATCTTTGAATTTCACGCTCAAGGCGTCACCATTGCGCTGCCACTCCACATCGGCCTGTGCCTTGTCCACCACCAGGCGGGGCTCGCTCAGGCCCAAGGCCCCTTCGATCGCGCCCGACTTCATGGCCAATTGGATGCGGCCCTTGGTTTGGTCAAAGTCAAAGTCCAGGTCCGCCCCTTGCAAACCCGGCAGCGACCACGCGCCAGCAAGCAAGGCCGGCTTGAGCTGGGCCTGGCGCCACTGCCCTTTGGCGCTGTAGCGGGCGCCGCCCGCATGGTCTTGCCATTGGGCCCTGAGGCCCTCGAAACGGCCCTGCGGTTGGTGCGCGCTCAAGGCCTCGCGCAAGGCCGTCGGCAGGGGCAGGCGTTGACCGATGCGGGTGAGGGCACTCAGGTCCAAGCGGTCGGCACTGACCTCCATCGGCCCGTCCCCGGGGCGTTCGCCACGCCAGCCCAAGCGCACGGCGCCGCCGGGCCATTGCTCGCCCTCGGCGGTGGCAAATTGCAGGTCGTCGCTGAACACCGCATGGCCGTTGGCTGTGCGTTCATAGCCGACGCGGCCGCGCAAGTCACGCAAGTCCAAGGGGGTCAAGCCAGCACCCCACTGAAATTCAGCACGCTCAAAAGCCAGGTCGGCGGTGATGCCGTTGATTTGCAGGGGTGCCACCACGTCCACCCAGGCCTCGACCGCGCCCGCCCCTTTGAGCCAGGGGTCGGCGTCGGCGCCCAGCTGAGAGGGGGTGCGCAACCACGCGGCGTCCAAGCGCGGGGCTTTCACATAAATTTGCCCCGACCATTCTTGCCAGCGCCCGTTGTGCAAGCTGAGCAAGGGTTGGCGAAACTGCCCGCGCAGGGTGAGCCGCTCGCCCCAGCCCGCCGGTGGCGTGGCGTCGAGACGCAGATCGTGTTGGTTCAGATGGTTGCGCACCACGGCGGTGACGTTTTCCAACCAAACCGGCTCGGGGCCGGGGCGGGTGTCGTCGCGCCAACGCACCCGGCCTTGGCTGACGAGAAATTCGGCTTGCGAAAAAAACCAATCCAGGGCATCGCTGTTGTCAGCGCCGCCCAGCGTTTGACCAGCCAAAAGCCACTGGCCTTGGGCATCGCGCCCCACCTCCACCTCTAAGCCCTCCAGGTGCACTTGGTCAAACGACAAGCTGGTGAGCGAGCGCAGCGATAAGCGCATGACCAAACGGGCCACGCGCAAGCTGGGCGGGTCTTGTGGGTTGGCGCTGTCCAAGACCTGCAGGTCTTGGATTTCAAAAGTCGGTATCCACCCCTCGGAGTGGGCGCTGAGCTCGCCCATGCGCAGGTTGACGCCCATTTTTTGCACCACCTGGCGCTCGATCCAAGGCCGAAAATCACCAATGCGGGGCACAATGACCGCATGGATGCAGCCCCACACCAGCAACAAGGCCACGCCGGACCACACCAGCGTCCAAACCAGTCCCCGTGCCAAGCGCAACCACCAGCGCGGCCCGGTGGCGGGGATGGGAGTGGCAGGCGAGGTCTGGGTCATGGGCACGTGTAAGTCCATCTAATTATCCCCTGCCACCACCCCAGCCCCACCATGAGCGAGCCCTTGCCCCCTGCAACCCCCTTGACAGCGCTGGCTGCGCACAGCCGATTGGTGCAACGCTTGCGCCGCCGCTATGGCGATTGGCTGGCGCACCTGCCCCCGGGCGCACCGGTGGCGGACAGCATGGCCGTGGCCTATGCACGGCTGCGCGAGCAGGCTGGCCTGGACGTGCCCGATGCCCTGCGCTGCCTGCGCCAATGTGTGCTCGAGCGGCTGGTGGTGCTCGACACCGAACAAGGCGCCGATTTGTCCGTGGTCACGCGGGCCATGACCGAGTTGGCCGAATTCACCCTGGACGTGGCCTGCCAAATGGCGTTTCAACAACTGGATGAATTGCATGGCGCCCCGCTCAAAGCCGACGGCACACGCTGCCCGTTTTGGATCGTGGGCATGGGCAAGTTGGGCGCGCGCGAGCTCAACGTCTCCAGCGACATCGACTTGATTTATGTGTACGAAGAAGACGGCGAAACCACCGGGCGTGACGATGGGCGCGGCCAGATCGACCACCATGGCTACTTCAGCAAGGCGGTCAAGCTGATCTACACCTTGATCGGCGACACCCAAGCCCATGGCTTTGTGTTTCGCATGGACTTGGCCCTGCGCCCCAACGGCATGTCGGGGCCGGCGGTGATTTCGCTGTTGGCGCTGGAAGAGTATTTTTTGGTCCAAGGCCGTGAGTGGGAGCGTTTTGCTTGGCTCAAAAGCCGGGTGGTGGCACCGCGCTGCCACATGCAACAGGCCCACGCTTTGCGCGACACGGTGCAGCCGTTTGTGTATCGGCGCTACTTGGACTACAGCGTGTTTGAAGCCCTGCGCGGCTTGCACCGGCAAATCCGCGACCAAGCGGCGCGCCACAGCGCAGGGCGGCCCGAGCGGGCCAATGATGTCAAGCTCGGTCGCGGTGGCATCCGCGAAATTGAATTCACGGTGCAGCTGTTGCAAGTTGTGCGTGGCGGGCAATTCCCCGAGCTGCGCACCCGGCCCACGCTGAATGCCTTGCAGCGCCTGGCCCGCGCCCAGCTGATGCCCGAGCCCACCGCCCAGGCGCTGGCCCAGGCCTATGTGTTTTTGCGCCGGGTGGAACACCGCATCCAGTACCTGGACGACCAACAAACCCATGTGCTGCCCACCGACGCTGCCGACCTGCTGTGGTTGGCACACAGCTTGGGGCTGGCCGATGTGGCCACGCTGCAAGCCGAGCTGGCCCACCACCGTGCCGTGGTCGCGGGCGAATTTGAGCGCCTGCTGGGGCAAGACGGCGCCCCCGCCAGCCCGGGGAGCACGGCCGCACAGCCCGCCACAGCCGCCGTGAGCGACATCGATCAAGCGCTGGACCTGGAGGCCTTGGCCCCCTTGCTGCCTCCGGCCTTGGCGGCGCGGATGCGCGAATGGCCCGAGCACCCCCGGGTGCGGGCCTTGCGCGAAGACGGCCGCCAGCGTTTGGTCAAGCTGATCAAACGCACCCACCAGTGGACCCAAGAGGGCAGCATCAGCGAAACCGCTGCGCTGCGCTGGTGCGATTGGATCGAGCCCTTGCTGCGCCGCGAAAGCTATTTGGCCCTGCTGCTTGAACGCCCCCAAGTGCACCAACAACTGCTGCGCTTGCTGGGTGCCGCGCGTTGGACCGCGCGCTATTTGCTGCAACACCCGGGCGTGATCGACGAATTGGCCAGCCCGGCCTTGCTGATGGAGCGCTTTGACCCCGGCGAGATGCAGCGCAACCTCAACGAGCGCCAGCAGGCTTTGGCCAGCGTGGGTCAAGACGACGAGGAAAGCCTGCTCAACTTGCTGCGCCGCGCCCACCATGCTGAGACCTTTCGCATCTTGGCGCGCGACGTGGAGGGCCGCTTGGGCGTGGAGCAAGTCGCCGACGACTTGAGCGCGCTGGCCGATGTGATCTTGCGGGTGACCGCGCAATGGGTGTGGCAGCGACTGAAGCAACGCCACCGCGAAGCGCCCGCGTTTGCCATCTTGGCCTACGGCAAGTTGGGCGGCAAAGAGCTGGGCTATGGCAGCGATTTGGACATTGTGTTTGTATACGACGACGCGCACGAGCAGGCCGGTGAAATCTATGCCCAGTACGTGCGCAAAATCATCCACTGGCTGACCGTCAAAACAGCCGAAGGCGATTTATACGAAATTGACACCGCGCTGCGACCCAACGGCAACTCCGGCCTGTTGGTGAGCGACTTCGAGTCGTTTGCCAACTACCAAGCCCAGCGTGGCAGCAACACCGCTTGGACCTGGGAGCACCAGGCGATGACACGGGCGCGTTTTTGCGTCGGTCAGGCCGACTTTCAAGCGCGCTTTGATGCGGTGCGCGAGCAAGTCATTTGCGCCCCGCGCGACCTCGCCGCCTTGGCCCAAGAGATTGGTGCCATGCGCGAAAAGCTGCGCCAGGCCAGGCCGCCACAGGCGGGGCTGTTTGACGTCAAGCATGGCCACGGTGGCATGGTGGACGCGGAGTTTGCGGTGCAGTTTTTGGTGCTGGGCCATGGCCAAGCCCACCCCGGCTTGCGCGCCAATGTGGGCAACATCGCCTTGCTACAACGCGCCGAAGCGGTGGGCTTGCTGCCCACTGGCGTGGGCCAAACCGCGGCCCGCGCTTACCGCAGCTTGCGCCGCTTACAACACCGCGCCCGCTTAGACGAAGCCCCGACCCAGGTTCCACCCGAAACCGTGGCCACCGAAAGCCTGGCCATTGCGCGCCTGTGGGAATGCACTTTGGGGACCCAGCCCGCGGATTCGCCCTGAATCGGCATCAACGGTTTTGGCGAATTTTCTGCACCAACGCCGTGGTCGAAAAACCCGACACAAAAGGGATGGCCAAGGCCGTGCCGCCCCAGCGGGCCATGGCCTGGGTCTCGGGCAAAGTGGCCATGTCGTAATCGCCCCCTTTGACCAGCACATCCGGGCGCAGGGCTTCAATCAGTTGCAGCGGTGTGTCTTCGTCGAACCAAGTGACGAGGTCCACCGAGGCCAGCGCGGCGATCAAACAAATCCGGTCGGCCTCGCGGTTCAAGGGGCGATCGTCACCCTTGCCCAAGCGCCGTGCCGAGGCATCGGTGTTGAGGGCCACCACCAAGCTGCCCCCCAAGCGGCGCGCCTGGGCCAAGTAAGTCACATGGCCTCGGTGCAACACATCAAACACCCCATTGGTGAAGACCACCGGCCCGCGCACGCGCAAGGCTTCAACCGCCAAAGAGGCCTGGGCTGGGGCCACGCATTTGGCCAAAAAATCGGGTTCATCCATGGCCGCGATTCTAGGGATGCGTTGCCCATGTGGCACCCATCGCGGCGAAAGCATTGTGCGGCAGCGGGCGCTTGGCTGCCTAAACGCCCCGTGGTGTCACAGCGGAGATGCGACAGGGCCGGAGCGCCTAGTGCTGGCGAGCGGCCAACGCTGGCCCGGGCAAGACGGGCGCAACGGGGTTCAGCGCTGAGGGGCTTTGGGCGCATGGGCGGCGCGCCATTTGCGCACCTCTTGCGCGATGTCGCCAAGCTGGGTCAAGGGCACCATGCCGGGGATTTCGCGCCGGCGCAAAGCGGGTGAACTGCCGCCCGCCCAAATCGTCACATGGGCTGGCAACATGCTGCGCAACTCTTGCAAGCCGTCGACCACTTGGTTGGGGTTCATGTTGATGCTGCAACTCAACGCCACCACATCCACTTGGTGCGCTTGCGCCGCCAAGACAATGTCGCGCAGCGGCGTTTGAATGCCCAAAGACACGCAGCGGCAGCCCTCGATGGCCATGATGCTTTGGGCCATCAACAAGCCCACGGCATGGGACTCTTGGGGAAAGGTGGTCAGCAACACCTTGGGTGTGCTGTGGTGGCCTTGTTCGGGCACGCTGCCAATGGCATGGCGAATGACGGTGGTGACCGACTCGGTGTAGAGGTGCTCCTCAAACACCTCGAGCGCGCCGCGCAACCAGGCTTCCCCCACCATCACATTCAGCGGCGCCACCACTTCGGTGACAAACCGCGTCAGTCCCAAGGTGATGGCGGCTTGGCTGAAGGCCCGGCGCAAGTCCTCGGCCCGGTGTTCTTTGATCATTTGCATGAAGTCGCGCAAATCGACCTCAGCCTCGCCCTCGTCCGTTTGAGCCACCCAGTGCACGCGCTCGCCCGACATGCCCTGGCTCAAGCGCTGCAACTCTTCAATCGGCAAAGCCACGATGCGCCCAGGGCGGTGGCCTTGGTCGAGCAGTCTTTTGATGACGCGCAGTTTTTCTACATCTGACAAGGTATAGGCACGCTCGCCAAAGGCATCGCGCCCCGGTTGTGGAAAACCATAGCGACGCTCCCACACGCGCAAGGTGTCCTTGGCCAGCCCCGTGTCACGCTCCACACCGGCAATGGACATGGTCAAGGGCTCATGTTGGGCGCGAAAATTCATGCAGCAATGTCCTTGTGTGGGCCTTGGATTAGCCAAACTGTCCTAGACAATTTGGCCTGTTTGGGCGATCATCGCCCATCTGAGGCCAAAAATCAAGCCCAGGGATACGCCTGATTCAGGATGCCGTTTCAGGGCGATGGCCCTGAATCCGCTCGACAGACCCGCCACCCCCGCAAGCGCCACCCACCGCATTGGACCGACCCATGAAACTGCACCCAAGCTGCCCCACGCACCCCACCCTGGCCCAGGTCGGCTTGGCCCTGTGGCTGTGCGCGGCAGGCTTTTGGGCTGGACTGGGGGCGGCGGTGGCCCAAACCACGGGCCCAGCCAGCGTCGCGGCCCCGGCCCAAGCCAGCGCCAGCGGACCCGCAGGCGCCACCTGCCCGCGCCTGCTGCGCCACACCCACGATCGGCTGCAAGACGAAAAACCCCAATCCCTGTGCCAATACACCGGCCAGGTGGTGGTGGTGGTCAACACCGCCAGTTTTTGCGGCTTCACCCCGCAGTACAAGGGCTTGGAAGATTTGTACGCGCGCTACAAAGGTCGCGGCTTGGTGGTGCTGGGCTTCCCCTCCAACGACTTTTCACAAGAACCCGATTCGAACCAAAAAATCGCCGACTTTTGCGAAAACACCTTTGGGGTCAAGTTCCCCATGTTCAGCAAAACCAGCGTCACCGGCAACCAAGCCGTGCCTTTGTTCAAGCAACTCGCCGAGCTGACCGGCACCCGCCCGCGCTGGAACTTTTATAAATATGTGATTGCCCGCGATGGCACCCATGCGGTCGCCTTCAGCAGCATGACCGGCCCCCAAGACAAAAGCTTTGTCGCCGAAGTGGAAAAGCAGCTGAGCGTCAAGCTGCCCTGACACTTTTCGCCAAAATACATACACTGCGGGCCCATGTGCCCCATTGACCCTTCTTTTTGAACACCGAATGAAAATTGCCATTGTTGGTTCTGGCATTGCCGGCTTGGGTGCGGCCCACGCCTTGCATGGCCATGCCCAGGTCAGCCTGTTTGAGGCGGGAGACTACTTTGGCGGCCACACCCACACCGTGGACGTGACCTTGCCCAGCGGCGGCCAGCCGACCACCCACGGCGTGGACACCGGGTTTTTGGTGTTCAACGAGCGTACCTACCCGGGGCTGATCGCCTTGCTGGCCGATTTGGGCGTGCCCAGCGCGGCGTCGGACATGTCGTTTTCGGTGCAAGTGCCGCGCCCCGATGGGTCGCCCGGCTTGGAGTGGAACGGGGCCACCCTCAACACCGTGTTTGCCCAGCGCAGCAACTTGCTGCGCCCGCGCTTTTGGGCCATGTTGCGCGATGTGCTGCGCTTCAACACCCTGGCCAGCGGCCTGGCCGAGCAAGGCAAAGATGCCGAGTTGCAACAACCGCTGGAAGATTTTTTGGCCGCGCACCAGTTTGGCCCGGTGTTTCGGGACTGGTATTTGTTGCCCATGTTGGGCTGTATTTGGAGCTGCCCCACCGATCAAATGCTGCGCTTTCCGGTGGCCACCTTGATTCGCTTTTGCCACAACCATGGCCTGATCCAGGTCAACAACCGACCGCGCTGGCACACCGTGCGCGGCGGGGCGCGCCAGTATGTAGCGCGCATCACCGAGCGCATCGACGACAAGCGCTTGCGCACACCGGTGCGGCGCATCGAGCGCACCGCGGCAGGCGTGCGGGTGTTCACCGACGCTGGCCCCGAAGCCTTTGACCATGTGGTGCTGGCCTGCCATGCCGACCAAGCCCTGGCCTTGCTGGCCCAACCCAGCTTGGAAGAAGCCAGCACCTTGGCGGCCATTCGCAGCCAGCCCAATGAAGCGGTGTTGCACACCGATGCCTCGGTGATGCCCCAGCGCAAATTGGCCTGGGCGGCCTGGAACTATGAGCGCAGCACCGAGACCGCGCGCGAACAGCAACAGGTGTGCTTGCACTACTGGATCAACCAATTGCAGCCCTTGCCGTTTGACCAAGCGGTGATCGTCTCGCTCAACCCGCTGCGCGAAATCGATCCATCTATGGTTCTGGGCCGATATGCTTACGACCACCCGGTGTTCGACCTGGCCGCCATCGCGGCGCAGCGCAACCTGGCGGCCTTGCAAGGCCAACAACGCACCTGGTATGCCGGTGCGTGGCTGGGTTATGGCTTTCACGAAGACGGGCTGCGCGCCGGCCAAGCCGCTGCGCGCGGCATCTTGAGCGGCGCGGGGTCGGGCGCGAACCGGGTGGGCCCATGAACCTGGCATGGACAGCCCCAGCAGTTGTCGGCCCGATGCTTGGGTTTGGTCAGGTGCGTCATGCGCGCTTGAAGCCCAAAGCCCATGCCTTTGCCTACCCCACTTATTTTTTGATGTTGCCCATGCGCCATCTGCAAGCCCATGGCGGCGGGGCTTTGGCGCTCAACCGGCGCGCCGCGCTGAGCTTTCACGACGCCGACCACGGTGACGGCCGCAGCGCCGCTGAGGGTGGCGCCTTGGGTTGGCTGCTCGAATTGCTGGCGCGCGAAGGCATCGACGACGCCGATGGCGAGGTCTGGCTGCACTGCTACCCCCGGGTGCTGGGCTATGCCTTCAAACCGGTGAGTTTTTGGTATTGCCACCGCCAAGACCACAGCCTGCGTGCCATCGTGGTGGAGG
>Ga0214921_10008278_pt1 | contig 13550 bp, 8 predicted proteins | sample LL1505_MetaG_FD_177992 | JGI IMG/M metagenome (GOLD analysis project Ga0214921, IMG submission 177992) | Freshwater microbial communities from Lake Lanier, Atlanta, Georgia, United States - LL-1505 | ecosystem: Environmental > Aquatic > Freshwater > Lake | place: USA: Georgia | collected 2015-05-28 | reverse complement strand
TATCGAGCGGTACGACCATGAGCGCCGCATCGGGTAATCACGATGGCCTTACAGTCCTCACAGTAGATAAAGTGGACCGACATACATTCGGCTTCATTATTACCTGATCCGATAGTCACATGCATTCGACCCCGGACAAGACGTCCACCATGTTCAGCATCATAATCTTCTCCAAACTTCTGCTCTTGGGTGTCTGAAAGATTAAAAGTCACCGGTAGTCCAACGTCCTTTAAAAAGAAATTGTGAAGACTCTTTCCGCGGTGTTGTCCCACGTACATGACATTTGCTGCTATATTCAGACGATGCAGGACCGACTCTAATTTTTTAGTGTGACGAAATGGACAGTTCAGTGCCTGATCAGTAGCTTTATCACTGAAAATCAAACGCGTGTTATCTACTTTGTTATTAATGTAGTCTAATACAACATCAGCGACGGTCTTGGTTTTTATCTCGGGCTTAGATTCAACGACGAAATTATCTTTAATCTTAATTGGGGCTGCTGAACGTAAGAGAAAACAACGGGTCAGTGTTTTCATTAACTTATGCCAAAGTGATATTGCGAATGACTTGAACGACATCGCAATTCGCGTGCAGCCACTACTCGATAACATATTTAGCTTCACACAGCCGTCCTTCGTATTGATACGAAATACATTAGGCGAAAACATACAGATCGATGCATTCGAAACCTCTTCGACAAATTTCGTCAAAGCTGTGCGCACACTCATTGCGTCAGCGTTAGTGAGATAGTGATGTTCTATATTCTTCTTTGATTTATTTTGCATAAAAATAATTACAGCAAATTAACCAAAAATTATCAATCAAAAAATATTCATAAGTAGTTGTCTGTGAATTACTTAAGTTGTAAGTTTTGAGAGGAAACTTGTATTACTTTTATCCTCCTAAAAGAAGTAAAAGTACATCATGAGTTTCCTCATAAACTCGCTCTGATAGGTAGGGACGCGACTGCGTCACTAACTGGCATTTTCCCCATGTCACTATGCCGACTTATCCCCTCAATTGGAGGTGTCAGCCACCCAGCTACCCCCTTCATAATTCAGTATGATTTAATCCATCTAATTGTTTGACCCATTGTTCTATAATTTTTATATAAGGACTTTATTCTCTTAAATATCGATAAACTTTATATGTCTAACTCTACCCCAGGTTCGCCACAAATAATGTCAAAAATACAAAAAAAGAATATTTCAGATATACAGCATTATCTTCTCCGTGGTCTTTCAATTGAAGAAGCAGAAAAAGAACTACAGGAAGTTTTGCATGAAACTTTTAAGAGTGGAGGCATTTCAGATGAAGCTGCATCACAACTAGCTACGACTCAGGCACGTGAAGCGATAAATTTTGTAAAAGTCCTCCAAGCACAAATTTATAATGAGCGTGATCCACGAACAGCAGTTGACCCACAAACAGCAAAGGAAAGATGGTATACTGGGCCCCAAGAGGGAGATTATCTATGGCCTAGATACAGAAAAAAGCTCTTGGAACAAAAGAATCTACCCGAAGAAACAGTTGCCGGTATTGATGATCAAACCAATAGGATTACTAGACATTTAGGCAGTCCAGGATCCAATAAATTTAGAAAACAAGGACTAGTTGTAGGAAGAGTTCAAAGCGGAAAAACCTCAAATTTTATGGGTTTATTAGCAAAGGCAGGCGATGCTGGATATAGGATGATTATAGTTTTAGCAGGAACTACAAATACGCTTCGCTATCAAACACAAGAGCGTCTTCAGAATGACTTATTAGATCACAGAGATACAAAGTGGAGATGGCTTACAAAAGCGGAGATCATTCCCGGCACACAGTTAAGGGTCGATCCAGCTGGTGAATTCCATGAGATGGGCACAGCAGCATCAACAGTTTCTAACAATTCTGTTCGCGTCATTGCAGTGATTAAAAAGAACGTATCGGTTTTAAAAAGAGTGAGACGCTGGCTTACTGTACCAGAATCCCAGATGGCAAACTGCCCAGTGCTTATCGTCGATGACGAGTGTGATAATGCTTCAGTAAATACACGTAATCCAGAGGTAAATCCCTCAAGCATAAATGGTGAAATAAGAGATATATTAGCTCTTATACCAAAAGTTTCTTACGTGGGCTATACAGCTACGCCATTCGCAAATGTTTTATCTAATCCTCGGAAAGAAGATGAAGACCTCTACCCTAGAAACTTCTTATTCGCCCTACCTTTGAATCCGGAATATTTTGGTCCCGAGCGTATCTTTGGTAGAGAGTCTGATGACGCAAATGACCCGGGTTCCGAAGGAAATGACATAGTAAGAACCATCTCTGAGCCTGAAATTGGCATGGTAACACCCGCTAGTCGGAATTTATTAAGCACATTTAATTTTGAAGCTCCACCTTCATTAATTAACGCTCTTAGGTACTTCCTCATGAACTCTGCTGCTAGAATTGTAAGAGAGAAATCGCTAGGAGTGAGACATGAATTTAAGTCTATGCTGATTAACACAGCTCAATTCATGAAAGTTCACCGCGAAGCCTTGCCTAAAATAAGGGAAGCTAAGGAAAAATTACTTAAAGAATTGATGACTAAACCGGCTTTATGGGAAAAACAATGGGAGGAAGAGTCGGAAAAAGTTTCGCAAAATCAGATTGGTTGTGTTCACCCAAAAGTTAAATGGAGTGATCTGAACAAAGAATTAACTCGGGAATTTTTTGAAAAAGTTAAAGTTATAGTAAGTAATAGTAGCCCGAACGAAGCCTCAAATCTAAATGCAGAGTATAACGAATCAAATCGTGGTACTATTCTAATTGTTATAGGTGGAAATACATTATCACGTGGTATCACATTAGAAGGACTAACCGTTTCATACTTCGTTAGAAATTGTGCAGCTTATGATACACTCCTTCAGATGGGTCGCTGGTTTGGCTACAGAAAGAACTATGAAGATATGCCGAGGGTTTGGATGACTGCAACGATGGAAGATCAATTTGTTAGACTATCGGGGGTAGAAAAAGACATGTTTGGGGAACTTGAGTCATTCATGGCAGGAAAATCCCCCGAAGAAGTCGGACTAAGAATACGACAATCGCCAGGAATGCTTATAACCGCGCGCAACAAAATGATCCATGCTCGAGCATGCAATCTGGACTATAACGGACACATGGAAAATACTACTTATCTTTTTAGAACTAACAAAACAGAGCTAGAAAAAAATCTAGAGGCCACCAAAGAATTAGTACAGGCATGTGGCGGGTCACAAAATTTTGAATCCAGAAGTCAGTTTAAGCTAATACGCAATGTAGACGTTCAACATGTTTTAAAATTCATAAATAAATACTCAATACATCCCAAGAATGAGAAATTTGACCGAGAAATAATCTTAAAATATCTAAAAATACAGAATAAAGATAGTAAATGCCTGAAGTGGAATATAGCTATTAAAACACGAAATGAAAATGATAATACAGGATACGAAATTGCAGGACTTCCAATAAATCGACTTCAATTGCCTCGCAGTAATATTAAAGCATACGAGAACGAGTCATTTGCATACGTACAAAATTTATCAACAAAAGAGGACATATTTGCAGATGCCGATGATCCATCAGCCAGAGAGGATGAGGCAAAAAAAGCCAGCGAGGATGAGACAAAAAAAGCAGGTTCAAGTCGTAAAACCATCAGGAAAAAATATGAAAATGGTACGGGTTTAATTGTCCTTTACCCCATAAATAAGAATTCAAGCAGAGGAAGTTCAACAACTCGACTAGATATGGACGCAGCTGAGGACCTGATTGGAATGGCAATGTATTTTCCTACAGTTCAAAACGAGAATCGGATCCATGAGTATGTATCTGTTGAGATTAAAACACCACCAGAACCAGTTATTGAAGACGAGGATGAACTTGAGAATCCCGAATAATGGAAGATACATCTAATATATTTAAGTCAGTCGTTGAAGCCTTACAATTTGTTGACCTAAGCCCTACACCCCCAAAAGGTTCACTCAATTCGATTGAGATTAAAATTAATTATAGCCAATTAGGTTTTAGTGCTAGATTCGCTATAGATGATGAAAGAGGAATCTCACTCTGGCTCCAATCAAACGAAGCTATAACAGGTCGTAAAGTATTCTGGCAAAGTAGCGGAATCAAAGCCTCTCAACATCCAAGTAGCTCAACTAGCTTTCTATCTTATGTTATTATCGAAGCTGATACAACTTATTCAAAAGACGTATTCGCATCTCTTTCACACTACATTCTACAAAAATATTTATTATCAAACGGTCAGATTAAAAATACTGTAGAATCTGCTCTCAACGATTGGAGTGAAATCTTTTTAAAGAATGCAAAGGGCCTCAGCGAGCAGGCTCTTTCAGGATTAATTGGTGAGCTAATAACGTTGAGAGACTTAGCCTCAATTCATGGACCTGCCGCACTCGAATCATGGCAAGGACATGAAGGAGAGCGCCACGACTTTAGGATGGGCAATAAAGCTATTGAGGTTAAAGTAACAACAAAGATCACTCAATCTGTTTCCATAAATGGAATATCACAACTTAGCGAACCGGAAGGCGGAGAACTACTACTCAGATTTATAAGACTAGAAAAAACACCTGGTGGTAAAATTACACTACCAAGTATATTAAATGAACTTTCTGAAGTTGGTATAAGCACCCCTACAGTTGTAGATGCGATATTAAAACTCGGAGGTAAACTAGATGATCTAACCGATGAAACTAAATCGTATACATTCATTGAGTCTATATTCTATAAAGTTAAGAACGGCTTCCCAAGAATTACGCCTTCGTCATTTATAGGTAACTCAATCCCCATAGGAGTAAGCAATATCAAGTACACATCAGACTTAAATAATGCCTCCAATTTTATAATCACAGATTCTCAATCACAAACATACCTAAAAGAATTTATCCGATGACTAAATTAAGCATTAACACTGAAAAAGTTACGCCCTTAGGCGGATTCAAATACGATTCATCTATAAACAAATTGCTTGGGTCATCACCTAATTTAGACGATCTTTCTCTTTTTATTAGAGAAGTGGCGCAGAACTCTTGGGACGCTCGAGTTAAAAAAGAAAAAGTAAATGATATCAAATTTGAAATAGAAGTCGCCACATTCACTAAAACAAATTCTGAGGCTTTTAAAAACAACGTATTTACAGGTGATGAGTATGCAGAAAAGTTAATCGATTTATTAGTAAATGCAACGAGCGAAGCGCAGCCTTATATTGTCATAAGAGATATAGGCACAGTGGGGCTAAATGGACCCACAGAGGCCAACCAGGAAGATGATGAAGGTAAGAATAACTTTATATCATTCGTGAGAAATATCGGCCAAGATAAGCATGACGAAAATGACGGTGGAACATATGGATTTGGTAAATCTGTTTTTTTTAGATATAGCACCACTCGCACATTTATTACCTACACAAGAACACATGACGAAAAAGGAAATTTAGTGTCCAGACTTATGGGCATGACATTGAATAAAGAATGTATACCATCCGCAATGAAATGTACAGGTAGGCACTGGTGGGGTGTTAAACCGCCAAACAACGTTGAAGACTATAACCAACCAGTTACAGGCGATCAGGCAGACCAATTGGCACTATCAATTGGCTTTAGGAAATATATGCCAGATGAGACTGGTACATCAGTCCTACTAATTTCTCCGTCATTCCCATTCGATAATCAAAAAATAAGTCTTAAATCATCTGAGGGTCGCAAAATAATAGCGACTGCAATGGCGGAAACTTTAAATGCTTGGTACTGGCCTCGAATGATGGGCTCGGGTGATAAGACTGGTAAAATTAACAGCACAGTAATCTGTGATAAACAAATCATTGAATTACCCTCCTTAGACCAATTGCGCCCACTGGATCTTTACACGACAGCTTTTGAACAGATCCAAATCAAAATCGCGAGTCCAACAGCTGAGACGAACCCCCAAGTTTTTTTAAGAGAAATCATTCATGGTACCAGCCGTGAAATGTACGGCTACTTAGCAATTTTTAAGGCAACTAAAGCGGAACGTCCACCGTTCGCAATACAGCAACTCAAAGAAAGACATCCATTAGCTGGAATGATGTGGGGATCATCAGACGGTAGAGTTGCTTCCTCTAATCATGTAGCTCTCATTCGTAATCAAGGACAGGTTATACGTTATCTTGAAACGACTCCATGCAATCGACCGACGCAGGAATATGGTGCGGTATTTTTTTTACACCCTACCGGAATAAATGCTAGTGAGATTAACAAAGAAGTAAAAGCCTCTGAGCAAGCCGCCCACGATGATTGGAGCACCACCAAGAGTAAAAGAGCTAACTTTATAATTAGAAAAATTACTGAATTAATAGAAGAGTATGTAGCCCCAAATACCAATCAAAATAACGCCGGGCTCGGCAGTACTGGTAGAGTTTCGCTAATGCTTGCCGACCTTTGGGGGGATGGTGAGGCACATGGTGGCAATAAAGATGATGTAATTGATCCGCCGCCACCACCGCCTCCTCCATCAGATAAATTGACAATTAAATCTGAATTTAAACATGGGCTGTACGATGGTAAAAAATGCATATTCGTGGAAGCAACTATTCCCAAAAGCGCAAAAATTAATGCAAATGTCGATGCATACATTTCGACTCGTAATGAAATTAGCGGAAGTACAGATGAAACCAAAACAAGGACTCTCGGGTGGTTCAATGGTGATATGGATCCAAGTAATCCCTCTAAAAATATTCCGATCTCTCGCAATGAGAGCTTATTAATCACTCAAGATGTAATCGGTAAAAAGGTAATACTCGTCGTACATAACGCATCTCAACACGGACTATCAATTGAGCTTAAATACTCCTAAAAATGGCCAAATTAACAATATCACCGTTTCGCACACTTAATGAAGAGTACTTAGGCATTAAAGTTTCTGAGTATAAAACCAGTGGAGAAATATTATATGACGGAGACTTCATAAAAGACTATTCCAGCGACACACCACTCTGTATCAAATCGGTTTTCAGCATCGATTGCGAACAAGTATACCGTGAGCTCGTATTACCCAAAGATGCGATATTACAACTTGTCGTGCGTGGAAAATGTACAACAACTAGATACACAATTTACAAAGAATCAGATCCATTTAACGGCAAGCAAGCAAAGGAGATTACAATACATTTAGAAATTCCAGCCGGAAAAATTGCTGAGACGCTTCATATTGAATATAGTTTGTGGGTTAACAAACCCGGAAACGGTGGTGATGATTTTTCTCCAAATGCTGTTGCCTCAACTATCTGGAGAACGCGTCGCCAATTCCTTTTAGAAGGCTACGGCTCAATGTTTCCAACGACAATTGAGAATTTTACCGAAGCCCAAGGAGGAAAAAAGGCGGCATGGAGGATAGACTGGAAAAAAACATCCTTATACGGAAGCCCGTCAAAAGTAAGATTAATTTTAAACGGTCTAAATACAAGTTTCATTCAGAAAATAAATCCTGAAGACGGAGTTGAACAAGACAAGGCTTCAGCTCAATTGCTTTACTACGGAGTGGCACTAGCACTCCTTGAACATGCAAGTAGAAACGATAATGCTGAAAAGCTAAGAAACGAAAAATTTGAGGAACGAACACTAGGCAGTTATCTAATAAATTTTTTAACTGTTTATCTTAAAACCAATACGGGGGATACCAATATCGGAAATATTCTGGAGAAATACAAAAATGATCCCGAAACCGTGAAGTCAATTCTACAGTCCAATCTTTCAAAATTACACGACTAACATGAGTATTATTTTCCCACAGTTTAATCCCGTAGACAGAGCTACCACTGAAGATTCTGACTGGTTTAAGATTACTGAATTAATGATGTTAAGTATAAAAGATATTGAGAGCAAAAGACTGAATGTTTTTGATCCGGAGTTATTTGATTATAGCAGCATTGGCACACCAGTATCAGAACAGAAAATTCAAGAAATGTATGAATTAATGCTAGCTATTGCAATTGAACATGGGTACCCCGAATCAGATAAATCAAAACGTGTACAGTCAGACAAACCATGGGCTGAAATTTTACACCAAAAAATGGGAATTACGCGCAATGAAGCATCCAAAGGTGGCATTTGGAACGCATTGTCATGCCATTATATGCCCAATCTTGTAGCGTGGAGATGGCCAAATGAAGACGACGAACTCCCGGAAGACGAAGCACCTAAAATCCAGACAGCTATTACAAAAAAACCTAAAATCTCTAGACGTTGGCTCACTCAGGACAATAGACGTCACGCATTTTCAAGACTATGGTGGAGGGCTGAACTACTTCATGATGATCAAAACAAAAATGACCCTTATCACGTTCTGAGTGAATTGAAAGAATATCAACTAGCAGATATCACTGAAAGACCGGGGTTAGCTTCTTTCAATAAATTGTGCTTAATTATAGCTAAAAATCAGATTAAAACACGAAATCAATCTATCGATATAAAAAAGGAACGTAAATTATTTCGTGAGGGATTAAAATTACTTGGTTTGCGAGTCAGCATACGCGACATAGACGCACTCGATGCGCTCGGTAAACTTGATACATTTGCATTAGAATGCCTGAATAACACGCCTACAACAATTTAAACCTAATCACCATGCCTTTAGACGCTAAAGTTCTCACGCTTGAAGAGTTTTTCAAAAAATACCGCAAGTTAATAGTACCTAACTACCAAAGAAGTTACAAGTGGCAGCAGGAGTATATTGAGGACCTTTTTACGGATATTCTCGAGGGACTAAAATTACACGAGAGTAAGAATAATCGAACCTGCTTTCTGGGTTCAATAGTTCTATCGTATGACAATGAAACAGAGACGACTGATCTAGTCGACGGCCAACAAAGACTCACTACCCTTTCTATCCTTATTAGTTGTATATCTAAAAAACTCGATAAAGGGAATAAATTAAAGGAGGCGATAAAAAAACTACTCACGATCGACGGAACAAATTCAGTAATAGTTCATAAATTAAACAAAAACCTCGCATGTGATGATCGAACAGCATTTCGTGAGATTGTCCTAAACGATAAACCTAACCTTCAACCTTATGGTTCAAATAAACAGGCGAATACAAAATGGAGGAAGGAATTTGAAACTCATCTTATAGTTCAAGCCCATCAAGTGCTTGAAGATAAAATATCACAATTAATAGATCCGAAAGATGGCTCCAAACCAATAAAGCCTGAAGATCTTCTAAAACGCATAATAGAAGGTATCAAGCTTGTCATAATTGATACAGATGAGCGCAAAGAAGGTATGAGAGTTTTTGCATCAATAAACGCTAGCGGAACAAAACTTGAAAACTGGGAACTAGTTATGAGTTGTTTTTATAGCCATGGCATATCCGAAGTAGCCACTAAAAGAACTGAGTCTTTTTTTGAAGGCGACAGGCATTCATTGGCAACAGCCTTCTCATCTACAGATGCCGCTGAGTCCGATGCAGAGAAAAATGACTTTCTAAGAAGTCATTGGATCTCCATGAATGGTCATATTCAAAAGGATGACTTATTCGACTGTTTCAATGATTTACTATCAAACAACCCAACAAGCCATGAGAAGTGTATTTTAGCCCTAGAAAAGTCCTTACGAGTTTATAAAAGCTTTAAAGATTATAAGTATTCACATCCAATAGCAGGGGTTATTGATTTTAGTTTTTTACATACACTCAATTCATTAAAAGCGAAACTATGTCGCCCGGCCTTAATAGCTGTAGCATCTCTATTTGACGACGCTGACGAGTTAACCGAGGCAATGAAACGAATTACATTTGTTTTCGAACGATTACACATGAGATGGAAAATATGTAGCCTTGGAACTAATAGCCTCGAGAAGCCTCTAGCTGAGCTTGCAAAATTAATTTCTAAAGGGTCGTTAGGAAAAACTCCGGTCGAGATTGAGAACAACTTAATAGATAAACTCAAAGAACTAAAACAGTCCCCCAGTCGTAATGACCTAGTGGACTGCTTTATGTTACGTGATATGACCCGAGAAATCCCGCTATCAAAAGCGATAGCTAGCCGAATTCAACATGCACTAAAATATCATGGTAAGGCGAATCGTGCACTTGATTTCCAGCATGTACCAATGACCAGTGGTGGATATACACTGGAAAAAGGAATAAAACTCATGATCAACGAGTATGATAAATCAGTTCGTTATGGATGTGGATTCAGAGATGAAGACCAATTTAGAGAGCTGATCTATTGCCTGGGTAATACCTTTCTTGCGACAAACGGAAGGATACTAACCAATATTGAATTCAATAATTGTCAGATCTCATCATTAAACGCTAAGATTATCAAAACAAGATGCGAAGAATTAGCTGAAGTTGCAGCCGATATCTGGCACTTTTAGTCATATATTATCTGCTCCGGCTCACGGTGTCCGATTCGGCCTTCTTCACTGAGATTTACCCTTTCCAGCAGCTCACAAATTGTGACCCCGTCTTCATATTCCAACTGGATAACTCTTTGCGCAACCCTGAGACTGTTCACTAACAGTTGGATACTTATCCTCAAGCACTTCAGCCTGTATATTCTGAGAGGAAAAGCTTTTTTGACTTAATCACCGATATCACACCAAGTCGAAATTGGAGAAAACTTGGCCCATTGTATATTGCCGTAAAACGTCTGATTTAGTTGTTTATCGTCACAAGCCCGAGGCGACGTTCAGAAACTTTTCATAATCTCCCAGCCTACAGAAAGTTAGTTCATACTGATGAGGCAGATCAGAAACCTTCGACACCTTAACACAGTCCTTACCAACCCGAGCCAAGTCCTTGTAGGTATAAGGACGCTTCTCGGGCAGGCGTTGCATAATACGGTCGTAGCTCAAATCAGGTTCGATTGCAGTATATAACCAGCGACACAATTCATTATTAGGATCTGTCATGAGGGCCTTTGAACCCTGCTGACAAACCTTAGCATTTACCACAGTGCCATCCTGTAACCTGAGCCTAAATGTCTGATCGCGTTCAGGAAGGAAACCAGGAAATGCCTTATGAATCCAGGCGGGGATAGGTATATAAGCCTCGCCGAAGGATCTCACCCGGCCTGCAGAGTTCCATTGGTTAATTCCAGATTTTTCAGGTACTTCATGATTCCGAGTCGAATAAAGCGGTAGGATTACAAAATCCGTTGGCCGTTTGATAATCATGGGTGTAATAAAATTTTTTTCGACTTCGAGCAGATCATAACTACTTGGACCATCCTCAACCAACGAATCTAATCCTTCAAAAGCATACTGAAAAGCTACTTCATTTTTCACCCCTACTACTGAAGTAGCTAATGGTTGTGAAATCGCAGTAATAGGTGGCACAATAGTGAAGCTACCTTCAGCAATTTGATTCAAAATATCACGGTTGATTGGCAAATCGATAACCCCCCCGAATTGAGCTAACGGTGGAATAATAACAGGAAAGCTCTTATACAACACTCGCTTGGATTGGTTATAGGTATATACATTAATTCCATCCGAAATATATGGTTTAACTCCAAAAACATCCAAGGCATTACCCGATGAATCCACCGGAGAAAGCTTACGCTCATTAATCAGACTCATGGGTTCTTCATGTATCATCGCCGCGCCTGTCATACGGATCAGGCAATGGTAGATTGCGTTCGAAACATCAATTCCGTAGGCGACTGAATCACTAAGGAGACGTGCGTTGCGAAGTTCGATAGCTTTACGAAGCGACTGTACCGAATCGAGACCATCAAAAGCTCCCGCATTAGCTGAAGCAGTAAATTCTGCGACTTTTTCGTACTTATGTTGAGCCGTCCGAGATACGCCAAACGTCTTTACGCCTACACCAACGAGATTAGGAGCAATTGCATCAAAGGAAGAGTTATCACCTGCAGTGTCTCTCGCTCCAGAAGACAACATATACAGCCGTTCGACAAACTTAGGGCTAACGTAAGGGATAGGATTATCGCTGAACAGGTGCGACAGTGAAGCAACCGGCTTCAAGAGCCTGACATACTTATCGAAATCGCAACTTAGACTCACAGTACCTCGGCAATCTTAGCCGCAATTCTGGCAATCAATGGAACTGTTACACTATTACCAAACTGATGGTAGAGTTTACTTTCAGCCATACCTTCGGGAAGTTTGAAATTATTTGGAAAACCCTGAAACATTGCACATTCAAGTGGGGTAAGTTTTCTGATATCCTTACCGTCATAATACAGCGGAACATTATGGCCACCGGATCCCATATTAGCCGTTAACGTTGGGCAAACATTACTTTTATTTTCGCGCACGTATTGCCTACGCCATTGATAAAGCGTGGAATCTGTTTTTACCTGTTTCTTAATTACTTCATAACAACCATAACGTTCATCATAGTAATGATGTGGCTTTGCAGTTTTTGACCGAAGAGAATTATTAATAGTTCTTGAGAGTTTTATGGGGGCAGGAAAGTGAAAACTATCAATTTTAGCTCTGCTTCTAAATCCAACAATAAAGAGTCGCTCACGATTTTGGGGCACATTTCCGTGTGTCATTGAGTTGAGGACTTCTTCTTTCACAAAATAACCAGATTTCTCTAACATCGGCTTCATAATCTCACGATAAGTTCTGCCCCTATCGTGACTCAGCATACCCTTTACATTCTCAAGAAGAAAAGCTTCGGGCTTTGTATCTCTTAGGAGTCTGACAATCTCTTCAAAAACTTGCCCACGCTTGTCCCCCAGCCCTTTACGTAGCCCAGCGATGCTATACGGTTGACAAGGAAAACCAGCAACCAAGACGTCCGGCTTCAATTTCTTTACCAATGACGACTCTAGATCGAAGATATCGTTAACGTAAATGTGATCTAAGTCTGATTTTTTGTAATTCAGCTTATAGGTCTTTAGTGCATAAGGATCAATTTCACATGTAAGCTGACAGCTACCACCTGCTGCCTCAAATCCAAGACGCATACCCCCAATTCCGGCAAATAAATCAATAAATGTGAAACTACTTTTCATTAGTAAGATTCACTTAAACAACTGATACAAATGAATCAATAAACTAAACCGTCATAATTCAAAATTATTTACAATTCCTTTAATTCAGACCCAGGAGTCGCCACCCCACCCAGAGCCAGCCCACGTAGTTTGCGATATTTGGCGATAGCAATGATATGCTTTGGTGGACGTGATCAGTCGGCACCACATGAGCTTCTTTAAAGTGTACCTTCGGATTTATTAAATGACTCAGAATATCACAGGAAAATATCTATATGTAGAAAGCAGCAAGAGCGCACGGGACACCTGACTTTCTTGTGCTTGGGTAGTTTCGTAATTTAAAAGTGTATTTAGCTATTAATAATATAAATTTTGGGCTTGGACAAAAAAAGCTCATCTAGGTGAGACTGTTGGATTCTAAATAAATATCCATGATCACGCACTGCTTGTGCTTTACCCTTTAGCGACATTGTTAAATCAACAGTAATTTTACCCTCTCGGATAAAATCCAAGAACGTCGTAAAACATGGATCACCTGTTAGTTTTGCACTTTTTATTTGAAATTCTTCTTTCG
>Ga0214921_10008277_pt1 | contig 13550 bp, 6 predicted proteins | sample LL1505_MetaG_FD_177992 | JGI IMG/M metagenome (GOLD analysis project Ga0214921, IMG submission 177992) | Freshwater microbial communities from Lake Lanier, Atlanta, Georgia, United States - LL-1505 | ecosystem: Environmental > Aquatic > Freshwater > Lake | place: USA: Georgia | collected 2015-05-28 | reverse complement strand
GTCGCACGAATCTGTAAACTCACAAATTAATTCTAAAGAATGAATAATTTAGACCTAAAGAGTTTTTTGGTGTTTAATTTAAAGTAAATACAAAAACTATTGAATTCTTCTACATGAATTTTTTAAATATCCAAAGATCAAGAGCCAAGAAACTGCAGCTTGGGATGACATTCGGGCGGTCAAACTTGTTGCGCCTGAACGCTGCCGATTACGCCTACGCTTTTGCAAAAGGAGAAAACAGCTTGCAAATCAGGGTCGATGCATTTTTGAGCCTGATCAAAAAAGATGGACGATTGCTTCAGTTCGCAAAAACAAACAATCTTGAGCCCATCGTGTTTTTGAAATAATGGGCGAATCAGTGTGAAAAGCAACTCACTCTCCAAGCCAACGCTGTCCCAGAATACTGCTTCTCTGGGTGTCTACCGATTTGGGGTAGCGGTCGCTGTTTTGATTTCCTTGATTGCTGGCATCTACCTTTGGAAAGACAGGCAAGACACGCTAGATCGAGAGGAGGCAATGGGTGATTTATTGACGCGCATCTTGTTCAATCATGTAAGCCGAACTCTAGAGTCTTCCTCTGCCATCATGACGGTTGCCAATCAGGGCTCATTTTCAAATTTGCCCACGCAATCTCAGCTCAAATCCGCCATTGAAAAATCTAGTTTCATTCGTTCCTTGTCCATGCTAACTGAGGACGGCCGGGTATTGGCCAGCTCAGAAGATGGGGTGGTCAATCAGTCTGTCAGTTGGCAACAATTGGGCTTGGAGCGAGATGTGGGCGATGATTTGGCAGCAGGTCGTTGGCAGCCGAAGCAGAATTTGTTTGACTTGAATCGAAGCGATGTCCGCTTGAAAGAATTTGCCATTTTGCCCTTGGCTATGCGCATGAAACGTGCTGATGGTCAGGTGGTGCGGTGGGTGGTTTTGATCAACCCGCAATATTTGATTGCTGGCTTTGTAGAATCCGTTGACGATCAATGTGATGCGGTCTACGTGTTTGATTACGCGGGTCGAATTTTGGCCAGCAGCTCACAAAGATGGTTTCCGCATGATCACCTTTTTAGCGACATGCCTGCTGTCAAGATTGTTGCAAAGAACCAAGAATTTGGCCGATATATAGACGTTCGCAAAGATGCCAAACAAGACAGCGAACCTTTGGAAGTTCACTACCGGACCGCAGCACAGCTGCCAGTCACGGTGGCTGTTGCTATTTCCAGGAGTCGGGTTGAAGGGCGGTGGTGGCTAGCTTCAAAAGGCATCATTGGCATGTCTGTTTTGATGCTGTTGGCCACTTTTGTTTTAACCCGCCATGTTGCAGCCATCTGGACTCGAAGGGAAGAAGACCGCCTTGCCATGTCGAATGCCCTCAATTCAGCAGAAGCGGCTAACCAAGCTAAGTCGGCCTTCTTGGCTCAAATGAGCCACGAAATCAGGACGCCGATCAACAGCATGGTGGGCATGACCGAACTTGCACTGGGCACACGCTTAAATCCAGAGCAAAAAGACTATCTGGAAATGTCACGAACAGCGTCTCAAAGTCTGTTAAGGCTGATTGACGATATTTTAGATTTCACACGATTGGGTGCCAATCGCCTCACTTTGGATCAAACCTTGTTTGATTTACATACGGCTTGTCAACAGGCTCTTAAAGGGTTTGCATTTCAAGCCGAACAGAAAAAAATTGATTTGTATTTGGACATTGACCCAGATGTGCCGCAGTTGCTGATGGGTGACCCGTTAAGACTTGGGCAAGTGTTGCAAAATTTATTGGGCAATGCCTTGAAATTCAGCGATACGGGTTGGGTCAAGTTAAGTGTTCGAAAAAAAGAAGTCAGTGAGCATGTGGTGGTGTGTGGCTTCGAGGTGACTGATACAGGCATTGGCATTGCAGCTGAAAAAATACAACTTATTTTTTCTCCCTTCAGTCAGGCAGACGCTTCAGTGAACCGTAAATATGGTGGCAGTGGTCTGGGACTTTCTATTGCAAAAAATTTGGTTCATCTGATGCGTGGTGAAATGAAAGTTCACTCACGTCTGGGAGAAGGTAGTTCTTTTTCTTTCACTGCCACATTTGAAATGCCCACTTCAGAACTGCTTGATAGGCAAAGCGTTCCAAAGCAGTGCATTTTCCAAAGTTTCAGCTCTATTTCGCACTCGGTGGATGTTATTTTGATTGAGTCCAATCCCTTTGCTAGGGAAATATTGAGAAATCTATTGGCGGCCCAACAAATTAAGCCACTCGAAATTGTGACACCCGTGGCGTTGCAGACTTGTTTAGACGCTTGGCTGAAACAAGGCCTGAACCGCCAAACGCTGTGGGTCATAGACCACAGCATGTTGGCCTACATTGAGTCGGCTTATTTGCTGGCGCAGGAAGCCAGTAAATGGCGAAGTTTGTCTTGGATTGTGTTGTCTGATTTTGGTTTGAATCACGATGTGCAAAATTTGTGTGCATTGGCTAGAACTTTAGGTGTTCGTGTCTTGAACTTGTACAAGCCCGTCACAGGGCTAGAACTTCAGAATGCGCTTGCAAGCTTGACGCAACGAGATGAAGTGGGAGAGGAAATTTCAAAACCCAGCCCGTTCAAAGCCAAGCATGTGGGAAAAATATTGGTGGTTGAAGACACGCCCATGAATCAGCAGTTGGCTCATTGGACTTTGGAAAAGTTGGGTTGCACTGTTGAAATTGCAGACAACGGTGAGGCTGCTGTTCAAAAAATTCAGTCCAATGTTTACGATTTGATTTTGATGGATTTACAAATGCCTGGCATGGATGGCTTAACGGCGACCCGTGAAATTAGGCACATTGAAGTCACGCAAGCCTTGAAGATGACGCCCATCGTCGCCATGACGGCGCACGTCTTAGATGAAGACCGTGTGCTTGCCAAAAAAGCTGGGATGCAAGACTTCCTCATCAAACCCGTCTCGGCCGATGAGTTTCAAAGGGTTTTAAAGCAATTTTTGTAGCTAGGCTCAGCCCGTGAGCCAGCGCTGAGCCGATAATTCAAACAAGATTCACGCGCAGCACTAAGTCCCCCCTCTATGTCCAACGCATTTCAAGCAGGATTCATGGTCTTCCATGGCAACCGCCTAGAAGACCTGCGCGATCTCACGCTTGGCCTGTTTCGCAAGCAGCCCTTGCCCCCTTTGGTGCCAGAAACCTTCTTGGTGCAAAGCAATGGCATGAAGCACTGGCTTGAAATGGCCTTGGCAGACGACAGCGCCATGGGCATTTGCGCCGCCACGCAAATGGAACTGCCCTCGAGCTTTATTTGGCGCATGTACCGCGTGGTATTGGGTCAAGCGGTGGTCCCTGTGGCCATGCCTTTTGACAAGCAAGCTTTGGTTTGGCGCTTGTGGCGCTTGCTGCCAGAGTTTGCACAAGTTCACCAAGTTGCCCCTTTGCTGGCTTACGTCAAAGACGACCCGCTTGGGCGCCAAAGGTATCAATTGGCCCAGCAAGTGGCCGACGTGTTGGATGGTTACCAAAGTTACCGTGCCGATTGGCTGGCCGATTGGGGCAATGGCCAATTTGTGTTGCGGTACAAAGCCGAGCGCAAAGCCATGCCGCCCGACCAAGTTTGGCAAGCACAATTGTGGCAGCAGCTGCAACAAGATGTTTTGCACACGCAAGCCCCCGAGCTAGCCTCTCAATGCCATTCCAGAGCCGATGTGCATGCGCAATTCATGCACAAGGTTCAGCAAGTGGATGCTTTGAAACCAGAAGGTTTGCCGCCTCGCATTGTGGTGTTCGGTATTTCCAACTTGCCTATGCAAGTGGTTGAGGCCTTGGCGGCCTTAGGTCGCTGGTGTCAAGTCATCATGATGGTCCAAAACCCTTGCCAAGAATACTGGGGCCATGACATGGACCTGGTGGCACAAAAGCATTCGCTGCTTTCTTCGTGGGGTCAACAAGGTCGAGATTATTTGCACGCGCTAGAGCGCTTTGACCAGCCTGAAAACGCCTTGAGCGTCATGAGCAAGCAAACTTTTTTTGTTGATCCAGCAGACCAAGCTTGCCCTTCGCGTTTGCAGCATATTCAGTCAGATATTTTGAATTTGAAGGCCATGCCTGAGCATCCTGAACCTTTGCCCGACGATGGCAGCATTCAAATGGTCCAAGCGCATTCAGCGCAGCGTGAAGTTGAAATTTTGCACGACCGACTATGGGCTTGGTTCGATGAAAACCCAAGTTGGAAGCCTAGCGATGTCATGGTCATGGTGCCTGATATGGCCAGCTTCTCATCGCACATTCAAGCGGTGTTTGGTCGTTTTCCAACTCAGCATCCTCGACATATTCCTTTTTCAGTGGCAGACACCACGCCACGGCAAGTGCCGCTGGTCCAAGCGCTTGAGTTTTTGTTAAACCTGCCTGAAGCAAGGGTGACTTTGTCGGAATGGCTCAGCCTGTTTGAAGTGTCGGCCGTGCGAGCTAAGTTTCAAATGGACGAGGCCGATGTTCAAACCATGAAAAATTGGCTCCTAGGCGCTGCTGTGCGCTGGGGCTTGAATCCGACGCACCGTCAAAAATGGGGCGTGCCCAGCAACATGCCGCATGCACAGCAAAACACCTGGGCCTATGGCTTACAGCGATTGATTTTGGGTTATGCCGCCGGCCAAACCGAAGGCGCTGCGTCATGGCAAGGTGTCTTGCCCTTGCCCCAAGTTTCTGGCTTGAGTGCTTTGAAGGTGGGCTATCTGGCGCAATGGTTAGAGGCTGTGTCCGTCAGCTTGGCTCAATTGAATGCTGTGCATGCGCCTGCCGAATGGTGCTCGGTCATGCAAGACTTGATGGCGCGCTTTTTTGAAGCCGACAACGAAGCCGATGAACGCATGTTGCTGCGCTTAAAGCAAGAGCTGACCCAATGGCAATCCTTGTGTGAACAGGCTGGTTTGTCAGAGCCATTGCCCCTAACCGTAGTGCGCGAACATTGGCTGTCAGGCCTTGAATCAACAGGCTTGCAACAACGTTTTTTTGGTGGCGGTGTGCAGTTTTCAACCCTCATGCCCATGCGTGCCATTCCCTTCAAAGGCCTGTGCTTGCTGGGCATGAACGATGGCGCTTATCCCCGCCAAAGCACGCCTCGCGATTTTGATTTAATGACCACGCATTGGCTTGCTGGCGATCGATCGCGCCGCGAAGATGACCGTTACTTGTTCTTAGAAGCCTTTTTGTCAGCCCGTGAAAAGCTTTACATCAGTTGGCAAGGACGCAGGTCTACCGACAATCAGAAGATGCCCCCGTCTGTCTTGGTCGCTCAACTGCGTGATACTTTCAAGGCCCGTTTTTCACCCGAGCTTGATGCCGACTTGCAGCCCTTGCAAGCGTTCTCTGCCAAATACTTTGAGCCCCATTCAAAATTCTTCACTTACGCAGACGATTGGGAGACGGCGCAGAAAATGGGCTCTGAATTCAAATCTTCGTTTTCTGGACCTTCTGCCAGTTCTGCTCGTACTGCTTTAGAGGCGGCCATCTCCGAAGAGCCAACTATTTCAGAATGGCCTCTTCAGGAATGCATGCGTTTGCTCAAACAACCTGTCGATGTGTATTGGCGCAGTCGTTTGGGTGTTGTGCTCAAGGGTCCTGAAGAGGCCCTGCTTGATGATGAGAACTTTGCTCTTGATGGACTGGACAGGTATGCCTTGGGTCGCCACTTGCTCGAAGCCGAAGACATCGAATTGCAACTTGAGGCTGAAAAATTGCTAGGTCAATTGCCAATGGGCGCTTCTGGCCAGTTGGCATTGAAACAGCAATACGACGCGGCACTGCGCGTCATTGACCGAGCAGTTCCCTATTTAGAAAAGTACCCACACGAGTTGCCTACACAATCGGTGGCTGTTGTGATTGCCATGCCTTGGGGCGATGTGCGCATCAGTGCCGAGATCGCTGGTTTGCGTCATGAATTGAACACGCCCGACATGTTGTCAACTGATCCTGGTGGCGCTCGAGCACTGCAACTGACCAGGCGACCTGGCGCGGTGGCTACAGGTCAAAAGGATCAACAGTCTGCCCGCGCCGATGTCTTGATCAATCTTTGGCCTAACCATGTGCTGTTAAGCGCTGCAGGCTGGTCAGTCCGCTCTGTGGCCATTGGACTTGATGCTGTGGCCGTGTTGCCTGCCATGTCGCCTCAAGCGGCCCAACAACTGTTGGCTCAGTGGCTTGCTGTGTATGCGCAGGCATGGGCCCGCCCCTTGCCCACTACCCTGAAAGCAGGGTTGGCATTTGTGTCAGAGCAAATTCGAAATGCGCAGTCAGGCAAAGCAGAGGAGGCTGAGCAGATCATCGAGATGGCCTTGGACAAGGCGCGCAAAGAATTTTCCGATGGTTTTTCAGAGAACACCGATTTGGCACGCTCCTTGTACGTCCAAAGATCGTTCGACAATTTTGATCCGCTCATTGAAGGGCTGCCAAACTGGGCGCCTCTTTTGTATGAAGATTTGATCCATGCAGCGTCGATTGAAGGCGGTGTGTCATGAATGAATTGAAAACACAAAAGCTCAATGTACTCACATTGCCTTTATCAGGCATACAACTCATTGAGGCCAGCGCCGGCACAGGCAAAACTTGGACATTGGCCGCGCTGTATGTGCGTCTCATTCTGGGGCATGGTTGGTCAGGGCCGGGCCTCATGCCACCTCAAATCTTGGTGATGACCTTTACCGAGGCCGCTACGGCAGAGCTGCGAGATCGCATCCGCGACAGATTGGCACAGGCTGCTCAATTCTTCAGGGGGCATTCTCAAGTTACCGATGATTTTTTGCAGCACCTTCAAGAAAACTTGGGCACCGATTTGAATGCGCAGCATGCTGAACGCCTAGAAGAAGCCGCGCAATGGATGGACGAAGCCGCCATTTACACCATTCACAGCTGGTCGAGTCGCATGTTGCGACAGCATGCTTTTGACAGCCAGAGTTTGTTTGATCAAAAGCGCTTAGAAGATGCGCCAGCTTTGAAGTTGAAGTTGGTGAAAGACTACTGGCGTCAATGCGTTTACCCGATGGAAGTCAAGCAATTAGGTGCCCTCAAAGACTTAGACGGATCGCCCGAAGCTTTGCTGAAAAATATCCAATCGCTTTGGCAAAAATTTGAGAAATCACCAGGTGGCTTTCCTGATGTTTCGAAGGATCCAGATCCCAAAGCCTTGGTGCTTGCTTGGTCACAGTGGCAAGAGCGTCTTCTGGCCTTAGAGGCGCAAGCCAGACAACTCTTGTTGAACAACCTGCCTCAGGCATTAGACCTGTTGAGCAAGGCACTTGAAAATGATTTGAATCGCAATCTCTATCGAGTCAACAAGCACGCGTACTTCCTTCGCCATCTTTCAGACTGGGCTTCTGGTGAAGAGGCAGACATGGATGCGCTTTCTAAATTTACCTTTGAAAAGCTCAATGCCGGCTTGAGGGGCGGGGCTAAGCCGATTGACAACGCGCATGGTGTCTGGACCGCAATCGGTCTTTGGATGGCTGAGCGTCAAAGTGAGCCTGAAGTGGGTGTCAATTTGCTGCAACACGCTGCACTCAAAGTGGGGCGTGCTTATTTGCTGCAAAAAAGAAGTTTGGCCAACTTTGATTTTTCAGATTTGCTGCAACGATTGCACGCGGCACTGCATGCACCAGACAGTCGCTTGCCCCAGATTGTTCGTGCGCAGTTTCCTGTGGCCATGGTGGATGAGTTTCAAGATACCGACCCCTGGCAATATGAATCGCTGTCGCGAATTTACGGCGCAGCAAATTTGCCAAGTCAAGAGACGGGCAATGCAGAACATGAAAATGCCAGCGCATTTTTGATGATTGGCGACCCGAAACAAGCCATCTACAGTTTTCGTGGCGCCGATTTGCCAACCTACTTGAACGCAAGGCATGCGGCCGAATCCATTTGGACCCTCACAGAAAATTTCAGGTCCAGCTCTGAGGTGGTCAATGCTGTGAATCACCTGTTTGAAACGGCTCAGAACCCTTTTGGTGAAGTGCCCTTTGAACGTGTGAAAACACCCACTCCCGCCAAGTCCGAAAGTCTTCGCTTGGCCAACGGCCAAAAACTGCCTGCGCTCACGGTATGGCATTTGGCCGCCGACAAACCCCTGAGTGGCAAGCAATACAGTGAAGACATGGCGCAGATTTGCGCCACGCAAATGGTTTTGCTCTTGAATCAAGGCATCGCTCAACCGGGCCACATGGCGGTTTTGGTCAGAGATGGCCAAGAGGCCAAAAGAATCCGCCAAGCCTTGGCACAGCGGGGTGTCCGCAGCGTCTACTTATCAGACCGTGACAGTGTGTACGCCACACGCGAGGCGCTCGATTTGGCCTGCATTTTAGAAGCCGTCTTACAAGCGCGCAATGCCAAGTTGCTGCGCGCTGCGCTCACCACGCGCACCTTGTGCCTCAGCTTGCCTGAAATAGAGCAGGTGTTCCGTGCAGAAGAGGACTGGGACATTTGGGTGGAGCGTTTCAATGCTTGGCACACCACTTGGCGACGTCAAGGCTTCTTGCCAATGCTCTACAAAATTGTGCACGAACAAGACATCGGCAGGCGCATGCAAGCCGAAGGCGAGACCGCTGAAAGGCGCTTGACCAATCTGTTGCATTTGGGTGAGTTACTCCAATCAGCCAGCCTTCAATTGCAAGGTGAATCTGCATTGCTTCGTTTCCTCACCGATCAATTGGCAGATCCACAGGCGCAAGGTGAGAGCGCACAAATGCGTCTTGAAACAGATGCAGAGTTGGTTCAAGTCATCACCTTTCACAAAGCCAAGGGCTTGCAATACCCCTTGGTATTTTTACCTTTTGTCTCCAACTTCAGAGAAGACAAAGATGACTCGCTTCGAACGGCTGAAGAACGTCTGCAAGAGGACATTCGTTTGCTGTATGTCGCCTTCACCCGTGCGCAGCAAGCCCTGTGGGCAGGCGTTGCCAAACGCCAAGGCGATTTCAAAAGCAAGGAGACACAAGCGCAAAGTGCTTTAAGTGTTTTGTTGCAACGAAAGTCTGCCGATGATTTACAAGAAAAATTGCAGGCTTGGGCCAGCTGCGATGACATAGAAGTCGTTCATGCGCCCGAAGCGAATGCACAGTTGTACAAACCGTCCATCGCTGTCAGTTTAGAGGCTGCAACTGTTGCAAGATCGCCATCGCGGGTGTTGCCCCATGCCGGTTGGACAGCCAGCTTCAGCGCACTCACCCGCAAGCTGAGTGATTCCAAATGGCATGCCACTGACTCGGGTCTTGCGCGCGAAGAGCGCTGGTTAGATTCTCAAATTGACAACCCAGTGGCCAACGCCAATGACCTGCTCGCGGCAGATGGCAAGGTCTCTGCAAAAACGGAGCAAGCCACTTTCAATCAATTCCCTGCTGGCAGCGCCTACGGCACCTTGTTGCACGACATCTTCGAATGGCAGCTGAAAGAAGGCTGGCCCCTTTTGAAAAACGAATCAGACCTCTTAGCTGAAGTCAAAATTCGATGGCAAGGCTGGTGGCAAACCCAAGCCGACAGCCTGCAACTTAAACCCGAAGACCAAGCCCTCTGCCTGCAACTCATCCGCCAATGCGCAGCCACTCAGTTCACACAATTGGGGTCAGATCAACATTGTTTCAGCTTGTCGCAGCTTAATGCTCAAAACGCATGGCCAGAAATGGGCTTCACGTTCAAAACGCATGGTGTTTCAACGCTGTACATGGATCAACTCATTAGCACTGCTCTGCATCCTCACAAAGCCCGCCCTGCTTTGCAAGCGCAGCAATTGAATGGCTTGCTCACGGGCTTTATGGACATTGTGTTTGAGCACCAAGGCCGCTATTACGTGCTCGATTACAAGTCGAACAAATTGTCCGACTATTCGCAAGACAGCATCACAAGCAGCATGCTCAGCCATCGCTACGACGTGCAATACACCTTGTACATCTTGGCGGTTCACCGACTATTAAAGTCGCGGCTCCCTGGTTACAACTACGAGCAGCACGTAGGTGGCGCCATCTATCTGTACTTGCGGGGCATTGATCAAGCCGGCCAGGGTTGCTATGTCCATAAACCATCTTACGATCTGATCCATGCCTTGGACGAAGCATTTAAATTGAATCAGCCATCCAATGCAGCAGGGGTATTGTCATGACCCACTCACAAGCCCCGATCAGCAACACTTCAGTGCCGCCTTTTGCATCTACCTTGGCAGGCTGGCCGTGGACGCCCTTGGATGTGGCTTGGCTTCAATTTTTAAAGTCACATCAAACCACCTCAGAGCCCTTGCACGATTTGCTGGCGCTTTTGGTCAGCCATCAAATGGGAAGAGGGCACGCTTGCTTGGACCTTGAAGCTTTGATCCAAGACCCAGCGCATTTGCTTGACTGGACCGATGCGCAAACCAAGGCATTGAATCAACTGCTTGTAAATTCAAAGTTGAATGAACAGCCCATCGATTTGTTCGCCACACCCCACAACCCATGGGCTGACGCTGCCAAAACAATGCCATGGGCCATTGGCGACCATTCACCCATCATGGTTTCTTTCCAAGAAGACGGCCAAGCCCAACGTGTTTACTTAAGGCGCGCTTGGCATGCAGAACAAAGCATTCAAGCCTCTGTGCAAATGCGTCTGTCGCAAAACTTTCAAGTGCCTGAGGACAGCGATGAAAAACTGAACAAACTGTTCGGCCTTCAAAGCGAGGAAACAGATTGGCAGCGCATCGCCTGTGCCAAAGCTTTGCGCGCCGGCCTGACACTCATTACCGGTGGTCCGGGTACAGGCAAAACAACCACGGTGGTGCGCTTGTTGGCCTTGCTGCAACAATCTGCCCACGATCAGCAAACAACATTGCGCATTCATTTGGCAGCCCCCACAGGCAAGGCTGCCAGCCGCTTGAGTTCATCGATTCAAGCGGCATTGGCCAGCTTGCCCGAGGGCTGGGGTGAAGGTATTCCTTCACACGCGGTCACCTTGCACCAACTGTTGCAGTACAACCCAGATGCAGCCGCAAGGGCTGCGCCATCATTGGCAACGGACTTGGTGGTGGTCGACGAAGCCTCCATGATTGATCTTGAGCTCATGGCGCGATTGATGAAATGTGTGCCGACGCAGGCCAGGCTGGTTTTGTTGGGCGACAAAGATCAGTTGGCATCGGTTGAGGCTGGCGCTGTTTGGTCTCAATTGTGCGAAGGTGCAGCCCAAGCAGACAGCGCCACCCAAGCGCACCCCACCAAACCCTACACCTTGTCAGAGCAAACTGCGGTGCTTCACGTCAGCCGACGCTTTCATGCCAACAGCGCCATCGGTCAATGGTCTCAATGGATCAACGCTGGCGACCAACAGCAAATCGAAAAGCAATGGCATGGCTTAAGCCATGCCAGCGCGGCGGCTGGCATCGAAAAGCCAGAGGTTCAAAGGTGGCCAGATGAATGGCGCGAGAGGCCGCAAGGGCAGTTGCATCCTGAGGTTGTTCAGGCATTGCGTGAAGGGTGGTCTGCCTGGTTGAAATTTTTAAAACCTCTGCAGCAAGACGATGCCCGCTGTGACAACGCGCAGGCCCTCCACTTGTTGAACTGTTTCAGCGAATTTCAAGTGCTTTGTGCACTGCGACAAGGCGCATGGGGTGTTCAATCTTTGAACGAGCGAATCGCCATGGCCCTAGGCTTGTCTCAAAACTCAGAAAGAAACTTCCAGCCCGCCAAAGCGCAAGACGCCTGGTTCGTCGGACGTCCCATCATGGTCACCCGCAATGACTACCACCTTCAACTCATGAACGGCGATGTGGGCCAGTGTTTGCCCACTGCCAATGGCCTTCGCGTTGCGTTCCCCGACGGCAAAGGGGGAGTGCGGTGGGTGTTGCCTTCTCGCTTGGATGCCGTTGAAACTGTTTGGGTCATGACCGTTCACAAATCACAAGGTTCAGAGTACGACCATGTGCTTCTGGTGTTGCCTGACCGAGATGCCCCAGTGCTGACGCGCGAGCTGCTTTACACCGGCGTCACGCGTGCTAAATCGCGTTTAAGCTGGTGGGCCCCCAATACCTCGGTCCTGTTCAACGCAGTAGCGCAGCGGGTCACTCGAAGTGGCGGTTTGGCAGAAGCCTTGTTTCATCCGTCAAAATAGGCGCTTCAGAAAATAAGTGAGCAATAATGAATTTCGATGAAATGGCTGACAAGTTGTCAGCCCACCCAGACTTCAAAGTCAAACGACGCTTGGTGCCAATTCTTGACTTTGGACCTGGGTCTGGCGCGCCGACCAAGCGGGTCCTCATTTTGGATACGGAAACGACAGGCCTCGATTGGCGCGCTGAAAACATCATTGAGTTGGCCATGCTGTCTGTGGATGTTGATATGCAAACGGGTCAACCTGTGGGTGTGGTTGAGGTTTATGAAGATTTCGAAGATCCAGGCAGACCCATCCCAGCAGAAATTGTGAAACTCACAGGCATCACCTCCCAAGACGTGAAGGGCCAAAAACTCAACGAAGCCAAAATCATTGACATGGTGCAACGCGCAGACCTCATCGTGGCGCACAACGCCAGCTTCGATCGCCCCTTCGTTGAAAACCGATTAGAGGTGTTTGAGCACAAAGCATGGGCCTGCTCGTTTGCCGGCATCAACTGGAAGGCCCAGGGTTTGGGGTCGGCCAAGTTGGAATTTTTGTGCAGCGAATTGGGATGGTTCTACGACGCGCACCGTGCGCAAGTAGATTGCCATGCTTTGCTTCGGGTCTTGTCTTCGCCCTTGAAGGCCCAGCCAGACGGCTTGCCATCAACAGGCCTGCAACAACTTTTTAAGTCTGCAGAACAAGCCCGAACCGTGGTCAAAGCATTTGGTTCACCTTTTGAAACCAAAGACAAACTCAAAGCCCGTGGTTATCGGTGGGATGCCGAGGCCAAGGTTTGGTCCACAGCCGTGAAGTCAGCCGATGCTTTGGAGGCGGAGGCAGAATGGCTGAAATCACAGGTTTACGGGGGGCGGTCCGCCAGAATTGGCCTTGAAACTCAAGATGCTTGGGTCCAATTTTCCAGCCGAAGTGGTCAATCGGGCGATCGAGTCTTGTAATTTGAAAGATTTCAGGGCCCCAAATCCCTGAAGAGGTCCCTAAAGACAGGGATAATCAAGGGTTGTGGAAAATTAAGTTCCCCTTTTGGAAATCGTCTTTCCCCCTCCTTTTTGAAGAGCATCCCAGCCATGGCCCAATACGTTTTTTCTATGAACCGCGTCGGCAAGATCGTGCCGCCGAAGCGTCACATTCTCAAAGACATTTCTCTCAGTTTCTTTCCTGGCGCCAAGATTGGCGTTCTCGGCTTAAATGGCTCAGGCAAGTCAACGCTGCTGAAAATCATGGCGGGCATTGACAAGGAAATTGAAGGCGAAGCCATTCCCATGGCGGGCCTCAAAATTGGGTATCTGCCTCAAGAGCCGCAGATGGACCCTGACGAAACCGTTCGCGAAGCCGTTGAAGGTGGCATGGGCGAAGTGAAAGCGGCGCAAGCACGCCTTGAAGAAGTTTATGCAGCCTACGCTGAAGAGGACGCCGATTTTGATGCGCTGGCTGCAGAGCAAGCCAAACTCGAGGCCATCATCGCCAC
>Ga0214921_10008276_pt1 | contig 13551 bp, 12 predicted proteins | sample LL1505_MetaG_FD_177992 | JGI IMG/M metagenome (GOLD analysis project Ga0214921, IMG submission 177992) | Freshwater microbial communities from Lake Lanier, Atlanta, Georgia, United States - LL-1505 | ecosystem: Environmental > Aquatic > Freshwater > Lake | place: USA: Georgia | collected... | reverse complement strand
CTGCAGTGCCGGGTAGCTAAATACGGAAGAGATAATCGCTGAAAGCATCTAAGCGAGAAACTCACCTCAAAACTAGTTCTTCCTATAGAGCTGTCGTAGACTACGACGTTGATAGGACGGGTGTGGAAGCGTGGTAACACGTTAAGCTTACCGTTACTAATAGCTCAATTGGCTTGATTTATGCACTGAAAAAACTTTTTATTGATACAAATGACAATAATTTTAAGACTTTAAAGCTTTGCTTAAAATGATAAAAAATAAAAAATTTTCACATTAAAATTTAATGAAAAAAAATAACCCTTATATTACTGATGACGAAATAGATCTTCGTGATCTTGCAAGAACATTGTTTAGAGAGAAAATTCTAATCTTATCCATTAGTATTATCTGTGGTTTGTTAGGTTATTTATATGCAACGTTTGAACCTGAAAATTTTAAAACAGAAATTAAACTTAAAAATCCTCCTTTTCAATTATTCGAACCTTACAACAAAGTATTTAACAACAACAACAACAACAACAACAACAACAACAACAACAACAACAACAACAACAACAACAACAACAACAACAACAAAAACATTGCTGGAGAATTTATTTCTGATTTTAGATTAAACCTTTTATCTTTAGATAATTTAGAAATCTTCGTAGAAGAAAGTCGAGATCTCGATACTTTTAAGAAATATCTAAAATCAAGAAATATTTCTGCTAAGCAATATTTTAAGAATAAATTAGGAGAAGAAAAAGATAAAAATATAATTATTCCAAATACATATTTTTTAGTTTTTGAAAGAAAAATATTAGATGGAAATGTTTTTCTTAAAAATTACCTAGAATTTATAAAAAAAAAAACTGTTATTGATTTTAAAAAAGATTTAAAATCGACAATTGAGAATAGAATTAAAGATACTGAGAATGCTTTAGAAACTGCAAAATTAATTAATTTAGAAGATCCATTTTTAAAATCGCTAGATAGGCAAAATCAGGTGGTCAATGAACCAGAAGCTTTATTTTATAAAGGCACCAAAGTGTTGTCACAAAGTATTATTATTGATAAAAAATTATTGCAAAAATTAGAAAATGATCAATTTAATTACAATCCCGTATTAGACAAGGGAGTAGCACTTAAAATTAATACAATTTCTTCATATGCCTTTTTTTTAATTGGATTATTTATTGGATTTTTTTTATCTTGTATAATTATTTTCTTTAAGAGCGCTTTAACAAATAAATAATAAAAAGGTTTCAAAGTGTAAATTAATGAAAAAAGCTTTAATTACTGGTATAACTGGACAGGATGGTTCCTATCTGGCCGAATTTTTATTAAATAAAGGCTATGAAGTTCATGGTATAAAAAGAAGAACTTCTTTAATTAACACAGATAGGATTGATCATTTATATCAAGAACCCCATGAACAAGATCTAAAATTTATTTTGCATCATGGTGATTTAACAGACGCAACCTCTCTAATCAGAATTATACAAGAGGTTCAACCTGATGAAATTTATAATTTGGCAGCACAAAGTCATGTGGCCGTTTCTTTCGAAGAACCAGAGTATACCGCAAACTCTGATGCTTTGGGAGCTCTTAGAATTTTAGAGGCAATTCGTATCTTAAAATTAGAGAAAAAAACAAAATATTACCAGGCTTCTACTTCCGAATTATATGGGTCTGTACAAGAGACCCCCCAAAACGAAAAAACACCTTTTTATCCAAGAAGTCCTTATGGAGTTGCAAAACTTTATGCATATTGGATTACCGTAAACTATAGAGAGGCTTATGGTATTTTTGCCTGCAATGGAATTTTGTTTAATCACGAAAGTCCTGTGCGAGGAGAAACCTTTGTTACAAGAAAAATTACAAGAGCACTTGCTCGAATAAAATTAGGTTTCCAAAAAGATCTATATCTTGGAAATCTTAATGCCTTAAGAGATTGGGGCCATGCAAAGGATTATGTAGAAGCCAAATGGTTAATATTGCAACAAAAAAATCCAGAAGATTTTGTGATTGCAACGGGAAAACAATATTCAGTTCGAGATTTTATTAATGAAGCTTCAAAAAATTTAGATATGAATATAGATTGGAAAAAAAAAGATTTAAATGAAGTTGGATTTTATAATGGAAAAGAAATAATTAAAGTAAGCCCAAGATATTTTAGACCTACAGAAGTTGGAACTTTATTAGGGGATGCAAGTAAAGCAAAACAAAAATTAAAATGGTCTCCCAAAATATCATTTGAACAGTTAGTAAAAGAAATGGTTGACGAGGATTTAAAGTTAGCAAAAAATGAAAAACTTATTAATAAATAATTTTTATAGAATAAATTGTTAACTACAAATCCTAACTGTACGAGAACAGTTGAGTTAAGTATTAGCTTGTATTTTAAAAAATTAAGAAGTTATAACTTAAGAAATTGTTAAATATAATAATGAACCCAATTACGAATCTACTAAAATTATGTGAAATCATATAAAATTTAAGGACTGAATAAGGATATGGTTTATCACTTTTAATTTAACAACTTTAATAGATAATTTAACAAAAGCAATTAGAATTATATAGTATTAAGAGTTTAATGAAAAATTTTAAATTAATTTTGTATTTACTCTCCTTTAATGAGCGTCGGCAATTAATTTGGTTGATGTTAATGATCTTAATGATGGCATTTATAGATACACTTGGAGTGGCGTCCATTTTTCCTTTTATAGCGGTTTTGACAAATCCTAATGTTATTGAAACTAACATCTTTTTGAATAAGATTTTTCAATTTTCAAAAATATTTGGAGTTGATAATAGTGAAAAGTTTTTTCTTTTTCTGGGTGTTTCTGTGTTCATACTATTGGTTACCTCAATTGTAATAAAAGTTTTTACAATTTTTTTGCAAATACGCTTTGTAAAAATGCTTGAATATAGTATTGGAAAGCGTTTGTTAGAAGGTTATCTTAATCAACCTTATAGCTGGTTTTTAAATCGTAATAGCAGTGATCTTGCAAAGAATATTTTATCAGAGGTAAACCATGTAATAGAAGTCGCGATATATCCATTAGCCGAACTAATAGGTAAAAGCACAGTTGCAATTGCACTTATAATCTTATTAATTATAATTGATATAAAACTTGCATTTTTAATCACCTTTTCACTAGTTGGAGTTTATGGGTTAACTTATTTTTTTTTCAGAAGTTTTATTAACAGAATTGGAGAGGAACGTTTAAAGAGTAATCATTTACGTTATAGGTCTCTTGACCAAGCTTTTGGGTCTATAAAAGATGTTAAGTTGAGAGGATCAGAGGAAAATAGTATTAAGCTTTTTTCTAATTCGGCCTATAATTTCGCTCGGAGTATGAGCTCTGCTCACATGACGAGCCTATTACCTCGTTTTATTTTGGAAGGAATAGCTTTTTCTGGCACTATGTTAATTTTACTTTATTTGATTTCTCAAAAAGGTAGCTTAAATAATGCTTTGCCTATTATAAGCGTTTATGTTTTTGCAGGTTATCGATTGATGCCATCAATGCAACAGATTTATTCATCCTTTACTAATTTAAAATATATTGGTTCTTCGCTTGACAATTTATCTGATGAGATTAAGAATCTTAAAGTATTTAGTTTAAATCAAGATAAAAATATTTTGCCTATAAATAAAACAATTACTTTAAAAAATATTTATTATCATTACCCTGGTTCATCGCATTCATGTTTAAGAGATATAAATATAAATATTTCTGCAAAATCTATCGTTGGATTAGTTGGTCCTACTGGCAGCGGTAAAACAACACTGGTTGATATTATTTTAGGATTGTTAGAACCTCAAAAAGGTACTCTAGAGATTGATGAAAAAGTTATCACGAGACATAATCTAAGAAACTGGCAGCGTTCCATTGGTTATGTGCCACAACATATTTATCTTTGGGATGATACCATTGCTTCTAATATTGCTTTTGGTTTGGATCACAAAAATATTAATCAAGATCAGGTTGAAAAAACTTCTAAAATTGCAAAATTAGACGAATTTATCGATGAACTTCCTAAAAAATATCAGACTACAATCGGTGAAAATGGAGTTAGATTATCAGGAGGACAGCGTCAACGTATTGGAATTGCACGAGCTTTATATCACAACCCACAAGTATTAATTTTAGACGAAGCAACGAGTGCTTTAGATAATGAAACCGAACAAGTCGTAATGAATGCTATAAACAATCTTGGTAAAGACATCACTATTATCTTAATTGCTCATCGTTTAAATACAGTCAAAAATTGTGACATTATCTTTAAACTTGAAAGGGGCAATCTTGTGTTCCAAGGTAATTTTAAAGAATTAATAAATCATGATAAAAAATCTAGCCAAATCAAATAAAATTATCTAATATAAGAGAAGCATTAAGTTTCAATAATAGAAAAAAAATTTTTAGTATCATGATAAATTTTTAAATTTTGTAAATTGTGTTTTGACATTCTTCTATTCTTTTTCCGCTATATTTTTTTTTATTTATTAAACAACTTCAAACAAATAGTAAGCGCTCCAATTCCTAATGTTTTCTACATCTGGAATTGTTTCTATAAATTTATCACAAATTGATTGCTTACGATTATCTATTATTTTGAAACCAAATTCAAAAAAAAGTTCAGTAATTTCTTTTTCAGACCAAGCATTTCTGTGATTAAATGCTTTTAGATCGGGATCCTTAAACGCATGGCTTACTAAATTTCTTGCTATTTCATGTGGCTTTTTCAGTAAAAAAATTTCTTTCAGCTCAGAAGAGGATAATTTAGGTGGACCATGAAAAGCTTTTTTGGAATTAAAGTTAACTTTACCAGAAAAATGATCGCCATATTCGCTATTCCAATATCCACAAAACATCATTGCAAGTCTATTTTCAAAAGTATCCTCAATGTCTTTTGAAGCCCAACTCCATATAACATACTCAGTACCCTTATCGTTCATACTCTCCTTAATTGAGAACCTGTATTGCTCTAAGAACCAAGAAAAATCTGGAATTTTAAGTACAAAGAGAGCGTTTGGTGTTGCGGTTCTTTTAATTTCGGAAAGAATTCTTCGTACAACTTCGTCTGATACATGTTCAAAAAAATGCGAAGAATAAAATAAGGAGATACTATTATCTTTTATTGGGAATTTTATATTTTCGTCAAATTTTATTTTTGTAACTCCTTTCGCGTCCAATTCATCATAACATAACCAATTTACCCAATTACGCGGCCCACTACCAATGTTTAATTTTTGTTTTTCTAAAAAATTATGATTTACCAAATTTTTATGATTAATCTCCATTTATAATTTTAAAGTTTATTGGTATTAAATATAGTTTCCAATTGTCTCAAATTTTTAAAGTGTCTACCATAGAAATGTCCTTGCCATTCCTGTTCTCCATTTACTATTGATCTCATCAAAGTAACTTCTATAGAAATACGTTCATAAGTTTTACCTGGTACTCCTTGATGGGGAATATCAGAATTACGAAAAAAGACTGCTTTACCCTCTGGTTCGTTTTTAAGAACATGAATATTATGCCTAGAGTCTTTCCATTCAAAAGTCCCATAGTCATCATTCAAAGGAGTAAGGTATATCATGATTTTTCTATGTCCTGAGAAAAGCCGTCTGTATGCCAATCATTTGGCCCAAAATTTTTTGAATTTGGCTTCGTTTTCCAAATACGAGTATTAACAAAAATAAAAGGACTACCAATATGATTTTTAAACATTTGTCGAAGTTCATCATGTAATAGTTTTAGCGTTGGATTTTCTGAATTATAAATATGCAAATTTCCAGGAATAATATTTTTTTCTAAATTTTTAATTATATCCTTAGAGTGAATATCAGTTTTTAGAATTGGATGTAAACTTTGAGAATTAATTATTTCACCACTATCGTAAAAACACGAGTCGCTACAAAACTCGTTCTTAAGCACTTTTAAGAGTTCATTTGATATTTTTCCCTCAGCTAAATCTAAACCTGCTCCATAAATTTTATCGATGAGTTCTGAATGTAATTTAAAAGAAACTTCATCTGGATTTATTTCTTTTTTTTTAATTAAAGAGCGTAACCAATTCCCAATTTTACTAAATTGCACTTTAGTAAATCTTTTAAATCCATTTCTCTTTAACGAATTTATTATTCTCTTAATAATATTCATAGTTACAAATTATTTTTTTTGTACAAAATAAACTTTATAAAATCTATACTATTATAATGCCAATAAATATATATTTTCATAAATTAAAAAATTGTTCAAAATTTTTATTTTAAAATTATATATATGATTCTTTTTTTAGAATGCTTAAAGTTTTTTTTATACCCTTTTTCCAATTTGATGGTTTTATATTAAACTTAGTAAAAATTTTTTTAGAAGATAGGCTTGAATTCAATGGTCTCTTTGCCAAAGTAGGATACTCCGCGGTTAATATATTTTTTAACCTAGGTTTTTTTTTTAGTATATTTTCTTTTTTTGCTATTTCAATAATAATTTTTGCAAAATCATACCAGGAACAAAAAGTCTCTCCAGAATAATGAAATATTTCATTTGTAGAAGCACCATCTTTAATAAAGGGTAAAATATTTACGATTGCTCGAGAGATATCATTTGCATAAGTTGGTGCACCTATTTGATCAGAGACTACTGAAATCTCATCATTTTGTGATGCTAGACTTAATATAGTTTTTAAAAAATTATTACCAAATTCACTAAATACCCATGAAGTTCTAATTATACAAAATTTACAACCGGAATCTATAATCTTATTTTCCCCATCTAATTTTGTCCTGCCATATACTCCTGTAGGATTTTTTTTATCATCTTCTTTGTAGGGACTTTTTGAAAAACCATCAAAAACGTAATCAGTAGAGAAATGAATTAAAAAACAATCATTATCTCGACACTGCTTAGCAAGCTTGCCAACTGAGAGATTATTAACGTTATTCGCTTCTTCAAAATTTTCTTCGGCTTTGTCTACAGCAGTATAAGCACACGAATTAATGATTATGTTGGGTTTAATTGACATGAATTTTTTATTTAGCATTGTGTGATTATTTATGTCTAGCTCACTTCTATTAAAAAAATAGCACTCATACTTAGTTTTTTTAAGATATTTTTTAAGTGATTTTCCTAGCTGTCCATTTGATCCTAAGATCATTACCTTCATATAGCTTATAATTAATTTCTTTTACTTAATATTTAATAAGTATTGTCCATATCCATTGTTTTTCATGCTCTCACCTCTTTTTATTACTTCTTCATATGAAATCCATCCATTGTGATATGCTATTTCTTCTAAGCATGCTATTTTTAACCCCTGTCTTTTTTCAATAGTCTGAACAAATTGGCCAGCTTCAATAAGCGATTCATGAGTACCTGTATCTAACCAAGCAAAACCCCTACCTAGTAGTTCAACCTTCATATTATTATTTTTTAAATATATATTATTTATTTCAGTTATTTCCAACTCACCTCGTTTAGATGGTTTTATAGTTTCAGCAATTGAAACTACATCATTGTCATAAAAATACAGTCCAGTAACAGCAAAATTAGATTTTGGATTCTTTGGTTTTTCTTCAATAGATAAAACTTTACCATTCTTATCAAATTCAAGCACACCAAATTGGTCAGGTTTGTTTACGTGATAAGCAAATATAGTCGCTCCTGATAAATTGGAAACAGCAGAATTTAGTCTAACAGATAAATTTTCACCATAAAAAATATTATCTCCAAGTGCTAATGAGACATTACTATTGCCAATAAATTTTCTTCCTAAGATAAATGCTTGAGCTAGGCCCCCTGGTGATGGTTGAATACAATATTCAAAAGAAACACCAAACATAGAACCATCCCCTAATAGTCTTTTATATATCGGTATATCTTCAGGAGTCGAAATTATTAGAATTTTATTAATGCCCGATAGCATCAAAATTGAAATCGGATAATAAATCATTGGTTTATCATAAATAGGCAACATTTGTTTTGATATTCCCAATGTTATCGGCAAAAGCCTTTGGCCCGAGCCTCCTGCGAGAATTATTCCTTTAAAATTTGACATTTATTTTTCTCTTTTGAAAATCTTCCATTAAATAAATTAAGAATTTTTTTTAAGGTACCATTTAATCGTTTTTTTTATACCAGATTCAAAATTTTCTTTTGGGGACCATTTTAGTTTTTTTGTAATTTTTGAAGAATCAATAGCATAACGAAAATCATGTCCCGGCCTATCTGCTACAAACTTTATAAGTTGGGAATAATTTTTAATTTTTTTAGATTTAATTGGTGATAATTCGTCTAGCAATTTACAAACATGATTTGCAACTTCAATATTATTTTTTTCATTTCCACCTCCAATATTATAGGTTTCACCAATGATTCCTTTTTCAAAAACAGCAATAACTGCACTAATATGATCTTTAACATATAGCCAATCTCTTATCTGTTTACCATGTCCAAAAACTGGGATTTCACTCAGCTCAAGCGCATTCTTAATAATTTTTGGGATAAACTTTTCATGGTGTTGATGCGGACCATAATTATTTGAGCAATGGGTAATTATAGTTGGAAAAGAATAGGTGTGATTAAAACATCTTGTTAAGTGATCGCTCGAAGCCTTCGAAGCTGCATAAGGACTGTTTGGTAGATATTGGTTTTTTTCAGTAAACGCTGGTTCATTTAGAGATAACTCACCGAAGACTTCATCTGTTGATATGTGTATAAACCTAAAAGAAGATTTTTCATCTTCTGTCAGATTGTGCCAGTAATCGTTACTAGCCTTAAGTAAGTTAAATGTTCCATTAATATTAGTTTTTATGAAAATATCCGGTCCTTCTATAGACTTATCGACATATGTCTCTGCAGCAAAATTAAAGATAGCTCTAGGCTTATATTTTTTTAAGATACTTAATATTTCTTCATAATTACATATGTCTTCTTGAATAAAATTGTACATGTCTTTTTTACTTATATTCTTAAGATTATCTTTATTGGCAGCATATGTCATAATATCTATGTTAATTAATTCTTCGTCAAACCTATCAAACCAATCTAGTATAAAGTTTGAGCCTATAAACCCGCTACCACCAGTAACTATAATCATTTTTGGAGTTCCTTTAAAGTTTTATACATTGTTTATTTAAAATATTGAGCTTTTTTGAAAATTATACCGTTCTGATCTTTTTCAGAAATTATCACTTTTTTGGTTGCAGGCCAATCGATCGAAATATCTTTATCATTCCAAATTATAGTTTTTTCATTTTCTTTATCCCAGTAGTCTGTTGTTTTGTAGAGAACTTCAGCCTTGGAAGATAAGGTTAAAAAACCATGGGCAAATCCTGGAGGAATCCATATTTGCTTCATATTATCAGATGACAAATTTACTCCACGCCATTGACCAAAAGTAGAAGAGGATTCTCTTATATCCACAATAACATCAAATATCTCACCAGATGTAACTCTAACCAATTTTCCTTGAGGATTGGGAAATTGATAATGAAGTCCTCTTAAAGTTCCTTCAACTGAAATGCTGTGGTTGTCTTGGACAAAATCATAATTAACATCTAAAAGTTTGTTAAATGATTTTTTATTCCAACTCTCAAAAAAATAACCACGATTATCAGAATAAGTTTTTGGTGAGAAGACGCAAACATTTTTAAAAAAAATTTCATTAATTGTTAAGCTCACCTAATAACTCCTTGCATTGTATATAAAATTAATTTCTTTGATTTCAATAATATATAAATTTAAAATATTTTTTAATGATTTGTTTAGCATTTTATTAGGCTCGATGTTTATTATACTTTAAAGTAACTATCTAATTAGTTATTCTCAACTTCATATTAATATCCTCTATCTAAGGATTCTGGAATTGTTTTTTTTCAAGAATTTTCTAAAAAATTTTTATCAATGCAGCCATCTTGGCTTTACTTTTAAAATCTAAATTAAATTCTTGTCATTTAACAGTAGAGGTAGAGCCACCCAGAAAGGAACTAACTAGGATTGAGTATCGTTTTACTAGTGGTCTTAGTAGCTTTTATCTTTTTTACAGTTAGATCTCATCTGAGATAAATAAGCTAATATAGATTATCAAAGAGTAAAACATTTATGATACATCGATATAATTTTGTTTACTAGGAAATAGCGATGCTTATTAAAAAGACATGATTAGAGAAAGTTATATGACGCCATGAAATTTATTACTTGTGTAAACAGACTTAGATGGCAATTGACATTGAACGGATATGAGAATCTGATATTTATTTAATGAAAAAAATATGAATAAACGAAAAAAAATTTATATTGCCGGAGCAGGAGGAATGCTGGGTGAAGCATTTTATCGAGTTTTTGGTGATGAATATGAGCTTAAGTGTACGGATATCGATGTTAATGATAAATGGATTTCTTATTTGGATTTTAGGAGCCTTAAGGCTTATGCTCAAGATGTTTTAGACTTTCAGCCAGATTATCTTTTTCATTTAGGCGCATTTACAGATCTGGAATATTGTGAGCTGCACCCCGACGAGACTTATATTACCAATACCTTGGCAGTTGAAAATGGTGTCTACATTACTCAAAAATTAAATATTCCTCTTTTATACATTAGCACGGCCGGTATCTATGATGGAAAAAAACAGTTGTATGATGATTGGGATTTGCCAAATCCCCTAGGGCATTACGCTAGAAGTAAATATGCCGGAGAACTGTTTGTGCAAGGACATTGTTCCCGTTATCTGGTTTGTCGTCCCGGCTGGATGATGGGTGGTGGACCGAAAAAAGATAAAAAATTTATCCAAAAGATTATGTGGCAACTAAAGGCAGGAAAAAAAGAACTTCATGTGGTTAATGACAAATTAGGGACGCCGACATATACACATGATTTTGCTAACAATGTTAAACAGTTGCTCCAAAACGAATATTGGGGAATATACAATATGGTTTGCGATGGGTTGACCGGTCGTTTTGAGGTGGCTCAGGAATTGATCAATACCTTAGGATTATCTAATAAAGTTAAAGTCATTCCAGTCGATTCGACTTATTGGCAGGCAGAGTATTCAGCGCCTAGACCTCCCTCTGAGCGTTTGATTAATAAAAAATTAAATATGAGGGGCTTAAATGTGATGCGGGATTGGCGCCTCTGCTTGAAAGAATATCTCGAAAATTATTATCAAGGATATTTAACTTGACGAATAGAAATCTTGTTTCTGTCGTGATCCCCGCTTATAATAAGCCTGATTACACTCGCAAAACCATAGAGTCTGTTATTAAACAAACTCACAGACCAATTGAAATAATTCTATCTGATGATAATTCTCCCAATAGTTTAAAAGCCCTTGTCGATGAAAAACGGGCTGAGTGCGAACCAGACTTAGAAATTAAATATTATCGTCAGAAAGAAAACCTTAATTACTACTGGAATTTACAGTTTGTTTTGAGTGAGGCGGTTGGTAAATATGTTGTTTTGTTGGACCACGATGATTGGTTGATTGATCGGCATTATTTTGCTGATGCGATCAAGGCTATCGAAGAACAGTCTGATTGTTATTTAAGCATAGCTAATACTTTCATGGAAAATACTCCGGACACCTTTCTAAACTTTTATTATCAAAATTGGCATTATGTTGACGGTAATATCCTGATGAAAAAATACCTTTTTGAAACCACCCTTCATCCGTCTAGAAGCGCTGTGATGCTGTGTTTAGATAAGCTGAAAGAGCTAAATTACAAGCAGTATTTTATTTCAAAGAAAACTGGACAAAGACTGAATACAATGCCAGACGAGTGCTTTGTCTTAATTTGTCTTTTAGCTGCAATAGGAAAAATAGCCCTTACTGGAAGGATGGTTAGCGTAAGAGGCGTGCCGGCCGATTCGTTTTCCAGAGCGGCTTGGCAAGGAGGAGGGCAAAAAATGTTCATTCCTTATTTCTTGCTTTATAAGCATTTTTCACTTACCGGCTGCCGCGATGGTGTTAGGACAATGATTCAAAATTTACTTATGCGCTATCCTTGCGAAAATATCAATTTTAAAATGCTAAAATACTTGAATTATAATCGTGCCGCTATCATGTTTATGGTCTTGGGTGCAATGTGGTTTAACCTTAAGCGGACCGTGCTCTCTCCTTTTAAAGTTATCAGAAAAATTGTAGTTAGAATCTTAAAGAAACTTTTGCTTTAGGTTAGTTGATGGCGAAATATATAATAAATATTTATTTTTGATATTATTAATTTTGGATTTTATATCAAAAGCAATATTTAATAATTAAAAAAAATATGAAAAAATTATTTATTACTGGTGGGTGTGGGTATGTTGGATCTTTAATGATTCAAAATTTTTTAGACAAGTATACTATCCAAAATATCGATACCCAATGGTTTGGTAATAAATTAAGAAATAATGATAATTTAATAAATATAAAAAAAGATATACGAAATCTAAGGGGAGAATTTATTGAAAAAGATACTCATGCAGTTATTCATTTAGCAAATATAGCTAACGATCCAAGCGTGGAACTTGATCAAACCCTTTCTTGGGAAGTGAATGTTTTAGCAGCAAAAAATTTAATTGAAAAAAGTATTAATGTAGGTGTTAAAAAATTCATTTATGCAAGTTCAGGCAGTGTATATGGTGTGAAAAATGAAACAAAAGTAACCGAGGATTTAGAATTAGTGCCAATTTCAACTTATAATAAAACGAAGATGATATGCGAAAGACTTTTGTTAAGTTATAGAGACAAAATCGATGTATATATTATAAGGCCCGCAACTGTGTGTGGTTTATCACCAAGAATGAGGTTTGATGTAAGTGTTAATATGTTAACTTTGCAAGCACTAAAAAATAAAAAAATAATAATTATGGGCGGCAGTCAAATAAGGCCCAATATTCATATTAAAGATATGATACGCGTATACGAACATATTTTAACTAATGATATTGAACAAGGAATATATAATGCTGGCTTTGAAAATATTTCAATTTTAGATTTGGGTAACAAAATTAAAAACAAAATTGATTGTGAGATTAAAATCATAGAAAGTAATGACCCAAGATCATATAGGCAATGTTCAGATAAACTTATTAAAACAGGATTTGAACAAAAATTTAACATTGATCATGCAATAGATGAAATATCAGAAGCTTTTTACAGTAAAAATCTTATTGATGACGATTCTTGTTATACAGTCAAATGGATGAAAGATAAAGTATTAAATGGGTAAAGAAATAGATTTATTAATTAAATATCCTAAAGCAAAAAGAGATTTAACAAAAAGATTAGAAACCAAAACAGAAGAAGTTAGACTGGTTGCAAGAAAATTCGATAAAGAGTTTTTCGACGGTGAAAGAAAATTTGGTTATGGTGGTTTTTCTTATAACCCTATGTATTGGTCGGGAGTTGTAAAAGATTTTTGTGATTATTATCATTTAAATGAAGGTAGTAAAATTTTAGATGTCGGATGCGCAAAAGGCTTTATGTTATATGATTTTCATAAATTAAATTTGAACTTAGATTTATACGGTATAGATATTTCTAAATATGCAATAGATAATTGTGTTCCTGAAGTTAAG
>Ga0214921_10008275_pt1 | contig 13552 bp, 8 predicted proteins | sample LL1505_MetaG_FD_177992 | JGI IMG/M metagenome (GOLD analysis project Ga0214921, IMG submission 177992) | Freshwater microbial communities from Lake Lanier, Atlanta, Georgia, United States - LL-1505 | ecosystem: Environmental > Aquatic > Freshwater > Lake | place: USA: Georgia | collected 2015-05-28 | reverse complement strand
TTATTTCCATGACAAAATTACATTGCCCCATCTTATTGTTGCTTCTTTCAGGCCTTTTTTTCTACAAGGGCTCTTTTTCCCAAAACGAGCATCCCATTGCATTTCCAGGTGCAGAAGGCTTTGGTAAACACGCAGTGGGTGGTCGTGGAGGAAAGACATTGGTGGTATCCAACCTCAATGATGCGGGTCCTGGCAGTTTCAGGGAAGCTGCCCAGCAAAAAGCAAAGCGAATCATTGTTTTTGCTGTTGCAGGCACTATTCATCTGGAGTCACCTTTGCAGATTGAAGGAAATGTTACCATTGCCGGGCATTCAGCTCCTGGGGATGGTATATGCATTGCAGACCATCCTGTCCGGCTCAAGGGGGATCAAATCATTCTGCGCTATTTGCGTTTTAGGATGGGGGATAAATACCAATCACAGAAAGGGATGGTGGATGGCAGTGGTGGGGATGACGCCCTTTCAGGATCAAAAAACAACCAACTCATCATTGATCATTGCAGCATGAGCTGGAGTACCGATGAAGTCCTGTCTGTATACGGTGGCGACAGTACTACTTTGCAGTGGAACATGATTGCAGAGCCATTGAATTACTCCTATCATTTTGAGACAGGGGATAAGGATTGGGAAAACCATGGCTATGGCGGCATCTGGGGGGGAGCCCATCTTTCTGCCCACCACAATCTTTTTGCCCATTGCATCAGCAGAAACCCAAGGTTCAATGGTGCCCGCTTGGGTGCAAAGGAAGAGTTGGTTGATTTTCAGAACAATGTTGTGTACAACTGGCAAAACAAGGCCATCTACGGTGGAGAATCTGGCAAGTACAATATTGTCAACAATTATTTCAAGCCCGGCCCATCCACAAAACCTTCCGCTGCCAGTAATTTCCTGGATCCCTCCAAAACAGATGTTTTGCCTTATGGTCAATATTTTGTTATTGGAAACATGATTGAGGGAAACAGCCATGTCAACCGAGACAACATGCTGGGTCTGACAGCCATACAAGTCCCCGGTGTGTATATCAATCAACCACATGCGGTGATTGACCTTCCCCAAGAGGATGCTGATATGGCATATCAGTCAATCATTAAAAATGTTGGCGCTTCCTTTCAACGGGATGCTATGGATGACAGGATCATCAGTGAAATGCTGAACGGGAAGGGGAAAATCATTGATGTGCAGGGTGGATTCCCGCATGGAACTGCTTATGAGAAATCAAAAACGGCCTGGCCTGCGTTGAAAGTTTCAGTCAGTCCAAAAGACAAAGATGCAGATGGGATGCCCGACGATTGGGAATTGAGCAAAGGCTTGAATCCCAATGATTGTAATGATGCAGCCAACCTTCGGTTGCATCCCTATTTTACCAATATTGAAGTATACCTAAACAGTTTGCTGAAATGAAAAAGAGCTTATCTGTTCTTCTCATCATGTTCTTGGTTTCATTCGTGCCAGACCAGAAAAAAATAAAAATATTCCTGGCAGGTGATTCCACCATGAGCATCAAGCTGGAGAAAAATTTTCCTGAAACTGGCTGGGGAATGCCTTTCAACCATTTCTGGAATGAGAACCTGACGGTGGTCAACAAAGCCAAGAATGGCAGGAGCACCAAGACGTTTATTGCAGAGGGTCTCTGGAAGCAGATCTTGGACGAGGCCACTGCAGGAGATTACGTCTTCATTCAGTTCGGTCACAATGATGAGGTAAAATCAAAGGTCAATACCTATACCACTCCGGAAGAGTTCACCACTAATCTCAAAAAATACATTGGCGATGCAAGGGAAAAGAAAATGATTCCTGTTTTGTTGACTCCAGTAGCAAGGAGAAAATTTGATGCAGCAGGAGCGGTTGAACAAACGCACCAGGAATATTCCGCACTGGTTCGCAAAGTAGCGGAAGAAGAAAAACTCCTTTTCATTGACCTGGATGCCCAAAGCATGGAACTCTATCAGCAATTTGGTGTTGAAAATTCCAAATTATTGTTCTGTCAGTTGAAACCGGGCGAGCATCCCAATTATCCAGACGGAAAGGATGACAATACCCATTTCAATGAGTTGGGGGCCAGACTGATTGCACAGTTGGTGCTCAAAGAAATCCGTACCACCATCCCTGATTTACTCACCTATATCACCACCAAAAAACCAGGATCATGAAGGGGATGTCGTGTTTGCTATCATGCCTTTTTTTAACTATCCTGACAGGAAATGCTCAGCAACGATGGGTTGTTGCACAGGATGGATCTGGTGATTTCAAATCTGTTCAACTGGCATTGGATGCCATCAAGGAAGGCAACAACGACCCTGTCGAGGTATTTGTAAAAAAAGGAATATACCGTGAAGTTGTGGTGGTGGATGCAAGAAAAAGTAAGATTCATTTGATTGGAGAAGACAAGATCAAAACCATCATTTCTTTTGACAACCATGCAGGTACACGAAAGCCCAATGGTGATACACTCAATACCTGGACCTGTGCTTCTTTTTTTGTATATGGTGATGATTTCAAGGCAGAGAACATCAGCTTTGAAAACAATGCAGGTTTCACCGCTGGCCAGGGTGTTGCCCTAAGGGTTGAAGGCAACAGGGCATCGTTCATCAACTGCAACATGTTAGGCAACCAGGATGTACTTTTTCTTAGTGGTAGTGGAGTCAAACATTATTTCAGGGATTGTTATATTGAGGGTTCAACTGATTTTATTTTTGGTGCCGCAACCGCAGTTTTTGTCAACTGTCAGCTGCACAGCAAGAAAGACTCTCATGTTACGGCAGCATCTACCAATGTCATCATTCCCTTTGGCTTTGTTTTCTTTGATTGCACCCTGACCGCGGCAGAAGGCATCAACAAGGTTTCCCTGGGAAGGCCCTGGAGCCCCACTGCCAGCGTAACCTATATCCGTTGCTGGATGGGCAAACATATTGTTCCTGAAGGTTGGAACAACTGGAAGAACCCATCCAATGAAGCCACTGCCAGGTATGCTGAATACAAAAGCATGGGGCCTGGGGCATCAGTTTCAAACAGGGTCAAGTGGATCAAACAACTCACCAATGAAGAACTTAAAAAATATACCTTCGAAAACATTTTAGGGCTTTGGTTACCTGAGCCAATGAAAAAATAAAAGAAAATGAAAAAGATGTTATCCAAGTACGCCATATTGCTTTGCGCTGCAACCATCGCAACTATTGGTGTTTCGGCACAATACAATGCTGCAAAAAACAAGGTGCCTCTTTTCAAAAAAGACACGGTTTCCATCTATAGATTCGGTGCTATTGCAGATGGACTGACGCTCAATACGACGGCCATCAACAATGCCATCAATGCTTTGCACAAAAAAGGGGGTGGCGTTGTACTTGTCCCTAAAGGACTTTGGCTCACCGGCCCCATCGTGCTCAAAAGCAATATCAACCTGCATGTTGAGAACGGTGCCATCCTTTTGTTTTCTGCTGATTTCAAACAGTACAAACTTGTTGAAGGCAATTGGGAAGGGCTGAAGCAGATGCGCAACCAGTCGCCCATTTCAGCCACAGGGGCCACCAATGTCGCCATCACCGGCAAAGGAATCATTGATGGCAATGGTGCAGGATGGCGCCAGGTCAAAAAGGAAAAACTTACTGAGGGCCAGTGGAAAAAATTATTGTCCAGTGGAGGGATCCTCAGTGAAGACAAAAAAACATGGTACCCAACGGCTTCCAATTTCAAGGGCAACAACGAAAAGAACCCAGGCGTTATCTCACCAGATAAGACACCTGCATACTACCAGTCGGTCAAGGATTTTTTACGTCCCAACATGATTGTTTTTACAGCATGTAAAAATGTTTTATGGGAAGGCGTAACCTTCCAAAACTCTGCTGCATGGTGCCTTCATCCCCTGATGTGTGATAATTTGATCGTCCGCGACATCAAGGTAAAGAATCCATGGTTCGCCCAAAATGGGGATGGCATTGATGTTGAGAGTTGTAACAATGTATTGATTGAAAACTCCATCTTTGATGTGGGTGATGATGCCCTTTGCATGAAGAGCGGAAGGGATGAGGCTGGCAGGCAAAGAGGGATGCCTACCCAAAATGTTAGCATTCTTGGTTGCACGGTTTATTCAGCCCATGGAGGATTCGTGATTGGAAGTGAGATGAGTGGCGGTGTAAGGAATGTGGATGTAAAGAATTGCAGTTTTATCGGTACAGATATAGGCCTCAGGTTCAAAACCACCCGCGGGCGTGGTGGCGTTGTAGAGAACATCAACATCAGCGACATAGTGATGAAAGATATTCCGGGCGAAGCCATTCTTTTTGACATGTATTATATGTCAAAAGATCCAGTACCCGTCTTTGGCGAAAAACAAGATATGCCAGTGATTGAGAGAAAACCCTTGGATGTCACCACACCTTCTTTCAGGAATTTCAAGATCAGCAGGGTTTACTGTGATGGGGCGGAAAAGGCCATCTTCATTCGTGGACTTCCAGAAATGCAGATATCCAATATCCAGCTGAAAGACATGGCCTTCAGTGCCAACAAAGGCATTGAAATACAGGAGGCCAATGGCATAACCCTTTCCAACATTGATTTGAAGTTAAAGGATGCCACTACAACCATCAAGGTGCAGCAGAGCACTGGTGTCAGCACAAATGGGATCCGTGCCAATGCTTTTCACAGCAAACCACTCAGCCAATCCCTTGCACAAACCGCCATGCGCATGTGGCCGAATTCATTCATGGTTTCCGGCGACAAACAACCCAAATGGCGCTATGATCAGGGGGTAATCCTGAAGGGCATAGATGAGGTCTGGAATGCCACAGGAGACAAGACCTGGTTCAATTATATCCAAAAATCCATGGATTATTATGTAGGGGAAGATGGATCCATAAAAGGATACAAGAAGGACGAATACAATATTGACCATGTCAACAACGGAAAAGTGTTGTTGATGCTCTACCAGGTTACCGGAAAGGAGAAATACAGGAAAGCGGTGCAGTTGCTTCGTGAACAACTCCTCACGCATCCCCGCACCAAAGAAGGTGGGTTTTGGCACAAGAAAATCTATCCATCACAAATGTGGTTGGACGGTTTGTACATGGGCCAACCATTCATGGCAGAATATGCAAAATTGTTTCATGAAGACAAGGCATTTGATGATATTGTCCTTCAATTTCGATTGATGGAAAAATATGCCAGGGATCCCAAGACCGGATTGCTGTATCACGGGTGGGATGAAAGCCGCGAACAACAATGGGCCAACAAGTCTACTGGAACTTCACCACATTTTTGGGGAAGAAGCCTCGGTTGGTTTGGCATGGCATTGGTGGATGTTTTGGATTATTTTCCAGAGAATCATTCCGGAAGAAAAGAACTGATGGCCATCCTGGATCGCTTTGCTGCAGCTGTTACAAAAGTGCAGGATCCTGCCACAGGACTGTGGTATGACATTGTCGATAGAAAAGACCAACAACCCAATTATCCGGAATCTTCCGGTTCTTGTATGCTGACCTATACACTGGCAAAAGCAAGCAGGTTGGGCTATGTGGGAGAAAAATACCATGGTGTTGCGGAACGAGGATACGCAGGCATCAAAGATCATTTTGTATTGGATTCTGCTGGAAGTATTCATCTCAGGGGAACTGTGACAGTTTCCGGTCTTGGAGGCAATCCTTACAGAGATGGAAGTTTCGCTTATTATATGTCTGAGCCGGTCATCACCAATGATCCCAAAGGAATGGGCGCATTTATACTTTGTGCGGCAGAGATGGAAAATGGATTAACAAGAAATATTGCAAAAGGAAAGAAAGTATACCTCGACAATTATTTCAATAACGAATGGAGAAAAGATGCCACTGGTACGAATGTAAAATGGCATTATGTCTGGGATGAACGAGACAACAGTGGCTACTCAATGTTTGGAAAGCTTTTTCAAAAGAATGGTGCTGAAACATTCCTTTCCTCTGAAAGACCCACAGCTGAAGTATTGAAGCCGGCCAACGTTTTCATCATGGTTGATCCTGATACACAGAAGGAAACGGCTGCTCCCCATTACATGAACCTCGAGGATGCAACAGCCATCAAAAACTGGGTAACCAACGGTGGAGTATTGGTCATCCTGGGGAACGATTCCTCCAACAATGAAATCAAAAAATTCAATATCCTCCCCAAAATGTTTGGCATCGAATTCAACGAGGATTTTTTCAACCCGGTATTGAAAGACCAGTTTGAAATGGGCACGGTCATTACTCCAGATGATTCGCCAATTTTTGGCAGCAGCAAAAAACTGTTCATCAAGGAATTGAGTACACTCAAACTGTCTGCTCCGGCAACAGCCATTGTTACCAAAAATGGGGCCAACATCATGGCCATTTCCAGCCTTGGTAAAGGAAAGGTTTTTGTATTGGGCGATCCCTGGATTTACAATGAGTACCTGGACGGGCGAAAACTCACCACAGATTTTCAAAACTTTGAAGGTGCAGCTGCACTGGTGGATTGGCTGTTGAAGCAAGCAAAATAAGTTGTCAATGCAGAAATGTTTAATGATCTTGTTTTCTTTAATCACCGCTTTTGCGGGTCAGGCCAACCCTGAAAGAATCATTGTTTCTCAGGATGGAAAAGGCCAGTTCACAACCATACAAGCCGCCTTGAACAGCCTTCCAGTAAAAGGGAATGAACCTATTATCATTTTCATCAGGAAGGGCATCTACAAAGAAAAATTATACATCGAAAGGAGTCATGTAACGATTGAGGGTGAAGACAGGGAAAACACAATCATCCTCGCTTCCATTGCCCGGGATGCCTGGCGCTGTGAGCATCCTGATGATTGGGGTGTAGCCACCATGAACATTGGCGCTACAGACATCACCCTCAAACACCTTACGGTAACCAATAGCTTCGGATTTGATTTCAAACCAACTACCATCACCTGCGCATCCGAAACAACTGCAGACAAGCAACGTGTATTGCGCAAGGATGGCCACCAGATGGCCCTTCGCGCCATGAACGGTGCCACCCGCCTCAGTGCCATTGATTGTCATTTCAGGGCCTATGGTGGAGACACCGTAAGCCCCTGGGACATTGACATTGGCCTTTGGTATTTCAAGGATTGCACGATGGAAGGCGGTGTTGATTTTTATTGCCCAAGGGGATGGGCCTGGGCAGAAAATTGCACCTTCATCACCCTTTCTGGCCCTGCCGCCATCTGGCATGATGGATCCAGGCATGAGGATTCCAAAACGGTGCTGAAACATTGCAAGTTCATTGGTTATGATGGTTTTTCATTGGGTAGATACCATAAGGATGCTCAGTTTTACCTGATCGATTGCAGCTTTGGTGCCAACATGAAAGACCAAGACATTTACCTGGTGCCCACGACCAATACCATACAGTGGGGAAGAAGGATTTATTACGCTGGTTGCCACAAGAAGGGCGGAAAGGATTTTGCCTGGTTCCGTGATAACCTTCCGGTAAATATTACCAAAAAAAATATTACCATTGAATGGGTTTTCGGAGAAAAATGGAGTCCCCAAAAAACGGAAGAATGATGAAATTGACGCGCAGTATTTTACAAGAGATTGAAGGGATAGACAATTTGATTTTACCAACTAAGGATCAACTCCTCTATCCAGAAAAAGTGTTGCAGTTTGGAACAGGTGTATTGTTAAGGGGGTTGCCAGACCATTACATCAGTGAAGCCAACCGGGCAGGGAGATTCTGTGGACGGATTGTAGTGGTTAAGTCTACCCAGCAGGGAACAACCGATGCCTTTGCTGATCAGGATGGCCTGTATACGGTTTGCGTCAAAGGCATCGAGAATGGCCAACTGGTAGACCAGGCTTATGTCAATGCTTCCATCAGCAGGGTGCTTTCTGCCAAGGAAGACTGGGTTTCGATACTTGAGTTTGCCAAGTCTGAGGATCTTTCCGTCGTTACTTCCAATACCACTGAGGTTGGCATTGTCTATGTCGAAGAAAATATATTGGATGGCGTTCCATCCTCATTTCCCGGAAAGCTTTTGGCCATTCTGTATGCCAGGTTTAACCATTACAATGGCGATTTTTCCAAGGGACTGGTCATCATCCCCGCAGAATTAATAGAAGAAAACGGATCCAAGCTGGCTGATATTTTGAATCGTCTTGCCGACCATAACCAGTTGGGGGAGGCCTTCATTCAATGGCTCAACCAGGCCAATCCCATTTGCAATACGTTGGTAGATCGCATTGTTCCAGGCAAGCTCTCGATAGCAGAACAAGCTGCTACAGAAGCCGCTCTTGGCTATACCGACGCACTCATGATCATGGCGGAACCCTTCGGGCTTTGGACCATAGCATCTACCGATCAAAGGGTCATTGATGCACTTGGGTTTTGCAATGAAGAAAAGGGATCTAGGGTGGTTCCTTCCATTCAAAAATTCAAGGAGTTGAAACTGCGCATGCTCAATGCCTCCCACACGTTCAGTTGTGGTGTGTCCCTGCTTGCTGGAATGGAGTTTGTAAAAGATTCCATGCAGCATGAAGCATTAAAGTCATACATCAGTCAATTGGCATTAGAAGAAATCGCTGGTGCAATTACAGGAGACAACATCAGTACTGCTGAAGCCAATGGATTTGGAAATGCTGTACTCGACAGGTTTGCCAATCCTTTTCTGGAACACAAATGGATCAGTATTGCTGCACAGTTCACACTGAAAATGAACATTCGTTGCTTACCACTCATTATCGCAACATACGAGAAGACAGGACAGCTGCCACTCAAGATGTTAATTGGTTTTAGTGCGTACCTTGTGCAAATGGATTTGGTGAAAAGTCATGATCTGGCCACTTCATTGGTCAATATACTTTCCGACGCAGCAACCTGGGGGCAAGACCTTACTTCAATCCCAGGATTCCTGGAAAAAGTGCTTGACATTACTGCATCCATCCAATCGAAAGGCATTTTGCAAACCATCCATCAACAGACATAACCCGTTATCAGAAACTGAAGCAAATGAAAGATTTTCTTGACAAGGATTTTCTCCTTAAAACATCAACAGCAAAGCGCTTGTTCCACGATTATGCAGCTGAAATGCCCATCATTGATTATCATTGTCACCTTTCCCCCAAGGATATTGCGGAAGACAGGATTTTCAACAATATAGCAGAAGTTTGGCTCCATGGAGATCATTACAAATGGAGGGCCATGCGCACCAATGGCATTCATGAAAGTTATTGCACTGGCGAAAAAACTGATTTCGAGAAATTTGAGCAATGGGCTGCCACTGTTCCATATACCATGCGCAATCCTTTGTACCATTGGACGCACATGGAACTGCAGCGGTATTTCAATGTAACTGAACAATTGAGCCCCACCAATGCAAAGGCTGTTTATGATCATTGCAGTGCCTTGTTGCAAACCAAGGATTTTTCTGTCAGAAACCTGCTCCGGAAAATGAAAGTAAAACTGGTTTGTACCACAGACGATCCTGTTGATTCATTGGAGTTCCACAAAGCCATGCAAGAGGAGGGGGCAGACATCAGGATGGTGCCTGCTTTCAGACCAGACATGGCCATGAATGTGGGAAATACTGAAGCATTCTTGCATTATATAAAGAAGGTTGAGCTGGCAGCAGGCCTAAAGGTTCATGCATTTGAGGATTACCTGATGGCACTCAAAAGCAGGCATGATTTTTTTGCACAAATGGGTTGCAGGGTATCAGACCATGGATTGGAAGAGATCTATGCAGACGAATATACATCCGAAGAAATCATCATTATTTTTGATCGCTTGCTCAAAGGTGAAACACTCTGTCTTAAATGCCAGCGCCAGTTCAAATCTGCCATGCTGGTGCATTTTGCAGAATGGGATCATGAAAAAGGATGGGTGCAGCAGTTCCATCTTGGTGCCCTCAGGAATAACAATACAAGAATGCTCAGCCAATTGGGCGCAGATACGGGGTGGGACTCAATTGGCACATTCGATCAGGGCAGGGCCTTGTCCAAATTCCTGAACGGCCTTGATACCCGGGATAAGCTGACAAAGACCATTCTCTACAACCTGAATCCTGCAGACAATGAAGTGATGGCGACCATGGTGGGTAATTTCAATGATGGTACCGTGCCAGGCAAGATTCAGTTCGGTTCAGGGTGGTGGTTTTTAGACCAAAAAGATGGCATCATCAGACAATTGAATGCTTTGAGCAACATGGGACTTTTAAGTCGTTTCGTTGGAATGCTCACAGATTCCAGAAGTTTCTTATCTTTCCCAAGGCATGAGTATTTCAGAAGAATACTGTGTGATCTCATTGGTACCGAAGTGGAAGAGGGCGAATTGCCCAACGACATCGAATGGCTGGGAAAGATGATACAGGACATCTGTTATAACAACAATGTCAATTATTTTAATTGGAAACCATAACTGACAACAACCAAACGATTATGTCATCTACTACAAAACCAGGAGGCTACAGGTGGACCATCTGTGCTTTGCTTTTCTTTGCAACTACGATCAACTATCTTGACAGGCAAGTACTCAGTTTGCTGAAACCCATGCTGGAAGATGAGTTTGGTTGGACCAACAGTCAATATGCCAATATCGCTTCCGCTTTCCAGTTTACTTACGCTGTATGTCTTCTTTTCGCAGGAAGAATCATTGATAAACTGGGTACCAAGAAAGGGTATGCATGGGCCATCATCCTCTGGTCCCTTGGAGCGATTGTTCATGCATTGGCCATCCCCATTGGCGAAGTACTTGTTTCATCTTTGGGTTGGATTGGATTGGCTGCTGTACCTGTTTCGGTGATGGGTTTCATTTTTTCAAGGGCAGTTTTGGCCGTTGGGGAAGCAGGGAACTTTCCTGCAGCCATCAAGGCAACTGCAGAATATTTTCCCAAAAAAGAAAGGTCTTTTGCCACTGGAATTTTTAACTCAGGCACCAATATCGGTGCCATTCTTGCCCCCCTCAGTGTCCCTTGGATTGCCACCAATTACGGATGGGAGATGGCATTTATTGTGATTGGTGCCATCGGGTTCCTCTGGTTGATTTTTTGGTACATGTATTATGAGCCACCCCATCTTCAAAAGAAAATGGGACAGGCAGAGAGAGAATATATTCTTGCTTCAGATGCTGCAGAGGTTGCCCAGCAGTCATCCACCAGCACCCAAAAAGTGAAGTGGGCAAGTCTATTTAAATACAAACAGACCTGGTCTTTTTCAATTGGCAAATTCCTGACAGATGGTGTTTGGTGGTTTTTCTTGTTTTGGTTGCCCGCTTACCTGAAAGACCAGTATGGAATGACTGGAACAGAGATCATTGTGCCACTGGTAGTGCTGTATAGTCTTACCATGGTGGGCAGTATTGGAGGGGGGTGGTTCCCGGTGTATTTCATCAACAAAGGCTACAATGCATATGATGGAAGATTGAGGGCAATGTTCGTAATAGCTTTGATTCCATTGGTTGTTTTGGCTGCCCAGCCTCTGGGCGGTATCAGCTTCTGGTTGCCAGTGATCTTGATAGGTATAGGAGCATCTGCTCACCAGGCATGGAGTGCCAATATCTTTACCACCGTTTCAGACATGTTCCCTCAAAAAGCCATTGGCTCTGTGGTCGGAATAGGTGGAATGGCCGGTGGAATTGGCGGAGTAGTCGTAACCAAAATTGGTGGTGCATTGTTTGATCACTACAAAGCTTTGGGACATATTGAAACTGGGTATACCATCATGTTTACTTTTTGTGCAACAGCATACCTCGTTGCCTGGGTCATCATGAAATCGCTGGTGCCCAAGTTCAAATTGATTACCGACCTCTAAGTGGTTTGAACAATCGATTGCACAGATTTGCATGATTGGTATCTAAATGAAGCGAAATTTCAATTTCATTCATTAACTTTAGAATCAATCAATATTTTTCGCATGAGCTCCCTTCATCCCAAAGGCAGGAGAAAATTTCTCCTCAACAGTGCAGCAGTTGCAGCAGGCTTTTTTATTGTGCCACGCCATGTGCTTGGCAAAGGATTTATTCCCCCAAGTGATCAACTCACCAAAGGCATCATTGGTGTGGGAGGCATGGGACGCAACCACATTGAATATGCAGGCACCCGTGTCGTTGCTGTTTGTGATGTGGAAAAAAGAAACCTTCTTGCTGCTGAAAAAAGGGTAGGAAGCACCATCAAGAAATTTCATGATCACCGTGAACTGATTGCCCTTCCTGAAGTGGATATTGTTCATATCGCCACGCCTCCACACTGGCATGGCATCATGGCAATTGAAGCTGCAAAAGCTGGCAAAGACATTTGGTGCGAAAAGCCCATGACCCGCACCATTGGTGAGGGCAAGCGGGTTGTAGAAGCGGTGAAACAATATGGCAGGATGTTCAGGCTCAATACCTGGTTCCGTTTTGAAGAGAATTTCTACGGAATGAACACCACCGTAAAACCCCTGAAAAAACTGGTTGAATCCGGGTTGTTGGGATGGCCCCTCACCGTAACGGTAGGCAAACAGACAGGATTTGATTGGAAATTTTACTGGATAGGCAAAACAACCTTGCAAGAGCAAACAGTTCCTGATACGCTCGACTATGATCGCTGGTTGGGTCCTGCACCTTACAAGCCATACAATGAACACCGCACCAATCCAACCTTCAGGGGTTATTGGGATTATGATGGTGGTGGATTGGGAGACATGGGCCAACACTACCTGGACCCCATCCAATACTTCCTTGGCAAGGATGAAACCAGTCCTGTTTTGGTGGAAGTGGATGCTGAACAGCAGCATCCTGATGCCTGTGGAACTTTCAGGAAGATTACCTATACCTATGAAGACGGATGCAAGATCATCCTTGATGGAGAAGGTACTGGTCCTGAAGTTCCTTACATTGAAGGACCCAAAGGAAAATTGTTCAATGGATTCAAATCAGATATTCCCAACCTGAAAGAGAAAATCGCCCTGATGCCAGACCCTGCTCCACAGGTGACCAACTTTCTTGATTCAGTCAGGTACAGGACGCCATTTGCGCTTAATGAATCCAATGGGCACCGTTCATGCACCATCATCAACATTGGAAAGATTGCCCTGCAACTCGGTCGCACCCTGCGTTTTGATCCTGTTGCACAGGTTTTCATCAATGATGATGAGGCCAACAGGATGATCAATCCTCCCATGCGCGCACCTTGGAATATTTAATCTTCAACCGAACATTCATGAAAAAATCATTCATATCCCTGCTGGTTCTTTTTGCATTTGTCAACCTCCAGGCACAAGACGATGCGGCAAAAACAATTGCCGCTTTTCCCTACCAAAAAACAACAGACGCACAACCTGCCATTGTCTCCATGCAGTCATGGGGGAAATCATCATGGAAGGAATTGTTCGCTATGTTAGACGATGATTCTTTGAAACTCAAGGCCACTTATGCATTGAATGCCTACACACACCATGTTGCCTTAGATCCTGCGATGAGGAAAAAAACTGCTGTATTGCTGAATGTTGGAATGTCAGCTGCAAAGACCCGCTATGCCAAAGACTTGCTGATCCAGGAATTGGGTTTATTGGGGGATGAGATGGCCATCAAACCATTATCCAAATTGTTGAAAGATGAGGTCTATTGTGGTGCTGCTG
>Ga0214921_10008274_pt1 | contig 13553 bp, 10 predicted proteins | sample LL1505_MetaG_FD_177992 | JGI IMG/M metagenome (GOLD analysis project Ga0214921, IMG submission 177992) | Freshwater microbial communities from Lake Lanier, Atlanta, Georgia, United States - LL-1505 | ecosystem: Environmental > Aquatic > Freshwater > Lake | place: USA: Georgia | collected... | reverse complement strand
GCGCCTATATGCTCGGCATGGCCAAGCGCGTTCAGCAGCGCCTTCAAAAGATTATGCCTGATGAGGCTTAAGGGATTGTGCAGCTCGAGACCGGTCGCGGGATTCTGGCAACTGTTTGATCCTGTTGACAGGTTTTAACTGTGACGCTGAAAATGCTGGACTGAATAATTATTCATATAAAAAACCTAGCTATTTAATATTTAAAGGCGCTTGTCTGTGTCTCTAGGCTTGAATGATCACCAGATTCGCGTTTCTATATTTTAACCCACTTCATCACTATTTTTCAGAAAGCCAAATTAATGGCCGAAATAGCAATCGATGTAGATGGTATTGCCGCCCGATATATGGCGAATCTGTTTCTGGGTGAGCTTGTCAATTTCACGGCCCTTTGCAGTGAAAAGCTTAATCTTGATGTTACCGATACTCTTATCCTCGGCTGTGTTGTGTTTTTCGGGTCAAACAAGGGGGTAAACGATGCCGTAGATCGGGGTGAATTGACGACAGACATTTCCAGCGTTGATCAAATCCAGCATCACGCGGTAATTGCGAAATCCATTCATCTCAGGCTGGGCATGTCGCGCGAAACGGTCCGTCGTCGCCTCGTCTACTTGGAATCGTACGGACTGATCCGAAAGCTCGACGATGGCTATTTCTTCCCGGTGCAAACCGGTGAGGACGACGTGACCCGCCATGTGCGCGCCTATTGCGTCGGAGCGGCCCTGCGGCTTCGCGACAAACTCACGCCCTATCTGGCTGCGCGGGCTTAAAGCCCTAATATTCCACCGCGCAGCCATAGGCCCGCGTTTCCGGCGTGCGGATCGCGCGTCCGGCCTTGAGATCGTCGAGTGCGGCGCTGATATGGTCCTTTCCATCGGGCTTGGTGTTCTCAGGCACCTGATCAATGGCACCCTGATAGATCACCCGTCCTTGGCCATCGATCATGACCATGCTGGGCGTCGTGCGGATGCCATAGGGCCGTGCAAAGGCCCCGCCCTGGTCGAATAGAAAGCCTGTGACCACCGCGCCCGTGGCCTTGATCCGCGCCTTGGCCTGCGCCGGGGTCTGAAAGCCGGGCTTGCCGGGAGAGGATGTGTCGATAGACAGCCAGACCGCGCCTTGTCGCGCAGCGCGGCGCTGTAGGGCCTGCATCAAGCCATGGCGATATTTGTTGGCGGTATAGGGACAGACCGGACTGGTCCATTCCAAGATCACGGTCTTGCCGCGATAGTCAGAGAGACGGTGGGTGAGCCCATCGGCACCGGGCAGGACCCGGTCTGGAGCCTGCGCTCCGATTTCGACCCGGCCCAGTCCGGGGTCAGCGCTTGCGACGCTGCCCCACGGACCAAGAAGGATCAGCAGGGCCGCGAGGACCCCGCTTGGTCGCCGCATCCTAGCCCTTGGGCGCGGCTGGGGTGGCAGCGACCGGAGCCGCTGTGGTCTTGTCACCGGTTGCGGCAGGCGCAGCTGGCTTGGACCGGCGGCTCTTATAGACCATGTCCATCACGGCATTGAGCGCTTCGGGTGTGATATATCCCTTGTTCTCCATGTCGATCTTTTCGAAATTGGCGGCCAGCATGGCCCCCATCCGACCGGTCGCTTCTGACTTTTCGAGTTTGCCATCCATATTGGTGTCCAAGATCCCGAACATCCGGTTCTTGTTCAGCAAGGCGTCAAAATCGTTTGGCGCGTCAGAGGTCTCACCCGCCCAGCGATAGCGCAGCGCCGTATAGAGCATCTCGTCAAAGGACTGGTCGCCCCATGGCACCGTGCGGTTCGGGTCTGGATTGGCCGGGTTCCGCTTGGAATTGTCATAGGTATAGATGGCGATCAGCTTTGATCCGGCTGGCACATTGATCGGCTCAGCGAACTCGAACTCGCGCTGCCAGTTGAAGTCATAGTGAGGCAGGGACAGGAGCAGCTTCTTGGCTCCGTCGGGATACTGAATCCACAGCTGAGACGACGACCCGCGATAGTGGGCATGCGGGAAGGCCCCATAGAGGATCGCGTCCTTCGGGAAGGCCACATAGGCCGACTGTTGCCAGTTCTCTTCATTCGGTGGGATCGTGATATTGGGATTGGCGATGACCGAATTGTGCATCATCAGCGATGGCTTCTTGTCGTAAAAGTACAACGCGATCTTGGACTTCTCGGTCACAGCCCGCCCAAAGGGGGTGTAGTGGTTCTGGAAGCCAATGGCACCGCCTGACGGCAGATAGACGCCAATATCATCGGGCTGAACGATGGACTCCGCACCCACCGCATAGCCGCCGACCGACGCGCCCCACTGGCTTTCATTGGCTGGTTGGCCCGGTGCAGGCGGGGTGGTCAGATAGCCGGTCAGGATATGGTGGACCGACTGACGATTATCGACCTTGACGGTCGAGGCGCGAAGCCACTTGCCCTCGGGCAGAGGGTTCAGCACGAAGGGACGCTGATAGTCGACAATGCCAGAGGCTGGAATGTCATAGGCTGGCAGGTCCAAGATCAGGTCCGGCTTGCCCAGAGGCCATTCTTCCGCCTGATAGGCCACAGCGGCGATCGGGTCATCGCCCTCGCCGCGCGGTGCACCCGCTTCGATCCAGTGGACCAGGGTACGGATCTGTTCGCCGCTCAGGCTCTTATCGTCATGGAACTTGCCCACCGACGGATCGGCGCGCCACGGTGGCATGCGCTGGGTGCGCAGCACTTCGCGGATCATCGGCGAGAAGCTCTTGATGCGCTGATAGTTGGTCAGGGGCATGGGGCCGATGCCACCGGGCTGGTGACAGGCGACGCACTTGGCCTGAATGATCGGCGCAATGTCGTGAGCATAGGAGATCTTAGCGGCGGCGATCTTGCTGTTGCCCGCAATGTCGATCAGGCAGCCTTCGGGGTTCTGCCAAGCCACCTTGGTGGTGTTGCCGACCAAGAGCGCGGTCAGGGCATCGGCGGCCCAGGTCTTGGTCGCCTTGGCGCGCTGGCGCTCATAGGTCACGCGGTCGTCGATGGGACCGCGATAGATGACCTTCCAGGTCTTGGGCTGGATGATGATGACCTCAGCGGTGCGGGTCACGCCTAACTGCTCGCCGACCAGTTGGTTGCGGTCCATCAGGATCGGCAGGTCATAGCCATAGGCCTTGGCCTCGGCCAAAATCTCTTCGCGGGTGTCTGCGGGGGTGGAGTCCAGCATCATGAACTCAACGCCCTTGCCCGCGAAGGACGACATCAGCGCCTTCACGGCTGGACCGGTATTGCGACAGATGGGGCAGCCGTTCTGGACGGTGATGATCACCACCGCAGAGGCATCGCTCATCCGATAGAGTTCTTTGGACAGGAGGTTCTGGTCGGTCAGACGGAAATTATCGACCTTGGCCGGTCCCCAAGGCGTTTGCTCGCTAGCAACCAGGCTAGAGGGCGCGACGCCCTTGGTGGAGGTGATGCCGAAACCCATGACGGCTGCGGCGACGGCAAGCGCCATCCCAGCCCGAACCCATATCTTGCTCATCGCGTGCTCTCGCCCCTGTCGTTGCCGCTGTCGCATGGTCGAGACGAAATCGATCCATTGTCGCGGCATAAGGTCTCATTTTGCGCTTATTTGCGAAGATCGCAAGCTGAAGATGGGCGTTGACGGTCGTTCGAACAGCGGTCTCAATGGTTAAACAACCAAGATCTCCCAAGGGGACGGTGTGATGGGTGAGGATATGGATCGTAATCCGGACGAGCAGTCGGACCATCTTGTCAGTGCAGCGCCCTATGGCTTGCTGCTTCTTTTGACGGTGACAAACGCCCTCAACTTCGTCGATCGAAACCTACTCGCCAGTTTTGCCAACTATCTAAAGCCCGCCTTGAATCTGACCGATACGCAATATGGCCTTCTAACAGGTCTGGTTTTTCTGCTCTTCTACGCGGTCGCAGGGCTGTTCATGGGCATGCTGGCGGACCTGTCCAATCGCCCAAAACTGATCGCAGGAGCCATCGCGATTTGGAGCGTCCTGACCGCTGCATCGGGCGCGGCGCGAGGCTTTGTGTCCTTGGCCATTCCGCGGGCCTTGATCGGTATCGGCGAGTCCGCCTTGACCCCGTCGGCCATGTCACTCTTGGCAGACCGGTTTTCCCGAGCGCGCATGGGTCTGGTTGCGGCCATCTACTACACCGGCGTTCCCATAGGCACCGGAGCGGGCTTGCTGCTTGCGGGCTATCTGGGTCCCGCTATTGGTTGGCGCAACTGTTTCTATGCGCTCGGAGCCCTAGGGCTGATCCTGTCGCTCCTGATGCTAACCGTCCATGAACCGCGCAAGGTTCCTGTTCGGCAACCGGGCACGGGCCGAGGCTTTGCGGCTCAAATCGCCCAACTGATTATCGCCTTGCGCCGCTCTAAGGCCCTCGTCGCGACCATGTGCGGGGGCGTTGCGCTGCACTTTGCCGTCGGTGCTGCTCAGTTTGATCAGCTCTGGTTCGTGGTCGAGCGAGGCTTCGAAAAGGGCGAGATCGCGCGCCTATCTGGCTATGTCACGGTTGTGGCAGGTCTTGCCGGTAATCTGTTTGGCGGGATGTTGGGCGATTGGTGGCAGCGCCATATGAAGACCGGACGGCCGATGATGCTGTTTTGGATGATGCTGGCCATCCTGCCCCTCTCGATTGCCTATCGTTTGGCTCAGCCGGGCACAGTAATCTTCAATATAGGCCTAGGCATTGGCGTGTTCCAACTCGCCGCCTTCTATGGCCCGACCTTCTCCACCGTTCAGGAACTGGCGTCGAAAGACTCGCGAGCAACCGTGACGGGCTTCTATATCCTCTGCCTGAACTGCATTGGCATGGGCGTAGGCGTCACCGGTGCTGGATGGGCCATCGACCAGTTCCGCCAGGCGGGGTTCGCCGAGCCCTATACGGCGTCGGTTCTGGTCGGGGTTGGCCTATCGGCCTTGGCCCTTCCTGCCTTCTTCCTCGCCGGTCTTTGGTCAAAAGCCGATCGCGCTAAGATCGATGCGCAAGAGGCGGCGGCCTAGCCTTACGCGTCCACCGTCGGCATGATAGAAAGAGCCATGCTCTATCTCGTTCTAAAAGCCCTGATCTCCGGCCTCATCATCGCCATCGTCTCCGAGGTGGCCAAGCGCCAGCCGGGCTTTGGGGCCTTGATCGCCTCTTTGCCGCTGGTTTCGATCCTCGGCATGATTTGGTTATGGCGCGGGGGGCAGCCCTCTAGCCTCATCGCGGACCATGTGGAGGCGACGGTCTGGTACGTCCTGCCGTCCTTGCCGATGTTCCTGTTGATCCCGGCCCTTTTGCGGCGCGGCATCGGCTTTTGGCCCGCCCTGACCGCAGGCTGCCTGCTGACCATAGGCCTCTATGCCCTGATGACCTGGATCGGCCCCAAGTTCGGGTTGAAGCTCTAGGCGTACAATGCCGTTCGGAAATGATGAAGGAGCCATCGAATTTTCGCATGGTGGCAGATTGATCATTGTCACAAAGCACGTGACGCGAGACACAGGACCTTAAGAGGTTCGTTGGTCCAAAGGGCCCGCCGGAGGGGCTAATGGCGTCGAAAACCACCAATCTGGTCGCGGACTGGGACCCAAATCGGGCCGCCGAGATCATCAGTGCCCATCTGGGCCTCGAAGGACCGGCCTTGCCGATCCTGCATGGGTTGCAAGCGGCCTTTGGCTGTGTGCCCTCTGAGGCCATCCCGATGGTGGCCAAGGCCCTGAACCGCAGCCGCGCCGAGATCCATGGCGTCGTCACCTTCTATCATGATTTCCGCGAGGCTCCGGCGGGCAAGACCGTGGTCAAGCTCTGCCGCGCTGAGGCCTGTCAGGCCGTCGGAGGCCGCGAGGCTGCGACCTTCCTCTTGGCGTCTTTGGGCATTGGATGGGGCGAGACGACCCTTGATGGGGCGATCACGGTCGAGCCGGTCTATTGTCTTGGCCTCTGCGCCGTCGCCCCTGCGGCTCTGGTCAATGGTGAGCCCCATGGCCGCCTTGATGGTATGGCCCTGATTGATGTTGTGGCCGAGGCAACCCAGCCATGATCCGTCTCTTTGTTCCCAAGGATGTGTCAGCCCTCGCGGTTGGCGCCAACCGCGTCGCCAAGGCTCTGCGCGAACAGGCGGGCGAGGCCGTGCAGATCGTCCGCACCGGCTCTCGCGGCATGACTTGGCTGGAGCCCATGGTTGAGGTCGAGACGCCTGAGGGCCGCATTGCCTATGGCCCCGTGACGCCCGCTGACGTGCCCGGACTATTGGCGGCAGGTCTGCTCAGCGGCGCGGACCATCCCTTGCGCATTGGCCGACCCGAAGACCATCCGTTCATGGTGCTCCAGACGCGTCTGACCTTTGCCCGCTGCGGTATTGTTGATCCCCTTTCCTTGGAAGACTACCGCGCCCATGGTGGCCTTGAGGGACTGACCAAGGCTTTGGCCATGATGCCTGAGGCGGTGGTGGCCGAGGTGACGGCCTCTGGCCTGCGCGGACGCGGCGGGGCGGGCTTTCCGACCGGCATCAAGTGGAAGACCGTGGCCGACGCTGCGGCGGACCGCAAATATATCGTCTGCAATGCCGACGAGGGCGACAGCGGCACCTTTGCCGACCGCATGGTGCTGGAGGGCGATCCCTTCTGCCTGATCGAGGGCATGGTCATTGCCGGTCTCGCGGTCGGCGCGAACAAGGGTTTTGTCTATTCGCGCTCAGAATATCCCCACGCCAATGTCACCTTCTCTGAGGCCCTGATCCTTGCGCGCGAGGCCGGACTGATCGGTCCTGATGTTCTGGGCTCTGGCCGGTCGTTCGAGCTGGAACTGCGTGTTGGGGCCGGGGCCTATGTCTGCGGCGAGGAAACCGCCCTTCTGGAGAGCCTCGAAGGCAAGCGCGGCATGGTGCGGGCCAAGCCGCCCCTACCAGCCCATATCGGTCTGTTCGGCAAGCCGACCGTAATCAATAATCTGGTCTCGCTGGCCAGCGTGCCGGTGATCCTGGCCAAGGGCGCCAAGGCCTATGCCGACTATGGGCTGGGCCGTTCGCGCGGGACCATGCCGATCCAGATCGCAGGCAATGCCAAATATACCGGCCTGTTCGAAGCCGCCTTCGGCATCACTTTGGGCGAGATCATCGAGACGGTTGCGGGCGGCACCTTGAGCGGGCGTCCCGTTAAGGCGGTGCAGTGCGGCGGACCTCTGGGGGCCTATTTCCCGCCGTCCCTGTTTGATACGCCCTATGACTATGAGGCCTTCACCGCACGCGACGGCCTAATCGGTCACGGCGGCATCGTGGTCTTTGACGACAGCGTCCAGATGGGCGCGCAGGCCCGTTTTGCCATGGAGTTCTGCGCCATCGAGAGCTGTGGCAAATGCACCCCCTGCCGCATCGGCTCCACGCGGGGCGTTGAGGTCATTGACAAGATCATGGCCGGAACCGAGCGCGCGGCCAATATGGCGGTGCTCGAAGACCTGTGTCAGACTTTGAAATATGGCTCCCTCTGTGCGCTGGGCGGCTTTACCCCCTATCCGGTGATGAGCGCGGTGCGCCATTTCCCGGACGATTTTAACGGCTCTGGCATCAGCGCCAAAGTCCCGGCTGAATAGGAAAAGACCCATGCAGCTGATTAAGGAAACCGATTACGGCACGCCCGCCTCTAAGATTGAGGCCGAGGTTAGCCTAACCATTGACGGGTTTGAGGTGACGGTGCCTGCCGGAACCTCGGTCATGCGCGCGGCGATGGAGCTGGGCGTCAAGGTGCCCAAGCTCTGCGCTACCGATAGCCTCGAGGCCTTTGGCTCTTGCCGCATGTGTCTGGTCGAAATCGAGGGCCGCAACGGCACGCCCGCCTCCTGCACCACGCCGGTGATGCCGGGCATGTCGGTTAAGACTCAGACCCCGCTGCTCCGGACCCTGCGCAAGGGGGTGATGGAGCTCTATATTTCCGACCATCCGCTGGACTGTTTGACCTGCGCGGCCAATGGCGATTGCGAGTTGCAGGACACGGCGGGCGAGGTCGGTCTGCGCGAAGTGCGCTATGGCTACGAGGGCGACAACCACCTCTGCGCCGAGGCCGACGAGTCCAATCCCTATTTCACCTTTGATCCGTCCAAGTGCATTGCCTGTTCGCGCTGCGTGCGGGCCTGCGACGAGGTGCAGGGCACCTTTGCTTTGACCATTCAGGGCCGGGGCTTTGGCTCCAAGGTCGCCGCCGGGATGGACGAGCCGTTCTTTGAGTCCGAGTGCGTATCCTGCGGCGCCTGTGTTCAGGCCTGCCCAACCGCGACCTTGACCGAAAAGACCGTGATCGAGATCGGCCAGCCGGAACATTCGCTGATCACCACCTGCGCCTATTGCGGCGTCGGCTGCAGCTTCAAGGCCGAGATGCGCGGCGAAGATGTCGTGCGTATGGTCCCCTACAAGGACGGCAAGGCCAATCGCGGTCACTCCTGCGTCAAGGGCCGCTTTGCTTTTGGCTATGCCAGCCACCGCGAGCGTATTCTCAATCCGATGATCCGCGACAAGATCACCGACCCTTGGCGCGAGGTCAGTTGGGACGAGGCCATCGCCTATACGGCTAGCCAGTTCAAACGCATCCAGCGCGACTATGGCAAGGACGCGGTCGGGGCCATCACCTCCTCGCGCTGCACCAACGAAGAGACCTTCTTGGTGCAAAAGCTGGTCCGGGCGGGCTTTGGCAACAACAATGTCGACACCTGTGCGCGGGTCTGTCACTCGCCCACCGGCTATGGCCTGAAGACCACCTTTGGCACCTCGGCAGGCACGCAAGATTTCGACTCGGTCGAGCACACCGACGTCATGCTGTTGATCGGGGCCAATCCGACCGATGGCCATCCGGTCTTTGCCTCGCGCATGAAAAAGCGTCTGCGCCAAGGGGCCAAGCTGATCGTGATCGATCCGCGCCGCACCGACGTTGTCCGCTCGCCCCATATTGAAGCCGCGCACCATCTGCCCCTGACGCCGGGGACCAATGTCGCGGTCTTAACCGCCATGGCCCACGTCATCGTCACCGAAGGCTTGGCCGATGAGGCCTTCATCCGCGAACGCTGCGACCTCAGCGCCTATGCCGCTTGGGCCGCGTTCGTGGCCGATCCGCGCTATAGTCCCGAAGAGACCGAGGCGCTGACCGGCGTGCCCTCGACTGAGCTGCGGGCTGCGGCTCGGCTCTATGCGACCGGCGGCAATGGCGCGATCTATTATGGGCTGGGCGTTACCGAGCACAGCCAAGGCACGACGACGGTCATGGCCATCGCCAATCTGGCCATGGTCACCGGCAATCTGGGGCGCGAAGGCGTCGGGGTGAACCCCTTGCGCGGCCAGAACAATGTGCAGGGCGCCTGCGACATGGGCTCGTTCCCTCATGAGTTTGTCGGCTATCGCCACGTCTCGGACGACGCCACCCGCGAGCTGTTCGAGGACCTGTGGGGCGTTAAGCTGGAGCGCGAGCCGGGTCTGCGCATCCCCAACATGCTCGATGCGGCGCAGGATGGCAGCTTCCGCGCGCTTTACGTCCAGGGCGAAGACATTCTCCAGTCCGACCCCGACACCCATCATGTCGCCGCAGGCCTCGCGGCCATGGACTGCGTGGTCGTGCAGGACCTGTTCCTTAACGAGACGGCCAACTACGCCCACGTCTTCTTGCCCGGCTCGACCTTCCTCGAGAAGGACGGCACCTTCACCAATGCCGAGCGCCGCATTCAGCGGGTGCGCAAGGTCATGGCCCCCAAGAACGGCTATGGCGACTGGGAGATCACGCAGCTTCTGTCCAATGCGCTGGGCTATCCGATGGCCTATAGCCACCCTAGCCAGATCATGGACGAGATCGCGGCGACCACCCCGTCCTTTGCTGGTATCTCCTATGAGACGCTTGATCGGCTGGGTTCGGTCCAGTGGCCCTGCAACGAAGCCGCGCCCGAAGGCACGCCGGTCATGCATCTGGACAGCTTTGCGCGGGGCAAGGGCCTGTTCGTCCTGACCGACTATATTGCCACCGAAGAGCGGACCGGCTCGCGCTTCCCGCTCTTGCTGACCACGGGGCGGGTGTTGTCGCAGTACAATGTCGGGGCCCAGACCCGGCGCACGGCCAATGTCGCTTGGCACAAGGAAGACCTGCTCGAAATCCATCCCTTTGACGCCGAAACAAGGGGTCTGAAGGACGGCGACTGGATCAAGCTGGCCAGCCGTTCGGGCGAGACCAGCCTGCGCTGCCTGATCACAGACCGCGTGGCGCCGGGCGTGGTCTATACGACCTTCCACCACCCCTCGACCCAGGCCAATGTCATCACCACCGACTTCTCGGACTGGGCCACCAACTGCCCGGAATATAAGGTGACGGCGGTACAGATCTCCAGCTCCAACGGCCCAACCGACTGGCAAGAGGCCTATGAGGCCCAGGCCCTGCAAAGCCGTCGCATCGCTCCGGCGGCTGAGTGACAGGGCGCGCCTCTGCCCTAGACGTCCGGCGTCTGGCCATCGGCGGTGGTCGGTCCGGCGAGGGGATGCGCGCCGTGCCCGAAGAGACGGCGGTGGCCCTTGTCTATGACGGCGGGTCCGAGGCGGTGATGATGGCCAGCCCGGCGGATCTGGAAGACTTCGCCATCGGCTTTTCCCTCAATGAGGGGATCATCACCGATCTGGGCCAGATCGAGCGGATCGAACAGTTCGACGCTGAATTGGGCATCGAGATGAGGCTCTGGCTATCGGCGGGCCTTTCGGCGCGGCTGATTGCGCGTAGGCGCCACCGGGCGGGGCCAACGGGCTGTGGCCTTTGCGGGGTCGAGAGCCTAGAGGACGCCCTGCCCAAGCTCGCTAAGATTGACAGCACGGTGGTGGTTTCCGCCCCTGAGATCATCGCCGCGATGGCCCAGATGGCCGACCTGCAAAGCCTGAACCAGCAGACCCGCGCGGTCCATGCGGCGGGGTTCTATCGGCCAGGTCAAGGCGTGGTTCTGGTGCGCGAGGATGTCGGCCGCCACAATGCCTTGGATAAGCTGGCCGGGGCTATGGCGCGTCAAGGGCTGACGGCCAAGGACGGCGTGATCTTGATGACCAGCCGCCTGTCGGTGGAACTGGTGCAAAAGGCCGCCGCTATGGGGGCTGGTGTGCTGGCGGCTGTATCGGCCCCCACCGCTCTGGCCCTACGCACAGCCGAGGCGGCGGGCCTTTGCCTTGTCGGGGTGGTCCGCTCTGACGGCCTTGAAGTCTTTACCGGATTTGATCACATAACGGCGGGAGCCGACGCCCATGCAAGCTGAAAAGCTGGTCCATATGGCCAACCAGATCGCCCGCGCCTTTGCGGTTGAGGGCGACGCCAAGGCCGTGGTGGCGACCGCCGACCATCTGAAACTGTTCTGGGACCCGCGCATGAGACGCGAGATTCTGGCCCATCTGGACGCGGGCGGCGAGGGTCTGGATGATGTAACGCGGGCAGCGTTGGGGTTGTTGAGGTAGGGGCAAACAAGACCCCCTACGGCCCTTCGGGCCACTTCCCCCAGAGGGGGAAGATTTAGCGCCTCTTGATCTTCCCCCTCTGGGGGAAGTACCGGCGAAGCCGGGGTAGGGGGTTCTTTCTTTAAGAAAACAAACAAGGCCCTCGCCCCCTTGGGGGAGAGGGTTGGGTGAGGGGGTGTTCACCCCACTTCACCCCTTCGTCCAACCCCGCTCCATCGCCCAGACCGCAAAGGCATAGTCCAGCGCGATCTCCTTGAGGAAATCGAACCTACCTGACGCTCCGCCGTGACCGGCTTCCATATTGATGCGCAGAAGCACCGGATTGCCGCTGGTCGTGGCGGGGCGCAGCTTGGCGACCCATTTTTCCGGCTCCCAATAGGTCACGCGCGGATCGGACAGGCCGCCGGTGGCCAGGATCGCCGGATAGGGCTTGGCGGTGACATTGTCATAGGGGCTGTAGCTGGCGATGTAGTCATAGGCCGCCTGATCTTCGAGCGGATTGCCCCATTCAGGCCATTCGGGCGGGGTCAGGGGTAAGGAGGTGTCGCTCATGGTGTTGAGCACATCCACGAACGGCACCGCCGCGATGATCCCGGCCCAGAGCTCGGGGCGCATATTGGCGATGGCCCCCATCAGCATACCGCCCGCCGAGCCGCCATAGGCGACGATGCGGCCCTTGGTGCCATAGCCCTGACCGGTCAGATGTTCGGCGCAGGCGATGAAGTCGGTGAAGGTGTTCTTCTTCTTGGTCGCGCGGCCATCAAGGAACCAGCCCCAGCCCTTTTCCGAACCGCCGCGAATATGGGCCGTGGCCCAGATCCATCCGCGATCGACCAGCGACAGGTTGCGGATCGAGAAGTTCGGCTCCATCGGGATGCCATAGGACCCATAGCCATAGAGCAGCAGCGGCGCGGAGCCATCCAGCGGCGTGGACTTGCGCATTAGCACTGTAACCGGCACCTGGACGCCATCCGGAGCCGTGGCATAGAGGCGGCGGGTGACATAGTCGGCGGGATTGTGGCCCGACGGAATCTCCTGGGTCTTGCGCAGGGTGCGGGTGCGCTTGGCCATGTCATAGTCAAACCACTGTTTAGGCGTGGTCGGGGACTCATAGACGAAGCGCACGGCGTCGGTGTCGTACTCGTAGCCGCCCGACAGGCTGAGGGCGAAGGCCTCTTCGTCAAAGGCGATGGTGTGCTCGGCATTGGTGCCAGCCTCGGTGATGATCAGGCGGTTATTGGCATTTTCACGCACCAGCCGCACGAACCAGCCTCGGTAAGCGCCAATACCAACCACGAACTGACCGGGCGTGTGGCCGCGCCAGTCTTTCCAGTTGGCCTTGCCGGGCGCGCTTTCTGGAGCCTCGACGATCTTGAAGTCCACGGCGCCGTCGGCGTTGGTGCGGATCAAGAACCGGTCATTCCAGTGCTCGGCATCGTACTGCACGCCCGCAATGCGCGGCTGTAACGACACGGGGTTGGCCAGAGGCGTGGCGGCGGGAATCAGCAGGACCTCGGAGGTCTCGTGATTGCCGGTATTGATCTGGATATATTTGCGCGAGGAAGAGACGCCGCAACTGGCAAAAAAGCCCTCGTCCGGCTCTTCATAGACCAGCACATCATCCTTGGCGCCGCCGCGCGTGGGGCGACGGAAGATCTTGGAGGGACGGCCATTCTCGTCCCGGAAGGTCCAGAACAGATGCTGCGAGTCCGGCGAGAAGGTGAAGTCGCCATTGGCGCTTTGCACGGGATCTGGCAGCACCGATCCGGTGGCTAGGTCCTTGACATAGATGCGGTAGACCTCGGAGCCCTGTTCATCGACCGAATAGGCGCAGAGGCTGTGGTCGGGGCTGTGGTCGCAATCACCGACCTTGTAATAGGCCTTACCCTTACCCGCCGCGTCGGCATCCAGCATGACCTGCTCGCCCGTGCCAGAGCCGCGCGGGCGGCGCGCAAAGATCGGCTGTTCAGCGCCCTTTTCGTAACGGGAATAGTAGTCCCATGGGCCGTCGGAGGCGGGGACGGAGCTGTCATCTTCTTTGACGCGGCCCTTCATCTCCTCGAACATCTGGACTTGCAGCGCCTCGGTCGGGGCGAGCATGGCCTTGGTATAGGCGTTCTCTTCGGTCAGGTGGGCC
>Ga0214921_10008271_pt1 | contig 13557 bp, 8 predicted proteins | sample LL1505_MetaG_FD_177992 | JGI IMG/M metagenome (GOLD analysis project Ga0214921, IMG submission 177992) | Freshwater microbial communities from Lake Lanier, Atlanta, Georgia, United States - LL-1505 | ecosystem: Environmental > Aquatic > Freshwater > Lake | place: USA: Georgia | collected 2015-05-28 | reverse complement strand
GAACTAAGTATGCTATATTTATTTTATACTTTATTTGAGAGTGTTATTATTTACAAACCAAAAATAAATTATTATTCACAAGAATATTTTTTGGTAGGTTTAAAATATAAAGGCATTAATACAAAATTATTAGATAAATTAATTGATTTTCTTAAAGAATATAAAACAGTTGGATTTTTATCAAATATTCCTATTAATTTTTCATTACAAGTGGATAAAGCACAAAATGAATTAATTGAAAATATGAATAAATTTATAAAGAAACAAATATATTTTTGTGATAATTTTGAAAATATTACAGATAAAGAATGGAACATAATTAAAAAATCAATTAAAGAAAAAATAAAAGAATGGATCGCACAGATAGATTTATAATTTATATTTCAACAAGATATTTTTTCACATTGTCATATTTAATATTTGTTGTATTACTAATAGTATATTGAAGATTTGATAATCCATTTTCTTTCCATTTTATCATATCTTTGAATAGAATATGTTTTATATACGCACCTAAAAAATCACTTATTGCTGATGTTTTTTTATATTCCATTTCTTTTATTTCTATATTTTTACTTGTTTCTAACCCATGTGCTATCATATTATTTAATGCTAGTCTATTATATACAGCATCATTTTCACCTCCCCAACCATAAAAATTATTAGGATAACCATTAATTTTTTCATAAGTGTCAGCACTAAAACTTGATATTCCTCCAAAATATTGTATTTGGTTATATTTTTCTTTCCATAATGATGCTATGTGTATTGGCGTAGATGAGACATAAGTATAAATATTTTTTAGTTCAATTGGTGATATTAAATCTACATCGTGAAAAATATACATATCATATTGCTTTGCTTTTTTTGCTATATCATAACCACAATTTAATAAACATCCGCGATTAAATTTTTTGCCATCTTCTGATTGTTCTATAACATAAATGTCAATATTGTCAATATAATTATGATAGTATTCTGTAAATTGTGTTAGTTGCGACGCTCTGTCTTGATATATATTATTTCTGTATGGAACAATAACGGCAATTTTTGTTTTTGTATTATATTCTATTTTATCAATTGCTAATAATTCTTTTATATTTTTTGTTCGCAATTCTTTATATTTATGTTGTATTTCGTGATAATTAAGTTTTATTGCATTCATTATTGGATTAATAATAGTGTATAATAAAAATATTAATTAATAATATAATGAAAGGGGGCGATACAACTGGCGGTGAACCTGATGATAATATTATGTATCCACCAGAACGCGTTAAGGATGATAAAGAAACCAATCCAAAATTAGATTTTAATAGTTTTATTAATGTTTATAGTAAATTCGTCGAGTATAAAATGTATTATAAGAAGAGCAATACAGAGACAGATATATTTTTTCCACAAGATTCAGAAACTATAAAAACCATATTAGACATAATAAATAATCCAGATGACATAAATAAGGATGATTTGTCTAAAATTATTTATGATGAAGCAAAAATAAAAAATTTATTGGATATAATTAAACGTAAAAAAGAATTAAAACGGAAAATATATCTAAAAGACAATTATGAATATATTTTGAAAGATATTTATGCTTTAAAATCAAAAGATAATGGAGAGGTTCGTGTGGATTTAGATGGTTTTATGTCGCATAAAATATATAAATTAAAATATAAAAACAAAACACAACAGAAATTTTACGATGAATTATACGAATATAATCTGGAAATATGGAAATTAATATATAAAAATTATGTTTCTGGATGGGCATCACAAATAGCAAAAACAGAAAAAACAATATCACCATTACCAACAAGAACTTATTTGTTGCACAAAAATAGTATATTTGGAGAGGATTTTACTTATACTAAGGAACAAAGTACAAATCCTTTTGATAAAATGATATTATTTGTATGTCTTAGAAATTTCCAATTAATAGTTATTAATAGCATATATCTTGTTATTGATAAATACTATAAACAAATAATAGATAAAATTGATATTATAATTGATGAACTTAATGAAAGTCTCACAATGACTATAAATAATTTATACACAAAATTTGAAGCATCTATATATTATGAACCAATACTGAAATTTTCGAAATTAAAATATCAATATTCCAATTTTAAAACATATATTAATGAAATTTATAAAAAATTAATCTGTAATAGATTTCAAGATGTTAAAACATATTCTAACTATAATATTTTTATGAATCAACTTATTAAAAATTATTTGATGATACATAATGGAATTTTTTATAAGGGAAATTTATTAGACTCAAAAAATTATAAAAGTGCTGATGAAGAAAAAAATAGACAGATAGATGAATTCATTTTATCAATAAACACAAAAATTAATAATATAGATAACTTTATTAACGAACTTATCCGTTTAGAATGTGATGACCCAACAATTATAGACAAAACAAGGAGTTTAGGTTCTGTATTATTAAAAGATGAGAATTATGATCTAGCTTTAAGAAAAATGTTTTTTTATGCGAATTTATACATTGACGAGGCACTTAAAGTTTTATATAAAGATATGATAAAACATTATGAAAGTATTACGGATGAAAATTTTGATGAGATACTTACAACTGAAATTGTACGCACCCCAGGACTTCTCTTAGGCGATCATACATTATTATGTAATGAATTGAAAACAAAAGTTTTTTCAGATAGAAAAACAAAGATAATAGGATTAAGAAAATCAGCAGACGCTTATCAAAGTACCTGTCCTGAAATTTTTGAGGCAAGTGATTATCTTAATATACAATCACCCGTATCAGAATTTATGCTATGTTATTGGTCAAATATAGTTAATACATTTTTAATGACAAAAGCAATAAAAGATAATGATTACGTTTTATTATTACTTGAAAACGATTTTATATCTTATAATAAGTATACTGGTGAAACAAATAATACAGGAAGAAATATACATAGAAATGTATTGAAATTGATGGCTACAAAAATATATGTAGGATATCTAAAATTTAATGTTTATAATGTAAAACCACAATTTGTCAGAGATATTAGTAAAATAGAACCAACAACACTCGGTATGAATATTATTTTTGTATTTTTTAATAATTATTATTTTGAATTTTATGATATTTATGGTAATCCAATCCGTATTGGAGGAATATATTCTCAAGATTTTCTTACAGCACAAGAAATGCGGATATTAAAAAATCGTAATAAAGATAGTAGAAGAGCATATTTTGATATAACCCGCGATAATACAGATAATAAACATTATATATATTGGATTGATCCAAAAAAACCAATAACACCTAATATAGAAGAAATTAAGAAAAAGATGCCGGATGTCACCGATTTTTTCTGTATGGTACCTATATATGCTAAAGACTATTTGGGTATTAAAATACAAGATAAAATTACAGAAATAATACTTGAAGAAGCAAAAATAATAAGCGAAACTGGAAAAGAAACATCAACATATGAACAATTATCAAAACTAAAAAATTGGTATGATAAATTATCTGACAGTGAGAAAAAGAAAGTATTTGAAAAACCGACAACAGATATTGAAGAATTAGAAAAAATAAAAAAAATACTTGAAGATACATTTAAACCAAATATATATGATGATAAAACATTGGAATTTAAACAACATTCCGAATTCTCATCACCTATCCAGGGTAATAAAGAGACAAATGATAAAATTCTGAAAATGTTATATGATTATCACACCAAGAAATTATCAAGTGATGTAATTCTAAGACAACCCAAAGAGGAACAACCCAAACCGAAAATACTAGACTGGAGACAAAAACAACCCCCAAAACAACATGTGTCATACAGTAATATGACACAAAAAATCAAAGAATCTGACGAAAAATGGAAAAGTGGATGGGAAAAAGTAGTTGGAAAAAAGAAATATAATTATCGTGGAGGGGGTTATGAATTGTATATATCCAATAAACAAAATCACAGTAATCTAAAAAAACTTTTACAATTTTAATGCTATTTGATTTTATCTAAATATTTAGCAATCGATAAATTATAATTTATTATTATTTGTATATACAAATAATAACAAAATAATAAACAAATGTTAAAATTGGTTGTTAATTATTTGTATAATACATCCAAGAGGACATCACCACTCACAAAAAATTTATATTATTTATGTAATAAATAATGCGAATAATAAGTATATGTCTTGTTATGAAAATCTGAAAAGATAATTATATATAAATATTATATGGATAATTCAAAAAACAATGAACCAATAAAACTATATTTTGGAAAATATAATGACAAGAGTTTTGAGCATTTTAAATATACAACTGAATTTATTAAAACGCATACAAGTAAATTTAACATAACTTATGTAATTAATGAGTATTATTTAATATTTCTTGCTTATAAATTTTATATTTTATTACCAGATATGGGATATATCACACAAATATTCAATTTTAAAAAAGATCTTAATAAGTTAACTAATATAAAAAATGATGATGTCATAATCAATAAAATAATTAGTTATAAAAATGATATATTGTATTATAAATTTGTAAATTATACGTCATTTTGTCTATGGGAATTGAATCAAAGATATGATATTATACAAAAAAATTATAATTATATATATGAAATATCTTCATATAGTTATAATACTTTGGGTGAATCTATAATGATGTTTTATGATAAATATTTTCCAACAAAACAAGATATAAAAATAAATTCAATAAATTTGGATTTTCTTATGGCAAATAATGAAATAAAAAATATATCTAATGATGTGATGATTGGATATAAAAAAATATTAAAAAATGTTTATTTCACAAATATCCATAATATGAACGAATATATATTATTTTTGGATAAAATCAAAAAAATCGATATTATTTTTTTAAATTTTGAACCTATTATTACAATAATCGGAACATACGCACAATATAATATTATGCGTATGTTTGAATTATATACATTTCTTAAAATAATTAATAAAATAAGTACATCCGGGTCTATTTATATAAATTTACATACAATTGTAGGAAAAAAACATCTCAAATTAATATCATTTTATTGTTCTTTTTTTAAAGAATATCATATTGTACTTCCAAAATTAGCTGAAAGAGATGAAAAATGCTTATACTTAATTTTAAAAGATAAGAAAGAAGGTAGTTTTGATTCGAGTAAATTATTAGAGATAATCGCTAATAATGCGCCTATGTTGGGAATTAATAATAAAATATTTAATCCTGAGACTGATTTAATTTATTCAAAAGTCAAAACACGAATAAATACAAAGATTTATTTTTCCTCATTTGATGAAAATATAATAAATAAAATTAAGATTAATGATAATAATATCAAAACAATATATAAAAATCTTAGTATTGATTTTAAAAATATGATAAAACATCATTATCATAATATGTTAATAAAATTAGACACATTTAATTATTTATATGATAAAAAAATAAATGGTACATTGACAGAAACTGAAATAAATAACATAAAACTAAAAAATATAGAGGCGTGTAAAGAATGGGCACGAAGATATAATATGCCACTTGCTCCTAAATATAGTATATCTCATTATGATGTATCTTATGAAAATATTATTTATAGAGATATTGTATCTTTTGAGAATGATATTATATTTAGATTTAAATCGTATGATAATACTGATTTTGATATTGAATTTACAACAAAAGACGATTTTGGAAATCTGCCAATATCATTTGAAAAAATGATAGGAAAATCAAGAGAAGATAAAAAAGCATTTGAGTATCGCAATGCTGATACATATAGAAATATAAAAAAGAAAATTGACTATTATTATAAAAAAATAACATATGTTATCGCTCTAACTTATGATTTGCCAAATGATTGTGTAAATAATGACGAATGGTTAAGAATATTAGAAATATTAAATAAAATAAATATCATAGATACATCAAAAACTAATCTAAAATCTTTTCATATATGTGAATTTGCGGGTTTATTTATTAATGCTATATCTTTCTTTTTGAATATAAAAGCACAAAATATATTATGGTCTTGGAAAGCACAACGATTAAATCCTAAAAATGAACAAATATATGATGATAATTTTATAACAAATAATTTAGATATTCTTGATGATCGTGAAATAAGAATGATTTATGATGAGCAAATGTTAAATACATATTCTGATAATTATGATTATGGTTTAGATAATACAGGTGATATTACAAAATATGATAATATCCAATATTACAGAAAAAATCATAATGATTATGATTTGGTAACAGCAGGATGTGGAACAACACAAACTAATACTGGATATATTTTATCTTATTCACAATATTTGATGATATTTTCTTGTTGTAAAGTAGGGGGAAATGCTATTCTTAAAAAAATATTTCCTATTGAAAATACACAAGAACTGAGTATGCTATATTTATTTTATAGTTTATTTAAAAGTGTTATTATATACAAACCCAAAATAAATTATCATTCACAAGAATATTTCTTGGTGGGTTTAAATTATAAAGGTATTGATACAAAATTATTAGATAAATTAATTGATTTTCTCAAAGAATATAAAACAGTTGGATTTATTACATCACTTCCAAATACTTTTACACTTCAAGTTGATAAAGCACAAAATGAATTAATTGAAAATATGAATAAATTTATAAAAAAACAAATATATTTTTGTGATAATTTCAATAATATTACAGAGGAAGAATGGAATATACTTAGAAAAGCAATAAAAGAAAAAATAAAAGATTGGATTAATGATATTTGATTATTATTTGTATCAAGATATTTATGTATATTATTATAGATAAATTTTTACAAATTATATTTTTTTCACTAAATAATAAGTATATAAATAATCTCAATATATTATAAATGCCAGAATTACCTGACTTTGGTAATGGTGATGGTGGTGAGGATTGTGAGGTAATAATAACGGATGAAGGAGACCCTAATGATGACCCATACACATTAAAGGATGTTATTAATGTGCCAACTTTTAAGGATGTTATACAAAAAATTAGTGAGTGTGGAATGGAGTATAAAAATTATAAATATGATATGGATGATAAAACTAGATTGGTTCCAGGTAATGAAATAGCACAAGGAATAATATTGGAGTTAATAAATAATGGGGAAAACATAAGTAAAATAGACTTAGATAAGATTATCGACAATGACCCCATAAAAGTGAAAAATTTACTTAATTTATTTAATGAAAGAAAAAAAAAAGGAAAACTAACAAAATTTAAAACTAATTGGGAAAACCTTTTTAATGATATTTTAAAACTTAAAGATAGCAATAATGGCGAGACTGTTGTCGACAATTTTATGTCATATAGATTACGCGGAATTAAATTCAAAAATGCACACAAAACAGATTTCTTTAATGAATTATATGAATATAATCTTAAGATATGGAAAATACTATATAATAATTCTTTTGATGGTCGGGGAAGTTTGAAAAAGGAATCTAAAATACCAAAATTACCATCAAGACAATATTTATGGCACAAATTTGAAATTTATGGTGAGAATATAGCATACAATAGTAAAGAACAAAAAATAGATGGTTTGGATGAAAAAATTAATTTATTTGTATGTCTCCGTAATTTTCAGTTAATTGTTATTAATAGTATTTATAATATTGTTGATAGTTTTTATGTTTCGTCATCATTATTACATGATGTTCTTGATGTAAAATTAAATACAACAATAAACGAATTATTTAAGTTATTTAACTCCACAGAATCATATAAAAAAATATTAGAGTTTTCAAAGATAAAATATAAATATAAAAACTTTAAAACATACATAGAAACAATATATAAAAATTTAATCTGCGACAGATTTCAACAGATTGAAAAATATTCTAAATTCAATGTCTTTACAAGCGAATTTATTCTAAATTATTTGATGATAAAGAATAAAATATTTCTTAGGGGAGGGGTTAAATTAGAGTTGAAAAATTATGTTTCAAATAATACTCCTCCAACTGAGAATGATAAAAAAATAACACAATATATCAATAATATAAATGAGAAATTTGATGATATTAATAATTTTATTAAGATACTTATTGAACTAGATGAGCAAAATGCTGAGCAAAGTTCTGAACAAAAAAGTATCGGGAAGAGATTATTAGGGATTGATACAATGGAAGATATGAAATATGAATTAGAATTGAGAAAAATGTTTTTTTATGCTAATTTATATGTTGATGAGACTCTTAGAATTTTATATAAAGATATGACAAAAGATATAGATAATGATAGCATCATAGAAAACTTTTTTGATATGCTAAAAACTGAAATTGTTAGAACACCTGCGCTTATTTTAGGCGATAAAAATGAATTATTATGTGAGGCATTAAAAAATAAAGTTTCTTTTAAGGAAATAACAAAGGTAATAGGATTACGAAAAAATTTAAGTTATTTTCGAGATGCTTGTCCTCAATTTTTTGAAGCAAGTGATTATCTAAGTACATCTCATCCTGTATCATTTATGTTACCTTATTGGTCAAATACAATGAATGTTGTATTAATGTCAAAAGCAATACGTGATGATAAATATGTTTTATTGTTGATTGATGAGGATTATTTACCATATCATAAATATGTTGGTGTTGACAGACATAAACAACAAAATATACATAGAAATGTGCTAAAACTAATGGGAACAAAATTATATGTTGGTTATTTAAAATTTAATTTATATGACTATGATGTAATAAGACAAGTAAGGAATAGAGTAATGAATATTGTTCTTGTATTTTTTAATAATTATTCTTTTGAATTTTATGATATTTATGGTTCTCCTGTGAGTATTGGAGATATATACGCACGAGGATTTATAACAGCAAATGAAATAATGATATTGAAAAGTGGTTATGAAGAAAGCAAAGAAGCATATTTTGATGTAGAACGTGCTATTAAAAATAAAACTGAAAAAACATATCATATATATTGGATTGATCCTACAAAAACAGATGACATAATAAATAGAATTAAAGAAACTATGCTTAATGTTACCCAACTATTCAGTAGAATTCCCAGACGCCCTACGGATAGTGATACACTAGCATATCACGAAATATATAAAATATTGATACAGGATGAATATTCAACACATACATATTTAACAAAAATTAGGGATTGGTATTCTCAACTAGACTTAGATAAAAAAAAACTGTTTAAACAACCAGAAAATAGTATAGTTGCTACACCAAAATATATAGCTCCTCATTTAAGACGAAACATTGGTGGTAGTTATAATTTATATTTATCCAATAAACAAAATCATAATAATCTGAAAAATTTTTATAATAATATGAATAACATTATTTTTACATAATATAATAATATAAATGACGAATAATCTTTACAGAATGATAAAAAATAACTATCAAATAATATTAGACAGATATAAAGAACTGAGAACAAATACAATAAAAGAAAAATTATATATTGATGATATAAAATACAATAAAGATACAAAAGTAGCAATTATTGTGCCATATAGAGATAATAAAATACAAGATCGAGCATTACAACTAAAACAATTTTCTGAATATTATCACAACTATTTGGATAATATTGATATTTATATTATAGAACAATCAGATGATGGCAAGAAATTTAATAGAGGATGTTTATTAAATTGTGGATTTGAATTAGCAAAAAAAGAAAAACAATATGATATGTATATTTTTCACGATGTTGATTTAATATCACCAGTTGAACTAAAACCTGTATATACTTATGTTTCACCAAACCCGATACATATCGCATCATTATGGACAGAAAAATATAAACACACACATTTTTTTGGAGGCATAACCAGTTTTAGTGGTGAAACTTATGAGAAAATTAATGGTTATCCTAATAATTTTTACGGTTGGGGCGGTGAGGATGATGCTGTTTATAATAGAATGATAATGTGTAATATGATTGTTTATAGATTAAAATCAAATACCGAAATAATAATAAAAGATATATCACAAACATATACACAAGATTTTATTGAGATGGTAAATTTACAGAAGAAACATAATTTATTAAAAGATATGGATCATTGGAAAACTAATGGATTATCAAATTTAAAATATAATATTATTAATAATACAAAATTATCATTTAATAACATAACAAAAATAACAGTAGAAATTTAATTAGATTGATAAGTCATTAAACCAATCATCTTTTGTAATATTTTCAGAATTATCACAAAAATAAATCTAATTTTTTATAAATTTTTTCATTTACATCTTGTCAATTTGTAAAGTAAAACCAGATGGGAAATTATACTCCTTACTATAATAAAGAAGGAAGATTAGTTATTGTTAATGAGAGATGATTTTATAAATTATTATTTTTGTTAAACAATATACAAATGATAAAACCTTTGCCTATTGTTTTATTAGCATTATAGTAATATGAATAAAAATGAAAATATGAAATCATTGTATTTTATAGTTATTCATATACAAAATAAATACTTAACACAATGGCAGAAGTAAATCAGTGCTCTATTTTAGTTGAACCATCTAAAAAAAGAATAAAATTAGACTTGGATTCTTCTCTTGAGCAAAAGGAAATGCCAGAGAAGAAAGATATGCCAGAGCAAAAAGAGATACTAGAACCAGAGAAGATAATAGTTAAAAAGATAACGAAACCAGAACATTTTACTTTTTCTGATGAACATATAGAAGCATCAGCAAGAAAACATAAATATTGAAGACAATTTTTTATTAGTTTTTATAAATACAAAATAATCTAGAATATTTTAATATAAGTTATTTTATGTATTTTAGTATCAATGGATAATAATTGCGTGTCTTGTAAAAAAAATTCCAGAAAAAGAGATTCTACTGTTTCAATGTGTAAAATATGTTGCGATGCTGTATTATGTATTCCTCATAATAGGGACAATTCATCCTTATAATGAGAATGATTAATAATTTCTCTTATAATATTTATTATTTGTATCAAACAATTGACAACCAATTGTGCGTAATAACCAAAGGTTAAAACCTTTGCCTATTGTTTTTTTTGGTTTTCATTTGTTTTATTAGCCATAATAATCTTTATTAAATTTATAATTATTACTTTTATATTTCATATGATATAAAATTATTTTATTGTGTATTTTATAATAAAGTATAAATGTTTTCTAATGTAATAAATAATCATAATAATCTTGAAATTAAAAATGATTATAATGTAATACCATTTGGACATAGATGTTCATCAGCACTCGCATGTAAGTATGCAAGTATTCGTAAATTTTCATTACCATTTGATTGGACTATTCCATTATTTCCAAATAAAATTCAAAAAATATTAGAAAATAATTTTGACGATTTTATTCCTGATGTTTATAATGGTATATTTACTAATAAATATGAAGTTTTATTAGCACATTTTAATCCTGATATTAATAAGGGTGTTGAAGAATATAAAAGACGAATTGATAGATTTAATGATATTATAAATAAACCTAACAAAATATATTTTGTTTATGTCAATGAAGATTATTTATATAATGATAATTATCGCCAAAATGAATTTAATGATAATATTTTTAATGAAATGTTAGAACTTGAAAAATTCATTAAAGATAAATATATAAATATTGATTATAATATATTATATTTTGATTTTAAACATCATAATATACCTATAAATTCTAATATAGTGAATATTGTATTACATACTACTAAATTTTACAATAAATCTAGTGGTTCTCCATATGAACCATTACGGATTTATTGTGGAAAAATATTAGCAGAATTATTTAATACTAATCTTGATCCAGGATATAATGCTAATTTTTTTAAGAATTAAACTATTTATATATTTTATGATGTAATGATGGATTAATTTTTTGATATGAAAAGAGAATTTATCTAATTATTTGGTGATTGTTGAATTATAATATTATCTCAAAATTATATCAAACAATTGACAACCAATTTTGTGTAATAGACAAAGGTTAAAACCTTTGCCTATTGTTTTTTTTGGTTGTCATTTGTTGTATCAGTTATAATAATAAAATTACTATTATTTTATCAAACTATTTTAACTGAATAATAGAACACTTTAATGAGTATCAATATAATTTTAGTTCATATGAATAAATATTTAAAATAGTTTTTTAAATATTCTATAAAAAATTGAATTTTTTTTATTTAAAAGTATGATAAATTACTATTATTAAATAAAATGTCAATTTGTAAATTTGAAAATTGTAAAACAAGAGCAAGTTATAACGTTGATGGTCAATCTAAAGCATTATATTGTAGTGTTCATAAAAAAGAAAATATGGTTGATGTAAAAAATAAAACTTGTATCGAAGCAAATTGTAAGACACAACCAAGTTTTAATATAGAAGGTCAAAAAAAAGGATTATATTGTAGCATCCATAAAAAAGAAAATATGGTTGATGTTAAACATAAAACTTGTATAGAACCAAATTGTAAAACACGACCAACTTTTAATATAGAAGGTCAAAAAGAAGCATTATATTGTAGCATCCATAAAAAAGAAAATATGATTGATGTTATAAATAAAACTTGTATTGAACCTGATTGTAAAATATTACCAACTTTTAATATAGAAGGTAAAAAAGAAGCATTATATTGTAGCACCCATAAAAAAGAAAATATGATTAATGTAAAAGATAAAACTTGTATTGAACCTGATTGCAAAACAATTCCAAGATACAATATAGAAGGTAAAAAAGAAGCATTATATTGTAGCGTCCATAAAAAAGAAAATATGGTTAATGTAAAAAGTAAAACTTGTAAAACTCCATTATGTTCTATAATAGTTAGAGAAAAATATGATGGATATTGTTATTTTTGTTTCATTCATATGTTTCCTGATTTACCCACAGCAAAAAATTATAAAACTAAAGAAAAAACAGTAGCGGAATATATAACTAAAACATTCTCACAATATACATGGATAACTGATAAAAAAATTCAAGATGGATGTTCTAAAAGAAGACCAGATTTATTATTAGATATGGGAGATCAAATTTTAATAATAGAAATAGATGAAAACCAACACATTGATTATGACTGTAGTTGTGAAAATAAAAGATTAATGGAAATATCTCAAGATTTAGGACATAGACCAATTATATTTATAAGATTTAATCCAGATGAATATAATGTTGGAGAAAATAAAATTCAATCTTGTTGGGGATATGATAAGAAAGGTTTATGTAAATTAAAACCAAAATATATAAATGAATGGAATGAAAGATTATTGGTTCTAAAACAACAAATAGAATATTGGAGTAATCCATTAAATAAAACTAATAAAACATTAGAAGTTATACAATTATATTTTGATAATTTTGAAGTTTCTAAAACTGTTATAAAACATAAAAATAATTATTGTTAGTGAATATTATTATTATTATTATTATTATTATTATTATTATTATTATTATTATTATTATTATTATTATTATTATTATTATTATTATTATTATTATTATTATTATTATTATTATTATTATTATTATTATTATT